>Ga0137306_100609_pt1 | contig 46423 bp, 32 predicted proteins | sample Inofroosms_March_FD_97187 | JGI IMG/M metagenome (GOLD analysis project Ga0137306, IMG submission 97187) | Mouse cecal microbial communities from Vienna, Austria - N-Acetylneuraminic and N-Acetylglucosamine D2O microcosms_March | ecosystem: Host-associated > Mammals > Digestive system > Large...
TTCAGAACATACCAGAGGGCATGGTCGTTGTCACACCCCTTATAATGATAGGGGTGAGCATGTGGCGAGTGCTGGGAGTAGCGCTCACAGTGGCTCTGCTCGAGGTATCCGGGGTCGTTGCCGGATATTTTATCGGCGATATATCGTCGGCTCTGCTTCCGGCGCTCACTGCATTGGCCGGAGGCGCCATGCTCTACGTGATAAGCGATGAAATGATTCCAGAAACGCACAGCCACGGGTTCGAGAAACACGCCACTTACGCCCTCGTGGCCGGAGTAATGACCATGCTCTATATCCAGATGTTTGTATGATGCCATAATTTGGTATCGGTTCCCGACCATAACTATAATTGGCGACAGCCTGCATTTTCACAGCGCTGAACAATAGCCTTTTTTCGGTATTCTCGCGCCATCTTTTTGACGTGGTTTGAGTATTGCCCACTTATCGGTGCCAAAGTAATTTTGCATCAAAAATTACAACATGAAACCACACAGAAACAGAAAACACTTTTGGAGTTTATTTCACCGATGGGCTGGGCTGTTGGTTTCTGTCTTTACTTTAGTATTCTGTGTCTCCGGAATCATTCTGAATCACCGGGATGTTTTCAGAGGAGCCCAAGTAAGCCGTAGCATTATGCCGGCGTCTTATAAAATCAGAAACTGCAACAATGGTATAATAAAAGGAAGCCTCGCCCTCGACAACGACAGCATCCTCGCGTTCGGCACTTGCGGCGCATGGCTTACCGATACCTTCCTCGACAGCTTTGCTGATTTTAACCAAGGGTTGCCCGACGGTGTCGACAACAGAAACATCCGCAATATAGTGCGGACAAAAAACGGCGAATTGTGGTGTGCCGCACAATACGGCGTCTACAGATATGACGACGGAAAATGGAGCCCCATAGATCTGTCTGACAATTCCGAACGTCTCACCGATGTATGTATTACACCCGACAGCACCGCCGTCGTGGTGGTAACAAGGTCAAAAATCTATCGTCTTTCGCCCGACGGCACTTTCCGTCCGTCTGAATTTCCTGCCCCGGACGGGTACAAGAACGAAGTATCTCTTTTCAAGACAATCTGGCAGCTCCACAGCGGAGAACTGTTTGGGACTACAGGAAAAATCATAGTGGACGTCATCGCTGTCATACTCGCATTTCTGAGTATATCGGGTATCATACTTTTTATACTTCCCTACCACATCCGCTCGAAAGTGAAACGCCATATGGCCGCAATCAGAGATTCGAAAGTGTTCAGTTGGAATTTCTCGTGGCATAACAGAATAGGCTACTACACACTCCCCATAGTATTCCTGATTGTATTTACAGGCACTTGTCTGCGACCGCCCCTGATGATTCCTTTCGTCATGACCAAGACAGAGCCAATGCCGGGTTCGAGTCTCAACAGTCCCAACGCATGGCACGACAAACTGCGGGCATTGAGGTGGAACGAAAACGGGAATAAGTGGCTACTCTCTACCTCCGACGGATTTTTCAGTCTCGATTCCTTGTCGGCTATCCCTGTAGCCTTCCAAAAAAAATCCACACCTCCTGTAAGCCCTATGGGAATCACGGTTTTTCAACAGGGAAACAACGGCGACTGGCTTATCGGCTCGTTCAGCGGCCTTTACAGGTGGCAACCTGACATCGGTGTCGTCAAAGACTATTTCACCAATGAAATAATCGACCTTACAAAAAAACGTCCGTTTGACCTGGGGGGTAATATCGTGAGCGGCTATACTGCCGACACAAAAGAACCAATCGTATTCGATTATGTACGTGGTGCCGATAAACCGTTGACATCCTACAGCCTGATTGAAAAGCAGCCTATGTCGCTGTGGAATTTTGCTCTCGAGTTGCACGTAGGCCGATGCTATTCCACCTTTCTGGGGCCGTTCTCCGACCTATTCGTATTCCTCTCCGGCACATTGATAATGCTGATACTCATATCGGGTTACATAGTAAGTAAAAAACATAAATCACATAATTAAAAACCATTCATTATCTCATGAAACCAATCAAATTCCTTTTCGCAACCATGATTGCGGTACTCGCGCTTGTTACACTTCCTTCCTGCAGCGACGATAACGAAGACGAACCTGCCGTACCCGCGGCCAAAGCCATTGCAGGCACATACGCAGGGGATATGGAATGCTCTGTAATGGGCAGCGCATCAACATTCGAAAATCTTTCGTTCGTCCTCTCCGCCACCGATGACGCGACCGTTACTGTCACACTTCCCGCTTTCGGCGAAGCTCCAATGGCAATGCCTTCAATCACCATTACTGGCGTGAAAGTTACAGAAGTGAACGGTATAAGCACTCTCGCCACTACCGAATACAGCGGCCAGACCGACAGCGGAAAATCTTATACGTGCACTGTTTCGGGCACTGTCAGCGACAAGACTCTCGACATCAAATTCAATCTACAGTACGGAGCCATGCCCATGCCGATGATTTGCTCCTCTACCGCAACAAAACAATAAAACCAATATAGCAGTGAACTTAAGATATACTGCCATACTCCTTGCGGGGCTGATTTGTCCGCTCATTTCATCAGCTTATACCTTTAGGGGCAAAGTGGTGGATGAGACGGGCAGCCCCCTAACGGGAGCGACTGTCAGGTCGCTTGACAACGGCCGGGCTGCAGTAACCGGCATCGATGGTGAATTCAGCTTCGATGTAGACAAAAACACAGCTAAAATAGAGGTTTCTTATATAGGGTTTATCAAGGATACATTCATACTCAAAAACCATGATGCCTCACATGTGGAGTTGCTGGCTCTCGCACCGGACATAAGCGCTCTCAACGAAGTCGTGGTCACGGCCACCCGTACGCCCAAGGCTCTCAAGGACGTGCCTGTGGTGACACAGCTGATTTCTGCCGACGATATAAAGAAAGCAGATGCCACAAACATACAGGATTTGCTCACCGAGGCGTTGCCTGGCCTGGAATTCAGCTATGCAATGAGTCAGGAGACTTCGCTCAACATGAACGGCTTCGGCGGCAAGGCTATCCTCTTTCTTGTCGACGGAGAGAGACTTGCCGGTGAGACCATGGACAATGTCGATTTCAACCGCCTCAATCTTGACAATGTAGGACGCGTCGAAGTGGTAAAAGGAGCCTCTTCTGCCCTATACGGCGCAAATGCCGTGGGCGGAGTCGTGAACATCATAACTCGCGAGGACAATATGCCGTGGAGGCTCAATGTGAACTCTCGCTACCGCAGCTTCGGCAAGGAGTGGCGTCACGGAGCCGATCTCAATCTTCATTCAGGCAAAGTTTCGTCAAATACCAACATACAGTACTCGACTTCTGAGACAGTGAAACTAACCGATGCCTTCGACACGGAGTCGAAAATTCAGAATGTCTTCGGAGGGAACTCACTTAACGTCAAGGAACGTCTCGTCTTTCAGGCCGCCAACAATCTCAGACTTATTGCCCGCGGCGGATATTTCAACCGCGTGAGCACCCGTGTGAACTACGACGACCACTATCTCGACTACTCGGGCGGACTGCGGGCCGTGTGGAATATCAAGCCTGAGCAGATGCTCGAGCTGTCGTACAGCTACGACCAATACGACAAGATGAGGTATACCGGCGGCGAACGAACTCACGACCACGACTACAGCAACAGGCAAAATATAGTGCATGCGCTATATACTCATTTTTTCGGAAAAAATGCTCTCACGGCAGGAGGCGACTACATGCACGACTATCTCAGGACATATCAGTTCGTATCCGGCGACGCGCACTCGCAGACATCGGCCGATGTGTTCGTGCAGTTTGACTACAATCCACTTTCGTGGCTGAATATTGTTGCCAGTATCCGCGACGATTATTTCTCGGAGTCGGACAACAATGCCCTCACGGCCCGGCTCGCCACTATGTTCAAGCTTGACCGTTTCTCCATAAGAGCTTCGTATGCAGGAGGTTTCAGAGCACCAACGCTCAAAGAGATGTACATGAATTTCGACATGGCCGGCATTCAGATGATTTACGGAAACTCCGACCTTAAACCCGAGAAGAGCCACAACTTCAACCTCTCTCTCGAACATAGCGGCAATCTGCGCGGCTCTCTGCTCGCCGGCTCGTACAACATCACAGGCACAGCATATTACAACCGCTACAACAGTCGAATCACAACAACCGATTATCCCGGCGATGACACACGAGAGGAAGGCGCCGTCTACTGCAATGAAAACGGCGTGCGTGTATATGGACTCGATTTCTCGGCACGATACCGGGCTGTCTGTGGACTTGGTGTGCAACTGAACTACAACTACCTCCACACCGGCGGCAACACAATCGACTCGCAGTTTTCGCAGCCTCGTCCTCACTCTATGACATGGAGAATCGATTACGACAAGCGAATCTGCAGCGTGTACAGATTATATGCCGGCATATCGGGACGATATCTCGCCAAACCGCAATCAAACTACGACACCGACGGCGCATACTCACTGTGGAAATTTACTCTGCAGCAACAGGTATGGCGTGGCATCAGGGTCAACCTCGTCATCGACAATCTGTTCGGTTACAAGCCGAAAGTCTACTACTGGAATTCGGCGCCCACCACAGGCACAACGTGGTCGGCCGGTATTTCACTCGACATCAACGATTTCTTCAACTGATATGAGCAAAAAGAAAATCATCATATTATCAACCGCATGCGCGGCTATCATCGGCACATGCATAGTGCTGTGGAAGGTATTCGCGTCGACTACACGCATTGCCTTTGTGAACTATCAGGCAATCACCCTCGGACAAATCGCAAAGGCAAACGACAACTCTTTCGTAAAGCTCGAGGAGTTGCCGGCCGACGAGCTTGCAAAAGCAAGCCGCTACGACATGGTGTTTGTCAACGGCATGGGCATACGCATTACAGCAGAGCAACGCCATGCACTCGAAGAAGCCGCTAAAAACGGCACCCCGGTTCTTACTACTGCTGCTACAAACCCCGACAATCATATTGTGTCGGTAGACTCGGTCGACAATGAATTTCTTGCCCAGTATCTTGTGGGCGGCCGCAACAACTACCGCAACATGCTGCGCTACGTGCGGCGTTTCGTCGACAGCAAGAAACTTTTCGCCCCACTCCCGGGCGACCCTGAAATTTCGGCATCATCGATGCTGTATTATCCCGGCGACAACGAAACCCTCAATTTCGGCTCTGTGGCTGCTTACGAAGCATGGCTCAAAAAAGCTGACAGATGGAACGACTCCGCACCACGAATAATTCTCACGGGCCGGATGGGGGTGTCCGACAGTTTAATCGCCAGGCTCGAGCAGACCGGAAATATTGTTTATCCTGTCAACGTGATTCAGACATTAATCAAAGGCGGCCATGCCGATTCAATACACGCGTCGGCAGTCATCAACATGGCTCACGGACGTATGGGCGACCAGGTGACACGCTGGCTCGAGTCGGAAAACATACCACTCTTCGCTCCTGTCAACGCCAACCGAGACTATGACGAATGGCTCGCCGACAAAATGGGCATGAACGGTGGATTTCTATCCCAGAGTATCGTCACTCCCGAAATCGACGGTGCCATAAGACCCTACACTCTCTTCGCGCATTTCACCGGCAGCGACGGTTTGCCCTATGTCGAAGCAATCCCCGACCGACTCAATGACTTTGTAGCTACTGTGAACAACTACACTTCGCTACAACGCAAACCTAACAGCGACAAAAAATTAGCTGTATTTTATTTCAAAGGCCCGGGCCAGAACGCCCTCATTGCCGAAGGCATGGAAGTGGCTCCGTCGCTTTTCAATCTTCTCAAACGACTGAAATCGGAGGGCTACAAAGTCGACAATCTGCCCTCGGATGCCGACGCATTTGAAGCACTGCTTAACGAAAACGGCAAAGTATTCAACAGCTATGCTGTCGGCGCAAAAGCGGAATTCGTAACTAGAAACCATCCCGAAATCATCAGTAAGGAAGATTACGAAAAATGGTGTGCCTATGCTTTTGCGAAAGAGATGAAAGACGATATCGATACGGTCGACGGCAGCTTTCCCGGACACGGCCTCGCCGACGAAGACGGCCGGCTCGCCCTTGCACGACTGTGTTTCGGCAACGTCGTGCTTATTCCACAGACGGCCGCCGGCCTGGGCGACGATGATTTTAAAATTGTACACGGCACCGAATCGGCACCGCCGCACAACTATGTCGCCGCATATCTGTGGGCTCGCTACGGCTTTGGAGCCGATGCCCTCATGCACTTCGGCGCCCACGGCTCGCTCGAGTTCACGCCTCGCAAACAAGTGGCACTCGGCAGCAACGACTGGCCCGACCGCCTCGTGGGCACCATGCCTCATGTATACATCTACTCTACCTCCAATGTTGGCGAAGGCATGATAGCCAAACGCCGCAGCTATGCAGGCATTGTCAATTACCTCACACCGCCTTTCATAGAGAGCAATCTCCGAGGTGTGTACAAAAACCTCGCCGACGCGATAAACGCCTACAACCAGGCAACATCGTCGGCCGATTCGGCCTCGACGGCGGCTATGGTGAAGAAATATACCGTCGAGTTGGGCATTCACCGCGAGCTGCGTATCGACAGTGTAGCGCTCTTTACGCCCGACGACATCGCCCGTATCGAGAATTTTGCCGAAGAGCTCGCCAACGAAAAAATCACCGGGGCCCTGTATGTAATGGGAGTTCCCTACTCCGACGAACATATAAAAAGCACTGTCGAGGCAATGACTGTCGACCCTATAGCCTACAGTCTGCACACACTCAGAGGCGGCTCGCTGGCAAGCCTCCGCGAAACTGCAAAACGACTTGTGAATTCGGGCGTTTCAATCGACGACGACGCAATCTGCCGCATAGCCGGAATATCGCGCAGCGAACTCGACAGCGCCCGTACAATCATGGCGGCTATCGACGGCTCAAAAGACATGCTTTCGCGTATGATGGTCATGGCTTCGATGATGCCTGCACGTGAGCAGAAAACATCGAAAATAGCCGAGCGCCCGGCGACAAAGAAACACGGCATGATTCCGGGCGTGTCGTCTGAGAAAGCTCTCGAGATGGCACGCAAAATGGGTGCCGACGAAGAAGCGCTTAAAAAAATGGAGGCGGCTATCAAAAGCAAGTCGTCGGACGCTAAACGCAGTGCCATGCCACGGCATCCGGGCATGAAAAAAGACGTAATCACCGACGAGCAACGTCAATTTGCAATGACAGTAACGGAAGTCGAACGCGCTCTGCTCAACATCGGCGCATACCGCGACGCGCTCCGCAACAGTCCGCAAAACGAATTATCGTCGATTGTCAACGCTCTCAACGGTGGCTTCACAGCTCCCACTTCGGGAGGAGACCCAATTCTCAATCCCGACATTCTCCCTACAGGACGTAACATGTATGCCATCAATGCCGAGGAGACTCCTTCGGCTGTGGCATGGAGCAAAGGCAAAGAATTGGCCGACAATACAATAACCATGTATCGCAAAGAGCACGGCGACTCTATTCCGCGCAAAGTGAGCTACACGCTCTGGAGCAGCGAATTTATCGAAACAGAAGGTGCTACGATAGCCCAGGTGCTCTACATGCTCGGTGTTGAACCTGTCCGCGACCCATTCGGTCGCATCTCCGACCTTAAACTCATTCCGTCGGAAGAACTTGGCCGTCCGAGAATCGATGTTGTAGTGCAGACCTCCGGACAGTTGCGCGACCTCGCCGCATCGCGTCTTTTCCTCATAAGCCGCGCCGTGAAAATGGCGGCTGAAGCAGACAACGACATCTATCCCAATTATGTGACCGAAGGTGTGGTTGAATCGGAGCGACATCTCGTCGACAAAGGCGTTTCGCCCAAAGAGGCTCGAGAGCTTTCGACAGCACGAGTTTTCGGCGGTGTGAACGGAAACTACGGCAGCGGCATCCAGGGCATGGTCGAGGCGGGCGACCGCTGGGAAAACGAAAGCGAGATTGCATCGGCATATATCAACAACATGGGCGCGGTATACGGTAGCGAAGAAGACTGGGAGAAAATGCGTGACTACGCTTTCGAGGCCGCCCTCACACGAACCGATGTAGTGGTGCAGCCCCGACAGAGCAACACCTGGGGAGCCCTGAGTCTTGACCATGTGTATGAATTTATGGGAGGCATGAATCTGGCCGTGCGCAATGTCACCGGCAAAGACCCCGACGCTTATCTGAGCGATTACCGCAATCGCAACCGTGCCCGCATGCAGGAAGTGAAAGAGGCAATCGGTGTCGAAAGCCGCACTACAATTCTCAATCCGGCATACATAAAGGCGAAGATGAAAGGCGGTGCCGGCGACGCGTCGGCTTTTGCCGATGTGATTCGCAACACCTACGGCTGGAACGTAATGAAACCCGATGCGATTGACAATGAGCTATGGGACGACATATACGACACTTACGTCGCCGACAAAAACAGCCTCGGAATCAAGGACTATTTCAAAACGGTAAACCCGGCCGCCATTCAGGAAATGACTGCCGTAATGCTCGAAACCGTGCGAAAAGGCATGTGGGATGCATCGCCCGAGCAAGTGGCCACGCTGGCCGAGCTTCACACCGAAATTGTGAACGAATTCGGTGCGGCATGTTCGGGCTTTGTCTGCGACAACGCCAGCCTGCGCGATTTCATTGCGTCGAAAGCTCCGGAACAGGCTGCCGCCAAATACAATAAGGCTGTAGCGCACGTTCGTGCCGAAAACTTATCGTCCGACGACGGTATGGTGATGAAGCGCGATGAGCTTAACAACACAGATACTGTGACAAACAACATCAACGGCGTCATTGTGGCCCTTGCAGTTGTTGCAGCTGTCACCGGGCTACTCATTCTCATCCGCCGCCGCAGGAAAACATATACCGAAAAATAATGGAAACGGTAGTACTCATAATCATGGTGGCTGTAGGTTTTAGTTTTATACTGAAACTTACATTTCACCGCCTGTGGGGTGCGATAACGCTTGCCTTGCTTGCCGCGGGCGCGATTCTTTTATCTTACGAAGAAGCATCGTCGCAGTCGAAGACACAGATTGCCGACTGGCTCGCCAATCCTCCGCTGATGCTCGACATCTCGGTATGGCTCACTGTCGACGTGGCATTTCAAATCTGTTTCTGCACACTCATGGCTGCCGGCCTCTGCGGCTCTTTGTCGCGAAAAGCCCGGAGGGCGCTGCAGATTTGCCGGTGGATTCCGGGACTGGTAATCTTTCCCGTACTCTTCGCCTTGCTAACTCAATTGATTTTTGCGCTTCCGGGCATCAGTTTTGCAAGCATAGCCCTCGGCACGGCGTCGCTTATATTTGTAAGTGTGCCGCTTTTCGCATTGCTTCTCAAATGGCTTCTGCCCGAAAACGAAATTCGCATCGAACTGATGTTTCTGGTAAATATTCTCATCATCATTCTCGGAATAATCGCCACAGTCAACGGACGCACGGCCGCCGCAGGCACAAACAAGGTAGAATGGGACGCCTTGGCAGCCGTTGTGGCACTCCTTGCCACTGCTTCTATCGCCGGGCTATTATGCAACCGAATCATCTCCAACCGAAAGACAAGAAACATACAAAAACTATAAACTGACCGACTATGAATCTCATATCCAATATCCTCTACTGGATTTCGACCGGACTGCTTGTACCGGTGATTGTTCTACTCATATTCTTTTTTATCCGTGCGCTCATCATGATTGGAGGCTTTTTCGGCCAATATCTTCAGATGAAAAAGACCACAGCCGTTATTTATGCGAAACTCACCGGCCTCAACACCGACACCCTCGCAGACTTCGAGAAACAACTGCCGTCGGAATCGGGCTCTGTGCTCATAGCCTATATACGCAAAGTAATCGAAGCCGGAGCCGACCGCTCGAAAGCCGACCTGCTGATTTCGGAGTACGAAATCGAGGCCGACAAGGAACTCTCCACATCGAAGACTCTCACCAAAATGGGGCCTATTCTGGGTCTCATGGGCACACTGATTCCTATGGGTCCGGCTCTGGTAGGTCTCGCCTCGGGCGATATCGCATCTATGGCATATAATATGCAAGTGGCCTTTGCCACTACAGTGGTAGGCCTTGTAGTCAGCGCCATAGGTTTTGTAACCCAGCAGACAAAAGAACGCTGGGCAGCAAAGAATCTTACCATTCTCGAGTATCTCGCCGACATTGTAGAAAAAGAGAAAGGAGGCCGCAAATGAGACGACGGCCCCTACTACGCCGCAGCGACGACGGCGACCCTATGAGTGTGGTGAGCAACCTCTTTGATGTGGCCATGGTCTTTGCTGTTGCTCTGATGGTGGCTTTGGTCAGCCGCTACAATATGACAGAAATGTTCTCGCAGGAAGATTTTACAATGGTAAAGAATCCCGGCAAGGAAAATATGGAGATAATCACAAAAGAAGGCGAAAAAATAAACCGTTACACCCCCTCGGAAGACAACGACAAGTCGGCAAACAAAGGAAAACGAGTCGGCGTGGCCTACGAACTCGAAAACGGCGACATCATATACGTGCCGGAGTGAGAGCCTTCGTAAGCCCGTTTTTCAAGAAATAAAGCTCGGAATAAACTTTCTTCACAACTGTACGTCTAATTAATATAACGTATTAAAAACCGTACTTTCATGAAGAGAATAATCAGATATGTATCCATTGTGCTTCTTTGCAGCTTCCTCTGCGGCACGGTTGTCGAAGCACACGGCACCGAGCTGTATTCTCAGCAATCCAATAATTCCCGCAGGAATAACAAGGGCTCAAAAGACAAGAAAGACAACGACCGGAAAGCTCCGGAGCGCCGGCCCGGAAACAGCGGCAACAACCGTCCCGGGAACGCTCCGGCCTCACGGCCGCAACAGCGTCCTTCGAACAACAACTCCAATAAAAAACCGCAGCAAAACAACGGCAAACACGACCGTCCCGGTGGAAATGTGATTACACGGCCTTCTCGTCCGGCCGGAAATCACCACAACCCGCCGGTGCACAACAAAAAGCCCGGTGGCCCAAACAAACACGGCTACAGGCCTCCTATGCCGCCGCAGGCTGCCCACCACGGCAACAAACATCACCATTACTACCGCCCGACACCTCCGCCCAGGCCATACCTGCCTCCGGCAAGACCTTATCACAGACCGTTGCCGCCTCCTGCATGGCATGCTCCGGCTCACTGGAATCCATTCCGTACCATTTTAGGTGTAGCTCTGGGCTCGACCATTAGCGCGTCGATAAATATGCTTGTCAACGCCGGATACACTATCAACAGCTACGTCAACAATGCCATCTATCTCAATAATGTGCCTATGCTGAACGTATACTGGCCCGACGCGACAATGTATTACAACAACGGCTCGCTCGCCGGCTCGGAATTTGTGTACTACACCCCAAGCCCCGACCGCTACCGCTTCGACAGCGTATACAACACGCTCGTCCGCAATTATGGAGCCCCGGCTTCGCAAAGCTTCTCGGGCAGTTCGCTCTCTGCTTCGTGGTGGGGTGCCGGAAATCAGTTCATAACCCTCACCTATAGCGGTCAGTATTCGGTCAACGGCGGTCTCAACTATTACACAACCCTCACCTTCGGCCACTGATTGAAAACATCATACAAGCTTTCAGGCGCCTCCGTCTTTTTCTTCGCGACGGAGGCGCTTCATTTTTATACTCCGCTGAGCGATAACGAAGTTGGCGCAGATTCCATTTTTCCTTTTTTTTGCTTAATTTTGCAGGCCCGACGCGCAGCGATGCAGTCGCCGCGGCCTTACCTTGATGAAATACTATTTTAGATTTATCAATAATATGAGAGTAAAAGTATTTGCGGCAGCACTCGCAATTGCCGCAACAACGGCCTACGGCCAGACATTTACCGAGTGGCAAAATCCCGAAGTGAATGCAGTAAACCGTGCTCCGATGCGCGCCGAGAACTTCGCTTTCGCAAAGGGAGAGAAAGCTCTTGCAGAGAATGAACGGTCGAAATCGCAAAACTATCTCAGCCTCAATGGGCTCTGGAAATTCAACTGGGTAAACGACGCCTCCGACAGACCCGTGAATTTCTGGAAAAAGGGATTTGACGACAAAAACTGGGGTATGATGCCCGTGCCCGGCATGTGGGAACTCAACGGCTATGGCGACGCAATATATGTGAACAACGGATACGCCTGGCGCAACCAGTTCGAAAGCAATCCGCCGGAGATTCCATACCAGAACAATCATGTCGGCTCATACCGTCGCGAAATAATGGTGCCCGCATCGTGGAAAGGAAAAGAGATATTCGCTCACTTCGGCTCTGTGACCTCAAACATCTACCTGTGGGTCAACGGCCGGTATGTGGGCTACAGCGAAGACAGCAAGCTCGAAGCCGAATTCGACCTTACACCATACTTGCAGCCCGGCAAAGACAATCTAATCGCATTTCAGGTGTTCCGCTGGTGCGACGGCTCATATCTCGAAGACCAGGATTTCTTCCGTCTTTGCGGCGTGGCACGCGACAGCTACCTCTATGCCCGCAACAAAAAACGCATTGCCGATATACGTGTCACCCCCGACCTCGAAAACAATTACACCGACGGCGTGCTCGACATTGACCTCACTCTCAATGGCTCGTTGCCGGTAACTCTTACACTCACCGATGCCAATGGCAATCAGGTGGCCCGCACTACGGCAACCAAAAGCGGACACACCCGTATTGAAGTGAAAAACGCAAATAAATGGACTGCCGAAACACCATATCTCTACACTCTCACGGCCGAGGCCGGCGACGAAGTAATTCCTGTAGCCGCCGGTTTCCGAAAAGTGGAAATTAAAGATGCACAGGTGCTGGTAAACGGCCTGCCGGTGCTCTTCAAAGGTGTTAACCGCCACGAACTCGACCCCGACGGCGGATATGTCGTTTCGCCCGAACGTATGTTGCAGGACATTGAAATAATGAAGAAGCACAACGTCAACGCCGTTCGCACATGCCACTATCCCGACGACCGTCTGTGGTATGAGCTCTGCGACCGCTACGGCATCTATATGGTAGCCGAAGCCAACATCGAAAGTCATGGCATGGGATATGGCGAAAAAACACTCGCAAAAGACCCGCAATTTGCCAAAGCTCACATGGAGCGCAACGAACGCAATGTGCAGCGAAATTTCAATCATCCTTCTATCATCTTCTGGAGTCTTGGCAACGAAGCCGGCTACGGTCCCAACTTCGAAGACGCTTACAAATGGGTGAAGAACGAAGACACATCGCGTCCGGTGCAGTACGAGCGCTCTCCATTAAACGCTCTCACCGATATTTTCTGCCCTATGTATTACAACTACGAGGGCATGAAGAAATATGCCGAAAAAAATCCCGTGCCAAAGCCACTCATACAGTGTGAGTACGCACACGCAATGGGCAACTCCGAGGGTGGATTCAAAGAGTACTGGGATCTTATTCGAAAATATCCCTCGCTTCAGGGCGGATTCATCTGGGACTTTGTCGACCAGGCAATACGCACCGACAAAAACGGTGTTGAGATATATGGCTACGGCGGCGACTTCAACCGCTACGATGCTACCGACGGGAATTTCTGTGTCAACGGCCTCGTAAACCCCGACCGCATTCCCAATCCGCACTTCGACGAAGTAGCTTATTTCTACCAGAATATTTGGACGACGCCACACAATTTGGCAACGGGTACCGTAAATGTCTATAACGAAAATTTCTTCAAGGATTTGTCCGACATTAGCCTGCAGTGGACTGTGCTCAACAACGGAGTGCCCGTGGAAAACGGAGTTATCGACAAGCTCGATGTAAAGCCAGGCAAAACAGAATCGGTGAAAATTCCGTTCAGCGCGCCGCAAGGCGAAGGCGAGTGGCTCCTCAACCTCGACTACTGCCTCAAGAATGCCGACGGCATACTCCCGGCCGGTCACATAGTGGCACGTGAGCAACTGCGCCTCACCGACCTCCCGGCGGCCGATATGTCTGTTGCCCTGACGCCTACACCGAATACAGCCGCCGCGGCTGCTCGTATTGTTGACAACGATGCCGCTTATCTTATTGTGAAAGGCAATAACTTCAGCATCGATTTCAATCGAGAAAACGGTTTTATGTCGCGCTACATAGCCAACGGTGACGAAATGCTCTGCGAAGGCGCTCAGCTCACTCCCAACTTCTGGCGAGCTCCCACCGACAACGATTACGGCGCAGACCTGCCCGCAAAACTTGCAGCATGGAAAAAGCCGGTGATGAAGCTCTCGGAACTCGGCTCAAGCGAAGCCAACGGCATTGTCACCGTTGTGGCTAAATACGACATGCCGTCGGTAAAAGGCTCGCTCGAAATGACATACACAATCAACGGCCGCGGCGACGTGAAAGTGACCGAAGATTTCAAAGCGTCAAAAGATACCGACGTAGCAGAACTCTTCCGCTTCGGCATGCAGATGCCTATGCCCGAGAAATTTGACCGCATTGTATACTATGGCCGTGGCCCTATAGAAAACTATGCCGACCGCAATCACAGCACACGCATCGGCATATACTCGCAGACTGTAGCCGAGCAATTCTACCCCTACGTACGCCCGCAGGAAACAGGCACCAAAACCGACATCCGACGCTGGTATCAGCTCAACACATCGGGCAACGGTCTTGAATTTACCGCCGAAGCTCCCTTCTCGGCATCGGCGCTCAACTACAGCATCGAAAGCCTCGACGAAGGCCTGCGCAAACACAATATGCATGCACCCGAAGTGAAACCGGTACCCTACACCAATCTTCTGATTGACAAGGCTCAGCTCGGTCTCGGATGTGTCGACAGCTGGGGGCGCATGCCCCTGCCCGACTACCGTCTACCCTACGGCGACTATAAATTCACTTTCGTAATGAAGCCCGTAAAACACATTTTCGCTGAATAATCGGTATAATTATTATCTGCCTCAGAATTAAGAAAAACAAAAAAAATCGCTACCTTTGCAGCCGGAAACAACAAAACACACGCAAATGAAATTACTCGAAGGAAAAACCGCCCTCATCACCGGTGCGGCTCGCGGCATTGGCAAAGCCATTGCTCTTCGCTTCGCCGCTGAAGGCGCAAACATTGCATTCACCGACCTCGTCATAGATGAAAACGGCCTCGCAACACAGGCCGAAATCGAAGCCCTGGGCGTAAAAGCCAAAGGCTATGCATCAAACGCAGCAGACTTCAACCAGACTAAAGAAGTGGTAGAAACTGTAGCCAAAGACTTCGGTTCAATAGACATCCTCGTCAACAATGCCGGCATCACCAAAGACGGCCTCATGATGCGCATGACCGAAAGCCAGTGGGATGCCGTTATCAACGTAAACCTCAAGAGCGCATTCAACTTCATCAATGCCGTGCTTCCCATCATGCTCCGTCAGCGTTCGGGCTCGATTATCAACATGGCATCGGTAGTAGGTGTTCACGGCAACGCAGGCCAGAGCAACTACGCAGCATCGAAAGCCGGCCTCATCGCACTGGCCAAGAGCATCGCTCAGGAAGTGGGCTCACGCGGCATCCGTGCCAACGCTATCGCTCCCGGCTTCATCGAGACTGCCATGACGGCACAGCTCCCCGATGCCGTTCGCGAAGAATGGAAAAAGAAAATACCTCTGCGCCGAGGCGGCAAAGTGGAAGACATCGCAGATGTGGCTACCTTCCTCGCCTCCGACCTCTCGAGCTATGTCACCGGCCAGGTGATTCAAGTCGACGGCGGCATGAACATGTAAACTCATCAAAAAACGGAGTTGCCCTGCGGCGCTCCGTTTTTTTTCAAAACTTAAGCTGGTAATCACCGGAGATTTTGTAATTTTGTAAAACAATTACCCCAATCCATGAACAGTCGCAGCTTTGTCGCTATCGGCGACCTAAACAAACAGGAGCTGCTCGACCTGCTCGAGCGCACCCGTTACTTCGAAGAGCACCCCAACAGCAGGCTTCTCGACAGCCGCGTAGTGGCCACGCTCTTTTTTGAACCCTCCACACGCACACGCCTTAGCTTTGAGACAGCGGTCAATCGTCTCGGAGGCCGTGTCATAGGCTTCTCCGATGCGTCCACATCGAGCACATCGAAAGGCGAAACCCTCAAAGACACCATCAAAATGGTGTCGAACTACGCCGACATCATCGTTATGCGCCACTTCCTCGAGGGTGCCGCTCAATATGCTACCGAAGTGACCGAGGTGCCTATTGTTAACGCCGGCGACGGTGCAAACCAGCATCCCTCGCAGACTCTACTCGACCTCTACTCCATTCTCAAGACACAGGGCAGACTCGACGGCCTCACTATAACCATGGTCGGCGACCTCAAATATGGCCGAACAGTGCACTCGCTCATCATGGCAATGCGCCACTTCAAGCCGGTGTTCAACTTCGTGTCGTGCCCAGAGCTGCGTATGCCCGAAGAATATATTAAACTCTGCCGTCGCGAAGGAATCGAATTTCACGAGTACACCGAGTTCTCGCAAGAGGTAATCGATGCCAGCGACATCATATATATGACCCGCGTACAGCGCGAACGCTTCTCCGATATCATGGAGTACGAACGCGTGAAAAATCTCTATACGCTGCACAACTCTATGCTCGCTACATCGAAGCCTACAGTGCGCATTCTCCATCCATTGCCACGCGTAAACGAAATCAATATCGACGTAGACGAAAACCCCAAAGCTTACTATTTCGAACAGGCGCGCAACGGTGTTTTCGCCCGTCAGGCCATATTAACCCGAGCTCTCGGTATCAATCCCCTCTCAAAATGACAACAGACAAGAAAGAACTGGCCGTCGCAGCCCTGCAGAACGGCACCGTCATAGACCACATACCCTCCGAGGCACTTTTCCGCGCCGTGCGGATTCTCGGCATAGAGCAGCTCGGCACAGCAGTGACAATCGGCTACAACCTGCCCAGCAGCCGCCTCGGTAAAAAAGGCATTATCAAAGTTGCCGACGTCGAATTTCCTGAAGACGTGCTCAACCGCATAGCGATAATAGCACCCTCAGCTATGGTAAACATTATCCGCAACTACGAAGTAGTGGAAAAACGTGCGGTGGTGCTCCCCGACGTGCTCATTGGTCTTGTGAAGTGCAGCAATCCCAAATGCGTCACAAATCACGAACCAATGTCGACCCGGTTCAACGTCATCGACCACGAAAACGTAAAGCTCCGCTGCCACTACTGTAACCACACCATTAGCGGCTCCGACGCTGAAATAATCTGATGAAACAGAACTGGAAACCAGGCACCCTGGTGTATCCGCTGCCGGCGGCACTGGTAAGCTGCGCCCACAACGGGCGTTCAAACCTTATCACCGTTGCCTGGACCGGCACTATCTGCACCAATCCGGCCATGCTCTACATATCGGTGCGACCCGAGCGGTTTTCTTACGCACTCATCAAGGAGTCGATGGAGTTCACGCTCAACCTCACCACGGCCGCTATGGTGCGCGCCACCGACCTCTGCGGTGTCATTTCAGGTGCCGACGGCGACAAATGGGAAGCATCGGGCCTGCATCAGTATCCGGGCGTTGCAGTGGCTTGTCCGGCCGTTGCCGAGTCGCCAATATCAATCGAGTGCCGCGTAAAAAGCATAATGCCTCTCGGGAGTCACCACATGTTCATTGCCGAAGTAATGAATGTTCTTGCCGACGAAGCATATATGGACACCGACACAGGCAAATTCGACCTCGAACGCGCCGGGCTGCTCAGCTACAGCCACGGAGCATACTATGAGCAAGGTGCAAAAATAGGTACATTCGGATTCTCTGTCCGGAAAAAGAAATAACTAAGGTATAAACAAAAATTTCTAATCAAACATCACATACATGCAAACCGACAATCAGATTTTCGACCTTATCGCAGCCGAACACCGTCGCCAGAAAGACGGTATCGAGCTGATTGCTTCAGAAAACTATGTCAGCGACGAAGTGATGCGTGCCATGGGCTCGTGTCTCACAAACAAGTATGCCGAAGGCTACCCCGGAAAACGCTATTATGGCGGCTGCCAGGTAGTCGACCAGATTGAAGACCTCGCTATCAGCCGCGTAAAGCAGCTCTTCGGAGCTGAGTACGCCAATGTACAGCCGCACTCGGGCGCTCAGGCAAATATGGCAGTATTCATGGCATGCCTCAAGCCCGGCGACAAATTCATCGGCCTCAACCTCAGCCACGGCGGACACCTCAGCCACGGTAGCCCCGTGAACTTCTCGGGCCTCGTATATCACGCGCTCGAATACAACGTAAGCCCCGAGACCGGTCGCATCGACTATGACGCATTCGAGGAAACATGTATCCGCGAACAGCCGAAACTGATTGTAGGCGGTGCCAGCGCTTATTCGCGCGAATGGGACTACGAACGCATGCGCAAAGTAGCCGACCAAATCGGTGCAATTTTAATGGTCGACATGGCTCATCCCGCCGGCCTCATTGCAGCAGGTCTGCTCGAAAACCCCATCAAATACGCCCATATCGTTACATCGACAACCCACAAGACCCTCCGTGGTCCACGTGGCGGCATTATCCTCATGGGCAAAGACTTCGTCAATCCCTGGGGCAAGACAAATCCCAAAGGCGAGCCCCGCATGATGTCGGAGCTGCTCAACTCGGCTGTTTTCCCAGGCGTACAGGGCGGCCCGCTCGAACACGTAATCGCCGGCAAGGCCGTGGCTTTCCACGAGGCTCTGCAGCCCGAGTACAAAGTATACCAGACACAAGTGCGCGACAACGCACACGTTCTTGCCCAGGCTCTGCTCGACATGGGATACAACATCGTTTCTGGCGGCACCGACAACCACTGCATCCTTGTCGACCTCCGCAGCAAGTTCCCCGAACTCACCGGTAAGGTTGCCGAGAAAGTGCTCGTGGCTTCCGACATCACAGCAAACAAGAACATGGTGCCCTTCGACAGCCGTTCGCCCTTCCAGACATCGGGCATTCGCCTCGGCACTCCGGCCATCACAACCCGCGGTCTCAAAGAGGAGCACATGGGTCTGATTGCCGAACTCATCGACACTGTTCTTGCAAACCCCGAAAGCGAGGCAAATATCGAAGCTGTGCGCAAACGCGTCAACCAGCTCATGTCTGACCGTCCCATTTTTGCATGGTAAAGGTCACCGAGACTAAATACAACCCGTGCCCGGGCGACAATATTTCTGTAATAATTGTCGCAGCCGGCACGGGTTCGCGTTTCGGTGCCGACCGGCCCAAGCAGTTTCTTCTGCTCGACGGAAAGCCTGTTCTGCAGCACACTGTCGAGCGGTTCCGCACGGCGCTTCCTGCCGCACGCATTCTGCTCGTACTCTCCGACTCCGGACGCGAAATATGGCGCGAACTATGCGACAGAACGGGCTTTCAGTCGCCTGAGACAGTTGCCGGCGGTGCCACCCGCAGCGAATCGGTGCATAATGCCATACGCCTGCTCGCACATGATGCCGACAGCTACAGCACAGTGTTGATTCACGACGGCGCACGCCCCCTCGTAACTCCAGACACTATTCTGCGTGTGGTCGCAGCCTTTGCCGACAGCAACGTAGAGGCCGTAGTTCCGGTTGTTCCGCTCACCGAAGCCATAGCCTGTTTCTCCTCCGACGGCACATGTTCGCCAACCGACCGCGGAACTTACCGCACCGTGCAGACTCCTCAGGCTTTCCGCACGCTCATACTCGATGCCGCCTACAACGCACTGAGCGGACAATCAATGCCCGATGACGCTGCCATATACAGCAGCTTCACCGGAAAGGCTCTCCGCACTGTCGACGGCGACATACGCAACATAAAAATCACAAACCCCTCCGACCTCGCCATAGCCGAACTCCTTTTAAAGAAATAAATCTGTATCGTGCTCTCACTGCAGAACTTCGACATAACCTATGTGAAAGGCATCGGGCCACAGAAAGCTAAAATTCTCGGCTCGGAGCTCAATATGCACACGGCATACGACCTTCTGCACCACTACCCTACGGCCTACATCGACCGGAGCACGACACACACCGTACGCGAAATACGCGACAACCGGGGCGAATACCCCCAGCTTCAGCTGCGCGGCCGCTTCGTGAGCTTTAACGTGCTCGGCGAAGGCGCATCAATGAGGCTAATCGGACTCTTCACCGACGGAACCGCCACACTCGACTGCGTATGGTTCAAGGGCATACGCGAACTGCGTCGCCGCATTGCCGCAGGCACAGAGTATGTGATATTCGGCAAGCCAACATGGTTTCGCGACACCTTGCAAATCACGCACCCCGAAGTCGACCCTCCCGAAGCCGCCGAGCATGCTCCCGGAGTGAGAGCCGTATATCCGCTCACCGAGAAGCTGCGTCAGCGCAACATAAGTTCACGTACGATTCACTCGGTGATTGTCGGTTTTCTGAAGTCGCGCAACACTCCCTTTCACGACACACTCCCCCCCTCTGTAGTGCAGACTCTGGGACTGATGAGTCTCGATGAGGCAATACGCAACATCCACATACCCCGGTCGCCCGAAAAACTCGAGCAAGCCCGCCTCAGGCTCAAATTCGAAGAGCTGTTCTACATACAGACCGACATGCTCATGCGCTCGCGCAAGCGTAAAAACGCCATTCAAGGCTTCATGATGCCACATGTAGGCCGTTGGTTCAACGACTTCTATTACAACTGCCTGCCTTTTGAGCTCACAGGCGCGCAAAAACGCGTAATAAAGGAGATACGAGCCGACATAATGTCGGGTCGACAGATGAACCGTCTCGTGCAGGGCGACGTAGGCTCGGGAAAAACCCTTGTAGCCCTCATGTGCATGCTGCTGGCCATCGACAACGGTTATCAGACCTGCCTCATGGCTCCGACCGAAATTCTTGCAACACAGCACTTCGAGACCATATCGCAACTCGCCGCCAAAATAGGTCTCAACGTGAAATTGCTCACTGGCTCGACACGTGCGAAACAGCGCAGGCTCATTGACGAAGGGCTTCGCGACGGCTCAATACACATTCTCGTAGGCACCCACGCTGTGATTGAAGACAAGGTTGTATTCCGCAACCTCGGCTTCGTTGTCATTGACGAACAACACCGCTTCGGTGTTGCACAGAGAGCGAAGCTGTGGAAAAAAAGCGTAGTTCCACCGCACGTGCTCGTAATGACGGCCACTCCCATACCGCGAACCCTTGCAATGACTGTCTACGGCGACCTCGATGTATCGGTGATTGACGAGTTGCCGCCCGGTCGCAAACCGGTAAAAACAGTGTTGCGTTTCGATGAACAACGCGAACGTGTTCACAAAGGCATAATGGCTCAGCTCGAAGCCGGACATCAGGTCTACATTGTATATCCGCTGGTGGAAGAAAACGAAAAACTCGATTTGCGCAGCGTTACCGAAGGCTACGAAACGGCTCAGGACACATTCAAGCCCTACGAAGTAGCTTTGGTGCACGGACGCATGAAGCCGGCCGAAAAAGATGCCTCGATGCAGCGCTTCGCTTCCGGTCAGGCCTCGGTGCTTGTTGCCACAACGGTGATTGAGGTAGGAGTCAACGTGCCAAACGCCACAACCATGGTGATTGAAAATGCCGAGCGATTCGGCCTCTCGCAGTTGCACCAGTTGCGCGGACGCGTAGGCCGCGGTGCCGACAGTTCGCACTGCATTCTTATGTCGAAACATCAAATCAGCGCCGACACTCGCAAGCGCCTCGAACTGATGACTTCGACCACAGACGGATTTGTAATAGCCGAAGCCGACATGGAAATGCGCGGCCCCGGCGATATTGAAGGCACGGCACAGAGCGGTCTGCCTTTTGAGCTGAAAATTGCCAATCTTGCTCGCGATGGCCAAATAATACACATGGCCCGTAAGGCGGCTGAAGCCTTTCTCGACTCCGACCCTACTATATCGCTATACGAAAACAATTACTTTGCCCGCGCACTGGCGGCAATGGTGAGCCGAAGCACAGACTGGTCGCGTATCAGTTGACACGGTTTTGCACACGGCCTTCGGCATAGGCTTTCAGATTATCGAAGGCAATGTCGAAAAGGCGTTCTCTCGCTTCGGCCGATGCCCATGCAATGTGCGGAGTAATGAAGCAATTACGTGCACCGACGAGCGAACAGTCGTGTTTTGGAGGCTCGTTGCATAGCACGTCGAGACCGGCCGCATAGATTTTGCCGTTGTTGAGGGCATCGGCAAGAGCCTTCTCGTCGACAAGGGCTCCACGGGCAGTATTGATGAGAATTGCCGAGGGCTTCATCAGTGCGAGACGGCGTGCATCTACCATGTCGCGAGTGCCGTCGGCAAGCGGACAGTGCAGACTTACAACATCAGCTTCGGCAAAGAGCTCATCGAGTTCCATTTTCACATACACCTCGGGAAGAGCATCCTGAGGCTTCGACGTGAATACGGCCACTTTCATTCCCATAGCCGAGGCTATGGCAGCGACAGCCGAGCCTATATGTCCGAGTCCCACGACTCCCATTGTCTTGCCGGCGAGTTCGTGCCACTCCTGTAGGCGATAGCTGAAATCGAGCGAACGGCACCAGTGGCCGTCGGCATTCATCCGGGCATAATCCTCCACACGGTTTGTTATGGCCATCAGCAGAGCAAAGACATGCTGCGCCACCGAGTTAGTGCTGTACGACGGAATATTTGTCACTGCTATGCCGGCAGCGGCGGCAGCCTTTGTATCGACGATATTGAAGCCTGTGGCAAGCACTCCGATATAGCGCAACGAGGGCAGCTGCGCTATTGTAGCGGCATTCAGGGGCACCTTATTTGTGAGCACGGCATCGGCTCCGGCACACCTCTCTATAATAGCGCTTTCGTCGGTGCGGTCGTAGACCTCAAAGTCGCCGAGCGAGGCAAAACGCTCCCAACGGGCATCATCGGGCGTATAGACTGTATTGCAGTCGAGACAAACTGTTTTCATAGCATCAATTCAAAAAGTACAGCCCGTAGTGTCTGCAGAGGTCATCGGCAGACACACGGGCCGTGTTGGCGTTTATTATCAAGTATTTATTTGATAAGATACTGCGACGATATCGAACGGTTGGAGTGAACTCGATTGATAGTGTCGGCAAACAGACGTGCAACCGAAATAATGGTGCACTTGCTGCACTCGTGATTGTAGGGAATCGAGTTGGTGAAGATAATTTCGGTGAGGCCGCAGTTCTGCACACGCTCTGTGGCGGGGTCGCTCATGATTGCGTGCGAAGCAAGGGCGCGAACCGATTTCGCACCGTTTTCGAGCATGAGGTTTGCAGCCTTGGTGATAGTACCGGCAGTATCGACCATGTCGTCGACAAGAATCACATTCTTATCCTTGACATCGCCGATAACGGTCATCTTTGCAACCACGTTGGCTTTGGCACGCTGTTTGTGGCACAGTACCAGAGGCACATCGAGATACTTGGCGTAGTTGTTTGCACGTTTTGCACCGCCTACGTCGGGAGTGGCGATTACCATATCCTCGAGATTGAGGCTCTGGATGTAGGGAATGAAAACCGACGAAGCGTAGAGGTGGTCAAGGGGAACGTTGAAGAAGCCCTGAATCTGGTCGGCATGGAGGTCCATGGTGATGACACGGTCGACACCGGCAGCTGTGAGCATATCGGCCACAAGCTTGGCGGCAATCGACACACGGGGCTTGTCCTTGCGGTCCTGACGAGCCCAGCCGAAGTAAGGCATAACGGCTACGACGGTCTTGGCCGAAGCGCGTTTGGCGGCATCAATCATCAGGAGAAGCTCCATGAGGTTGTCACAGTTGGGGAAGGTGCTCTGCACGAGATATACCTCGCAGCCGCGAACCGATTCCTCGAACGATACTTCAAATTCACCGTCGGCGAAATGTTCGATTTTCATAGAGCCGAGCTCTACACCGAGTTCTTTGCAGATTTCCTCGGCCATGTAGCGCGATTTTGTGCCCGAAAAAATCTTGAAAGGGGGAAGGGATGAATCCATTGCGAAATGATTTACTATTTGTTGGATTGGTTTTTCTTATTCTTTATCGATTTTGGCTTTGCTGCCTTTTTGGTGGCTGCAGAGCCTGAGACCGGCGCCGACAGGCGTTCACGGCTGATTTTCCATATAACGGCACCGTGTGCCGGCACTCTGGTGACAAATGGCATCGTTGTCGAGAGCTGCTTTGCCTCGAATGCGCCACTTAGAAGCTCTCGGGCGTTTTGATCGATGCCCTCGGGAATGTCGAGAAAATCGAAGGCGTGCTGCGGAATGTTTATGCTCATGTCGGCATCGCTGTCGGAGAAGTTGACAGCGATAAGCAGCAGGTCGTCGTCGCAACTGCGCAGAAAGGCGTAATGGCGGTGAGGATTGAAGCCCGGATTCTCATAGTTGACATACATCAGGTCAAAAAATGCCCCCTCGGCTATCGCCGGCTCTGAATTCGCCATATTGAGAATGCGCGAATAGATGCTGCGTAGCCGAAGCTCACTGTCGGTGAGAGGGCCGTGGCATTTGCCGAGGTTGAGCCAGCGGCGTATGCACGAGAGGCTCCAGTAATCGAATATGGTGGTGCGTCCGTCGTGGCCACTGAAGCCCTCGGCATCGGAAGCCGGTTCGCCGAGCTCCTGGCCGAAATATATCATCATGGGGCCGGTCGACATCATTGTACTTACAACGAGCGACGGCACCACGCGCCATGGATCACCGGCATAGAATGTCGATGCGAAACGCTGTTCGTCGTGATTCTCAATGAAATTCAGCATCTGCGGCTGTATGCCGTCTACGGTCTGCCAGCAGTTGGTGAGCATGGCTGCCGAGTGATTTTGGGTCTCTATGGCACGAAGGGTGTCGTAGAGATTAACTTTGTCGTAGAGAAAGTCAAAGCCGCCGTATTCTATAAAGGGGCGGTATAGATTCACATCATATATCTCGGCAATGAACACCACATGCGGATAATGTGATTTAACCTGCGGCACGGCCCAGTGCCAGAATTGCAGCGGCACCATAAACGCCATGTCGCATCTGAAGCCGTCGACACCTTTCGAAGCCCAGAAGCGGAGTATGTGCAGCATTTTGAACCACGTGTCGGGCACAGGGTAGAAGTGTTCGGTGTGGTTGGAGTAGTCCACGCCATAATTCAGCTTCACAGTCTCATACCAGTCGTTGGCCCCGGGAAAAGCGGTGAAGCAGTCGTTGCCTGTGGCTTTAGCCGGAAACTCTACATATGCGTCGCTACCGCTACCGAGGTCGATATGCGGAGCGAACTGCTGATGAGGCATATAATAGAAGTTGTTCGACGCCGAAAAGAACATCTCGCGGTTGTCTCTGCTGCCGAAGTCTTCGATTCCGGCAGGCTTGGCATCGGAATTGTACTCGCGGCCTACATGATTGGGCACGAAGTCGATAATCACCTTAAGACCGGCCTCGTGGCTGCGCTTTACCAGGGCCTCGAATTCTTTCATTCGCTCGGGCACATTCACGGCAAGGTCGGGGTCTATGTCGTAGTAGTCGGTTATGGCATACGGGCTACCGGCTTTTCCTTTTATTATGTGCCGGTTGTGACGCGGTATGCCATATGCCGTATAGTCGGCGTCGTGGCCATGTTCAATCACACCGGTATACCACACGTGAGTGGCGCCGAGTGCTTTTATAGAAGCGAGGATGTCTTCGTTTATGTCGTTCAGCTTTCCCGAGCCGTTCTGTTCGAGTGTTCCGTCGGCTACAGGAGCCTCGCAGTAATTGGCAAAGAGGCGTGGAAGAAGCTGATATATGACAGGTTTGAGGGCAGCCATCGTTGGATATATTGATATAGATGAGTTTTACTTTTTCATTGTCGGTGAACACCGTTGTCTTTCTTCCATAAACCGGCCTCGATAAGAGACTGGCGGGTATTCTTGTAGCCGATAAGAAAAAGCTCTTTTATTTTTCGCAGGTCGAAGACACCGAAGTTGGCGAGCTCCGGCGTGGAGACGGCCACGTCGCACAGCGCCATATCTTCGGCCGTATGTGCTTTGGTAAGCAGATTATATGTGCGCAGGGCAACAGACAGAATCGAACTGGAATCGCTATAAGGACGCAGCGGACTCACGTTGATGCCGATGAGCTTCTCGCACTTATCGCGAAGCACCCATGCAGCATTGTTGCTGAGCACACCGCCGTCGACATAATTGACACCATCGATTTTCACAGGACTGAAAACTATAGGTATGGAGCACGACGCAAGCATCCGCGGTCCTATTTCACCGGAGGAGAAAGCCACAGGACTGCCGTGGTCGAGGTCGGTAGCGGCTATGTAGGTGGGAATACGGAGGTCTTCGAGATAACGGACTCCGCCGAGAGCGCGCATTACAAAGTTTTCAAACTTCTCAATATTGAAAATGCCGCCACGCCCGAAACACAGACCGGCAAAATTACGGAAACCCGTATGAGCAAAAATTCTGACCATCGAAAGAGGCTTCACCCCGGCGGCATAAAGCACTGCAATGACCGAACCGGCACTGACACCGGCAACGGCATCGGGCTGAAGACCCGCTTCTTCTATGGCCATAAGGGCGCCGGCATGTGCAAAGCCGCGGGCTCCTCCTCCGCTGAAAGTGACACCAAGCTTATAGGGCTTGTGAGCCGACTGCGTTGCAGTGAAAGATGCCGTTGTTGCGTTGTTTGTTGTCTTCATACGGAAGGAGTCGCGCTTTTCAAGTGCAAAATTAGTCAGAAAAAATAGATTGTTCAATTTTTCTCAAAGGAAAATATAATTTATGAACGCTTTTTGCCACAAGTTTGTTGTAACTTTGCTGTCGGAATGCCAACGACGGACCATCGAACTCCTATGAACGAACCGACCAAAGAACCGCAAACACGCATAGCCCGGCTCATCAAAAGATGCACCGATGCATGGACGTATGTCTGCACCGGACTGTGGAGCGACCCACGCCGCAACTGGTGGATAAACGTGCTCCGCATCGCAAACCTCTCGGTCAACTCGTTTCTCAACCGCGACATACAGACCCAGGCATGCGCCATGACATACCGCACGATGCTCGCCATTGTGCCGGCACTGGCTCTCATGCTGGCCATCGCACGCGGCTTCGGCATTCAGAATATACTTCAGCAAGAACTCTACAGGCTTTTCCCGGCACAGCGCGTGGCAATACAATATGCCATGAATTTTGTCGACAGCTATCTGGCACAGACTTCAGAAGGCATATTTGTGGGCGTGGGCATTGTTTTCCTGCTCTACACCCTCATATCGCTGATTTCAAATGTAGAAGATTCTTTCAATCTTATCTGGGGACAGAAAGCCGGCCGAAGCATATGGCGCAAACTGAGCGACTACACCGCCATGCTGCTCATTCTGCCGGTACTCATGCTCTGCGCAAGCGGCATTTCAATACTGCTGAGCTCGACACTCAACACGCTGTTCAATTTCAGTTTCATGACTCCCGTAATCAGCGCAGCGCTCGAAGGTGCCTCAATGCTGATGACATTTCTGTTCTTCACCGCCGTCTACATTCTCATACCTAACACCAAGGTGAAGTTCCGCAACGCTTTCATCTCGGGTGTCATAGCAAGCATAGCCTTTCTCGTTCTACAGTGGCTCTTTGTAACAGGCACACTCTATGTGACAAAATACAACGCCATTTACGGCTCCTTCGCATTTCTGCCTCTGCTGTTGCTGTGGATGCAGCTTGTGTGGGTCATAATACTCGCCGGTGCCGTGATTTGCTACTCGTCGCAAAATGTTTTCGCCTTTAACCTCGACCATGAGGTAAGCAATATCTCCGACCGCTACAAAGCCATGGTGACACTGGCCATAACTGCAATTATCACACGTCGCTTCATAAATGGCAAAGAGCCGTCGACAGCCCGCGACCTCATGAGCCGTTTCGACCTCCCGGCACGACTCGTAACCGAGATAACCGACCGCCTGGTGAGCACTCGCATCATAAGCAGAGTGCTCATTGACGGAAACAGAGACGAGTACGGCTTCCAGCTTGCCGTAGACCCCTCGACATTTACAATAAAATCGCTCACCGAGCGGCTATACACGCTCGGTACGGCAAATTTCATACCGCACTTCCGGCAGCGTTTTCCACAAGTGGCGACATCCTTTGCCAAAATTGAAGCCGTATACTCGTCGCTCACAGACGACATGCCCATAAGCAGCCTGCTCGAAAGCGACGAATCGCTCGACCTCTGACTATCAACCCACAAAACAAAATAAAACATAAGACAATGAAAAAAGTAATCGCAACCACAGCAGCTCCCGGTGCCATCGGCCCCTACAGCCAGGCTATCGACACCGGCACATTCGTTTATGCTTCGGGCCAGATTCCCCTCGACCCTGCAACCGGAAACATCCCCGAAGGCATCACAGCACAGACAACACAGTCTCTCGCCAACGTATGCGCAATTCTCGAGGCTGCCGGCCTATCTGTCGACAACGTTGTAAAGACAACCGTGTTCCTTGCCGACATGGGTGACTTCGCTGCCATGAACGAGGTTTACGGCAAAGTCTTCACCGAGCCCTATCCGGCCCGTTCGGCTGTCGCCGTTCGCGAGCTCCCCAAAGGTGTACTTGTTGAAGTGGAAGTCATTGCAGTGCGCTAAGCTTCCTCTGACCGGCCACACGGCCGACTGCATTTCAAAAAGATAATCAAGCAGGAGATAAATTCCAAATTCCCGGGTATTTATCTCCTGCTTTCATTCATCATCTATCCCCCAAAATCGGGGGAGACTGTCAAAATGGCCCGAATCAATCACACGATTCCACTTTTCCTTTCTATAAAAAACTAAACGCCCGCCATATTTGTGTAAGGCGGACGTTTGTTTTATGTGGGAGAATTCTATCAGGCGTCGGCCTGTTGGTCTTCGGCTTCGAGAGCTTTAGTGTCTTTCTTCACAATATTGGGGCTCTCGAGGCCATAGTGCTTGCGGCCATCGAGGAGCTTGAGCCATATCGAGAAGAAGAGGGCGAGCACACCGAGCGAAGCAAAAAGAAGCATAGGCACGGTATAGTTGTACTCCATCGGGTCGTCGATGCCGGGATTGGCCCACATGATAACTTTGCCGATAAGAATGGGGAAGAGGGCGAGGCCGATGTTCTGCACCCAGAAAATGAGCGAATAGGCCGAACCGAGATAACGCGCTTCCATAATCTTAGGCACCGAAGGCCACAGCGAGGCCGGAACGAGCGAGAACGATATGCCGAGAATGATGATTGCAACGAAGGCCAGCCACTGCTCGGGATATACCGGAAGGATGAGCGCGAATGTAAGATGGCACAATATCATGAGTATCGCGCCGCCCATAAGCATTGTAGCGCCTTTGCCCCAGCGGTCGAGCGCAAAGCCGAGCACGGGGGTGAGACCCGCGGCACCGATAGGGAACCAGCGGAATATGTCAGCGGCCTGCTGCTCGTCCATGCCAAGATTGCACTGAAGCATATTGGTGGCATAGCGCTGGAAGGGGAAGATAGCCGAGTAGTAAAGCACGCAAAGCATGGCGATAATCCAGAAGAGTTTGCTCGAAAGGATATTGCCAACGTCGCTCATTTTGAACTCTTCCTCGGGGGCATCGGCGGCACGGTCGGCGGCAATCTCACGGTCGAGACGGGTATCCATGAAAGTAAACACCGTATACGAAATAAGACCTATGAGCAGTAGCACTGTGCAGAATGCAACAGGTGTAACCACTGTGGGCTCGCCCAGCCACGAGGCCAGGCGCGGCGATATGGTGAAGATAACGAACACACCAACACGGGCCAGTGCCATCTCAAGACCCATGGCAAGAGCCATTTCGTGTCCCTCGAACCATTTGGCAAGGGTTTTCGACACTGTTATGCCGGCCATTTCACAGCCACAGCCAAAAATCATGAAACCAAGGGCGGCCAGCTTGGCACTGCCGGGCATATCGGTCCACCACGACGAAAGCCATGCATCGAGACCGCTGCCGACAAAATAATCGCTGATTGCATACAATTTGATACATGCGCCGACAAACATCACCGAAGCCGACAGCACGCCGGTAAAACGAACTCCCATCTTGTCGAGTATGATACCGGCAAGTATAAGGAAGCCGAACACATTAAGTATATACTCGGCTCCGGCATAATAGCCGAATGCCTCGGGCGTCCAGCCCAACTCGGTCTGTACAAGACTTTGCAGAGGCGACATTACATCTACAAACATGTAAGCGAAAAACATCATCGAGGCCACAAGCACGAGCGCTGTCCAACGGGCCCACGCCTTGTCTCGAAGTGTTTTTTTAATCTTTTCTGTCATTTTGCAAAATTACTTAATTATTTTGAGCGCAAATTTACAAAAAAATATCAAATACGGAAGCGCATAGCGCAAACACTCTGATTCGTATTCGCTAAAATGACGGCACCGCACGCCTCTACTCTCCGCCGAGATAGGCAAAGAAGCGCTTGCGGTAACTGTCGCCCACGGGTATGCAACGGCCGGCAAGGATTATGGAGTTGCGCTCTATAAGGCGCACTCTGTCGAGATTGACTATAAACGAGCGATGCACACGCATGAACTGCGTTGCCGGCAGGGCTTCTTCGAGAGACTTCATGCTCATGAGAGTGAGCACCGGCTTGCTGTCGTCGCCTGTGTTGATGCGTACATAGTCTTTGAGACCTTCGATATAGATTATTTCGTCGAAGGGAATACGCAGCAGCCTGTATTCGCTTTTAACGGTGAGAAAACCGGCCGTGGGCTGCACGGGAGCCACCACATTCGACGAGGCTTCGAATAATTTTTGCGCCCTCATGGCCGCTTCGAGAAAATCTTCGTAACTGACAGGCTTGAGCAGATAGTCTATGGCATTGACTCTGAATCCCTCTACCGCATGGTCGGCATAGGCTGTAGTGAATACCACACGTGTAGTGTCGGGCAAAATCCTTGCAAGCTGCATGCCCGACAGCCTCGGCATGTGTATATCAAGAAACACAAGGTCGATGTCGCCATCTTTTATGAATTCGAGAGCGGCCTCGGGAGCGTGGAGCTCGGCTACAAGGGTCATAAACGGCGTGCGCTCGACATATGTGCTTATCAGACGGGCTGCCAGGGGCTCGTCGTCCACAACAAGGCATCGCAAATTGGCGGAATTCATAGCGGCAGAGATTTATATTCAGTTGTCGAGAAGTATGGTGAGCTTGGCGCGATAGATATGGTCGCGACATGTGATGCGCAGAGTGGCGTTCGCCCCATAAATGAGAGCCAGACGGCGGCGCAGATTCGAGAGTCCTATGCCCGAAGCGGTCTTGTCGGTCTTTGTGCCAGGAATAAAAGAGTTAGACGTGGTGCAGGTAATCACTTTGTCGTCGGCTTTGATAGATATTTCCACAGGAACATTGTCGGAAGCCGAAATGCCGTATTTAAATGCGTTTTCGACAAGCGGAACAAACAGCAGCGGCGGAATCTCGCGGTCGGCATTATCTCCCAAATCGATATCAAACTTGATTTCCCGATCGGCGATACGCAGCTTCATAAGGTCGACATAATCAGTGATGAAATCGGTCTCGCGCCTGAGTGCAACGTATTTCACATCTTCATAAAGCATATACCTCAGCAGGGCCGACAAGCGGTGCACGGCCTTTTTGGCATCGTCAGGACTTATATCCACCAATGCATAGATTGTATTGAGGGTGTTGAAGAGAAAATGAGGGTTGAGCTGACTTTTGAGATTGGCAAGCTCTATGGTACGCTGTGCCGCTATGAGGTCTTGATTACTCCGCTCTATATCGCGCCACTTTGTAGAGAGGCGCAGGGCCACCGACAGACCGATGACAAGCAGCATCGTCACACCGTCGCGCAACAGAAACGATGCGTATTTGAGTAAACTGTTATGTTTCGTACGCGACCACCGCGGAGGATTTGAGCTGAGCCAGCCCGATATGATATCCGACAGCACAAGCCCTACGATTATAAGGAGAAGATTGATAAGCAGAAAACTCCATATGCGGCGGCCCTTACGGCCGATTGTACGGTCGATGATAATGAAATAATTCAGATAAAACACCACGATTAATATCAGTGTCTTGACATAAAGACCGGGGTAAAACACAAACTGGCGACGGTGCGGCATGGCTATGGCCATCACCAGTTCCGGCAGAACGAAAATGATGACGATGAATAACAAATGCACCAACACATTTACAAAACGTCGGCACCTTGATGTGCTCTGTGTATCCATACCTTAAATATTTTTACGCAAATTTAACTATTTATTCTCTCCATTGCAAAAAAATATCTACAAACGCTCCTTTATTATCGATTAAACTATTTCCACAGCTATTTTTCGGCCGTAAATGAAAAAGCGTAGCCGACAGATAAGTGCCGGCTACGCCATATTCATGATACAATTGTCAGTTGATTTCCAGTTCGTCGAGCGCCACGTGAGCCGGCTCGCCGGAGTCGCTTGAAATTGACTTACAGCATTTGAGAATCACTTTCACAACTTTAGCCTCAGTGGGCTTGAAGTCGGCTGCGACGGGATATGCGGTCGACTCTGTGGGAGGCTCGGCAAAAGGCATTTTCTCTTGGTCGAACACCGTCTCGAATTTGTCGCCGTCGGCCGACACTTCGATTGTGACTCTCGACGGCGGCCACCACAAATAGTTAGGGCGATAGAGCGCACGGCTTCGAACACTGCTCACCTCCACAGGCTCATCGAATGTGACTGTGATAGTATCGCCATACGTGCCTTTCCATGCATAGGAGTCGCGCGGCAAGCCTACATAGCCATCGATAATCTCACTGTGGGTGTCGACAGTCGCTCCCGAAGCCTTGCTCACCTTGAGTATGCGGTGAGTGGCCGGGGCTTCCTGCTTGCCGTCGCGCAAGGCGCGGGCCCATACAGTAGCATTGTTCTCAAGCGCGAAAGGCTGTGTATACTTCAGAGCTTCGGCAAAGGTGCTGTCGTTGAGCGTATACTCTATTTCGGCATCGGGCCAGAGGGTTTTGAGTTCGACCTCATACTGCTTCGTGTCGCGGTTGTAGTGGCCGAAGATATTGGCCTGATAGAAATTACGGCATGCATTCACACCAAGAGAGTCGAGCCGCGGGAACTCTGCATCGAGAGCACGGCAGAAATGCTCGAAACTCTTGCGCGAAGGCTGAGTCCACTGCACTTCCGACATGGCGAGCAGACGCGGAAATGCCATGTACTCGAAATGCTCGGGAGTCTGAATATATTCGCCCCATATATTCACCTGAGAACCGATTATGTGATGCTGCAGCGAATCGGGAATAGCCGCCGACACGGGATTATAGCTATACACGGTGTCAATCGGCAGATAGCCGCCTATGCCCTGAGGCGCAAGAGCCGGGTCTTCCTGATAATAATCGATATAGCACCAGTGCGCCGGAGTCATAATCACATCGTGACCGGCCGAAGCAGCTTCTATGCCGCCCTCTTCGCCACGCCACGACATTACGGTGGCGTTGGGAGCGAGGCCGCCCTCGAGGATTTCGTCCCATCCGATGATGCTGCGGCCACGGCTGTTGACGTGTTGCTCGATACGCTTTATAAAGTAGCTCTGTAATTCGTGTTCGTCGGCAAGACCGAGGTCTTTTATCATCTTCTGGCAATGGTCGCACTTTGCCCATGCCTTTTTGGGACATTCGTCGCCGCCTATATGAATGTACTGCGAGGGGAAGAGCTCAATCACTTCGTCGAGCACGTTGCACAGAAACTCGAAAGTCTCTTCTTTGGGACAGAAAACCTCATCGAACACATCGAAGCGGCCTTGTACGATATATGTCTTTCCGAGACCGCACGAATACTCGGGATAGGCGGCAAGCGCAGCCGAGGCATGACCTGGCATCTCGATTTCGGGGATTACGGTGATGAAACGGTCGGCGGCATAGGCCAGAATCTCGCGGATATCGTCCTTCGTGTAATAGCCTTCATCGGGAATGCTGTCGTAGCGCACGGGATTATAAGTGTCGGCGTGGCCTATCTGTGTATGCGGACGCTTCGACCCTACTTCGGTGAGACGTGGATAGCGCTCTATTTCAATACGCCAGCCCTGGTCGTCGGTGAGGTGGAAGTGGAAGACATTGAGCTTATAAAGCGCAATAAGGTCGAGAAACTTGAGCACCTCTTCTTTTGGGAGCCAATTGCGCGCCGGATCCATATGCGCACCTCGGTGAACAAAACGCGGAGCATCGTCGATGCGCACTGCTTTTACAACGCCATTGCCTGCATTGCGGAGTTGCATCAGAGTCTGCACGCCGTAGAACCAGCCGCTACCGTCGGGAGCCGCAGTAATTTCCACTCCTTTCGATGGTGTGATTTCGAGCAGATAGGCTTCTGCGGCCATGGTCGTGTCTTCTTTGAGAAGTATGGGCGTGGAAGCTTCGCCGTCCGACACATTGAAATGGCCGGAAAGGTAGCGCACCACTTTGTCGGCCCCGTCGTTGCCGGAGGGTGCCGTGATGCAGATATTATCCGACAACGCGACAGTGCCCGTCAGCTCGGTAGCATTGTTGGGCTGCGGAATCACCGTCAGATAGACATCGTCTTTCTGCGTGCACGATGCCACGCACAGCAACAAGGCGATGGCTCCGGATATAAGCTTGATATTCATATTATGTTTATGCAGAATCTTTAATAGTTTTTAGTTTCGGGAACGACATTCACCACTTTCTCTTTACCCTTTCCGTAGAGCACTTTGAGTCTGAAAGGGATGTTAGAGTCAACAGTAAGACGAGGTTCTTCGTCGGCGCTGCGGCGCTTTGCCACCTTCAGGGCAATATTGCCATCGGGACCGAAGGGATAGCGCTCAATGCCATGCTCGTCGAGCAGCGACATGTCCCACACGATTTCTTTCTCCACGTAGTCGCCGCGTATGCCGAAGATGTATTCGATAAGCTCGGCTATCGGTGCAAGACCGGTCCAGCCAATAAACTCGTCGCGGGCCATGAATCCGGGATCTGAAGTTTCAGGCGAGTAATATTCCCAGAAAGTACCTGTCTTCTTGTATACATCGAGTACTTCGTTGTAGTGGTTCTGTGCTATACGCCGCGCGAGGTCGTTGTATCCGTTTTTTACGAGACCGCTGAGCACCATATAGTTGGTGCCGGGCCATACGCCTCCCTGCCAGTAGCGGCCGTTGTCGCGATACTTGGCATTGTCGTGTGAAAGTGAGGGAATCATGCCGGGACGCTTGAATTCGTCGGGGTTTTCGAGATGCGCCACAAGACGGTCCATGCGCTCTTTGTCGAGCACGCCGGGAGTATGAAGAGCCCAGAAGGCACCGATGCCTTTGGTCGGGCATAGACTGCCGTCGCGATACTGGTCGTGGAGGAAGCCTGTGGAATCGTTCCACATATGCTTGCCCACATGTTCGGAAAGCAGTTTCACTTCGTCTTCATAATCTTCGATTTCCTGCCAGCGCTCGATGTAAAATCCGATTTCGAGCATAATGTTGTCCACCAGAATCTGCTGCAGGTTGGTGTCGAGCCATGTCATGTGGCCGTGGCTGAAAATAGGATTGTATTCTTCGGGGACGCGGGGCATATTGTCCATACCGGTACCCCAGCCGCTGCTCCAGTAAGTGCCGTTCTGCCATGTGTGGTTGAGTTTCAGCCATTTGTTGTAGCCGGCCAACGGCGCGAATATCTTGTGGAGACGGTCGATGTCGCCATACTGGTGATAGTATATGATTTCGCTCCAGGGAAGGAGATTGGGACCAGTGCTCGTGGGGTCGTAGCGCTCGAAGCAGTCGGCACCGTCGGATTTGATTTCACGGCATATGAAGCCGTCGGGATGCTGCTTGGCGTAGAAGTTGTCGAGAGTTTTCTGGAAGGGAAAAAAGCGATCGCCGTAACGTGCGAACATCAGTATGAAGCTGCTGTCCCACATGAAAATATTGCCGTTGTAGGCAGTGTCGATATAAGGGCTAACAAAACCAGAGCCCTCTGGAACCTGTCGTATATTGCCTACAGCTATTTCCCAGGCGCGCCAATACATTTCGAGCTCTTTGTCATGCCCGGGCCACACGGGATTGGGCAGTATCTGACGGGCTTCGGCAAAGGTGCCCGGAACGATAGTCTCGGGCTTTTTGGTGCGGAACTCATTCTCGGCCGTAAAAATCTCTTTTACATATGTATTCTTATATGGAAGTTTATACTTCACGTCGTTGCCGCACGACTGGGCGGCGGCTGTTGAGGCCGAAGTCAGCAGAGCTGTGGCCGCTAAGATTTGTATGAATATTTTTGTGGACATCAGCTTAAAATTAAAAAAGCAGAGCCGCCGTGATATATATATCACCGGCGGCTCTGCCGGGTATAGAAGTCAGAAAAAAGAGTTATTCAATCTCAAGACCTACAAGCCCGGCGATTTTGCGGGGTATGTCGGAGTTCTCCATGATGCCGGTGAAGTTCATGGCACCGGGACCGAAAGCGTAGATGGGAACCATCACACCACTGTGGTCGCCGGTGGAGAATTTGCACACTACTTTACCTTCGTTCAGGTCGCCGCCTACGAGTGTGAGACCGCCGGTCTCATGGTCGGCTGTAACTACAACGAGGGTCTCGCCGTTCTTGGCAGCCCATTTCATCACTGCACCGATAGTGCGGTCGAAGTCATGAGTCTCCTGCATGAGCAGGTCGATGTCGTTGAAGTGGCCGTAGTCGTCGAGCTGCGAACCTTCAATCATCAGGAAGAAACCGTTGGGGTTCTTGCTGAGTACGTCAAGGGTTTTGAGGGCTGCGCGTTCGAGATAGTTTCCTCGCTCTGCAGGCAAAGGGGTGTCGTGCTCGTAGGGCACGCAGAAAGCCTTGGTTGCATCGGAGTTCTCAAATTCTTCGAGCGAACGGGTAACTGTGAAACCGTTGTCGGCGCACTCCTTGAGGAGGTCACGGCCGTCGGCACGGTTAATCATCTTTTCCCAGCCCGGACCAACGACAACGTCGGCGTTGCAGGTCGGATAGTCTGTCATGATTGCGTCTTCCTGGTCACGATCGGAGTTGTGGCAGAGGAAGTCGGCGGGAGTAGCATCCCAGAGACGGCAGGTTACGTTCACACCTGTCGACATTCCTTTTTCGTGGGCATAGTCGACGAGAGATTTCAGAGGCTTGCCTTCGGGGTCTACTCCTACGGAGTGATACGAAGTCTTGTAACCGCTTGCGAGAGCCGTGCCGCCGGCACCGGAGTCGGTGATAAGCTTATTGGTGCAATAAGTTTTCGACAGACCTGTAGCCTGGGCGTTTTCGAGCCAAAGCTTGCCGCGGTTGGCAGTCCATGCGGTGTAGATATGGGCCAGACTCATGCCGTCGCCAATCATAAGAATCACGTTCTTTACTTTGCCGTCGACCGGTGCTTCGATTTTCTCTACCTCGTAGGGATTCTCGAGCACATATGTAAGCTCGGTGTCACGGCCTTTGGTAATGGCCTCACCGGCGGTCTGGTTTGCTTCGGTTGAAGTCTGCGAGCACGAAGGCAGCACGAGGAGTGCCGAAAGGATGAATGCTACGCAGCTGAATTTCATTTTGTTCATCTCTAAATTATTCGAATGACACGTTTACAAGCACGGGGGCGTGGTCGGAGAGATACATGCCGTTTTCATCTTCGGCAAGAACACCGTAACGGTTCACCTTAAGACCACCGCGAACGAATACATAGTCGAGAAGAGGACGCTGAGAGTACGACAGTGCGCCGAAATCGTGCCAGCTCCACGCCGGACCATAGACAACGGGCGAAACATTGCGGGAATCGGTGAGGTGGTTGTCGTTTTTAGCGTCGGTGATGTGTGCGATTACATCTGAGTCGGGCGAAGAGTTGAAGTCGCCGGTGCAGATAACTGGCATGCCGAGACTGTACTCGTTGATTTTCTGGAAGAGGAGGTTTACACCTTCTCGACGGGCTACAACACCCTGATGGTCGAGGTGAGTGTTGATGAAGAACACAGCGTTGTTGGTGTACTTGTCTTTGAAGATAGCCCATGTGGCGATGCGCTCGCAGGCACCGTCCCAGCCTTTAGAACCGGCAACGTCGGGAGTCTCGCTGAGCCAGAAGTAGCCCGAAGACTGAAGAGAGAAACGGTCTTTTTTGTACCATACGGGGCTGTACTCGCCTTTTTCCTTGCCATCCTCACGGCCTACACCGATAACACCGTATTCGGGCAGACGAGACTTGAGGTCTTCGAGCTGGTTGTGGAGAGTCTCCTGAGTGCCGAAGAGGTCGGGGCTATAGAATTTGATTGCGTTTGCGGCGCGGTCGCGACGGTTGGCCCAGATATTCTGGCCATCGCCGGTATTGTCGTAACGGATGTTGAAAGTCATCACGTTGATTGATACATCGCCGACAACAGCAGTCGGAGTCGTGGGATTGGTGGGGGTGGTTGGGGTGTCGGGAGAATCCGGGCCATCACTGGTTGTGGAGCCGCAGCAGGTGATACCTACGAGAGCGGCGATAAATGCAAATCTCTTAAGCATGATATTTTTAAAAAATTACTTTTATTGAATGGTATTAACAATAAGTCAGTCGTTTATCCAAAGCACAGCGTCGGGGATAGCCTCGAGGTTGTCGCTGCCGGGCACTTTCCAGCCCCAGCTGATTTCGTCTTCCTCGCCGCCATCGAAGTACTCGAGACGGAAGGCGTGTTTGCCCTTGGCAAGTGCGATGCGACCCGAAGCAGAAGCAGCAGAGTGGCTGCCGTCGTTGTCAACGGCCATTACACCATCGATGTAAAGCACGGAGCCGTCGTCACTGCGTGTCATGAATGTGTAGATGCCGTCGGCCGGAACATCGATATAGCCGGTGTAAATAAAGCCGAAGCCGTCTTCTATACGTTTGTCGGCGCTGCTCACGTTGGCTAATGTGCCTTTGGCTACGGGGGTGTAACGCTTGAAGTCGGCGCAGCGCGAGAAGTTGCCCTCGTAGTAGTCATATTTCACACCGTTTTTGAGATTGGCGGGATTCTTGGCGGGCAAATTCACAGCCTTAGTCGATTTGATAGAGAATACAGCACCGGGCTTCATACCTTCTTTATATGCGCGAGCCTTGAGTGTGAGGCTATTGTCGACACTGAAGGGGCCGGCATAGAGAGTCGAGGCCTCGGTGGGCTCGCTGCCGTCGAGTGTGTAATAAATTTTGGCGTCGGGAGTTGTGCACTCGAAGTCTACAAGCACACTGTCGGTGAAGAGGGTGAGGTCACTCGTGGTGAAGGGAACCGAAGTCATGGGCTCGGTGCTCATTGACGAGGGAGCCCACGAAGGCTCAGTGCCGCGGTCGGTCACAGCCTTGTCGGTGAGGGTGAAGTTGAGCTCGCCGCCTTCCATAAGCTGTGCGTGGGTGATGTAGTTGGCCTCGACGGGCTTGCCGTTGAAGGTAACATCTTTGATAAATTTATTTTTGGCGGGATTGTTAGCCGTGATTACGAGAGTCTTGCCGTTGGCGAGCTTCATGGTCGCTTTGGTGAAAATGGGCGACGAGAGCACATATTCGCCGGAGGCCGGAGCCACAGGATAGAGACCGAGAGATGCAAGCACATACCATGCCGACATCTGGCCTACATCTTCGTTACCACAGAGACCTTCGGGAGTGGGCTGATACATCACGTTGAGCAGATGACGCACGAGTTCCTGCGATTTCCAGGGCTGTCCAACATAATTATAGAGGAAAGCGAAGTTGTGGCTGGGCTCATTGCCGTGAGCATACTGGCCGAGGAGACCGGTAATATCGGAGAAATCGGTTTTTGCCTTGGTGTTGTTGGTATACATCGAGTCCATAGCTGCGACAAGAGCTTCACGGCTGCCGTAGAGCTGCTCGAGGCCGGCCATGTCGTGAGGAGCGAAGAAACGATACTGCCAGGGCGACGCTTCGGTGAACGAGCGGCTGGGCTCATAGATTTCAAAGGGAGTCTCAAATGTGCCGTCTTCATTTTTACCACGGAAGAAACGGGTCGAGCCGTCGAACACGTTGGCATAGTTGCCGGCACGTTTGATATATTCGTTGTAGATATCTTCCTTTCCAAGAGCCTTGGCCATCTGAGCGATACACCAGTCGTTGTACGAATACTCGAGGGCGCACGACACAGACTCGCTTCTTTTGTTTGCCGGAATAAAACCGTTGGCAACATATTCGGCTGAACCTTTGCCGTTTTTGTTTGAAGATACTACCATAGCTTCGAGAGCATGCTCGGCATCGAAGTCACGGATGCCTTTGAGGTAAGCCTCGGCAATCACAGAAGCAGAGTGGTAGCCGATCATACACCAAGTCTCGCCTGCCGAGAGAGGCCACAGGGGCAGCTCGCCGGTTTTGTCGTACATATCGAGACACGATTTAACGATATCGCTGATGAGCTTCGAGTCGACAAGGGTCATCTGCGGATGCCATGAGCGGAAGGTATCCCAGAGCGAGAGTGTGGAGTAACGGTTCTCGCCTGCAGGCACAGTGTCGATTGTCATGTCGTGACGACGATATGCGCCATCGACGTCGTTTACGATATTGGGCACTACAAGAGTATGGTACAGAGCCGAGTAGAAGTTGGCGCGTTCGTCGCGTGTGCCGCCTTCGACAGTGATTGCACCAAGCTCGTCGGCCCAAATCTGATGAGCCTGCTCACGAACGGCGTCGAAGTCGAAACCGAAGTCGCCGGTCTCGGTGTCGAGGTTGAGCTCGGCGCCCTCGTGGCTAACAATCGAGAGACCGACTTTGGCCACGACGGGTTTACCTTCGTTCTTGAAGGTGAGCACGGCAACGGTGCCGTTGTCGTTGAGCTGAGTTTTCTCAAAGTCCTGAGAAAAACGCGCTACAAAATAAACATACTGGTTGGGGGTCCAGCCCGACGAAACGCGAACGCCGCTGATTTCGGCAGGACCGTCGATTTTGATAGAGGCGCTGTCGATGCGCTCTCCGGTGATGCGGTGATTGAGGTCGAAGACAAGGTTTGCAGTCTCGCCTTCGGGGAAAGTATATCGGTGTAAACCCGTGCGTGTTGTAGCTGTGAGCTCGGCGGTGATGCCGTCGGCAAGCTTCACGCTGTAGTAGCCGGGAGTGGCTGTCTCATCGTCGTGCGAGAATTGCACGGGCGAGTACAAGGGCGAATCGGTGATATTCACTTCACCTGCGAGCGGACGAACAAATATGTCGGCGAGGTCGGCACAGCCCGTACCGCTGAGGTGGGTGTGCGAGAAACCGTTGAGTGTGCTGTCGCTGTAATGGTAGCCCGAGCAGGCATCCCAGTTGTCGGCACGAGTGTCGGGGCTGAGCTGCACGGCTCCATGAGGAGTGGTGGCTCCGGGATAAGTGTGTCCGTGGAAACCCGTACCTACCATAGGATTGGCGAGGTCGACGGGAGCATCGGAGGCATTATTGCCACAGGCAGCAAGGAGTAATCCCAATGCAAGAAATACGTAGTTTTTCATCAGTTTTTTTGCAATTGTTTATGAGACTGCAAAGTCATATTGTTTATTATGAAAATTCTATAGACCAAGGTTGAAAAAACAGCGCTAAAATTTTTACAAAGTTAGCACAATCTCCGAAAACAAACAAGTTCATCAACCATTATTAAGGCTCGGTTAACATATTTTTTTGTTGAAGCGGACGGCATAAAAAATGCGGGTCCCGCTACCGGTTCTTCCGGCTCACGAGACCCGCAAATTATGTCAGGCTACAGATGCTTATTGCCAGCAGGGAAGCTGCTTGAGGGCACCGTTTGCCTTAGTCACCTGCTGTGAGGGATAAGGATAAGTCATGAAATCGTCGTTGTACTGGAGCTTGTTCTGGTAGTCAGCGTAAGGCTGCACAGTGTAGGGCGAATCAAAAGCGTTACGCTCGTAGATACGAACGGTCGGCTGGCTCGAAAGCTCTGCTCCGGCGAGCGACTTCAGAGTGGCATCGGAGCTGCGGTGCCAGCGCTTGAGGTCGAAGAGGTGGTCGGAGAACTCGAAGGCGAGCTCTACGCGACGCTCGTGGTAGAGGTCGGCAGTTGTAGCTGTGCGAGTGAGGGGTGCAACTTTACCGCGGATACGGAGCAAGTTGATGTCTTCGGTAGCTTTAGGAGCCTGGTTCGTCATCAGATAAGCCTCTGCACGGAAGAGATACATCTCGGCCATACGGATAAGCGGCATATTGATGCGCACGGTAGGATAGTTGCCGTTGGAGTTCACGTAGCCGCGAGCGATTGCATCGGAATACTTGAAGGCTTCCATATACTTGTAAACCATGAAGCCTGCGGGAATATCACTCTCACCGCTATAGCCCCAGTAGTTGCCGAATATAAACCAGGGGTCGCCATAAGAAAGCATCGAACGACGGAGACGGGTGTTGTGGGTAACATCGCCGATATAATAGTTATCTGAGTCGAATGTGTTCCAGTCAATCACATAGTTACCGTCTTTGAGGAATTCCTGATAGAGGCCTTCGGTGGGTTTGAAGTAGCCCCAGCCGTTGTAAAGACCCCAGCACTTGTTGAAGAGCATTACACCGGGGAGTTCTGTGCCACCACCGTTTGCACCGCCTGTCGAAGGAATAGAGAAGAGGTACTCTTTGTTCCAGAAGTCTTCAAACTCGCAAGAGAATACGTCGTTGTATTCTTCAGCAAGGCCACGGCCATATTCCGTTTCAAGCTTGTTTACGCAAGTGATAACGTCGTTCCACTTCGAAGCTTCCCATGTTGCCCAGTAGGCATAGGTCTTTGCCATGTAAGCAACGGCGGCAGCTTTGTGTGCACGACCCTGCTCGTCCATGCCGTATTCCTCGAAACGGGGAAGAAGGTTTTCGGCTGTCTTCAGGTCCTGGATAATCAGGTCATAGTTCTCCATAACGGTCGCACGTTGCGGAGGTATCGAGTTGTCGTACTCTCCGGCATAGTCTTCCCAACGTACGAAGGGCACGCCGAGCTTGTCTGTACCGTAGCGGTAAGCGATATAGAAGTGGCAGAAAGCACGGAGGAAGTAAGCCTCGCCGAGAGTACGGGTCTCGATAGCGGTGAGGTTGGCCTTGCGACCGAGGTTCTTGATGATGAAGTTGCAATTGGTCATCTCCTTATACATGAGGCTGAAGATATTGCGGAGGGGGTCTTCATCACCGGTGTACTGGAATGTAGCGAGAGTGTTGAAGCTACGGCTACGACCCCATACGATATCGCAGGCAGCAGCCTGCTCATACATGAAGTCACGGCCAAACATATCGTCACCGTTTGTCAAATCGTAGTAAACGGGGTCGATAGCGTCCATAGCCTGCTGGTCGCTGGTGAAGTAGGTGGTTGTCGTGGTGCTGCCTTCGGGCTGTACGTCGAGGAAGTCACTGCAGGAGCTGAGCGAAAGGCCAGCTACAAGCGCCACACCAATAATGTATTTGTTCATATTGATATTTCCTTTCGTTGATTAGTATGTGAGGTTGATACCGAAGGTATAGATGCGCGAAACAGGATACTTGAGAGCGTCGTAACCGTCAACTTCGGGGTCCATGCCCGAGTATTTGGTGATTGTGAAGAGGTTGTCGGCCGAGAAGTATACGTTGAGCTGGCTGTTGCGGCCCTTCAGGTAATCCCACTTCTGAACGAGCGAAGTGAGGTTGTAGTTGATTGTGAGGTTCTTCATACGGAGGTATGAGGTGTCCTCGAGATAGTAATCAGAAGGTGTCGAGAAGTTGCCGTTGGGGTCGAGACGCGACAGACGGGGAATCGAACTGCCGGTGTTTGTCGGGCTCCAGGCATCAAGAATCTCTGTAGAGCGGTTGAAGTTACCGTCGGAATCGTTGAGGAATGCTTCCTTGCCAACATAAGCGGCCTGTGCGCCCTGAACGCCCTGGAACATCATGCTGACAGAGAGGTTCTTCCAGGTTGCACCGAGTGTGAGGGCATATGTCCAGTCGGGAGTAGCATTGCCGAGATACTGGCGGTCTTTGTTGTCAATCACACCGTCGCCGTTGTAGTCGACAAACTTGAGGTCGCCGGCCACAGCGTTAGGCTGGATGCGGTTGCCGTCCTTGTCTACATATGCTGCAGCTTCTTCGTCGGTCTGGAAGATGCCGTCTGTCTTAATCAGATAGAACTGGTTGAGCGGACCACCCTGGCAGCTCTGATAGATGTAAGGAATGCCACGGAAACCGCCTTCGCCGGTCCATACGCCGGGTTCGCCGTCTTCGTTCTTCACACCGATGTCGGTAATCTTGTTCTTGAGATACGAGAAGTTACCGCTGATGCTGTACGACCAGTCGCGATTGATGCGGTCGTTCCAGCTGCCGAGGAATTCAAAACCGCGGTTGCTGATCTCGCCGAGGTTAACGAGCTGCGGAGAAAGACCGATGTAGTCGGGCCAGTTGATAGTCTGCTGCTGAATGAGGTTGTTGGTCTTCTTGTCGAAGTAGTCAAGCGAAACAGCCAGACGGTTGTGGAAGAATTCTGCATCGATACCGATATCAAACTGCTCTGAGGTTTCCCATGTGAGGAGCGGGTTAACGGGGGTGCTGATACCTGTCATGTTGCCGTAGAAATACTTGTTGCCGCCCTGGTTGTTCATGATACCATACCATGCAGTCTCGCTGTTGTAGAGACCCGACCACATAAGACCGGCTTTGTAACCCATGGGAACAGAACCGAGGTTACCTACCTTACCCCACGATGCACGCACCTTGAGGAGATTGAAGTTATCGGTGTTGTTGAAGAATTTCTCAGAAGAAATTTTCCATGCTGCTGTAACAGCGGGGAAATCGCCGCTATTGCTTTCTTTTACAAGACGGCCGGCGATATCGCGACGCCACGAAGCGGTAACGAAGTAACGGTCGGCGTAGCTATAACCTACACGAGCAACGAGCGAAACGTTTGCATCGGGGCCATAGAGGGCATCCAGAGTTGAGGTATTTGAGGCGAGGGGCAGATACTGGAGGTATTTCGATTCTTCATTGAAGCCCGAACCAGTACTTTCGAAGTAGCGCTGTTCCCAGTGGTTGGCAGTTACAGAGAAGAGACCGCTTACACGGTGCTGGCCGAAAGAGTTTTCGTAAGTAAGAGTGTTCTCGGCATTCCACTGGTCGGTGCGATAGTTAGTCACCGCAAGAGAGTTGTTTTCGTCGGGCTTGCCGGGAGCGAGGTCACGGGGTTTGAAGTTCTTGTAGTTGTTGGACGCAACATTGTATGTGAAGCGCGAGGTAAAACGAAGGCCTTCAATTATATTGGCAATTTCGAGGCTGGTGGTTGTCCATATGTCGCTTGTACGGTTGTAGCGGTTCTCGCACTCGAGAAGACGTACAGGGTTCACAACGTCGCCATGAGCATCGGCGAAGTTGCTGCCGTATTTTGCAATATAAGCGGGGTCCTGAGTGGTTGTACCTCCCCATGTGCCTGTTATGGGACTGTATACCTCAGCCGATGCGGGCATCCAGATAGCAGAGAGAATCGGGCCTGTGTAAGCATCGGTTGTGCTCTTTGTGCGCGACTCGTAGTTTTTCCAGGTGAGGTCCTCACGGATAGTCACCCACTTGTTCACTTTGAAGCTGCCGTTGTAGCGGATACCAAGCTCCTTGCTGTAGGTGTTGCGGAGTGTGCCTTCGTTGTTCACATAGTTGAACGACAGACGGTTGGTGAATGTTTCGCTACCGCCATTGAGCACAATGTTGTGACGCTGGAAGAAGGCTGTGCGGAAAATCTCGTCCATCCACTGTGTGCGGGTTGTGCCAATCCAGGGGTTTTTCTCCACATTCCATGCTTCGGGAAGAGGAAGACCTGCGTTGGCAAACGACTGTGTGCGCATAGCGAGTTCCTGCTCTGCGTTGAGAGGTGTGATGAGGTTGGAAGCCTTGCGGAGACCGTACTGACCCTCATATGTAAGGGAGGCGGGGCCTTCGTGTGCTTTCTTTGTTGTTACGAGTACAACACCGCCGGCACCCGACTGAGCACCATAGATAGCGGCCGAAGCGGCGTCCTTGAGGACTACGATGCTCTCGATGTCTTCGAGCGAAGCAATGGGAGCGCCGGGAACACCGTCGACAACCCAGAGAACGTTGTCACCGTTCTGTGAGCCCTGACCACGGATTACAATCGAAGGAGTCGATGTGGGGTCGCCGCCGTTCTGGGTAATGGTAACGCCGGGGAGCTGGCCCTGAAGCATACCCTCGGTCGAAGTGACCGGACGTTTAACAAGTTCGTCGACATTCGATACAACGCCTACCGAAGCAGAGAGGTCCTGCTTACGCGACTGAGCGCCATAACCGAGAACGACGAGGTTTTCGAGCTGTTCGCTGCTCTCCTGGAGAGTAACTGTGACTGAAGGACCGGTAATGGTAACTACCTGGGTGTTGCAGCCCACGTAGCTTACCTGAAGCTGGTCGCCTACTTTTGCACGAAGTGTAAAGTCGCCGTCGAGACCTGTGGCTGCAGCCACTTTGGTTCCGACTACTTGTACAGAAGCGCCGATGAGGGGATCGCCGGCAGCATCCTGAACAAGACCCTTCACAGTGATAAGTTCCTGTGCGAAGGCACCGACCGACAGGATGACGGCCATTACAAAGGTCATCATCATGCGAGAAAGTGTGTTGCTTGTTTCTTTCATGGAAAACTTTTTTTGTCAGATAATAAGTTTAAATCTCGTTTGTTTG
>Ga0137306_100615_pt1 | contig 46234 bp, 36 predicted proteins | sample Inofroosms_March_FD_97187 | JGI IMG/M metagenome (GOLD analysis project Ga0137306, IMG submission 97187) | Mouse cecal microbial communities from Vienna, Austria - N-Acetylneuraminic and N-Acetylglucosamine D2O microcosms_March | ecosystem: Host-associated > Mammals > Digestive system > Large...
CATAGACGATGACGTTGATAGGATGCAGGTGTACAGATGGTGACATCATAGCCGAGCATTACTAATTGCCCGTTGACTTTTGGTCTTATCCGTATGGTTGATATATCCGTTCAGCTTTCCGGTTTATGAACCGGATTGATAGCTTTACTTTTTGCATCATGTCTACCTTATTCAGGTGACTATAGCATCAGGGTTCCACCTCTTCCCATTCCGAACAGAGAAGTTAAGCCTGATCACGCCGATGGTACTGCGCAAGTGGGAGAGTAGGTAGTCGCCGTTTTTTTTGAGAGAAGCCTCCTTATCGGAATGATGAGGGGGCTTTCTTCGTTTGGGGGAAATTACAATTGACAATTACAATTGATATTACAATTGATAATTGACAATGGAAAATTGCAATTACAATTGATATTACAATTGATATTACAATTGATATTACAATTGATATTACAATTGATAATTAGAGTTTATACAGAATAAGAAACAGGGTGATTGAGAATCAGCGTCCTAAAACCTTATTCGATATATTGTCTATTGACAATGGAAAGATACTTCAATTTCTTTTAGGAATTTAATAATTGATAATGGAAAGAGAATAGATAAACTATATATAATTCGTCGCAGTTCAAGAAGGTCTTATCAATATGTAGATTATGAAGAAACCTGGTCTGATTAAATTTTGGTTAGTATTGGCTGCCATATTAATAGCCATTGCTTCCCTTTGCGTTTCCCACACTCTTATTAACGATCTGTTTAACGAAGAGCGGGGGCGTATGGAACTATGGGCAGAAGCCATGAAGAATTTGCAAACGGCAGATGAGAATACTGATCTGACTATGGTTCTGAAAGTGCTGAATGCTAATCATACCATTCCGGTGATCGTGGCCAATCAGGCTGATGAAATACAAACTTATCGGAACATAAGGTTTACCTCTTCTGATACACTTGCCGTCCTGAAAGAGAATTTAAGCCACTTTGGTAGTGAACGCCATTGCATTCGGATTGATTTGGGTGACGGTGATAATGGTGATTATCTGAATGTGTACTATGGACCTTCCTTGCTTCTGACTCGTCTTGCAGTCTATCCTTATATACAATTGGCTGTGGTACTCATTTTTGTCTTAGTTGCCATATTCGCTTTGTTGAGTTCCAAAAAGGTGGAACAGAATAAAGTATGGGTCGGGCTTTCGAAAGAAACGGCTCATCAATTGGGCACTCCCATCTCTTCACTCATGGCTTGGACGGAACTGTTGAAGTCGAAATATCCGTTGGATGACCTTCTGCCGGCAATGGCGGAAGACGTGGAGCGTCTGCAGGTGATTGCCAACCGTTTTTCTAAAATAGGTTCCATCCCTGAATTGGAAAGTGTAGATATTAAGTTGCTATTGGAGAAAGTGACGGATTATATGGGGCACCGTACCTCGGATAAGGTAAAGATCATAACCCGTTTGCCGGACGAATATCCGATGTTGCGGTTGAATGCAGCTTTGTTTGAATGGGTGATAGAGAACCTTTGCAAGAATGCTATTGATGCAATGGGCGGAGTAGGCACCTTGATTATTTCGGTGCAAGAAACCTCGAAATACTGCTACATTGATGTGGCTGATACGGGTAAGGGCATCGATCGGCGCAATTTTGAAACTGTTTTTGCACCGGGTTATACGACTAAAAAGAGAGGGTGGGGACTAGGCTTGTCATTGGCACGCCGGATTGTGGTTGACTATCATTCCGGACGTATATTTGTGAAGCAATCGGAGATAAATAAAGGAACTATATTCAGAATAGAGCTTAAAAAATAAATATTTCGTTGCTAATTTATACATAATGAGGATAATTATTTGTATCTTTGTCGCCCGAATAAATGAAAGAAGCTTTGGGAAAGTTTGATAAATACAAAATAGACTTGAAAGGTATGCAAGCAGACTCTTGTAAATATGAGTTTGTCTTGGATAATCTTTTCTTCGTTAACATTGATGGACCGGAAGTACAGAAGGGTAAAGTCAATGTTACATTGGTTGTAAAGAAAACATCTCGTGCTTTCGAATTGAGTTTCCAAACGGATGGTATGGTATGGGTACCGTGCGACCGTTGTTTGGATGACATGGAGCAACCGGTTAGTTCTACTGATAAGTTGTTGGTGAAGTTCGGTCATGAATATGCGGAAGAGGGTGATAACCTCATTGTGATTCCGGAAGAAGAAGGGGAAATCAATGTGGCATGGTTCATGTATGAGTTCATAGCATTGGCTATTCCGATGAAGCATGTGCATGCTCCTGGAAAATGCAATAAGGCAATGAGTGGTAAGTTGCATAAGCATCTGCGTACGAAGGCAGGTGATGAGGATGCGGAAGATGAAATGTTCATGGGAGAAGACAATACGTTGCCTGATATGGGTGAGGAAGAAACGCCGATTGATCCGCGTTGGAATGAATTAAAGAAAATATTAGATAACAATTAAAGATTAAGAAAAATGGCACATCCTAAGAGAAGACAGTCTAAAACAAGAACTGCAAAGAGAAGAACTCATGATAAGGCAGTAGCTCCTACTTTGGCTATTTGCCCGAACTGTGGCGAGTGGCATGTATACCACACTGTATGTGGTGCTTGCGGATATTACAGAGGCAAGCTTGCTATTGAAAAAGAAGCTGCTGTTTGATTTGCAGCCTGATAAAGAATATACCTGAATGTCGGTTGTCTAAAAAGATTTATGAGGGTGAACCGGTAAACCTTTTTAGACAATCGTTGTTTAGGTATTTGTTAATTTAAGCAGGATTAATGGAAAAAATAAATGCAGTAATTACAGGAGTCGGTGGATATGTACCTGAGTATATCTTGACAAACGACGAGATATCAAGGATGGTAGATACCAATGATGAATGGATTATGACTCGTATCGGAGTAAAAGAAAGACGAATTTTGAATGAAGAGGGATTAGGTACTTCGTATATGGCGCGTAAGGCCGTTAAACAGTTGATGCAGCGTACTGGTGCCGATCCTGATGATATTGATCTGATTGTTGTCGCTACTACTACTCCTGATTATCATTTCCCTTCTACAGCATCCATCTTATGTGATAAGTTGGGGTTGAAGCATGCTTTTGCCTTTGATTTGCAGGCTGCCTGCAGCGGTTTCCTCTATTTGTTGGAAGTCGGGGCAAACTTTATTCGTTCGGGAAATTATAAGAAAATAATTTTAGTGGGTGCTGATAAAATGTCGTCTATGGTAGACTATACCGAGCGTGCCACTTGCCCGATATTCGGTGACGGTGCGGCTGCGGTGATGATGGAACCCACGACGGAAGATGTGGGTGTGATGGATTCTATCTTAAGAACGGACGGTAAGGGATTACCTTTCTTGCATATGAAAGCCGGTGGTTCTGTATGCCCTCCTTCCTATTTCACGGTAGACAATCACATGCACTTTATTTATCAGGAAGGCCGTACGGTATTTAAATATGCTGTTTCAAATATGTCGGATGCTTGTGCTGCTATCGCGGAAAGGAATCACCTGAACAAAGACAATATCGACTGGATTATTCCTCATCAGGCAAACTTGCGTATCATTGACGCAGTGGCTCATCGCCTGGAGGTTCCTCGTGAGAAAGTGATGGTCAACATCGAGCGCTATGGTAACACCAGTGCAGGTACTCTTCCGCTTTGCTTGTGGGACTTCGAAGATAAATTGAAAAAAGGAGATAATCTGATCTTCACGGCATTTGGTGCGGGATTTACTTGGGGAGCCCTTTACATGAAGTGGGGTTATGATGGAAAGAAACAGTAACTGACGTTACACTATAGAAATAAGAAAAACGCATCCTATTTTCGATGCGTTTTTTTGTCTCAACTAAAATATGGAATGTGATGCATAAAGCAGGTTTTGTAAATATTGTGGGGAATCCGAATGTAGGCAAGTCTACGTTGATGAATGCTTTGATAGGCGAACGGATTTCGATTGCTACTTTCAAGGCACAGACAACCCGTCATCGTATTATGGGAATATATAATACGGATGATATGCAGATTGTGTTTTCGGATACTCCGGGAGTGCTGAAACCGCAATACAAATTGCAGGAGTCTATGCTGAACTTTTCGACTTCAGCGTTGACGGATGCAGATGTTTTATTGTACGTGACAGACGTGGTTGAGACGCCCGACAAGCATAGCGAGTTTGTCGAAAAGGTGGCGAAAATGAATGTGCCGGTGCTATTGCTTATCAATAAGATCGACTTGTCCGATCAGGAGAAATTGGAGGCGATAGTGGAAGCATGGAGAGAATTGTTGCCTACGGCAGAAATTATTCCTATTTCTGCTTCGATGAAGTTTAATGTGGAATATGTGATGAAGCGGGTGAAAGAGTTGTTGCCCGATTCGCCTCCTTATTTTGACAAAGACCAGTGGACGGACAAGCCTGCCCGTTTCTTTGTTACGGAGATTATTCGCGAGAAAATCCTGTTGTATTATGACAAGGAGATTCCATATTCGGTAGAGGTAGTGGTGGAACAGTTTAAGGAAGACGCTAAGAAAATACATATCCATGCCGTGATTTATGTAGAGCGTGATTCACAGAAAGGGATTATCATCGGCAAGCAGGGTAGGGCATTGAAGAAAGTGGCTACGGAAGCTCGCCGTGATTTGGAGAAATTCTTTGGAAAAACGATTTTCCTGGAGACATTTGTGAAGGTGGATAAGGATTGGAGAAGCTCGGACAAGGAACTCCGTAATTTTGGTTATCAACTGGATTAAGAATATTCATACGACTGTGACAGTCGTGAAAAACAAGAGAGAAAACTATGGGAAATTTAGTTGCAATTGTAGGACGTCCCAATGTGGGGAAGTCGACCTTATTTAACCGCTTGACCCGGACACGTCAGGCGATTGTGAACGAAGAAGCAGGAACTACGCGTGACCGCCAGTATGGAAAGTCCGAATGGTTGGGAAGGGAGTTCTCTGTGGTAGACACCGGCGGATGGGTGGTAAATTCCGATGATATATTCGAGGAAGAGATACGCAAACAGGTATTGATGGCTGTGGAAGAAGCGGATGTCATTCTGTTTGTGGTGGATGTGATGAATGGGGTGACTGACCTCGACATGCAGGTGGCTGCGATTTTGCGCCGTGCCAAGAAGCCGGTATTGCTGATAGCCAATAAGACGGATAACGGAGAGTTGCAATACAATGCTCCCGAATTTTATAAGTTGGGATTGGGCGATCCTTATTGCATTTCAGCGATGACCGGCAGTGGAACCGGTGATATGATGGATCTGATAGTGGGTACATTCAAAAAGGATACAGATGAGATATTGGATGAGGATATTCCACGTTTTGCAGTGGTGGGACGTCCCAATGCCGGTAAGTCTTCCATCGTGAATGCCTTTATTGGCGAAGACCGTAATATCGTGACAGAGATTGCCGGTACGACGCGCGATTCCATTTATACCCGTTACAATAAGTTCGGGTTTGATTTCTACTTGGTGGATACGGCAGGTATCCGTAAGAAAAACAAGGTAAGTGAAGACTTGGAATATTATTCAGTAATCCGTTCTATCCGTTCCATCGAAAATGCGGATGTATGTATTTTGATGCTGGATGCCACGCGTGGTATTGAAAGTCAGGACCTGAACATCTTCTCTTTGATACAGAGGAATGCCAAAGGATTGGTGGTCGTGGTGAATAAGTGGGATTTGGTGCAAGACAAGACAGTGAAAGTAATGAAAACTTTCGAAGATGCCATTCGTAACCGCTTTGCTCCCTTTACCGATTTTCCTATTATTTTTGCTTCAGCTCTGACGAAACAACGTATCCTGAAGGTATTGGAAGAGGCACGCGAGGTGTACAATAACCGCATGACACGTATATCTACCGCCCGTTTGAATGAAGAGATGCTTCCGCTGATAGAAGCCTATCCGCCTCCTTCCATCAAGGGTAAATATATTAAGATAAAGTATATTACCCAGTTGCCCAATACCAAAATCCCTTCTTTCGTTTATTTTGCCAATCTGCCACAATACGTGAAAGAACCGTATAAGCGTTTCCTGGAGAACAAAATGCGCGAAAAGTGGAACTTGACGGGAACGCCGATTAATATTTACCTCCGCCAGAAGTAATACGTTTAGACTTAGAAATATTGAAATGAAACCATCTGATTTTATAATAAATCGGATGGTTTTTTCTTTTTTTCCTGGAATATGTAAACGAAAAATAGGTTTATATGGATATATTATCTATTTTTGTATAATAACTAAAAAAGAAAGAACGGATGAAACGTCAAGGGTGGTTGTTTGTGGCTCTTTGGTTCTTCTCCATAGCTGTGCTATGGGCGGAGGATGGGGGAGATTTGCACTCTCTGCGGCAACACGCCGCTCGCAATAAAAGTTTGGATAGCTATGTTGAAGTCTGTAAGTACCTCTATCAGACAGAGGAGGATGCAGATCTGTTGTTGCTCTATGCAGACTCCATCCATCAATTGGCCGTTGGCAGCGGGATGCCGGAACAGCTTGTAGAATACTATGTCTGGGCAAGTGAAGGGTATTTCATCAAGGGAGAGTTTGAGCAAGGATATGCGTTGAAACGTAAAGCGATAGCTTTAGCTGAGGAGATAGAGTTGCCGTTGCAGGTGACCCAAGCATGTTGCGATATGGGATATTACTGCAACACGGACGCCCGTTACGATTCCGCCCGCTACTATTTCCGTAAAGGGTTGAATGCCGGTCAGGATTTGCAGGGAATGGAAGACGTGTGCCGTACAATGCTGACCAATTATGCCAGTTCGTTCCTCTTCGAGGGACAGACAGATTCCGCTTTGGTCTATACGATTCGTGCCAGCGAACGTTCTGCGGCAGATAAAGATACGGCTATGCTGATTGAAAATCTAAACCAGCTGGGTACGATTTACCGGCGGAAGAAGGACATGGAGAATTGCATATACAACTTTGAACAGGCATTGCATCTGTGTGAATTACGCGGAAATCACAGTGCGGTCGCTTTCATCTATGGGAACATAGCGACTGCCTATTGTGACTGGAACCGGCCGCAAGATGCCATTCGTTTTTCGAGGAAGGCAGTGGAACATGCCTTGAAGACCGGAAACAAACGAAGGATCGGAGCGTGCTACGTCAATCAGGGTGCTATTCAGGTCAAGGTGGAGGAGATGCGTGCCGAAGGAATCACCATATTGCTGAAGGCTATCCCTATTTTGGAGCAGGTGAATGACAAACGGTTTCTGTGTGATGCCTACAATTATCTGGTCAATGCATACCGCTTGGAGGGAGACTTGGATGTGGCAATGCAATATTTGCAGAAGTTGGATAAGTTGGCACACGAGTTGCAGACTGATGCGGAACGTTTCCGATACTATCAGGCAAAAGCTGCTTTGTTGCAGGACAACGGAAACTATTCGGAAGCGAGTGCCTATTACCGGAGGATGACGGACATGCTTCGTGCCGGATATAAGGATACGCGCGATTATGACCATTATAAACATCTGTCTGAATGCTATTTGTCAATGGGTAACTACTCTTTGGCATACGACTATTTGACTCAGGCTTATGCTTTGCGCGACTCGGTGTTTCATACAGAACAGACAGAACAATTGTCCGAATACTCCGTGAAGTACCAGACGAAAGAGAAAGAACTGGAGATTGTGACCCTGAAGCGGGAGCAACTGGAGCGGGAGACTTATATTCTGCGCCATCGCATCGTGGTAGGTTCAGTGATTTCGTTGCTGATCATGTTGCTGTTGGGGTTGCTTTATGCCCGCCAACGGCAGAAAGCAAGGATAGCACTGCTGGCAAGTGCGGCAAGCGAGAAGGAGCGCCAGTTCGTTGAACTTCAGAAAGAAACAGAATTGCGCCTGACACGGAAGTACATTGATGGTTTGGAGAGTGAACGTGAACGGCTGGCAACGGAGTTGCACGATGATGTCTGCAACAGTCTGCTTGCACTTGAGATGAACATACGTGCCCTTTCCAGTGAGACAAATACGGAACTGGACGAGCAGCTGGATCTGCTCGACAATACCCGCGAAAGGGTGCGGACACTCTCACATGAATTGATGCCGCCTGTCTTCCAGTATGCCACGCTTGACGAAATGTTGGCTGACTATGTGCTACATCTCTCCTTGCCGGACAAGATGCGTGCGGAATATCACTCTACGGAGGGAGTCGACTGGAACCGTGTGCCTAAGTTCATAGGTTTTGAATGCTACCGTATCGTTCAGGAGGCGGTGAGCAATGCGTTGAAGCATGCCGGCAGCGACGCCCGGTTGAGTGTGGAACTGTCATTGGAGGAAGACAATCGCTGTTCCATATCCGTGTCGGATGACGGCAAAGGATTTGAAATGAACAAGAAAACCAATGGAATAGGATTGCAGACCATCCGGCAGCGAGCTGAGACAATTGGTGCTGAAGTTGAATTGGCTTCCGCTCCGGGAAGAGGAACCCGGTTGAAGGTAAGCGTGTTAATCTAGTCGAACGATGGAGAAGAAAGTAAAGGCAGAATTATTGGTAGTAGACGATCATAGCCTGGTGTTGGAGGGTATCTGTGAGGTGGTGAATAAAATGCCGGAGGCGGTAGTGGCGGATGCGGTGACTTCCGGCAAGAAGGCTATGGAGTTGATAGAGAAGCGGGACTATGATGCATATATAATGGATATCAGTATTCCTGAAATATCCGGTTTTGATCTGATTGCGCGAATCCGCGAGTTGAATGAGTTGGCGCGTATTGTGGTGATTACGATGCACGAAGAGATTTGGATGATCAACCGCTTGGCGCAATATGGAGTTAATGTCATTGTCTTGAAAACGTCGGCTACTACAGAATTGGTTGCGGCGGTCCGCAACGTGCTTCGTGGAGAGAGTTATACCTGTTCCCGATTCGCTTTCATAGCCCATAAACTGAGTTTGGGGATGGTGGGTATGCAGTCGAAGGATATCCCGACACGGCGCGAACGCGATGTGCTGGAAGCAGTGGCAAAGGGGATGAATACCCATGAAATTGCGCTTCTACTGAAAATATCGGAAAATACTGTGGAAACATTTCGCAAAAGGCTGATTAGTAAGTTTGAGGCGAAAAATGCTATAGACATGGTAGTCAAGGCGGTTTCTCAAGGATGGATAAAATTGGATTGAGTTGTGAATATTCTAAATGGTAACGGTTTACCGTGATTTTTTATTATCTAATTTTCCCTATCTTTGTTCCCGTAATTGAAATAGTGAAGGTGTGTCGTAAATGTTTTTTTGACACATTTCCTACAAGACAATCAAAGTATGTCGTGAAGATATATGTAGATTCTATTAACTGGTTTTATGAGGGAAAGAAGGTGTATCAAAACGCCTTTTTTAAGAAAATCACTCCTGCCACAGCTATTTGTGGCAGGGGTGATTCTTTCAATTCGGGCATTATGACACACCTTCTTTAGTAATAGTATGCTCCATGGTCTGCTATATGCAGCTACGTCGGACCGATGCTTTCGGTTCATCATCCTTCGATATTCTGTACTTCCACTTCTTTTACCTTGCGGAACAGATCTGAGGCAAAGATGAAATCGTTCAGTTTCTGGTTGCTGGAGGTGAAGATATCATCTTTACTGCCCTCCCACTCTTTGTGTCCGTCGTAGATATAGATGATTTTCTCTCCGATGCCCATTACGGAATTCATGTCGTGGGTATTGATAAGGGTCGTCATGTTGTATTCATGGGTGATGTCGCGCACCAGTTCATCAATGACGAGTGACGTCTTCGGGTCGAGACCGGAGTTGGGTTCGTCGCAGAACAGGTATTGGGGATTGAGGGCTATGGCACGAGCTATGGCAACGCGCTTCTGCATTCCACCACTGATTTCGCCGGGGAATTTATCTTTCGCGTTCGATAGGTTCACGCGGTCCAGACAGAACAGGGCACGCCGTGTGCGGTCGCGCAACGTGTCATTGCTGAACATGTTCAGCGGAAACATGACATTATCCAGCACGGTCATGGAGTCGAACAAGGCGGCGCTCTGGAAAATCATTCCCATTTCCCGTCTCAAAGCCTTCTTTTCCTTCTTTCCCATAGCCAGAAAATTACGATTATCGTATAACAATTCCCCCCGTTCGGGTGTAAGCAATCCGACAATGCACTTCATGAGCACCGTCTTTCCCGAACCGCTTTGTCCGATGATGAGGTTGGTTTTTCCGTTCTCGAAGGTGGTGTTGATATCTTTTAACACATCTTTACCTTCAAATGATTTCCAGAGTCCTTTCAGTTCAATCATCCCATTAAGAGTTTAGTTAATATTAAGTCGGCAAATAGAATCAGTACGCTGCTACACACCACAGAGTCCGTGGATGCCTTGCCGACCTCTATGGATCCTCCCTCAACGGTATAGCCGAAGAAGGCCGATACGCTGGAGATGATGAACGCGAAAAACAATGACTTGATGATGCCGCCCCAGATGAACCATTCCACAAACATATATTGCAAGCCGTATTCCAAATCTACAGCCGACATGATTCCGCCAAACCAGCAGGCAGCGAAGGCGCCGATGACTCCGGCGAAAATGCTGAACGTAACCAAGAACGGGATGGTGGTGACCATGGCAAAAATCTTGGGAAGTATCAGGTAATTGGCGGAGTTGATACCCATGATCTCAAGGGCGTCAATCTGCTGCGTCACCCGCATGCTACCCAACTCGGAGGCAATGTTGGAACCTACCTTTCCCGCCAGTATCAGACACATGATGGAGGACGAAAATTCCAGCAACATGATTTCGCGCGTGACGTAGCCCACTGTCCAGCGTGGCATGAACGGGCTTTCGATGTTCAGCTTGATCTGTATGGTAATGACCGCGCCGATAAAGAAAGATATCAGCAGGACAATACCTATCGAGTTCACGCCAAGTTGCCCTATCTCGTTGAGATATTGGTGGAAGAACATGCGCATGCGTTCCGGACGGGCAAAAGTGCGTCCCATCAGCTGGATATATCTTCCGACGGTTTTAAGTGCTTTTATCATGACTCTTAACTATTTTGTGTGCAAATATAGCCCATTTTCAGTTGATAATTGCTACATTTGCGGCAAAATGTGTGACTAATAGGGTCGTAAGCTGTAAGAATATGGAAGAGAGCAAAATGGTGCTTCGCACCGAAGATTTGGTGAAAAAATATGGAAAACGTACGGTGGTGAGCCACGTCTCCATCAATGTGAAGCAGGGAGAGATTGTAGGTTTGTTGGGGCCGAACGGTGCCGGCAAGACGACTTCATTCTATATGACTGTAGGATTGATCACGCCTAACGAGGGGCGTATCTTCTTGGACGATTTGGACATTACGAAGTATCCGGTGTATAAGCGCGCACAGACAGGTATTGGTTATTTGGCACAGGAGGCTTCCGTATTCCGTCAGATGAGCGTGGAAGACAACATTGCTTCCGTATTGGAAATGACGGACAGACCCTTGGAGTATCAGAAAGATAAGTTGGAAAGTCTGATTGCGGAATTCCGTCTACAGAAAGTGCGCAAGAACAAAGGTAACCAGTTGTCGGGAGGCGAGCGCCGCCGTACGGAGATTGCCCGTTGTCTTGCCATCGACCCTAAGTTCATTATGCTTGACGAACCTTTTGCCGGTGTCGACCCGATTGCGGTGGAAGATATCCAGCAGATTGTGTGGAAGCTGAAAGATAAGAACATCGGTATTCTGATTACCGACCATAATGTGCAGGAGACACTGAGCATCACGGACCGTGCCTATCTGCTATTCGAAGGCAAGATCCTGTTTCAGGGTACGCCGGAAGAGTTGGCAGAGAATAAGATTGTACGTGAGAAATATCTGAGCAACAGTTTCGTGCTTCGCCGCAAAGATTTTATGAAATGATTTTTAAATAGCTAAGAGGTAATCACCGTGTTTCGTTAGGAGTTAAATCCGATATTCTTGGTATGTATGTGTAAGAATATTGGCTTTAACTCCTTAACTTTATCATATCTCCTTAAACTTCCCGGTATCGGGAATAGTGAATTAATATTTCGGAGGTCTTGCTTCTTTGACTACCATGTTGCGTCCGAAGTATTCGGCGCCGTCAAGTTCTTCGATAGCTTTGGCAGCAGCGGCAGAATCTTCCATTTCGACGAATGCGATGCCTCTGAAGCGTCCAGTTTCGCGATCCTTGATGAATTTAACTCCGGTTACCGTACCGTATTCTTCCATGACCTTTTGCAGGTCTGATTCCCTAACTCTGTAGTTAAGGTTTCCTACGTAAATGTTCATAATGAAAATGTAAAATAAATAAATTGAATAAAACTCTCTACGAATAGTGATTCGCTATTCCGCAACAAAGAAACGCAATAATATCGGATTGGCAATGCTTTTTTTACCTTTTTTTGTTCTTTGCTGCTTTTCAGACCATATTTCGCATCCAAAGGAGTGTTAATACCTGGCTGCCTCTTATCTCATATCCCCAAGAGACGAAGAGTTTTTTAAAACTGCTTCCTGCCAGAAGAGGACACAATCACATGGCTTATTGTGACAATTCCCGTAGAGAAATACATTTTTCTCCTATGTTTATTCTTATAGGATAGCTTGTTGGTGTATTAACTACCAATGTGGAACAGCTGTTCCATATATGTGGTTCTACTTCTCCACGATTGTGGAACACGTGAACCACGGACGTGGAGCAACTGTTTCACAGCTGTGGATAATCTATAAACATCGTACTTCAATAGGATGAACACAGGAGGTTATTACAATAAAAACGCAACATAAACAGATGTGCCTCCTGCCCGGCATAGGTAAGTACATGACGGAAACCGGAAAAGGAAACAGAATAATGGCAAAATAAACCGGAAAAACAGCCTTTAAGTAAGCGTCTCCGCGATGCCGTCTTGTTTTATTTACCGAAGTGGTGTAGGCGATTTTACCTACATCGCTGCTTACACCGCTACCTACACCGCTGTATTTGATTGTCAGACAGGAATGTAGCGCATGGGTGTAGGTGGTGTAGGTAAAATGCGCAAAAATCTCATGTATACGCGCGCGAAAGATTTTCGGAAATATACTCGGAGATATACAAAGTTACTTGTCCCTCTTGGCTTCTCACGAAATAATTCAGCATTGTTTTTTGAAAATTGAAAGAATAACACTAATTTTGCACCCTCATTTGAGATTGGAATAAAGTATAAATCAAATAAATAATTGTCAGAATGAACGTTTCATTACAAAACATTGACAAGGTAAGCGCTTTGCTTACCGTAAAACTTGAGAAAGCTGATTATCAGGAGAAAGTTGATAAATCATTGAAAGGCATTCGCCAGAAAGCCCAAGTTCCGGGTTTCCGCAAAGGAATGGTGCCGATGAGCCTGGTGAAGAAGATGTATGGTAAATCTGTCATTGCTGAAGAAGTGAACAAAACGTTGTCGGAAGCTGTATACAAGTATATCCAAGATAATAAGGTGAATATTTTGGGTGAGCCGCTGCCTAATGAAGACAAACAGCCGGATATCGACTTCGATACAATGGAAGAATTCGAATTCCTGTTCGACATCGCTTTGGCGCCGGAATTCAAGGCAGAAGTAACCGCTGAAGATGAAGTGGATTATTATACGATTGAAGTTACCGACGAAATGGTAGACAATCAGGTAAAAGCATATACTCAGCGTACCGGTAAATATGAGCAGGTAGAGGCTTACGAAGCTAACGACATGCTGAAAGGTCTGATCGCCGAGCTGGACGAAAACGGCAACACGAAAGAAGGCGGTGTACAGGTAGAAGGTGCTGTCATGATGCCGTCTTACATGAAGAACGACGAGCAGAAAGCCATTTTTGCTAATGCAAAAGTAAATGACGTGCTCGTGTTCAATCCCTATACTGCATGGGACGGTAATGCTGCCGAACTTGCTTCTTTGCTGAAGATCGATAAGGAAGCTGCTGCTGAGATGAAGTCAAACTTCAGCTATCAGGTAACTGAAATTACCCGCTTTGTTCCGGGCGAACTGAATCAGGAGATTTTCGATCAGGTATGTGGCGAAGGCGTAGTGAAGACAGAAGAAGAGTTCCGCGCTAAGGTGAAAGAAGTAATCGCCAACCAGTTCGTTGTAGACGGCGATTATAAATTCCTGATCGATGCCCGTAAGATGTTGATGGAAAAAGTCGGCAAGCTGGAATTCCCTGATGCACTGCTGAAACGCATCATGCGTCTGAACAATCAGGATAAAGACGAGAAGTTCGTGGAAGACAACTACGAAAAGAGCCTCGAAGAACTGACTTGGCATCTGATCAAAGAGCAGTTGGTAGAAGCTAACGGTATCAAGGTGGAACAGGAAGATGTAGCCAACATGGCGAAAGAAGCTACTCGCGCACAATTCGCACAATACGGCATGATGAGCGTTCCTGAAGATATTTTGGAGAACTACGCAAAAGAAATGCTGAAAAAGAAAGAAAGTGTAGAAGGTCTGGTGAACCGCGTAATCGAGACGAAACTGGCTTCTGCCTTGAAGTCTCAGGTGAGACTGAACAACAAGTCTATTTCGGCAGAAGAATTCAACAAAATGTTTGAATAAGCATTTTTGTGCAGAAATCGGATTATTAAGGAGATATTGAAGGAGTTAAGGGAATTTCGGTTAACTCCGTTAATCACTTAGAGCCTGTTTGAATTTTCCTCAAAAAGAACTCTCAAAAGAAAGCTGAACAAAATTCAAACAGGCTTTTAATTATAAAAAACATCAAAGAAACACAGAGTTTTATATCAATAACTCTGTGTTTTTTTGTGTCTCTGTGTTCTTTTTTGTTTCTTTGCATCCTCATTTTAAAAATCTAAAATAAATACACAATATGGATGATTTTAGAAAATACGCTACCAAGCATTTAGGTATGAACAGTCTGGTGCTGGACGATGTGATTAAGTCGCAAACCGGATATTTGAATCCCTATATCCTCGAAGAGCGCCAGTTGAACGTAACCCAGCTGGATGTTTTCTCCCGTTTGATGATGGATCGTATCATTTTCTTGGGTACTCAGATTGACGACTATACCGCCAACACATTGCAAGCACAGCTGCTTTATCTGGACTCGGTAGATCCAGGTAAGGATATTTCCATCTATATCAATTCGCCCGGAGGTTCCGTATATGCCGGACTGGGCATCTATGACACGATGCAGTTTATCACAAGCGATGTAGCTACCATCTGTACGGGTATGGCAGCAAGTATGGCAGCCGTGCTGCTGGTGGCAGGTGCCGAAAAGAAACGCTCGGCGCTGACACATTCCCGCGTGATGATCCATCAGCCGATGGGCGGTGCGCAAGGACAGGCGTCGGATATCGAAATCACTGCACGTGAGATCCAGAAGTTAAAGAAAGAATTGTATTCTATCATTGCCGACCATTCTCATACACCTTTTGATAAGGTATGGGCGGATTCAGACCGTGACTATTGGATGACCGCACAAGAGGCTAAGGAATATGGCATGATAGACGAAGTTTTGATAAAGAAATAAATATGGGAACTTCAAAAAAAAGCCAGTCGCCAACGTGTAACTTTTGCGGACGTTCGGAAAATGAAGTCGGATTCCTCATTACGGGACTGAACGGTCACATCTGCGACAGTTGTGTCACGCAAGCTTATGATATCGTACAGCAGGCGATGGGGGGTACGGGTAGTGCAAACGGCTCGTATAAAGGTAAAGGCGCATCGGCACTGAACCTGAAGAAACTTCCGAAACCGATCGAGATCAAGGAATTTCTTGATCAATACGTCATCGGTCAGGATGATGCCAAACGTTTCCTTGCCGTGTCGGTCTACAACCACTACAAACGGTTGATGCAGCAGACCGGTGGCGACGATGTGGAAATCGAAAAGTCAAACATTATCATGGTAGGAAGTACCGGAACGGGAAAAACATTGTTGGCGCGTACTATCGCCAAACTGCTTCAGGTGCCTTTTACTATTGTAGATGCTACGGTGCTGACCGAAGCCGGATACGTGGGCGAAGACATCGAAAGCATTCTCACCCGTCTGCTTCAAGTGGCCGATTACAATGTGCCGGAAGCCGAGCGGGGAATCGTGTTCATTGACGAGATTGACAAGATAGCCCGTAAGGGAGACAATCCTTCCATTACGCGCGACGTAAGTGGTGAGGGTGTGCAGCAAGGACTGCTGAAGCTGCTGGAAGGTTCCGTCGTGAACGTACCTCCCCAAGGCGGACGCAAGCATCCGGATCAGAAAATGATTCCGGTGAATACGAAGAACATCCTATTCATCTGCGGTGGTGCATTCGACGGTATCGAGAAGAAAATCGCTCAACGACTGAACACGCATGTGGTGGGTTATGGTGCAGTGCGCAACACGTCAGTGCTCGACAAGAACAACATGATGCAGTACATCGCTCCGCAAGACCTGAAATCATTCGGGTTGATACCCGAAATCATAGGTCGTCTGCCGGTGTTGACTTATCTGAATCCGTTGGACCGGACTGCCTTGCGTGCCATCCTTACGGAACCTAAGAACTCCATCATCAAACAATACATCAAACTGTTCGAGATGGATGGCGTGAAACTGACATTCGAAGATGCTGTCTTCGAGTATATCGTAGATAAGGCTGTGGAATATAAGTTAGGTGCCCGCGGATTGCGCTCCATCGTAGAGACCATCATGATGGATGCCATGTTCGAAACCCCTTCTGACTGTCCGGAAAGTTTTGTGATCACATTGGACTATGCAAAACGGCAACTGGAGAAAGTGAATATTGCAAAATTGCAAAATGCTTAAAATCAGGAGGTAGAAAACGTGAAAATCGGTTTTTTTGTTTTTTATTGAAAAATATTCATTGGATTATGCTTGATATTTAAGAAGTTGTTTATAACTTTGTTAGGGCTCTTTCGAGAAGACCACTAATCGAGATAGTAAACATCACTAATAAAACAACCTAATGAATCATGGCAGGGAAGAAGATTAATTTGACAGACCAATTGAAGAAGTACTTCGGATTTGACACGTTTAAAGGGAATCAGGAAGCTATTATACAGAATTTATTGGCGGGTAATGACACATTCGTGCTGATGCCTACGGGAGGAGGCAAATCGTTGTGCTACCAATTGCCTTCCTTACTGATGGAAGGTACAGGCATTGTAATATCTCCGTTGATCGCCCTGATGAAAAACCAGGTCGATGCGATGCGCAACTTTAGTGAAGAAGACGGTATTGCTCATTTTATAAACTCTTCCCTTAATAAAAGTGCGATAGACCAGGTGAAGTCTGACATCCTCAGCGGAAAGACCAAACTGCTGTACGTAGCTCCCGAATCGTTGACGAAAGAAGAGAACGTGGAGTTTCTGAAGACAGTCAAGATCGCTTTCTATGCTGTGGACGAAGCACACTGTATATCCGAATGGGGACATGACTTCCGTCCGGAATACCGTCGTATCCGCCCTATAATCAATGAAATCGGAAAAGCTCCGGTGATAGCTCTGACGGCGACTGCCACGCCTAAGGTGCAACACGATATCCAGAAGAACCTGGGTATGGTGGATGCCGTGGTGTTTAAGTCATCGTTCAACCGCCCGAACCTCTATTATGAGGTACGGCCTAAAACCAATAATATAGATCGGGATATCATCAAGTTCATCAAGAACAATCCGGAAAAGTCGGGCATTATCTACTGCCTGAGCCGGAAGAAGGTAGAAGAACTTGCTGAAGTTCTGCAAGCGAATGGCATTAACGCCCGCGCTTACCATGCAGGTATGGATTCTGCAACACGCACGCAAAATCAAGACGATTTCTTGATGGAAAAGATAGAAGTGATTGTAGCGACCATTGCCTTCGGTATGGGTATTGACAAGCCGGACGTACGTTTTGTCATTCACTATGATATTCCGAAAAGTCTGGAAGGATATTATCAGGAAACAGGACGTGCCGGAAGAGATGGAGGCGAAGGACAGTGTATTACTTTTTATACGAACAAAGACTTGCAGAAACTGGAGAAGTTCATGCAAGGAAAGCCCGTGGCAGAGCAGGAAATAGGCAAACAGCTTCTGTTGGAGACTGCCGCGTATGCTGAATCTTCTGTATGCCGCCGGAAAGCATTGCTGCATTACTTCGGCGAAGAGTATACGGAAGCAAACTGTGGAAATTGTGACAACTGTTTAAATCCGAAGAAACAAGTGGAGGCTCAAGAACTATTATGCACCGTGATAGAAACCATTCTTGCGGTGAAAGAAAATTTTAAAGCAGATTATATTATTGATATTATACAAGGACGTGAAACCAGTGAAGTACAGGCGCACCTGCATGAAGACCTGGAAGTTTTCGGCTCCGGCATGGGAGAGGAAGACAAGACATGGAATGCAGTTATTCGTCAAGCCTTGATTGCTGGTTACTTGAGTAAGGATGTGGAGAATTACGGCTTGCTGAAAGTGACAGATGCCGGAAAGAAATTCCTCAAGCATCCCAAATCGTTTAAGATAACCGAAGACAATGACTTCGAAGAGGTGGAAGAAGAAGCACCGGCACGTGGCGGAGGCGCCTGTGCGGTCGACCCGGCTCTTTATTCCATGCTGAAGGATTTGCGCAAGAAGTTATCGAAGAAACTGGAAGTACCCCCATACGTGATATTCCAAGATCCGTCGTTGGAGGCTATGGCGACTATCTATCCGGTTACCTTGGAAGAGTTGCAGAATATCCCCGGCGTAGGTGCTGGTAAAGCCAAACGTTATGGCGAAGAATTCTGTAAGCTGATCAAGCGTCATTGTGAAGAGAATGAGATCGAACGTCCGGAAGATTTGCGTGTCCGCACCGTAGCCAATAAGTCGAAATTGAAGGTGTCCATCATTCAGGCGATCGACCGCAAGGTGGCATTGGATGATATCGCCTTGTCCAAAGGCATTGAATTTGGTGAGTTGCTGGACGAGATCGAAGCCATCGTTTACTCCGGTACGAAGCTGAATATCGATTACTTCTTGGATGAAATCATGGACGAAGACCACATGCTGGACATCTATGATTACTACAAGGAATCTACCACCGACAAGGTGGACGACGCGCTGGACGAACTGGGTGATGATTTCACGGAAGAAGAAGTGCGTCTGGTCCGCATCAAGTTTATTTCTGAAATGGCGAACTAAGAGAGCCAGTTTAAATATTGTTCATCCTTCTTTTAAAGAAACTCAAAAGAAGCTGAATAAAAACTTTTTGAAGAAAATTTAAACAAGCTCTAAAATAAGTTGACTTTTCAACTATAAAAAAGAAAAAAATGTTGCGTGCAGGTATATGGTATTGAATAAAAACCGTATATTTGCACGCAATAAATTTTAAACGCATAGCCCTATGTCATTTATTGCTGATAAGATTGTAATGGATGGATTAACCTATGATGATGTTTTGTTAATCCCCGCTTATTCTGAAGTACTCCCCAAAACAGTCGAGTTATCGACTAAGTTTTCACGGAACATTGAGTTGAAAATACCGTTTGTCACGGCCGCTATGGACACGGTGACCGAAGCGAAAATGGCTATTGCCATTGCACGCGAAGGAGGTATTGGTGTTATTCACAAGAATATGTCCATTGAAGAACAGGCACGTCAGGTTGCCATTGTGAAGCGTGCAGAGAATGGTATGATTTATGACCCTGTCACCATTAAGAGAGGTTCTACCGTGGGAGATGCGTTGGCATTGATGGCAGAATACAGAATTGGCGGTATTCCTGTGGTGGACGACGAAAAGCATTTGGTCGGAATTGTTACTAACCGCGACTTGCGCTTTGTGAAAGACATGAACAAGCGTATCGACGAGGTTATGACAAAGGATAACATCATCACCACCAATCCTACGACCGATATGGAAGCTGTAGCACAAATCCTGCAGGAGCATCGGATAGAGAAACTGCCGGTTGTGGACAAAGACGGTAAATTGGTCGGTCTGATTACTTATAAAGATATTACGAAAGCCAAAGACAAACCGATGGCTTGCAAGGACTCTAAAGGTCGCCTGCGTGTAGCTGCCGGAGTGGGTGTTACGGCTGACACTATCGACCGCATGCAGGCTTTGGTAGATGCCGGAGCGGATGCGATTGTGATCGATACGGCTCACGGACACTCAGTTTATGTGATCGAAAAACTGAAAGAAGCCAAGAAACGTTTCCCGAATATTGATATCGTGGTAGGTAACATTGCTACAGGCGAAGCTGCAAAGGCTTTGGTTGAAGCTGGTGCCGACGGTGTGAAGGTGGGCATCGGTCCGGGTTCCATCTGTACTACTCGTGTGGTGGCAGGTGTAGGTGTTCCCCAGTTGTCTGCTGTATATGATGTGGCTAAAGCACTGAAGGGTACAGGCATTCCTTTGATTGCCGATGGTGGTTTGCGCTATTCAGGCGATGTAGTCAAGGCTTTGGCTGCCGGAGGATATTGCGTCATGATCGGTTCGTTGGTAGCCGGAACAGAAGAGTCTCCCGGTGATACGATTATCTTCAACGGACGTAAGTTTAAATCATACCGTGGTATGGGTTCGTTGGAAGCTATGGAGAATGGTTCAAAAGACCGTTACTTCCAGAGCGGAACGAGCGATGTGAAGAAACTCGTACCGGAAGGTATCGCTGCGCGCGTGCCTTATAAGGGAACTTTATACGAGGTTATCTATCAGTTGGTAGGCGGTCTGCGTGCCGGTATGGGATACTGTGGTGCTGCTAATATTGAGCAATTGCATGACGCTAAGTTTACCCGTATCACCAATGCCGGTGTGTTGGAAAGCCATCCTCATGATGTGGCCATCACGAGCGAAGCGCCGAACTATAGCCGTCCCGAATAATTAGAATATTGTTAGAGCCTGTTTAAATTTTCTTCAAAAAGAACTCTCAAAAGAAGGCTGAAGAAAGTTTAAACAGGCTCTTAATATCTAATCATGGGTTGGGACGTTTTAAGACTCCCCAATGGAAATCGCCCCTATCACAGGATTGGAACTCTATTTCCGAAGTCGGATATAAAACTTCGAGAATATAGTTCCAATCCTGTGATAGGGGCCATTTTTTTTGTTAAAAGGGATATTGGAACAGGGCTTTATTGAGCGAAAATCAATTGAAAAGCAGGTTCTGATATTTGTCTCACGAGACGGGCAAATTCGTCTCGTGGAACGAAAAAAAACATCCCATGAGATGAAAAAATCCATCCCATGAGATGAAAATTTTCATCTCACGAGACGAAAATATCCGTCTCGTGAGACAAAACAAAACGAAAAGAAACCTATGATAGGCAAGCAATATAATGGTAGGTTTTCCGTTATATCAGTGTTTTTTCATAGCGATAAGATATATGATAAGATGTGGATTGACAATCGTTTTTCTGTATATGGTGTGTTGGGCTTCTGCCCAGCAGGATCCGGTGCTGATGCGTATTAACGGGAAAGATGTACTCCGTTCCGAATTTGAGTATATATATAATAAGAACAATTCTCTTGCCGGAGTGGAGCAGAAGACCTTGCAGGAATATGTGGACTTGTTCGTGAACTTTAAACTGAAAGTTGCTGCGGCTGAGGCTGCCGGGATGGATACAACCCGTGCTTTTCGTGAAGAGCTGGAGGGATATCGCCGCCAGTTGGCAAAGTCCTATCTGACGGATGAAAATGTTTCGGAAGCAGCTGCCAGAAAAGTGTACGATAAAATGAAAGCCGGTCATCGTGCAGGGCAGGTGCTGGTCAGCCATATATTCAAGTATCTTCCCCAGACGGTAACTGCCCATGCACTTCGAAGTGCGGAACACCAGATGGACTCCATCTATGCGGTATTGCAGAGCGGGAAGGTCGATTTTTCCTCCTGCGTATCAACGTATTCCGATGAAAAAGAATCTTTCTGGGTGAGTTGGTTGCAAATGCCGGCCGAGTTTGAAGATGTTGCTTTCAGCTTGCCGACCGGAGAAGTGTCGCGTCCCTTTTTTACACCGCAAGGTATCCATATCGTCAAAGTCCTTGACCGTAAGGAAATCCTTCCTTTTGCTGAAGTAAAGAGTGAAATCATCCGCCGGCAGGCGCGCCATCATGGCTCAGACAAGGGAACGGAGGCGTTGGTGGAAAGATTGAAGAAAGAGTATGCATATACGCCTGATAAAGCGGGAATGGATGAATTGTTTTTGAAGGGAAGTACGGATAAAAGACTGTTTGTGATAGACGGCAGGGAATATACAGGAGAGATGTTTGTCCCATTTGCTGCCGCGCATCCGCAAGGTGTGAAACGCCAGCTTGCCGGTTTTGTGATGAAATCAGTGCTTGATTATGAATACACCCGTCTGGAGCAGAAATATCCGGAGTTCCGTATGCTGATGCAGGAGTATAGGGACGGTATGCTGTTGTTCGAAATCAGTAATCGGGAGATTTGGGAACGGGCTTCTCAGGATGAAGCAGGGCTGAAGGCATACTTTACCCGAAATCATTCGGATTATCTTTGGGAAACTCCTCGCTATAAGGGAATTGTGCTGCATGCTACCACGAAACAGGTGGGAAAACAAGCCCGTAAGATGCTTAAATCTTTGCCGGAAGAAGAGTGGCAGAATGCGATCCGGCTGATGTTCAATGCAAAATTCCGGCAGGTACAGGCAGAGCAGGGATTGTTTGCTCCGGGAGATAATCCTTATGTGGATGAGAAAATCTTCGGAAGGGGTAAAGCCGAAACCATGACGTCATTTCCTTTTACTACTTTGCTGGGTGAAAAACTGAAAGGACCGAAAACCTATCAGGAGGTGCGCGGAGCAGTGGCGGAAGACTATCAGAACTATTTGGAAAAATGCTGGACAATGCGGTTGAGGGCAGATTTTAAGGTTGAAATAAACCAAGAGGTTTTAAAAACCGTTAATAATCACTGATGCAACCGATTAATCTCTTATCTTCGTAGCCTAAAATTAAGTAAATATCATATCGGTGATGCGAATAATTTTCCTGGGAATCCTATCCATCCTTTTCTGCGTGGCTTGTAGCGAGCAATACGATCATAAAGGTAAAACACCGCTGGTGGAGCTGGACGGTAATTTCCTTTACCGGGAAGATTTGCAGGCGGCGCTTCCGGAAAGAGTGTCAACAGATGACAGTTTGCTATTTGCAGAGCATTATATCCGTAACTGGGTGGAGGATATATTGCTCTATGAGAAAGCACAAAGTAATATTCCCGATAATGGGGAAATAGAGAAATTTGTAGAGAATTATCGGAAAGCATTGATCATGCATACCTATCAGCAGGCATTGATTCACCAAAGACTATCAGATGAAATTTCGGAGCAGGAGTTGACGGAATATTACGAAAAGAACAAAGAACTTTTCAAACTGGAGCGTCCCATCGTACAAGGATTGTTTGTCAAGGTTCCTCTTGCAGCTCCCGAACTGAACAATGTGCGCCGTTGGTATAAGACACCCACGCAGGACGCGGTAGAGCATTTGGAAAAATATAGTCTGCAGAACGCTGTGAAGTACGAATATTTCTACGATAAATGGGTGCCGATGGCTGATGTGATCGACCTGGTGCCACTGAAAGTGCCGGAAGTGGAGAAATATGTGAATGAAAAACGCCATATCGAGTTGAAAGATACAGCATTCTATTACTTCCTGAACGTGAGCGAATATCGTTCGGTGGGTGAACAGGAACCATACGAGTTTGCCCGTCCCAAAGTGAAAGGTATGTTGCTGAATCTGAAACAAGTGGAGTTTATGAAGGCAGTGAAAGACGACCTGTATCAGCAGGCGGTGAAGAGAAACAAGATTAAATATAATTAGTTTAGATATACAGAATGAGAAATTTGAAAAGCTTTAAGTTTGTAGCTTTATGTGCCTTGGCGCTGTTGTCCGGTTCTACCGTCTACGGACAGGACAATGTGATAGATGAAGTCGTTTGGGTAGTGGGCGACGAGGCTATATTGAAGTCAGAAGTGGAAGAAGCACAGATGAGTGCCCAATACGAGGGACGTAGGTTCGACGGTGATCCCTATTGTGTGATTCCGGAAGAGATAGCCGTACAGAAGTTGTTTCTGCACCAGGCGGCTCTCGATAGTATTGAGGTTGCTGAAAGCGAGGTTATTCAGCGTGTGGACTATATGACGAATGTGTATATCGCCAATATTGGTTCGCGCGAGAAGATGGAAGAGTACTTTAACAAGACATCCAGCCAGATACGCGAAACATTGCGCGACAATGCCCGTGAGGGGTTGAAGGTGCAAAAGATGCAGCAGAAGTTGGTCGGTGATATCAAGATCACTCCGGCAGAGGTGCGCCGCTATTTCAAAGACCTTCCGCAAGATAGTATTCCTTATATTCCCACTCAGGTAGAGGTGCAGATCATTACGCAGCAGCCGAAGATTCCTTTGGAGGAAATAGAAGATGTAAAAAGACGTTTGCGTGAATATACAGACCGTGTAAACAATGGAGAGAGTTTCTCCATGCTGGCACGTCTGTATTCCGACGACCGCGGTACAGCCATCAATGGTGGTGAAATGCCGTTTACCGGACGTGGTTACTTGGATCCTGCATTTGCCAATGTAGCTTTCAACTTGCAAGACCCCAACAAGGTATCCAAAATTGTAGAGTCCGAATACGGATTCCACATTATCCAGTTGATGGAGAAACGCGGAGACCGTATCAAAGTACGTCATATTCTGTTGAAGCCGCATGTGCCGGAAGAAGCATTGATGGCAGGTACTGCCCGCCTGGACTCCATTGCCGATGACATTCGTAACGGTAAGTTTACGTTTGAAGAAGCCGCTTCCGTGCTTTCGCAGGATAAGGATACGCGCAACAACCACGGTCTGTTGCCTAATCCCCAAACCAACACTTCCAAGTTTGAAATGCAGGAACTTCCTCCTGAGATTGCCAAGGTGGTGGATAAAATGAAGGTGGGAGAAATCTCTGAAGCATTCACCATGATACCGCAGAAGACGGGTAAAGAGGAGTGTGTCATCGTGAAGCTGAAAAGCCGTATCAATGGACATAAGGCTACGATTTCCGAAGACTATCAGAACCTGAAAGAAATCGTGTTGGAGAAACGCCGTGACGAGATGCTCGATAAGTGGATTCGCGAGAAGCAGAAGCATACCTACGTGCGCATCAACGAAAACTGGAGCAATTGTGCGTTCAAGTATCCGGGATGGATTAAAAAAGACTGATTCCGGGTGAAATATTGATTTTTTTATGCGGAAGAAATATATAAGGACTAATATACTGAGCAGGCATAGATTCCTATTGACAGGTATTCTATGCCTGTTTGGCGTCTGCCTGTTGAGTGCCCAGGACAAGAAAAAGGAGCCGGAAAAGAAGAAAACCCGGGTCGACTTATTGTATGCCGATGAAGCTCAGGCGGACAAAGTCAAGCTGCCGGATGTGCAGATACTGGTCGGATCGGTGAAGTTGCGCCATGACAGTATGTATATGTATTGTGACAGTGCATTGATCTTCGAGAAAACAAATTCGGTAGAGGCGTTCGACAATGTGCGCATGGAGCAGGGAGACACGTTGTTCATTTATGGCGATTACCTCTATTATGACGGGATGTCGCAACTGGCTATGCTGCGTGGAAACGTCCGCATGATCAATCGGAATACAACGCTGACTACCGATAGCCTGAACTACGACCGTGTGTATAATCTGGGGTATTATTTTGAAGGAGGAACACTGACTGACGAAGAGAACGTACTGACTTCCGAGTGGGGAGAATACAGCCCCGCTACCAAGTTGTCGGTCTTCAATCACGATGTGAAGCTGGTGAATCCGCAATTTGTCCTGACTTCGGACACTCTGAAATACAGCACTGAAAGCAAGATTGCCACCATTTTAGGTCCTTCGGACATCGTGAGCGACAAGAACCATATCTATTCCGAACGAGGCATTTACAACACGACTACCGAGCAGGCTGAACTGTTGGACCGCTCTGTGTTGACCAACGAAGGCAAGAAACTGACTGGCGACAGCCTCTTCTACGACCGTGTGTTGGGATATGGCGAGGCTTTTGACAATGTGCAGATGAACGACACTGTCAACAAGAATATGCTAACCGGCAATTATTGTTTTTATAACGAGACAACGGGAAATGCCCTTGCCACGCAGCGCGCTGTAGCCATCGACTATTCGCAAGGTGACAGCCTGTTCATGCATGGCGACACGCTGAGATTGGTCACCTATCACATGAATACGGATTCCATGTATCGTGAGATGCGTGTTTATCATAAGGTGCGTGCTTACCGTACGGATATACAGGCTGTCTGCGACTCGTTGGTGTACAACTCCAAGGACTCATGCATGACCATGTACACCGATCCTATCCTGTGGCACGGCGAGCAACAGGTGTTGGGCGAAGAGATCAAAGCATACATGAACGACAGCACCATCGACTGGGTACATATCATCAATCAGGCTCTGGTTGTGGAGAAGAAAGATACTATGCACTACAATCAAGTGACAGGTAAAGAGATAAAAGGATTCTTTGTAGAAGGAGATATGCGGCAGATAGATGTGAATGGCAATGTTTTGGTTGTCTTTTATCCGATAGACGATAAGGACAGCACTATGATAGGGCTGAACTATGCAGAAGGCAGCTTCTTGCGTATGCTGCTGAAAGAGCGCCGTATGGAAAAGGGAGCCTTCATAGGCAAAACCAACGGAACGCTATACCCGATGGACCAGATTCCGGCAGAGAAATACAAGTTGCCCCCTTTTGTCTGGTTCGACTATATCCGTCCGCGGAACAAGGAAGATATATTTAACTGGAGGGGCAAGAAAGCTGGTGAGCAATTGCAGAAATCAGACCGGAAACCGATAACCTCGCCAAGGAATATGAACATTAAAAGAAATAAATAAGCGCTATGGGAATGTTTACTATGCGGAAGCCACGTGGCTTTAATCATCCATACATTTATGTAGATGAGCGGAAGGAGAAACTGGCGAAAATGGAAGAAAGCGCCAAGCGTGAATTGGGCATGTTGCCGGAGAAAGAGTTTGCTCCGGAAGATATTCGCGGAAAGTTTGTAGAGGGAACTACCCATCTGAAACGGCGTAAGGAGAGCGGACGCAAACCGATGCATCTGGGAGTGATATTGGTAATTATTACTCTGCTGGTATACTTGTGGTATGCGATAAGCAACGGGATTATCTGATTCTTTGGGTCAATTATTTTTTGTTGGTTTTCTATTTAGATGATCATTTACTACTAATTACTTACTACTTTATTCGTTATGAGCGACATTATTCATTTACTGCCCGATTCGGTTGCCAATCAGATTGCTGCCGGAGAGGTGATACAGCGTCCGGCATCTGTCATTAAGGAACTGGTGGAAAATGCGATTGATGCCGAAGCACAAGAGATACATGTATTAGTGACAGATGCAGGGAAGACCTGTATACAAGTGATTGATGATGGCAAAGGTATGTCCGAGACGGATGCGCGTCTGGCTTTCGAGCGTCATGCCACGTCCAAGATAAAGGAGGCTTCCGATCTGTTTGCTTTGCGTACGATGGGCTTCCGTGGCGAAGCGTTGGCATCCATAGCTGCGGTGGCAGAAGTGGAACTGAAGACCCGTAAGCCTGACGAAGAACTGGGTACGCGGATCGTGATAGCCGGTTCGAAAGTGGAAAGCCAGGAGGCGGTTTCCTGTCCGAAAGGGAGTAACTTTTCTATTAAGAATTTATTCTTCAATATACCCGCCCGCCGGAAGTTTCTGAAAGCGAACTCCACGGAACTGAGCAACATCCTGACCGAATTTGAGCGCATTGCTTTGGTACATCCCGAAGTGGCTTTCTATTTATACAGCAACGACAGCGAGTTGTTCAATCTGCCGGTCATGCCGCTTCGCCAACGCATTATGGCTGTGTTTGGCAAGAAACTGAATCAGCAGTTGCTGTCAGTGAGTGTAGATACCACTATGGTAAAGGTATCCGGTTTTGTTGCCAAACCGGAGGCTGCACGTAAGAAAGGTGCCCATCAGTATTTCTTTGTGAACGGCCGCTATATGCGTCATCCTTATTTCCACAAAGCAGTGATGGATGCATACGAACAGTTGATTCCGGTTGGTGAACAGATTTCTTATTTTATTTATTTTGATGTAGATCCGGCCAACATTGATGTAAACATACATCCTACGAAGACGGAGATCAAATTTGAAAACGAACAAGCCATTTGGCAGATACTTTCTGCGGCGGTGAAGGAATCGTTGGGCAAGTTCAATGCCGTGCCCTCTATTGATTTTGATATGGAAGGCATGCCCGATATCCCGACCTTCAACCAGACCCAGCCGATAGAACCGCCTCAGGTGCATTATAATTCGGATTTCAATCCGTTCAAGACTTCTTCTTCCTATGGTGGAGGTAACTATTCGCGTCCGAAAGTGGATTGGGAGGGATTGTACGACGGACTGGAAAGAGCCAGCAAGATGAATGAACCAGAAGAGGAAGAACCGTTTGTAGACGAAACCGGTTGGTCCTCTGCACCGGTTGCTGCAGATATGCCCGAAGAGCGTATGCCGTATGTCGTGGAAACGGAGCCTGCGCCATCGGTACCGACGTCATCAGAGCCGACATCATTAACATCATCCTTGTATGCCAATAGTGGGCTATCGTCAGAGAAAGGAGCATTGCATTTCCAGCTTAAGGGGAGATTTATTCTTACTTCTGTGAAGTCCGGGTTGATGCTGATCGATCAGCACAGGGCACATATCCGGGTATTGTTCGAGCAATATATGAATCAGATTCGCCAGAAGCATGGAATGTCCCAAGGGGTATTGTTTCCGGAGATCATACAGCTGCCGGTATCGGAAGCGGCAGTGCTCGAAAGCATTCAAGACGATTTCTCTGCCGTTGGTTTTGAGTTGACTTCATTAGGCGGAGGCAGTTATGCGATAAATGGTATCCCGTCAGGCATCGATGGTCTGAATCCGGTGGAATTGGTGCGCAATATGCTGCATACGGCAATGGAGAAAGGAAGCGACGTGAAAGAAGAAGTACAGACCATATTGGCACTGACATTGGCAAAAGCGGCCGCTATTGTCTATGGTCAGGTGCTGAGCAACGAAGAGATGGCAAACCTGGTGGATAATCTTTTTGCCTGTCCGTCGCCGAACTATACACCGGATGGTCGCATTGTGCTGGCAACGATTAAGGAAGAAGATATCGAGAAACTGTTTTCGCGGTAAGTACGAAGGTGTATCGTAATTGATTTTACCACAAATTGCACAGATTGTCGCAGGTTATTTAGTTTAATTATTCATCATTTAAAGAATAACCTGCGATAATCTGTATAATCTGTGTAATCTGTGGTAAGTTTTGTCACACCATTATTTCTATTCGCAGAACTTTCAACTCTGCGAGTTTTTACTGAGCACCTTATTCTGCGTTAAATCTCTTTACCTGCTCTGCAATCAGCTCCGCATCATCGAAGTAATTTATCTTCATGGCATTGCGCACCTCGCTCAATGTTGCGGCAGCGGTTTCGCGTGCGGTCTCGCAACCTTTCTTCAGCATCTCGTAGATGGCAGGAATATCCTTCTCAAATTCCTTCCGGCGGTTGCGGATCGGTTCCAGTGTTTCTTGCATGACGGCATTGAGGAATCTCTTCACTTTTACGTCGCCCAGCCCGCCACGCATGTAATGTGCCTTCAATTCATCCAGATTAGGATAATCGGGCAGATATCTTTCGAAGTGTTCGGGACGTGAGAAAGCGTCCAGATAGGTGAATACGGGATTTCCTTCCACCTTGCCCGGATCTTGCACACGCAAGTGGTCGGGATCGGTGTACATGCCGCGGATCTTCTTTTCTACTTCATCTGCGCTATCGGAGAGGTAGATGCAGTTACCTAAAGACTTGCTCATTTTGGCTTTACCGTCCGTTCCGGGCAGACGGAGGCAGGCGGCATTGTCAGGCAAGAGGATTTCCGGTTCAACGAGGGTCTCACCGTATATATGGTTGAAGCGGCGCGCGATTTCGCGTGCTTGTTCAATCATCGGTTCCTGGTCCTCACCTGCGGGAACGGTTGTAGCCTTGAAGGCTGTGATGTCTGCTGCTTGGCTGATGGGGTAGGTAAAGAATCCCACCGGAATGCTTGCCTCAAAATTGCGCATCTGGATTTCCGTTTTTACGGTCGGATTGCGTTGCAGGCGGGATACCGTCACCATGTTCATGTAGTAGAACGAGAGTTCGCATAGTTCCGCTATCTGCGACTGGATGAAGATGGTAGACTTGGTCGGGTCTATTCCGCAAGCCAGATAATCCAGTGCTACTTCAATCACGTTTTGACGCACTTTCTCCGGATTGTCGGCGTTGTCAGTCAGTGCCTGTGCGTCGGCAATGAAGACGAATATCTTGTCATATAAACCGGAGTTCTGCAACTCTACTCTTCTTCTCAATGAACCTACATAGTGTCCTACGTGCAGGCGTCCTGTGGGGCGGTCTCCCGTGAGAATGATTTTTTCCTTAGCCATATCTGTTTTTCTGTTTTCTTTCTTTGATTTTTTTCTTTTCCTGTTGTTTCAGCCTGCTCTTCGGATAACTTTTCGTCTCGGAACCTTTTGGGGTATTTGTCCCCATACTGTCCCCAAAAAGTGCGGCTGCTTTTTCAGGGGGTAAAGATAATGCTTTTTGGCTTTATATATCGTGTATTTTTCTGAAAAGTTATGCCTATTGCCCTTTCTTTTATAGGTTTGGGATAGAAATGGAAATTAGGAATGTTTCCGGTTGTTTATACTTTTTGCTGCTTATGGAGGGAGAATGGGGACAATAGGGACAGTGACCCCGCTCTCCCTCACACACACACGCACATGCGAGCGCGCGTATATAAGGTGTATGAAGTAGATTTTAGCTTTATCTGATATTTGGAACACGGTTCTTTTGGGCAGGAATTATAGTAAGAACCTGTTTTATTTTTCTTCAAAAAGTCTTTTATTCAGTTTCTTTTGAGCTTCTTTCCGGTCTGTTTTCCTGTTCTTAATTCGTCACATACCCACTATGCTCCTCATAAAAACAGGAAAACATCCTCAAAAAGAACTCTCAAAAGAAGGCTGAACAAAATTTAAACAGGCTCTAAATAGCTTTTGAGTTTTTGAATTTGTTAGTTGATGAGTTTTTGAGTTGTTTTCGTTAGTGCGTCACCTAACAAACTTATCGCTAACAAACTTATCGCTAACAAACTTATCACTAACAAACTTATCGCTAACAAACTTATCACTAACAACTCCTGTAACTTCTTAAAATTTTTTTTGTATCGGTTTAACTCTTAATGAAGTGGTAATTCCTATAAATGGAAAAACCGTGTATTTGGAGCAATACACGATAATAGCAACAGGGTCACTTAAGGGCATTGACCCTATTTTTTATACAAGGAAGAGAAAAGAATCAATAGCATTGATTTCTATAAACAGTAGGATTGAATCTTATAATTATTGGACTGGTTAGTAGTCTCAATTAGTTGAATATTAATTGGATATGTAGATGATGCTGACTTGCGTCAGCATTGCTTCTTCGATAACTTCACTGAAATAAGGGAGTATTCCATTTGAGTATTACGTCATATCCTGAATAAGTCTAAAAACGACTTCATACACCTTATATACGCGTGCGTGCGTACTCGTGTGTGTGTGAGGGAGAGCGGGGTCACTGTCCCTATTGTCTCCATTCTCTGATTTCATAAACCTGACCTTTACGTTGCTAACCCTCAACTCTGCGTTGCAAAACCTGACCTTTACGTTACTTAATTTTTACTTGGATGGAAAATATTCTTTTTGGTGCATCCTTTTTTGTTGTAATGGCGACCTTATTGGTGGCTTGTAATGAGGATATGTATGTGAAACAGTTTGAAAAGAGTGATGTTCTGACTTACGAAGAAGAAGTGGCTGCTGCCCGTGAGTTTTATGAGGCTAAGAGACCGCCTAAGACGCGTGTGACAGCCGACCTTAGTACGGAATCGGGTATGATTGCGAACATGGAACCACTTTGGGGTAAACAGTTTACATATCGTAGGAAGAATAAGAAGATTCGTACGGTAGAGACAGTGATAGAAGGGAGCAAGCGGATTACGTTCATGTTGCCGGAAGTACGCAAAAAATACAAAGAAACCAAGGATCCGCGCTACAAACAGTCTATGACACGGTTAGTAGTGGAGACAAATGTGGAGACGGGAGAAAAACAAGTCTTTACAATGACTATTATGCCTGACTTGGATTATCTTGAACGTACAAACTTCAAGCCTTTCTATAACACGTATCTGCAAAGGGATGAACACTTCAGCGGCCTTATCCTTTTCCACGAGTTGGATGGCTCTTTTGCCAATGGATGGCGGTATAAAGATGGGAAGATAACTCATACCATAAAAGAATCACCATTCTCGTAGGAAGAGATAGGAGAAAATAAAGCGCAGAATCGTGCGATTGAATAGCAATGCGGAAGTTATGAGAAAATTGGAATTGGTCTGGGGCATTTGTGGACTTTTGGGTATTTTTTATCCATGTTCGGTCTCTTATTATTCTTATCTTCCGGTTCAGTATGCATATTTGCTTTATTCCAGTTGCTATTTCGGAGTTTGTATTTGCATAAGAAAGATTCCGGAAATGGCAGGTTGTTGATATGGCGTGTCTCTTGCGAAATGATAAAAGACGCTCCTCTGTGGGGGCATGGAGTGGATGGATTCCAGAAGAATTATATGCTTTATCAGGCATCGTTTTTTAACAAGTATCCCACGCACAAGTGGCGGATGCTGGCAGATGATAACAGTTTTGCTTTCAATGAGTATATAAAGTTTGTGGTGGAGCATGGCGCTGTTGCTGCCGTTTTCTTCTTTTCTTTCTTTTTGTATGTCTTGTTGAAGCAGGCCGGTGTGAGACGTTTGGAAAACATCTTTTCAAAATCAATATTATTGGGGTGGGGGATTATCGCTTTTTTCTCTTTTCCGTTTTTCTTATGGCAGTTCATTGTTCTTTTATTGTTTTTTGTAGCCGGTATAGGTGGTGGAAATGCGATGTGTATGCCGTGTAGGGAAACTTCTATCTGTGGGATTTGCAAATTCATTGGGATAAGTTGGATGATTATTCTGTTTTGGGGAGGCATCCTATATGGACGAAAGACAATCCTATTATTTAATAGAGGGACAAGCCTATATGCTGCAAGGCGTCTGGATGAAGCGAAGGATGCCTTGAAGTGTTCTTTCTTATATACTCCGGATTATAATACCGCCATGTTGTTGGGGGAGATTTATAGTGAGTTACAAAAATGTGATTCGGCAACATATTACTGGCATTTGGCGTCTGAAATGGTCCCTAATAGGATTATGCCTCATTTCTATTTATTTCGATTGTATCGGGGCTGCGACATAAGAGCCTGTTTAAATTTTCTTCAAAAAGTTTTTTATTCAGCTTCTTTAGAGTTTCTTTTCGGTCTGTTTTCCTCTTTTTATTCGTCACATAGCCCGCTATGCTCCTCATAAAAACAGAAAAACATCCTCAAAAAGAACTCTCAAAAGAAAGCTGAACAAAATTTAAACAGGCTCTAAAGAAAGCTTATAAAGAAGCGGAACTGATAAAAAATATGCCGGTGAAGGTGTACGCCTCTCAACTTAATGATATATAACGGGAAATAGATGACTTTATTGGCCATGTTCCCAAGGAATATTCTGGAAGATAATTTGTTTATTATCAAAATAAGTCGTTACTTTGCACAAATTTTGAATGACGATGCAACCACACGAAAAGAGAAGTAAATATAATCTGCGTTCGAATGAATTTCATTCGTTAGCCGATTATTTCTCTTTTTGGGGAAATGATATTGTTAGTTCTTTGTAATGCGTTAATCCTTTTGGGGTAACGCATTTTTTTTGTGAATTAACAAGTCGTTCGTAACTCGTGGCACGTAACTTGTAACTCATAGCTGTCAGTTCGTAACTTGTAGCTCGTAGTTCCGTAATTCGTCACTCGTAGCTTGCATAAACATACACAACAAAAGAAAATATGGAAAAGAATTTGAAGAAAGTGTTGGTCTTGGGCTCAGGTGCACTCAAGATCGGTCAGGCCGGGGAGTTCGACTATTCCGGTTCGCAGGCATTGAAGGCTTTGCGTGAAGAAGGTATCAGTTCTGTATTGGTGAATCCCAACATTGCTACTATCCAGACATCGGAAGGTATTGCGGATAAAGTCTACTTCTTGCCCGTAACCACTTATTTCGTAGAAGAGATCATCAAGAAAGAACGTCCTGATGGCATCTTGCTGGCATTCGGTGGCCAGACTGCACTGAACTGTGGTGCGGAACTCTACACGAACGGTATTCTGGATAAATATGGTGTACGCGTATTGGGTACTTCGGTAGAAGCGATCATGTACACAGAAGACCGCGATCTCTTCGTGAAGAAACTGGATGAGATTGAAATGAAGACTCCCGTCAGCCAGGCTGTAGAAAGCATGGAAGATGCGATTGCTGCTGCCGAGCGTATCGGTTTCCCGGTGATGATCCGTTCTGCTTATGCATTGGGCGGCTTGGGTAGCGGTATCTGCCAGAACAAGGATGAATTCCTGAAACTGGCTGAAAGCTCATTCGCTTTCTCTAAACAAATTCTTGTAGAAGAATCTTTGAAAGGTTGGAAAGAAATAGAATTCGAGGTTATCCGCGATGCTAACGACCACTGCTTCACAGTGGCAAGCATGGAAAACTTTGACCCGCTGGGCATTCACACCGGAGAATCTATTGTGGTTGCTCCTACTTGCTCGCTGACTGACGAACAGGTGAAAATGTTGCAAGACCTCTCCATTAAGTGTATCCGTCACTTGGGTATCGTAGGTGAATGTAACATTCAGTACGCATTCAATGCCGAAACCAACGACTACCGCGTGATTGAGGTAAACGCCCGTTTGTCTCGTTCTTCTGCTTTGGCGTCTAAAGCTACGGGATATCCGTTGGCATTCGTTGCTGCTAAGATTGCGTTGGGCTATACGCTCGACCAGATTGGCGAGATGGGAACTCCCAATTCGGCATACGTAGCTCCGCAACTGGATTATCTGATTTGTAAAATACCGCGTTGGGACTTGACGAAGTTCGTAGGTGTCAGCCGCGAAATCGGTTCCAGCATGAAGTCGGTGGGTGAAATCATGTCTATCGGACGTTCTTTCGAGGAAATCATCCAGAAAGGTCTGCGTATGATTGGTCAAGGCATGCATGGTTTTGTAGGCAATGACCTGCATTTCGACGACCTCGACCGCGAACTTTCATGCCCTACGGACTTGCGCATATTTGCCATAGCTGAGGCTCTGGAAAACGGTTACACGATAGACCGTATTTTTGACTTGACTAAGATTGATCCTTGGTTCCTTGGCAAGCTGAAAAACATTGTAGACTACAAACTGAAACTGTCGCAATATAACAAGGTAGAAGAAATTCCGGCAGACGTGTTGCGTGAAGCAAAAGTACTTGGCTTCTCTGACTTCCAGATCGCACGTTTCGTGCTGAATCCGCAGGGTAACATGGAGAAGGAAAATCTTCAGGTACGCGCACGCCGTAAGGAACTTGGCATTCTGCCGGCAGTGAAGCGCATCAATACGGTAGCTTCCGAACATCCTGAACTGACCAACTATCTCTATATGACGTATGCTGTTCAGGGCTACGATGTGAATTATTATAAGAATGAAAAGTCGGTAGTCGTACTGGGGTCCGGTGCTTATCGTATCGGTTCGTCCGTTGAGTTCGACTGGTGTTCGGTGAACGCAGTGCAGACTGCACGCAAGCTGGGTTACAAATCAATCATGATCAACTATAACCCCGAAACGGTATCTACCGACTACGATATGTGTGATCGTCTCTATTTCGACGAACTCTCTTTTGAACGTGTGCTCGATGTTATTGACCTGGAACAGCCTCGTGGTGTAATCGTATCCGTAGGTGGACAGATCCCGAACAATCTTGCCATGAAACTGCACCGTCAGTCAGTGCCCATCTTGGGAACTTCTCCGATCTCCATCGACCGTGCCGAAAACCGTAATAAGTTCTCTGCAATGCTCGACCAGTTGGGCATCGACCAGCCGGCTTGGCAAGAACTTACCAGTCTGGAAGATGTGAAGGGCTTTGTGGAAAAGGTAGGTTATCCGGTGCTGGTTCGTCCGTCGTATGTGCTTTCGGGAGCAGCGATGAACGTATGCTATGACGAAGAAGAGTTGGAGAACTTCCTGAAAATGGCTGCTGAGGTTTCTAAGGAATATCCGGTGGTTGTCTCTCAGTTCTTGCAGAACACGAAGGAAATTGAATTTGATGCGGTTGCGCAGAACGGAGAAGTGGTGGAATATGCTATCTCCGAACATGTGGAGTTTGCAGGCGTACACTCTGGCGATGCTACTCTGGTGTTCCCCGCACAGAAGATCTATTTCGCTACGGCACGCCGTATCAAGAAGATCAGCCGTCAGATTGCTAAAGAACTTAATATCTCCGGTCCGTTCAATATCCAGTTCCTGGCGCGCAACAATGAAGTGAAGGTGATCGAATGTAATCTCCGTGCTTCACGTAGTTTTCCGTTTGTGTCTAAGGTGCTGAAACGTAATTTTATTGAGACCGCTACACGCATTATGCTTGATGCACCCTATACCCGTCCGGACAAGTCGGCATTTGATATTGACTGGATTGGTGTGAAGGCTTCTCAGTTCTCGTTCTCACGTTTGCATAAGGCAGACCCGGTTTTGGGTGTGGACATGTCTTCTACGGGTGAAGTGGGATGTGTTGGTGATGATTTCCCTGAAGCTTTGCTGAGTGCCATGATTGCTACCGGTTTCAAGATTCCTTGTCCGGAGAAGGGGGTTATGTTCTCTTCCGGTGCAATGAAGTCAAAAGTAGATTTGCTGGAGTCCAGCCGTATGCTTTTTGCTAAGGGATATAAGATTTATGCAACGGCAGGCACGGCAGCATTCCTTAATGCCCATGGAGTGTCTACTATAGCTGTATTCTGGCCTGATGAACGTCCTGATGCAGAAGATAATGTCATGACGATGATTGCCGACCATAAGTTTGATTTGATTGTCAATATCCCGAAGAATCATACGAAACGGGAACTGACGAATGGTTACAAGATCCGTCGTGGTGCCATCGACCATAATATTCCGTTGATCACGAATGCCCGTTTGGCAAGTGCTTTCATTGAAGCATTCTGCGAAATGAAGCAGGAAGATATCCAGATCAAGAGTTGGCAGGAATATAAATAAGATAGTATAATTACCACAAAAGAAGAAGGGCGGCATGGATACCGGAAGCATCCGGTGTCTGTGCTGCTTCTTTTTTTGCATATATAGCGCCTATTTAAATTGAGTTCGGTCTTCTTGAAGAAAGTTTAAACGGGCTCTATATATGCTGAACGCTAAGAATAGAGCGTTTGAGAGAAAAAAAAGTTTCAGATATAAGTTGCTGTAATTCAACGAATAGATAAAAATGTTAGTTTTTTATTGAAAAAATAATCGGCAAATGTTTTGGAGATTTCAAAATAAGCTGTACCTTTGCATCGCTTTTGAAACGGAAGTGTAAGGGCGTTTAGCTCAGCTGGTTCAGAGCATCTGCCTTACAAGCAGAGGGTCGGCGGTTCGAATCCGTCAACGCCCACGATAAAAACCAAGCACTTTCGTACCAAAAGGGCGTTTAGCTCAGCTGGTTCAGAGCATCTGCCTTACAAGCAGAGGGTCGGCGGTTCGAATCCGTCAACGCCCACAACAATTAGAAATAGTTTTTGTAAATTGCGGATCAATATGGAATATTGGTTCGCGATTTTTTTTATAAGGCAATTCTATCGGGTATGCAAATCCTTGATGATTTGAGCATGGGGAGGTATGGAGAGGATGTGGAGCTGATAGTTTTGTAACTGCTTTTTTTATCTGTTAACTCCTTTGCTAAACTTTCTTGCCTCTTTATGACTTGTAACTCAGAAAAAAACGCTAATTTTGCGGCTCGATAATTATCAAAATACACGTATGGAACTTGATTTACTGACAGCGATTTCTCCGATTGACGGTCGATACAGAGGAAAAACGAATGCCTTGGCGGCCTATTTTTCGGAATTTGCTTTGATAAAATACCGCGTACAGGTAGAAGTGGAGTATTTCATTACCTTGTGCGAGTTGCCTTTGCCGCAATTGAAAGGTGTGGATAAGGGCGTGTTCGAAACCTTGAGAAACATCTACCGGAACTTTTCTGAGGCTGATGCGCAGCGTATCAAAGACATTGAGAGTGTGACGAATCACGACGTAAAAGCCGTGGAGTATTTCCTGAAAGAAGAATTTGACAAGATGGGCGGGATGGATGATTACAAGGAATTCATCCACTTCGGATTGACTTCGCAGGATATCAACAATACTTCCATTCCTTTGTCCATAAAAGAGGCACTGGAGCAGGTTTATTATCCTCTGATAGAAGAGTTGATTGCGCAACTTCGTGCGTATGCCGAAGAATGGGCAAATATCCCCATGCTGGCAAAGACACACGGACAACCGGCATCTCCTACTCGTTTAGGTAAGGAAGTGATGGTTTTCGTCTACCGCCTCGAACGTCAATTGGCTACACTGAAGGCTTGTCCGCTGACAGCCAAATTCGGTGGCGCAACCGGAAACTACAACGCCCACCATGTGGCTTATCCGGAATTTGACTGGAAGATGTTTGGAAATAAGTTCGTTGCCGAAAAACTGGGACTGGAACGTGAGGAGTATACTACGCAGATTTCCAATTACGACAATCTTTCTGCTGTGTTTGATGCAATGAAGCGTATCAATACAGTGATGGTGGATATGAACCGTGACTTCTGGCAGTATATCTCGATGGAGTACTTCAAGCAGAAAATCAAAGCGGGTGAAGTAGGATCAAGCGCCATGCCGCACAAGGTGAATCCGATTGACTTTGAAAATGCCGAAGGTAATCTGGGTGTAGCCAGTGCAATTTTAGAGCATTTGGCTGTGAAGTTGCCCGTATCCCGTTTGCAGCGCGACCTGACGGATTCTACAGTGTTGCGTAATGTCGGTGTTCCGTTTGGACATATCATCATTGCCATCCAAAGCTCATTGAAGGGGCTGCGTAAGCTGTTGCTGAACGAAACTGCTATTTACCGTGATTTGGACAGTTGCTGGAGTGTGGTGGCTGAAGCTATTCAGACCATATTGCGCCGTGAGGCATATCCGCATCCGTATGAGGCACTGAAGGCACTGACGCGTACCAATCAGGCGATCACGGAAAAATCCATTAAAGAATTTATTGAAGGATTGAATGTAAGCGAGGAAATTAAGAAAGAGTTGCTTGCTATTACTCCTCATTCGTATACAGGAATTTGAGAAAGAAGAGGGTAACCGGATGATGGAGCCAACATTTTAATCCGGCAATCGTTATTTGGAATATACATATATTATAGTATAAAAGTAATTATAAAATGGCCGTGAGGCCAACGTTTAATTTTATTCGAATAAAAAATGAGTATAGAAAACGAAACTTGGCGTGACGATTCTTCCCATGAGGAGAATTCAGGCAACAGATTTGAAAGACCGAACAGTTATAGTCGTCCGTCTTACAACCGTGAAGGTAGCGAACGTCCTTACCGTCCTCGCTTCAATAGCGAAAACGGTGACCGTCCGCAACGCACTTACAGCAGTGACCGCCCTTATCGCCCACGTTTTAATCCTAATGCTGAAAACGGCGATCGTCCGCAACGCACTTATGGCGAGCGCCCTTATCGTCCGCGCTTTAACAGCGAAAACGGTGATCGTCCGCAGCGTTCGTCTTATAACCGTGAAGGTGGCGAGCGTCCCTATCGTCCTCGCTTCAACAGCGAAAATGGCGATCGTCCGCAACGTCCTTCTTATGGTGATCGTCCGCAGCGTCCGCGCTTCAATAATGGTGACGGGCAACAACGTTCATACAATAACGATCGTCCTTATCGCCCTCGTTATAATAACGATGGAGGCGAACGTCCGCAACGCTCTTCTTACGGTGGTGGCTATGGCAACTCTTCTTATGGCGATCGTCCGCAACGTTCACGCTTCAACTCGAACGGTGGAGGAAGACAGGGAGGATACAACCGTCCTCAGCAGCGTCGTACGGCAGACTACGATCCAAATGCAAAGTACAGCCGTAAGAAGCAGATCGAATATAAGGAGCAGTTTGTTGATCCCAATGAACCGATTCGTCTGAATAAGTTCCTTGCCAATGCCGGCGTTTGCTCTCGTCGTGAGGCGGATGAGTTTATCACGGCAGGAGTGGTTTCGGTGAACGGGGTAGTCGTTACGGAACTCGGAACCAAAATCAAGCGTGGGGATGAAGTGAAATTTCACGACCAGACGGTGAGCATTGAGCGTAAAATCTATATCTTGCTGAATAAGCCGAAAGATACAGTGACTACTTCGGATGACCCGCAGGCGCGTCGCACGGTTATGGATCTGGTGAAAGGGGCTTGCAGCGAACGCATCTATCCGGTAGGCCGTTTGGACCGCAATACTACAGGTGTATTGCTGTTGACGAACGACGGTGACTTGGCTTCTAAGCTGACGCATCCGAAATTCTTGAAGAAGAAGATTTACCACGTACATACGGATAAGAACGTGACGAAAGCGGATATGGAGCAGATCGCAGCCGGAATCCAGTTGGATGACGGTGAAATCCATGCCGATGCCATCAGCTATACGGATGACGTTAAGCGCGATGAAGTAGGGATTGAGATCCACTCCGGAAAGAATCGCATTGTGCGCCGTATATTCGAGTCGTTGGGTTACAAAGTTGTGAAGCTCGACCGTGTATTCTTTGCCGGACTGACGAAGAAGGGTTTACGTCGTGGCGAATGGCGCTACCTGACTGAGCAAGAAGTCAACTTCCTGCGCATGGGCTCTTTTGAGTAATTATATAAATAAGGTATTAAACACAAATTTATGGAAAAAATTAGTAGAACAAAGATTGTTGACGTGCTGAAGCGTGAAGATTTCGGCGTTATGGTCAACGTGAAAGGTTGGGTTCGTACTCGCAGAGGTAGTAAACAAGTTAATTTTATCGCCCTGAATGACGGTTCTACCATAAATAACGTGCAAATAGTAGTGGACTTGGCCAACTTCGACGAGGGGATGCTGAAGGAGATCACTACCGGTGCCTGTCTGAGTGTGAACGGTGAACTTACCGAGTCTGTAGGTTCTGGTCAGAAAGCTGAGATCCAAGCTCGTGAGATTGAAGTGCTGGGAACCTGCGACAATACATATCCTTTGCAGAAGAAAGGCCATACGTTGGAGTTCCTGCGTGAGATTGCCCATTTGCGTCCACGTACGAATACCTTCGGTGCTGTGTTCCGCATCCGTCATAATATGGCGATCGCTATCCATACTTTCTTCCATCAGAAAGGTTTCGTCTATTTTCATACCCCTATCATTACGGCTTCCGACTGTGAGGGTGCCGGACAAATGTTTCAGGTGACCACGAAGAACCTGTATGACCTGAAGAAAGACGAGGCAGGTTCTATCATCTACGATGACGACTTCTTTGGCAAACAAGCCAGCCTGACCGTTTCGGGACAGTTGGAAGGTGAACTTGCCGCTACGGCACTGGGTGCTATCTATACGTTTGGTCCTACGTTCCGTGCCGAGAACTCCAACACTCCGCGCCACCTTGCCGAATTCTGGATGGTGGAACCGGAAGTGGCATTCAACGATATCACGGACAATATGGACTTGGCGGAAGAATTCATTAAGTTCTGTGTGAAGTGGGCATTGGATAACTGTGCCGATGATGTGAAGTTCCTGAACGATATGTTTGACAAGGGATTGATCGAACGTCTGCAAGGTGTGTTGGGCGAACCTTTCGTCCGCTTGCCCTACACGGAAGGTATCAAGATACTGGAAGAAGCTGTGGCAAAAGGCCATAAGTTTGAGTTCCCTATATACTGGGGGGTAGATTTGGCTTCCGAACACGAACGCTATCTGGTAGAAGAACACTTCAAACGCCCTGTCATCCTGACTGATTATCCGAAGGAAATCAAGGCGTTCTATATGAAACAGAACGAAGACGGCAAGACAGTGCGCGCAATGGATGTATTGTTCCCGAAGATTGGTGAGATCATCGGCGGTTCCGAGCGTGAGGCTGATTATAACAAGCTGCTGACGCGTATCGAAGAACTGCATATTCCGATGAAGGATATGTGGTGGTATCTCGACACCCGTAAGTTTGGTACCTGTCCTCACTCCGGTTTCGGTCTGGGTTTTGAACGCTTGCTGCTGTTTGTTACGGGTATGGCGAACATTCGTGACGTGATACCTTTCCCACGCACACCGCGTAACGCCGAGTTCTAATCCTGTTCCTGTCAGGAATGAGGCGACCGGATTCCGGAATACGATAGACAGAATGGAGGATTTTCCTTTTTCCGATAACATCATCCCTGCTGCAAATTTTTGTGGCAGGGATTTTTGTTTTCGGAGAGGGGATCTTGTGAATCGTTGCATTCCTGCATTGTTTGTTATTGATTGATAGCCTCTTAAAAAAAGAAGAAAAACTTTTGCCAGTTTTAGGAAAATCCGTACCTTTGCAAGCCGATTATTATCTAATAAGGATAAGCATTTAATTCAGAGCGAGTTAATCAGCCTTTGTCCGGGGCGGTTGATTTGCGAAGAAGTATTTTAGTAGTAACATTTAAAAAAAACAAATTAAGAGTGGATACTTTAAGTTACAAGACCATTTCTGCAAACAAAGCTACAGTAACCAAAGAATGGGTTATTGTTGACGCTACAGACCAGGTATTGGGACGTCTGGGCGCTAAAGTTGCGAAACTGTTGAGAGGAAAGTATAAACCTAACTTTACCCCTCATGTAGATTGCGGTGATAATGTAATCATTATCAATGCCGATAAGGTGAAGATGACAGGAAACAAGTGGACAGATAAGGTCTATTTGTCATACACTGGTTATCCCGGTGGTCAGAGAGAAATGACTCCTGCCCGTTTGCAGGCTAAGCCTAACGGTGATGAAAAACTGTTGAGAAAAGTAGTAAAGGGTATGTTGCCTAAGAACAAATTGGGCGCAAAATTGCTGAACAATATGTATGTATATGCTGGTAGCGAACACAAGCATGATGCTCAGTGCCCCAAATTAATAGATATAAACTCACTTAAATAAGAGATATGGAAGTAGTAAATGCATTAGGCAGACGTAAAAGTGCAATCGCACGCATTTTCGTAACCGAAGGTACAGGAAAGATTACTATCAACAAGAGAGACCTTGCAGAGTACTTTCCATCAACTATTCTTCAGTATGTAGTAAAACAACCGCTGAGCAAGCTGGGTGTTGCTGAAAAATATGATATTAAAGTAAATCTTTGCGGTGGTGGTTTCACCGGTCAGTCTCAGGCTTTGCGTTTGGCCATTGCCCGCGCATTGGTGAAGATGAACGCAGAAGACAAGGCTGCTCTCCGCGCCGAAGGCTTCATGACGCGTGACCCGCGTTCTGTTGAACGTAAGAAACCGGGACGTCCGAAAGCTCGTAGAAGATTCCAGTTCAGTAAACGTTAATTTGGGGTTTGTAAGTTTTATAAGTTTATTGGTCGGTTAATTAGTAAGTTATGTAAGTTTGTTGGTTTGTGAGTTTGGAGGTGATGAGGCTTTCCCTAACTTAAAAACTCAAGAACTGAAAAAACTCAAGAACTGAAATCGCGTTTCCTTCGGACTCGGAAACTTAAGAACTCAGAAACTTAAAAACTCAAGAACTGAAAAAGCGTTTAGCATCTAAACTACCGGGACTCTGGATGAAAAGGACTACCCGGCGGTTGGTTTAGAAAAACAAAAAAGAAAGTAAACGATTAAAAGAAAAAACAAAATGTCAAGAACTAATTTTGATACATTATTGGAAGCCGGCTGTCACTTCGGTCATCTCAAAAGAAAGTGGAATCCTGCAATGGCTCCCTATATTTTCATGGAACGCAATGGTATTCATATCATTGACCTCCACAAGACGGTTGCTAAAGTAGACGAAGCTGCTGAAGCTTTGAAGCAAATCGCCAAATCAGGAAAGAAGATCCTGTTTGTTGCTACTAAGAAACAAGCTAAACAAGTGGTTGCTGACAAGGCTGCCTCTGTAAATATGCCTTATGTAATCGAGCGTTGGCCGGGCGGTATGTTGACTAACTTCCCCACTATCCGCAAGGCTGTTAAGAAGATGGCTACTATCGACAAGTTGACTAACGACGGTACGTATGCTAATCTTTCTAAGAGAGAAATTCTGCAGATCTCACGTCAACGTGCTAAGTTGGACAAGACTTTGGGTTCTATCGCTGACCTGACTCGTCTGCCGTCTGCACTGTTTGTTGTGGATGTGATGAAAGAAAACATCGCAGTTCGCGAAGCTAACCGTCTGGGTATTCCCGTATTCGGTATCGTTGATACGAACTCTGATCCTACGAACATCGACTTCGTAATCCCGGCTAATGACGATGCTACCAAGTCAGTAGAAGTAATTTTGGATGCTTGCTGCGCTGCTATGCAGGAAGGTTTGGAAGAAAGAAAAGCTGAGAAAGTAGATATGGAAGCTGCCGGTGAAGGTTCTGCCAACAGAGGTAAGAAGAAAGCTACCAAGGCAAGACTCGACAAGTCTGACGAGGAAGCTATCAACGCATCTAAGGCAGCCGCTTTCATGAAAGAGGAAGAGGCTTAATATATAGTTGAGAGTTGAGAATTGAAAGTTGAGAGTTACTTTAAAACGGCGATTCTCAATTCTCTGTTCTCAACTCTCAATTGTTTTTATAAAGAATTTATTAATAACTAAAATATAGAGGAAATATAATATGGCTGTAACAATGGCTGATATTACCAAACTCCGCAAAATGACTGGAGCTGGTATGATGGATTGCAAGAATGCGTTGACTGAGTCAGAAGGCGATTTCGACAAGGCTATGGAGATTATCCGTAAGAAGGGACAGGCTGTTGCCGCTAAGCGTTCGGATCGTGAAGCTTCCGAAGGTTGCGTTTTGGCTAAGTCTACAGGCAACTTTGCCGTTACCATCGCTTTGAAGTGTGAAACTGACTTTGTTGCTCAGAATGCTGATTTCGTAAAACTTACTCAGGACATTCTTGATCTTGCTGTTGCTAACAATTGCAAGACTCTGGATGAAGTGAAAGCTCTTCCGATGGGTAACGGTACTGTACAGGATGCAGTGACTGACCGTAGCGGTATTACAGGTGAGAAGATGGAACTTGACGGTTACATGACAGTAGAAGGTGCAAGCACTGTTGTTTACAACCACATGAACCGTAACGGTCTTTGCACCATCGTTGCTTTCAATAAGGAAGTTGACGCTGCCTTGGCTAAGCAGGTAGCTATGCAGATTGCTGCCATGAACCCGATTGCAATTGACGAGGACGGTGTTTCTGAAGAAGTGAAACAGAAAGAGATCGAAGTGGCTATCGAGAAGACTAAGGCTGAACAGGTACAGAAGGCTGTTGAGGCTGCTTTGAAGAAAGCCGGCATCAATCCTGCTCACGTGGACAGCGAAGACCACATGGAAAGCAACATGGCTAAGGGTTGGATTACAGCTGAAGACGTAGCTAAGGCTAAGGAAATCATTGCTACCGTTTCTGCTGAAAAGGCTGCACACTTGCCTGAGCAAATGATTCAGAACATCGCTAAGGGTCGTCTGGGCAAATTCTTGAAAGAGGTTTGCTTGCTGAACCAGGAAGATATCATGGATGGCAAGAAGACTGTAAGAGAAGTATTGGCTGCTGCTGATCCTGAATTGAAGGTTGTAGACTTCAAGCGTTTCACTCTGAAGGCTGAATAATTTTTTATTCTATTCATATAATTTTGTAACGGTCGCACGGGATATCCGTAGCGACCGTTTCTTTTATTTCTTCCAGTGGAATGGACTTTTTTATCTCGCGGAACGAATAATTCTGTCTCGTGGGATGAATAAATCCGTCTCGTGGAACGAATAAATTCATCTCACGGGACGGATTTTTTTGTCTCCTGGGATGATTTTTTTTATCTCACGAGACGGATGGAGACGAGTTTCGCACCTGTTTTCACTTTGCGGAAGAGTTTCCGTATAATACGGGATTTAAGGCAGGGTCGTTATACATCTTCATCTGTTTATATACCTTCATATACTTTTATCCTTCCTTGATGTCCTCTATCTCCTGATAATAGTGTTTGAAGCATCGAAAACCACCGGAATGAAACAGGATGAGAAGAACTATAATTTCCGTATCACTCATGTGGTTAGGCTTGTTGCGATGCTTATGGGATGTATCCTTAATCATATATTTTTCTTGTAGGATAGCAAATTCCTTGCAAAAATCATCTACTATACAATAAATCTCTGTAACTTTAACCTCTGAGAA
>Ga0137306_100616_pt1 | contig 46224 bp, 63 predicted proteins | sample Inofroosms_March_FD_97187 | JGI IMG/M metagenome (GOLD analysis project Ga0137306, IMG submission 97187) | Mouse cecal microbial communities from Vienna, Austria - N-Acetylneuraminic and N-Acetylglucosamine D2O microcosms_March | ecosystem: Host-associated > Mammals > Digestive system > Large...
CTGAAACAGTGTGAATCCGATAATATTCTTCCGCAGGGAGAAGATATCCGTGGTTTCTGCGAACGGTTCGGAGGAAATGATGAACTGATCGGGGTTATCAATGCCCATATGAGCATACGGAAGTTTAACAAATATATGGATAAGCAAAGAACTGTCTTGCCAAAGCATAAAGAAGTCCCCTGCCACGCAGCATGGTGTTCTCCGGAAAGCTACAGCAAAAAGGAACGGATGCGTGAGGGATATAGAAATCTGGCAAAAGACTGGTTGGACTATATTTCGTGGAGTGCAACATTGAAGTATGACACAAAAGATATGTATGTATTGCTCCCTCCGGATTTTGGAAAGGCCCATGATAGGGTAATGAAAGAATATCAGGCGTTTAAGGATGAACAGGAACGGAAACGTCAAGAAGAATTAGAGAAGTTGATCAAGAAAGCTTTAGATGCCGCCGAGGGTATTCCGGCGATGATGATGAAGGCCAGAGGATTGATGATCATTCTTCCCAAGAGCGGATCTGAGATTAAGGAAGAGGGCCGGACGCTGCATCACTGTGTGGGAACCTATGTAGAGCGAGTTGCGAAAGGCGAAACCATGATTCTGTTTATTAGAAAGGAAACTGCTCCGGACGTCCCTTATTTTACACTGGAATATAGAGACGGAAAAGTCGTCCAATGCAGAGGCAAAAAGAACTGTGGGATGACAAAAGATGTTAAAGCTTTCGTTAAAGCTTTCGAGCGAAAAATGAAAGAGGAGAGCGAGGCAGAAAATTCTGTAAAAGGAAGGAGGGCGGGGTGACATGGCGGATAAGGCAAGGCATAAGATCAGAAATCTGCTTATGAAGCTGAATGATGAAGACCGGAATACTCTTTGTTGTCTGCTGATAAAAGCGGGATATGCTGCCCGGATCGGAAAGGAGCGCCCCGGTGGCAAGGGGCAGACAATGTATTTCGTGGAATTTTGGGAGGAGGATGCAGATGCTTAGAAAAGTTTGGATTCCCAAGAACATAGCCAGGAGGCCGGCGGCAAGAACAGAAACGTATCTGAAATACGGATTTGTGATTACAGAATGCGAGAAGCATTTATGTCCCAGGTGCGGAAGCATTCTGAACGCAGGACCGAATTACCAGCCGAGATATTGCGATCAGTGCGGGCAGAAAGTCAGCTTCAAGGGAACTGAGTGGAAAGAAGAAAAGGAATTAGGGTTTGCGGAAAGGAGGGGGGAGCATGAACAGATCGAAGATAGAGTGGTGTGATCACACATTAAATCCCATTACGGGATGCCGGCATAATTGCGAATACTGCTATGCCCGGCGTATGGTTGCCCGGTTTTCCGGTGATGTAAGGCTTAATAAAATGGCAAAAAAGGATTATTCCTTGGTGTCGGCGGCTGATGGGGGAGAGGACTTATATGTGCTGGATGCCCCCATGCTGAATGAAACAGGGAATCCGCTTGTATATCCCTTTGGGTTTGCCCCTACGCTGCACCGGTACCGGCTGGATACTCCCGCAAAATTGAAAATGGGAAACAACATTTTTGTAGGCGCCATGGCGGATGTGTTCGGAAGCTGGGTGCCGGATGAATGGATTGCGGAGATATTCAATATCTGCCGGAAGTACCCCATACATAATTACCTGTTTCTCACAAAGAACCCGGAAAGATATGAGCGTATCGATTCGGCCGGGATTCTCCCGGCGGGTAAAAATATGTGGTACGGATCCACGCTCACCAGGCCGGAAGATAAATGTTTCGTGTCAAATGCACACAATACATTCTGGAGCATTGAGCCGATCCATGCGCCTTTCCGTCTGTGGGAACGGGATGAATTTTCTCCCAACTGGATAATTATCGGTGCAGAAACCGGGCGCAGTAAAAACAGGATCATCCCACAGAAGGAGTGGATAGAGGATATTGCGGCATGGTGTAAGAAGTCAGGGATCCCGGTGTTTATGAAGGACAGCCTGCTCCCTATTGTTGGAGAAGACGGCATGCGGAGGGAATTTCCGCAGCAGCTCCAGCACTCGGCGATAAGCCCGAAGATGGAAGCGAAAATGTATGATGTCTGTGCTGAGTGCAATGCCCGGCTGAAAAAGAGTGACATGATTACATTACTTGCGAGATCCAGGCGCGGAGAACAGCCGAAACAGTTTGGATTTATGTGCAAGGAATGTTTCAAGAAATTCTGCCAGGATCTGGGGCTGGATATCCCCCATCTGGCAGAATTGGCGGATAGCATTACGATAGGCCCCGGTGATACAGATGGGTAAATGGAGCAGAAACGTAGAGGGCTATGCCGACATTACAGCCGGCATAGCCATAGGGAGAGTATCAAGAGAGGAAAGGAAGATTGCTATGGCGAAGAAAAGAAACTGCAGGCGTACAACGGATGAAAATATCATCCATGAAAAGGCTGTGAAGATGCGGAAAATGACTGACGAGCAGCTGGTGCATTATGTGGAGGATCGGGTGGAGAAAGCTAGGAGCGAGGGTTTCAACCAAGGGAAGGCGCAGGTTCCTAAATACAGATCGATCAGCATTGAGAAGATTATCAATGAGATTGGGAATGTCCGGGGGATCGGGGTGGCTAAGCTGGCGGGTATTCAGGCAATTCTCGAAAAGCATTTGGAGGTAAGAGCAGAATGTTAAAAGTTGGAGACAAGGTTGTTATGAATGACAAGTACCATGTTCCTGAGAAGAATAAGGGAAAAGAGTTTATTGTCACAGTAGAACCGCAGGAAGTATGTGGAACACTTTGCGTATGGCTCGAAGGTTATAGAGGCTGTTATGCCGCAGACGGATTGACAAAGGTTGGTGAGGTCAATGTCTGATCCGAGGCGGCAGTTGATCGGGAGGCGGAGCAAAGCTGCTGGGGAAACCTTTGAGCGCTGGATTACGAATGCCTGTGAATTTTATCTGCGGAATGGCTGGGCACATATAGAAAAGACGCCGGAGCCGTTCCACATTACCGGCAAGGACGAAAAAGGCGTTGTCCGCGGTTATTATGAAAAGAAGGGGCAGCCGGATTATAAAGGCATTTTGTGCGATGGCAGCGGGATTATGTTTGAAGCCAAGCACACGGATTCCGACAGGATCAATCAGAATGTCGTTACGGATACCCAGTGGAAAAGCCTTGATATCTATGAGAAGTTTGGGGCTCACTGCTATGTGATGGTATCTGTGGGGCTGATGAAGTTCTATAGGGTTCCCTGGGATATCTGGAAAAAGATGAAAGAGCTGTTCGGGCATAAGTTTATGACGGAACAGGAACTGGAGCCGTACCGGTTGCAAGAGAAGCAATGCACAATACTCATTTTGGAAGGAGTGGAATTGAAAGATGAAAATACAGAAAACAGATCTGGCGCAGAAGCTGAACAAAATTAAGGGAGTGGTGCCGAAGAAAACCACTATGCCGGTCTTACAAGGCATTTTGGTTCGGGATGGTTATTTAATCGCCAACAACATGGAAATGACCGTTAAGGCGAAGATAGAGGGCACGGAGGGGGAATCATTCATCATTCCGGAGAGGGCGTTCGACCTGATCAATAACCTGCCAGATGGAGAGATGGAAATTTCCGTTGCAGCTGGCAATATCATCACAATCAAGGCCGGCAAGATCAAGAATAAGTATCAGACGCTGGATCCGGCACAGTTTCCTACAACGGCTTCTCAGGATGAGGGGAGTGAGCTGAGGATTAAAGCAGAAATGCTTTTGGAATCCATGAAACGTGTATCCTATGCGGTGCCGGCGCAGAACACCAATACGGTAATGACTGCCATGTGTCTGCAGGCGGCCGGCGGGCAGCTGAATTTTGCCGGACTGGATGGCCATGTGCTGGCATGGGACAAAATAGACTATGACGGAGAATTTGAACTGCTGATACCGAAAAATACGGTCGATAAGATGAAGTCACTCGGGCTGTCCGGGGAGGTGCAGATCTGGCACAACAAGACGGGCGCAGTATTTATAACGGAGGATTTTGAAATATATACCCGGCTGATTGAGGGGGAGTATTTCAAGTATCAGACGCTGTTCAAGGAACTTCCGTTACATACGGTCGTGTCGAGGATGGCTCTGCTAGATGCCATGACAAGAGCGAAGATGTGTACCGAGGAAAGGTGCCCGGTCAAATTCGAAATGGATGGGAGCGCTCTGAGCCTGAGCATTAAAGATAATACCACCGATTACCATGAAACAATTGAGCTTCAGGAGGACATTGCGGAGACGCTGACGATAGGGTTTGATGCCCGGCTGGTACTGGAAACGCTGAAAGCGTTTGACTGTGAGAATGTAGGGCTTTCCTTTGGAGGCCCGAAGATGCCTATGATTGTCGAGGCCGAGGACAGCGATTTTAAGACAATCGTTCTCCCGGTGGCAATATAAATTAGCGCCACATACTCCGATTGGTCTCGGAAAGGAATGATATCACACAAATAAATCAGGGCGGCGGGCGCTGCCGCCCGGAAAGGAGCAGACATGGACGAAAGCATAAAAAACAGATACATGAAAAGATTTAAGAATCATAAAGCTACGGTGGTACTGGAAAATGAGGATTTTCTGATTTTGGATTGGAGGGATAAGAGCGGCAGCGGAGAGTATGCGGTCAGATATATTGTGGATTGCCAGAAAGGAAATCTGATTGTCAGTGGGGATCTGGGAGACTGCATAGCCAGCTGGTTCAATCATGTAACACCGGATAAGTTGGCGTGTTATATCAATGATATCTCATACTTCATGGGAAAATTCCAGTGTTCTTCCGACACATATGATTATCAATGGCGCGATATCGTGTCAGACCTTGAGGGCATAAAGGAAGAATTTCTGAAAGATGATGGAAATTGGAATCATGGAATATCAGCAGATGAGGTTGAGGAAGATTTTGCAGAAATGCTCAGATTATGCGATGAAATGACTTTTGGAGAAAATGTTCCGTATCCTGATGCCTTTGTTGAACTTGCAGAGAGATATGCGGATCCGTGGTGGGAATCAGAATTTGCACATATAGGGAAGCGGATTAGCGGGCGTGTGTATTTGTGGGCCATTGGGTACCAGATGGCTTTAAAACAGATACGGAAGGCGGCAGCAGAAGCGGGGGAGGATGGGGCTGGTGGAGCCGATCAGCCGGTATTGGCTCCGGGAGCGTAAGGCCGATGAAAGCAATAGCAAAGTATCCGGGAAGTAAATGGTCGCTGTCAGATGAGTTTTGAAGATTTTGGAGGTTTGGTATGAAAATATGTCCGAAATGTGGCAGAAAATTTGAGCGGCTCTTGGCCGTATCGAGAATTGACAATAAGACTATGATTTGTGATAACTGCGGAACCATGGAGGCGCTGGACAGTGTTCCGCAGGGGAGCTTGACACCGCAGGAGCGTACACGGCTTGCGGTAGCGGCAACGGGGAATAAGTGGGCCATGGAGAATTTCAATGCCACACATAACTGAGGAGGTTTTATGACAGCAGCAGAAATGAAAGCATATAAGGCGAAACAGCTCCGTTATAAGAAGCCGATTGTAAGAGGGCTGAACGTGGATACGATACAGTCAGAATTATGGGATATGATTTCTACCTGTGAAGATATCCATTGGTATGACAACGATGAAGAATCACTGGTAAATGCATTGAATGGGGACGAGGATGAGGCGTATGAGTTCAAAATGGCATTTTCAGATTTGGAAGCAGAGCTTGAACAATTTCAGGAGGATTTAGATGGTGAGTATATATCGAATTACTTTGATGTGTTCTTCCCAGCGGCGAGAGCAAGATATGCCGGAGGATATCTGGGCTTTGATCAGTATGAGGGGGATTATTACGGATTAGAGCCATACGAATATTCATTTGCGGAAGATGAAGCGGCAAAGAAAATTATGGCACTGACCAAAAAGGAGATATTGGAAGTTGTCGGGCAGTGCCTGAAAATTGCCTATCAATATATGGCAATCCGGTATAGATATGATTGTCTGGAGGCTGCAATCGAAATATTGCGTGGGGAGAACATGGAGCGGATTAAAATAGTTAAGGGCATAGAGGAGCAGTATTTGATTGCCGAAAAGATTTCGGACGGATTCAAGTGGAAATATGCAGAAGATGTTAGAAAATTTGACAATATGCTTCTGCAAGTTCCACAGGAATACTGGATTCAGTAGGAGGCACGGTATGCATCGGCAGATGGATATATTTGATTTCATAGAAAAGCCGCCAGAAAGCGAACAGAGGCCACCCCGGACACAATTTGAGCAGCTGTTTGAAAAGGTAAGAGATCCGGTATGCCTATGTGCCAACTGTCTATGCGAGTTTTGCGTGAATAATGCGGAGCAGTCACTGGACAGAGTTAAGCCCGGGGAGATGCAGGAGCCGTGCTTCAACTGTGATGACTGCCGGGCATATGATGGAGATTGCCGGAAACAGTATCAGCGCAAAGAGGAATGTCCAGAATTTGTTATGTCTGATTATGGAGCCAGAAGGAACAGAAAAAGGATAAGGCTGATAAAAAAATAGGAGGTGCCTATGGGAATGTATCATAAAAACAGATTTGTCGGTCCTGGGTACAAACGGCATATAAAGAGATGCACTTCTCGGGGAATGAGAAGGGCAGCGAAGAAAAGCTGCAGAGAGGAATTTACGGATAAGATCACTCTGACAGGGAAAAGCCACAATCTGTATGGAATGGATGCGTGGAAATTTGGTTGAAAGGTGGAATGTGATGGATAAAAAAGAACGGCTGTGGTTCCTGTTTCAGTTTCTCCATGAGGTCGAAAAAGAAATGTCCCGGGAGGAAGAAAAGCAGGTGATGATTGAAAAAGCCATCAATCTCCGCCTGATGTGTGACTATGTGGTCAGCTGTTCATACTATGATGTGGTGCTGATCATCTGTATGCTGCACGATTATATAAATATGTTGGATGAAATAAAGGCTGATGATGTCTTTTATCAGGCATATTATCGGGGCGTGTTCACGAAGATGGCCGACCGGCTGGCAGAACAGATCGAATATGACTACGAAAAGCAGCTGGAGAAGTGTAAAAAGAAAATGGAGGCGAAAGAGAGAAAAGATGATGTTGGAGAGGATGCGATGGCTTTAGCTGTGAAATATAGTGGTAGGGGGAAAGAGGCCAAGAAAGAAGGAGGTGAGACAGGTGCTAAAAGTAACATCAACAGAAATAAAGAAAGCGCTGGCTAAATACCATCCGAAGGATTATTTCCTTACAGAGTGCAAAACCTGCTCTACATACTTTCCGGATCCACAAGGAATGCTCAAATTTGACGGACTGGCAATGACCAGAAGCTATACGGCGCCATGTATAACCGGATATGAAATCAAGGTAAGCCGCAGCGATTTCCTTGGAGATAATAAATGGCATTTGTATCTGCAATACTGTAATGAATTTTATTTCGTGGTTCCTGCGGGATTGGTGGCAAAGGATGAAATTCCGGAAAATGTCGGCCTGATCTACTATTATCCCGAAACAGGGAAACTCATGAAAAAGAGAAGGGCGGTTTATCGGAAAATCGAGGAGCCGGTGGGAGTTTATAAGTATATCATTTACAGCCGGCTGGATCAGGAGCGGATACCGTTTTATGAGGACCGGGCAGAATATGCCAGAGATTATCTCGCGGATCAGAGCGAAAAGAGGAAGATAGGGCGAGACTTCGGAAGTAAGATGGCAAAGGATCTCAAAAATTGCCAGGAGAGGCTTGAGCGCCTGAGCGATGTGGAGGGACGGCTTGAGCAGCTCCGTAAGATCGAGGAGATTCTGGAAAAGCATCAGATATTAGGATGGCGCTGGTACCGAAATCTGGATGATACTTTAAAAGATCTGGATGATGCTCTGAGCAGCAGCTATCCGAAAGAATTAGGGCGTGTAGAGGATGATCTGCAGAGAGCATTGGATAATCTTAGAAGGATAAAGGAAAACCATTTACAAAAGGAGGCGAGTGAGCTATGTTGATACTTCCCATAGAGCGCAAGTGGCTTGATATGATACTTTCCGGAGAGAAAAAAGATGAATACCGGGAGATAAAACCATATTGGACCGTGAGGATTATACACTGGCTGGGATTTCCCAGCGAGGAAACGGAGACTGTTCTGGAGCTGCTTAGGGCCCAGGGCACGATCAAGGCCCATCCGGTCATTCTCCAGAACGGATATAGACGTGATTCTCCGGAAGTGGAGGTCATGTGTAAATTATCTATCGGAACCGGAAGGGAAGAATGGGGAGCTGTCCCTGGAAAGGAATATTATCGGTTCCATATCGAGCAGATTGGCCGGATGGCCGGTATTGAAAGGGGAGAGGCGGAGGATGGAACAGAACAGGGTGTTAGATTGGGTTGCAAATGACAGGGTGGTATTATCGCTAACTTGTCAGCAAGAGCAGGAATGGATGGAAATCCTACAAAATTCTGAAATGATGAAAAGGCGGATGGTGAGTATGAAAAAACTTGATGATATGATTGCGGATCTGCTTGATATGGATATTGTCAAATCAGACAATACGGTTGTTTTCTCCAACGAGGCAAGGCAGCTGATTCATGAGATTGCTGAGAAGTGCAGCACTATCCCGATTGTGGATGAAACCAGGCAGCAGGCAGAGGAATATGCCAGGGGATTATCTGCAGAGCAGGTATATACGGATATGCTTTACAAGATTGTGGAGGCGCCTACCAGGATCCACATGAGGGTGTCGGCAAGGATGCTGATCCCGATTATTGATCAGAAATTGCAAAACGTGGGAGTGGAGGGATAAGCGTGGAAGTAAAGATATGGCCGAGAGGCCCAAAGGAAAAAAGGCGGATATGCCATGATGCCTATGAGAAAGAATATTCCGGTCGGTCGGGACGGATGGGAACTTACGCAATGCCCGGCGTGCGGGTGTGAATGCTGGAAAACACCGCTGCTTTCGGTAGTGCTTCAGCAGGGAGCCACTGCCTTATGTACGGAATGCGCCCTGCGGAAAGGGGTGGAAGCAAATGGCTAAGACAAAGAGCGTATCAAAATCCAAAGAACCGAAGCAAATTAAGGAAAAACCGGAAGAAAAGGCTCCAAAGCGTATCGATATTGGAAAAATAATGGCTCTGAAAAGGGCCAGGTGGACCGATGAAGATATCGCGGCGGAAATGCGCATGGAGCCGGCGGCGGTTTCAAAAGTCATACGGCAGTACATAAGGCGGCGTCTGGCGGAGGGAGGGCTATGAAGTGTTCAATCTGCGGCAGAAAATTAAAGAACCCAAAGAGCAGGGAGCTGGGATATGGGCCGGTCTGCTATAAAAGGAAATTTGGTATTGCCCCGCATGCAAGCCGCAGGGATGCCGATGTGCCGGTACCAGCAGAGGAAGCCGATCACAATCTCCCAGGACAGATATCCATGGAAGATTATCTGCAGACACTTTTGGGGCAGTAAAAAAGGAGAGTGCTTTCGCAACCCTCCAACAGACAGTTAGATTATAACATAATCTGATAGAAATTCAAATAGGATCAGGAGGGCGATTGCATGAAAACAGACAACAAAAATATTGATGCCGGGAAGGTGGCGGCACTCAGATCGGCCGGCTGGAGAACCGAGAGGATTGCCGCAGAAATGGGAATTACGCCCGAAGCAGTAGAAGAAGCTCTGCGTGCTCATGCGGAAAAGCCGGTCCGGGAACAAAAACGCAAAGCTGAGGAAGAAGCGAAACCGGAGAAGATTGTGTGTCTCTCAGCTACAGAACTTCGTGAAATATATGAGAAAGCAGCTGCGATTGGGGCAAGGGAGGCGCTAAAGACATTTGAACAGGAACGGAAGAAGGAGTACAGCCACCGGGCCGACAAGCGGCTTCGCAATACCAAACTTCTCCTGCGGAATTATCATATGCTGAAGGAGCATGCAGAAAATTCCGTTTTTGGCCGGACGCAGATGAAGGAGTCGGCGCTGGATATTCTGGAATCCATGATGTCCATCTATAATGATGAGGTTATCATCCAGAGTATCAAGAACAGCGCCACCAGGACGGCTATCATCGTATCCCATATCGAAACTATGTTCGGGCTGTATTATTCTTACTGCGACAGGTCCACCAATAGGGAGATTGATCTGCGCCGGTATAATGTGGTATGGGATATGTATATGGCGGAGGATACGCTTTCGGCCAAAGAGATTGCGGAAAAGCAGAATATTTCCAAGGACAGTGTATATTCGGATCTCCGGGTAGGGATTGAGAGACTGACGGCGCTCATTTTTGGGGTGGACGGATTGAACGTTCGATAAATCCTCCGGCTCAAAAAACTTTCCATTGACATTACAATATAAAAGTGGGAAAATTGTACTCGTAAAATTCTAAATCGAACGTTGGGGAAGCCTGGTAGTATTCCGGGCTTCCTTTTTCGTGCAATTTTTCCGGGAAAGGAGATGGAGCAGGGAGAGGATGGCATGAGGGCTCCTCCAAAAGAAAATAAGGAGGAATACCATGAATTACACTTTGATCGTGCTGTTGGCCTATGCGGTGGTAATGTTTGGGGCAACGGTGCTTATGACAAAAAAAGAGGGCAATGTCGAAAGGTTCTGTGTCGGGAATAGAGATATCGGGTGGGGAATATCCGCGCTGAGCATAGCCGCCACATGGATATGGGCGCCGGCGCTGTTCACGTCAACCGAGAACGCATACACAAAGGGCTTTGCAGGGCTCTTCTGGTTCCTGGTACCGAATGTGCTTTGCCTGATACTGTTCATCCCTTTTGCAAAAAGGATAAGGGAGGAAATGCCGGAGGGGATCACTCTTTCCGGGTATATGCATGAAAAATACCGGTCCGGCTCCGTGAAGAACATTTACCTGCTCCAGCTCGGCGCATTGTCGGTATTATCTACCGGGGTGCAGCTGCTGGCAGGCAGCAAGATTTTAAGTATGCTTACCGGGATCCCGTTTACCGCCATGACGGTGATTATGGCGGCGATTGCGTTTTCCTATTCCCAGTTTTCCGGGATAAGGGCCTCGATACTGACAGATGCCATTCAGATGGTCTTCATGTTGGCCGCCAGCATAGGTTTTGTGGCTTTTGGTGTAAAGAATGGCGGAGAGCTGGAAACGCTGCTTACGGGTTTAAGAGGGGCCACAGGGGATGCCGGAGGCCTGTTCTCGGCAAGTGGACTGGAGATTTTCCTCGGATTTGGGCTTCCGACCACAATCGGGCTTATATCCGGGCCGTTTGGGGATCAGTGCTTTTGGCAGAGGGCTTTCTGCGTGAAAAAAGACAAGATCGGCAGGGCATTTCTGGTAGGAGCCCTGCTGTTTGGCATTGTGCCATTGTCGATGGGGATCCTCGGATTTATCGGCGCCGGCATGGGATATGCCGCGGTGGATACCGGGGTGGTCAATTTTGAGTTGATAAGTACATTATTTCCGGCCTGGGCGGTGATCCCGTTTTTGTTTATGATCATTTCCGGCCTGCTGTCCACGATTGACAGTAACCTGTGCGCAGTATCTTCCCTCACAACAGACATTTTTCGGAAAAATACAATGGGGAAAACAAAGCTCTCCATGATCTTGCTGTTGGCCGCCGGCATTGTGGTAGCAAATATCCCGGGGCTGACGGTAACGCACTTTTTCCTGATGTACGGAACGCTCAGAGCCTCCACATTGTTGCCAACGGTTCTTACCCTTAAAGGCGTAAGGCTGGCGCCGCAGGGCATCGTGGCAGGAGTTATCTCCGCCATGCTGATCGGCCTGCCGGTGTTCGGGTATGGAAATATAAAGGGGATCGCCATTTGCAAGACTGCAGGGAGCCTTCTGACCGTTATCCTCTCCGGAGCCGTGGCCCTGGCCGTGACCAGAAAGCGGGGTGAGGACCATGGGTGAAATACTCGGAAGAAAGCAGCGGATCAAAAATTCCGAATGGATCGAGGCATTCGCAAAGATCGAGCAGGCAGTGAGCCGGAAAGAGCTGGATCAGCTGGTGGATAAAACCGTGAAGGAGATCAAAAAGAAAACCAGGGGCAAGAAAGCCGCATATGCATGGAGCGGCGGAAAGGATTCCCTGGTCCTGGGGGAAATCTGCCGTATGGCGGGGATAGTCCCCTGTGTGCTCGTTATCTGCAATTTGGAGTACAAAGCGTTTATAGAATGGGTGGATGCTCATAAGCCTCCGGAATTGTCCATAATCAACACAGGACAGGACATGAAATGGCTGGCCGCCCATCCGCAGATGCTTTTCCCACAGGACAGCAAATATGCGTCTATGTGGTTCCAGATTGTTCAGCATAGAGGGCAGGCGAAATATTACAAAGAGAACCAGCTGGATATGATGCTTTTGGGACGCCGGCGGGCAGATGGGAACTATGTGGGAAGGGGAGACAATATCTATACCAACAATCAGGGCGTGACGAGATACAGCCCGCTCTCCGACTGGACACATGAACAGATGCTGGCATATATCCATTATCACAATCTGGAGATGCCGCCGATCTATGACTGGAAAAACGGGTATCTCTGCGGAACGCATCCATGGCCGGCAAGGCAGTGGACCGGAAGCGTGGAAAATGCCTGGGCAGAGATCTATGAGATAGACGGCTCTATCGTAACGGAGGCGGCAGAACATATCCAGAGCGCAAAAGACTTTCTGGATAGTCTGAAATAAAATGTTTTCACTTGACAGCACTTGCAGGCAAATGTCCGCAATGGCTGTCAATTTTGCTATTTGCAGATGGCATATAGATCATACGTTGCAGACGCTCCTACCAAAATCAGTTTGGAGGATGCGGACATGAAAGTGGTAAAAATGAAATTGGCTGATCTGGTAAAGCCGGAGAAGAATGTCAGGATCCATACAGAGCAGCAGATCAAAGAATTTCGCCGGAGCGTGGAAATGTTCGGGCAGATCAGGCCGATTGTCGTGGATGAAAAGAATATCATTCTGGCAGGGAACGGCCTGTATGATACCCTCGTTGCGATGGGGAAGGACACGGCAGACGTGTACCGGTATGACAATCTCACTGAAAATCAGAAAAAGAAGCTGATGATCGCCGACAATAAGATTTTCAGCCTGGGGATTGAGAACCTGGAGACGTTGAACAGCTTTTTGGAGGACCTGCAGGGCGATCTGGATATTCCCGGATTTGATGAAGAAATACTGAAACAGATGGTGTCGGAGGCAGAGGATATCACAAGCAAGCTTTCTGAATATGGAACCCTTGATGAAGATGAGATCCGGAGCATTAAGGAAGCGGCGGAGAAAAGGGATCAGCAGATGCAGGCCAGCCAGGGAGAGCAGCAGTCAGAACAGGCCCAGGCCACAGTAGTGCAGCAGGAGCCGGCGGAAGACAATGAAGATCCCACCGAGATAAGAAAATTTGTTGTCTGCCCGAAATGTGGAGAAAAGATATGGCTATAAAAAGATGCCCGGCCAGCATCGATGTGGTGGAAGCTGCAAAGATCAGGATCCGGAATGTTTTCCGAAATGGTCTCCCGGTTTATATGTCTTTCAGCGGTGGGAAAGACAGCCTTTGCATGTCGCAGCTGGTAATGAATCTGATTCAGACTGGCGAGATCGATCCGGCGCAGCTCATTGTGCAATTCATTGATGAAGAAGCCATTTTTCCGTGCATGGAGGAAAAGGTGCGGGAATGGCGCAAAAAATTCATATTAGTTGGGGCAAAGTTTGAGTGGTTCTGCCTTGAGGTGAAACACTACAACTGCTTTAACGAACTGTCCAACGATGAAACTTTCATCTGCTGGGACAGATATAAAAAGGATGTATGGGTAAGGCAGCCCCCATCATTCGCAATCCGGGACCATCCGCTCTTGCGGCCCCGCATAGATGCGTATCAGGATTTTCTGCCGAGGCTATGCACAGCGGGGATTACCATAACCGGAATCCGGACAGCAGAATCCGTACAGCGCCTTCAAAATATCGCAGTAATGTTGAGAGCCGGAAAGTCCATGACGAATAAGCACCAGGTATTCCCGATTTATGATTGGACCAACAATGATGTATGGCTCTATCTACTGCGGGAAAAAGTGGATATTCCGGAGATATACCTGTTTTTATGGCAGTCCGGGACAAAGAAGGGCCAGCTGAGGGTATCGCAGTTTTTCTCCATTGACACGGCCAAGAGCCTTGTGAAAATGAATGAGTATTATCCGGATCTGATGGAGCGGATCATCCGTAGGGAGCCAAACGCTTATCTCGCTGCCCTCTATTGGGACAGTGAGATGTTCGGGAGAAATACCACAGCCAGAAAGCAGAATGAAAAGGGGAGCGCTGAAAAGGATTACAAGGCGGCGCTTCTGGAGCTGTTCTCTGACATGGATGGGAATTTTCGGACGGAGCATAAGCGGTATGTGGCGAACCGGTATCGCAACTTTTTTATGGGTGTCTCTGCTATTGCAGATAATAAGGACTGCAAGGCAATCTACGAGGGGCTTATATCGGGAGATCCGAAGCTGCGTACATTCCGGGCGCTGTACCAGAGGATTTACGGGAAATATATTACAGAAGCCAAGAAAAAGGAGGGGCTGCCGAATGGACAATAAGATTTCTGGCCCTCTGTCAACGCTCCGATGGGTAGACAGGGGGAGTGTGAAACCGAACGACTACAACCCAAACAAAGTATCAAAACAGAACCTGGAACTGCTGAAGCAATCCATACTTGCCAATGGCTGGACCCTGCCGATTGTGGTAAGGCCGGATTTCACGATTATTGACGGATTCCACAGATGGACGGTTGCCGGAGAAGAGCCTCTGGTTTCCATGCTGGACGGGAAAGTGCCGGTGGTAATTGTGGAGCATAAGGATAAGGCCGGGAATATCTATGGAACTGTTACCCATAACCGGGCGAGAGGTACGCATCTGCTGGGACCCATGAAAGCAATCGTAAAGGAGCTGATGGCAGAGGGGAAATCCGTGGAAGAAATTGGAAAGCAGCTGGGAATGAGGCCGGAGGAAATCTTCCGGCTTTCAGAGTTTTCCAAAGAAGACTTTTTGAAAATGATGATCAAGCCGGATCAGGGGTTCTCTAAAGCGGAGTTTATAACGAAGATTTAATGTTAAATCAATCGGTATCCGTATGACACAACAATGGGGGAGTGCATTGCCTCCCCCTGTTTTTATGAAAACAAAACAAATAGCGAGGTGGTGATGAATGGCAAGAGCAAGAAGCCCAAGCAGTATTGAAGCAGAAAGGCTATACCAGGATGGGATGAAACTGGTTGATATTGCGAAGAAAATCGGCGTACCGGACAGCACTGTCCGCAGATGGAAATCTACCCAAAAATGGGATGGGAATAAAAGCGAACAGAGTAAAAAAAAAGAAACCGAACGCTCGGATAAAAAGAAAGCGAACGCTCGGAAACCAAAAGGAGCGCCGAGAGGGAATAAGAATGCTGCTGGCCATGCCCCATCTACCCCTAAAAGAAATAAAAATGCAGAAACACATGGATCCTATTCCAAGGTATACTGGGATACCCTGGACGATGAAGAACTGGGCATGATTGAAAGTATGGGGGATTCCGAGGAAGAACACCTGCTTATGCAGCTACAAATGTTCTCCATACGGGAGCGCCGCCTGATGCAGAGGATCAAGCACTATCGGGAGCTGGAAGCGGAGAACCATGGGCTATCCGTAAAAGCGGCATCCAAGACCAAAAAGGTGGAGGATGTGACAGATTTTGATGGAGAGAGTGTCGGTGCTGGAAAATATAAGAAGGTGACAGAAACCAGCGTCACGCACACGGAAGCTGTCATGAGCAGCATAATGACCCTGGAGGCTGAATTAACCAAAGTGCAGAGGGCAAAGACAAAGGCTATAGAGGCACTGTCAAGACTCAGGACGGAGAGCCAAAAGCTGGAGAATGAAGAGGCCGGCAATGATATTGTGAAAACCTGGGCCCAAAAAGTTTTAGAGGCAAGGAGGCAGCGGGATGAAAAATGAAAAATGGCTTGAAGAATTCCTTGATGAAAGCATCCCGCTGTGGCGAGGCGATCCGGTTTTATTTATGCGCGAGGTATTGCTGTTTGAACCGGATGATTGGCAGATCGAGGTGGCCTATGATTTGAGGGATTATCCGAGAGTGTCAGTCAAATCAGGGCAAGGTGTCGGGAAAACCGGTGAGGAAGCGGCACTGCTTCTTTGGTTCCTGGTTTGCTTTCCGTATCCGCGCATTGTGGCCACGGCCCCTACAAAGCAGCAGCTTCACGATGTATTGTGGTCTGAGGTTGATAAGTGGATGAATAATTCTCCGCTACTCCCAATGCTCCTTAAATGGACCAAAACATACGTTTACATGATTGGATATGAAAAACGCTGGTTTGCGGTGGCAAGGACAGCGACCAAGCCGGAGAATATGCAGGGATTCCATGAGGACAATATGCTCTTCATTGTGGATGAGGCATCGGGCGTAGCAGATCCGATTATGGAGGCAATTACCGGTACTCTGGCTGGAGCCAATAACAAACTTCTGCTGATGGGCAATCCGACAAAGACCAGCGGCACGTTTTATGAAAGCCATACTGCAGACAGGGCCTTGTATCGCTGTCATACGGTAAATGCGGAGCATAGCAAGCGTACCAATAAAGAGAATATCGATGCTATGAAGCGAAAGTATGGGGAGCGCAGCAATGTGGTCCGTGTCCGTGTATATGGGGAGTTTCCAGAGCAGGAAGATGATGTGTTTATCCCCATCTCGTTTCTAGAGCAGAGTATCAAAACCGAAATGTCAGAGCCTACAGCCAGAGCATTCGGGAAATACCGGGACGGCGCCGGGAATCTCCAGCCAGTAGATGTGAGCGGAGTGGAGCTGATTGAGATAGGCTGTGACGTGGCCCGGTTTGGCGATGATAAAACCTGCATAGGGTACCGGGTAAATGAAGTAGTCCAAATCTATAAAAAGTACAACGGGAAGGATACCACCTGGACGGCCAGCATGATAGCGCGGCTCTATAAGGAATTGAAGCAGCGGTTTAGGTTCCAGGGACAGATTGGCGTGAAAGTCGATGATGGCGGTGTCGGAGGCGGTGTTGTTGATCAGCTGAGAAACTGGAAACGTTCTGATCCGGAAGTGTTTGGGGATATGGCTATTCTGGCAGTGAATTTCGGAGTGCCAATAAAGCACCGGCATTATGCGGATTCGACAACCTATATGATGGGGGTAGTAAGGGATCTGATTGCGCCATATGATGATTTCGGGCGTCCCCATGTGCCAGAAGTGATCTTGCCGGATGACAGTGACCTTATCGGCCAGCTGTCTTGCCGGAAATTTGAGTTTGGGAGTAATGCCAAACAGAAAGTAGAGAGCAAACAGGATATGAAAGACAGGGGGCTTTCCTCTCCGGATGAAGGGGACTGTATTCTGCTTGTGTGTTTGCCAATGAATTATAAGAAGAAGGGAGGCAAGAGCTGATGGATGAAAAGAAAGCTCCTACGCCAAGAGTGGATGTGAAAATAATAAAATCCTCCAGCATGGATACACCGACAGTATTTTATGAGCAGCAGAAGGTGGAGAAGTCGGATAAGGGCGAACAGCTGGATCCGTCCATACAGATATCTGCTTCTGACTGGATACCACATGCCATTGATATGCGCGGCCTGAAAATCCTGGTTGATAATTCCACGATTTTGCCGCAGTGCATCAGAGCATATAAGAGCAATATTGCCGGTTTTGGTATTTCTGTGAGATACGCAGAAGATTATGATACAGAAACGCCGGAGATGAAAGCGGAATGGGATGCGCTGAAGCAGATCATAGCGCTTCTCAATATGGATATGCAGACAAAAGAGGTATTTGAAAATGTTATCCGTGACCGGGAAACGTATGGAATATCCTATTGCGAGGTTATCAGGAATCAGGCACAGGAGGTCGTGGAGCTGCAGTTCATTATCGATACGCCGTCCGTTGATATGACATATCCGCTTCGGCCATATGTGGATATCGAGTATTTTTACAAGGGGACAGCAATCAACAGAAAAAAGAAATTTCGCAAGTTCCGGCAGAATGTAGGCGGTAAGACGGTGTACTTCAAGGAGTTTGGAGATCCCCGTATCATGGATAAGAGAAATGGTGAGTACATAGGAGAGGCTGATGCTCCTATCGACATAGATGACCAGGCCAATGAGATTATCGAATTCCGCATTGGAAGTATGCCATACGGAGAAGTCCGCTGGATCGGGCAAGTGCTTACCGTGGACGGAAACCGAAGGGCAGAGGTTTTAAATAATAATTATTTCCGGCATGGGAGGCATACGCCGCTTATGATATTGGTCAAGGGTGGAACGCTGACAGACTCGGCATTTACCAAACTGCAAGCGTATATGGACGGCATTGAAGGAGAAAGCGGGCAGCACTCCTTTTTGGTATTGGAGACGGACACCTTGGAGACCACGGCCGCATTTACGGATCAGAAACAGCCGGAAGTAGAAATCAAGGATCTTGCTGCCATCCTACAAAAAGATGAACTGTTTCAGGAGTACCAGGAGAACGGAAGAAAGAAAACGCAGTCGGCTTTCCTACTCCCGGATCTGTATGTGGGATATACCACAGACTTTAACAGGGCAACGGCTCAGACGGCAATGGAGGTTACTGAAAAACAGGTATTTCAGCCAGAAAGGACATCCCTTGCCTGGGCAGTCAATCAAAAACTGCTGAATGGTTATCGCTTCAAACATGTGGAGGCACAATTCGATGAGCCAGACATCACCAATCCGGATGATATTCAGAAGATGCTGAACATTACGGAACGGGCCGGCGGCCTGACACCCAATACCGCCAAATCCCTGACTTATGAAGTTCTGGGGAAAGACGGCTGCGAGGACTACGAAGGGGAATGGGGAGACATTCCGCTTGCTTATACAAAAACGCTCTCACAAAGCCAACAGGCGGGTTTAGCGGCTGAACCGTTGGGAAGCCTGTCGGCGCAGACTAACGAGCCTACAGGTCAAAAGAGAGAGCCTCAGAGGCAAAAAAGAGTGGTCACGGATGAAGAGATCGAGCAGCTTGACGGGCAAATCCAGAAAGCAGCTGTTTTTGATGCGGATATCATTCCTATTATGCTGGAAATCCGGAAGGCGTTGAAAGGATATCGAGAGAAAGAGGGTGAGTGATATGCCGAGGCAGTTAAAATATAACCAGGCGATTGCAAAAGCTTTCATATCAAATGCCGATGGAATCATAGAGGCCATAGACAAGTATCTTGCAAAAGCTGATGATGAATTGTCGGATGTGTTGGCTGATGAAGGGTATGCTGATGCAGAAGATTCAGTCGAGGTAATCAATGCCATGCAGGAAGAGATAGCGGAAACGCTTCAGAACCAGACAGATGATCTTGTGGAAGCACTGGCGGCGGAACAGGATTCCGGATGGGCTGCGGCGCAGAAAAAAGTATCTGAAATGCTTGACGGAGATGATATTGCGGAGCAGGTTCAGGAAGCCGCTGCAGATATGTTCCAAACAGAGGTTCCTAAGCTGGCAACGGTTTATATGCAGGAAACAGACGGAGACCTGGTTGTTGATGTCATCCGGCAGAGAACAAAAAGCTGGATTGCCTCATGGAGCCAACGGCTGGGACAGCTGATGAAAATAAATACCCATCAGCAGATAACGGATATTATCCAGAGAACTATAGATCAGGGAGAAAGCATTGAGACACTTACGCGGAAAATAATGGATGGAGGCTGGCGGAATGAACATTACCAGGCACGGCGGGTAGCTGTTACCGAAGTGCTGCGGGCACATTCGGTTGCCAGAGAAGAGGCGATTCAGCAAAGCCCATCTACGGATCGGAAGGAATGGCGGCATACCGGGGCACATAAAAATAAGCCTCGTCCAAATCATGTAGATATGGACGGCCAGATTGTTCCAAAGGATAAACCGTTTGAATTACAGGGGAGAGATGGTGTTGTCTATCATCCCATGTATCCCAGAGATCCAATCCTCCCTGCCAGCGAAACTGTGAATTGCCATTGTATCCACAGGGGAGTTGCGGCAGATGATGCTCTCGGAATGAGCCTGGAGGAGCGGCGACAGCTTCAGCAAAAATATATTGAGGAGGATGATGGCGCATGGAAAAAGGAACTGGATGAACAGAATAAGGCAAAGGCCGGGATAACACCCTATTCTGCGCTTGAAAGCTTTAAGGAAAAGCCGAGAGAAAAACAGATCAAATATCTCGGAAAGGCAAAAATGGCCCTTTATGACGCCGGGCTGATCGACAGTGATGAAATGTTGAGAAAGATTAAAAAATCCACATTGCAGGAATTGCGGGAAGATGGTATATTAACTGTAGGAAGCTCAGCCGCAAGGCATTCAACGGTGGGAGATTTCTCCAACCTTGCGAATCCGAAGAAACCGACCGGCGGGCGAAATGGCGGCAACATGACGGGTGGTGGGCACTCGCAGGCAAATCTCAACGAGCTTTCAAACCGAGGGATTGCATACAACATTGAAATGGCATATGACAATGGTGTCCGTATAGGCGGGGTGGAAAACCATACGGCACCGGAGAAAAGGCTGGGACAGTCAGGGCAATCCTGGTTTCCAGAAAGCTGGGATACGGAAAAGATTACCGTGGCAGGGACGTACACCGCAAATCGGCCGGCGATCACGGAAGAAATTCGGAATGATGCCGGAGATATCATTGGATATCGCAAATTCCAAAAGTTTGACGGCGTAACGGTAGGTATATTCGAGGATGCGGGGCACAATATAGATACGGTCTTTCCGGATGCGGCGCAAAGAGAGGTGGGTGATTGATATGGATGAAAACAGAATAGAGAGCCTGGTTAAGTGGTGGAAGGAAACAGATACCCAGGGCATGGACATAGGGAAGCATCTTATCAATCCGCTTATGGAAGCGTTTGGAGAAGATGCGGACGCAATACTGTCCTATCTGGATAAAATGGAACCCGGGGATCTTAAAGTAGTTTCAGGGTGCTTTGAGAGCATTTACCGAAAATTTATGACGGATGATGTTTATAATGCGCTCGGAGAGCTTGAAGATAAAATTGCATAAGGGATTCTGAAAGGAGACATCCGAAAGGGTGTCTTTTTTGTTGCATTTTTTAGGAAGGGAGGGAGCGCGGGAATTTTGGATATTGAATCAATGATAGTAGTGGAAGGAGGTATGAGATTATGCCGCGGATTGCGAAAGCATACGCAATTACAGACGCAAAGATCAGCTTTGTGTCTCTGGTAAATAAGGCTGCGAATAAAAAGCAGTTCCTGATTACCAAATCTGAGAAGGGAGCTGCAAATTTCGCTACATTCGGACGGATCCTGAAGGCTGATGCAGACAGTCACTTTGTAACCGGAATTGTGTATGAGCCTATGGTGGAAGATACCCAGGGCAATTACATGACGGAAGAAGAAATTACAAAAGCTGCCTATTGGTTTGCCAAGAATGGAAACCAGGTGGATCTGCAGCACTGTTTTGAAAAATGCGATGGTGCCGCTGTGGTGGAATCTTATGTTGCGAAGTGCGACATGGAGATCGAAGGCGAGGCCATCAAAAAGGGTACATGGATCATGACTATGGAGATCAGTGATACCGATGTGTGGGAAGCTATACAGAAAGGGGATATCACAGGATTTTCCATGGGAGGAATGGGCGTGTATTCCGAAGAAGACGTAGAGCTTCCCGTTGAAAAAAGGGATGAACCCAAAGGATTGCTCCGGCGCCTGGCTAAAGCAATGGGATTTGATGTGGTGGAGAAGGGCGCTGTAAAAGCGAATTTCCAGCGCAGAGTAAAAGAGGATAATTTTTATTCTGCATGGTATGCGCTCAGAAGCACGCTGGAAGGGAATTTTTATAATCCGGACACAGGCATGTGGGAATGGGGTTATAACTCCGATGAAAGCACCATCCGGGAGGCACTGGAGGATTTCAATGATATCGTTACGCAGCTTCTTACTTCGGATGGAAGTATCGTGAAGTCATTGGAAAAGGCCGCAAAGGCGGCTCCGTCCCCCATCCATAAAGAGGGTAAGAGTCTCAGTGCAAAGAATCTAAGTGCCATCAAAGGCATTTATGATACGCTCGGTTCATTTCTGGCAGATTTCCAGGAGGAACCGGCGGAAACAAATAATGTTCAGAAGGAGGATGTTGACATGACAAGTGAAGAAGTAAAGGTAGTGGTGGCCGAAGAAGTGAAAAAGGCCATGGATCCCGTTGTGGAGCAGCTGAAAGCAATTGCCACGGTAACTAAGGGGGAGGGGGAGGGCGGAAGCGAACCTCCAGCATCTGGAAGCGTGGCACCCGCCGGAGATATGTCGGCTGATGCAGTAGCAAAGATGGTAGGGGAAGAGATCAAGAAGGCCATGGAGCCTGTGATGAAAGCGCTGGAGCCTGTGATGAAAAGCAGGGCGATCCCCGGCAATCTCAATGACGCAGCGGGAGCCGTTGAAAAGCAGGAGCAGCACTACCTGCACGGCATTGTCTAAGAAAAGGAGGAGAGAACATTATGCCAACTAATGCACAGATCATCAAAAATACAATAACAACTGATTCGGTCTCACACGGCCTGCTTACCCCGTATCAGGCTAAGAAGTTTTTAGTGCAGACCTTTGAGGCCACGCCTTTCCAGCAGGCTATCCGGCATGTGACACGGACGGAAAAATCAGGCGAGATTGACAAGATCGGTATCGGTCACAGACTGCTCCGCCCGAAGGTAGAGAATACATTTGACGGCGTAACCGCAAGCCCCACATTCGGGGTAGTCAAATATGCCTGCGAAGCGACAAGGCTTGACTGGGATATCACCAATGAAACGCTCCGGCAGAATATCGAGGGCGAAAATATGGATGATGTCGTAACCAATCTCATGACGAAGCAGGTCGGTGTCGATTCGGAAGATCTTCTGCTCAATGGAGAGGAAAACGCAACTGCGGCAGAAGCCTTTTCCGCCAGTACGGCTTACAAGGCGGGTGACTGCGTAACAGAGGCCGGTGGCTTATACCGCTTTCGGGTAAACCATGCTGCGGGAGCATGGAATGCGGCAGATGCTGAACGGATCGGAGATGCTGCAGACAAGGTATTTCTTGGCCAGAATGACGGTGTTATCAAGATTCTTGGCGGCAGCCACATCATTGATGCCTCTGGGGCAAAAGAAATGGAACTTGAAATGTTCTATAGGGCAGTAGCCTCTATGCCAACCAGATTCAATGACGGAACGCTTCGCTGGATGATGAGTCCGACCAGGGCGCAGCAGTGGGAGCTGTTCTTGCTCAATAAGGTTATCAATGCCGGAGGTGCCGTCCCTGAGAGCTTATATAAAAGCCCCGTGGGAATTCCTTCTATGGGCGTTCCTATGATGCCGGATGATACCGTTATCCTTTCCAATCCGAAGAATTTTGTCCAGGTTAACACCTACACGATGAAGATTCGGAAAGATGAAACTTCTGTAGAGGCAATCCGGAAGGATAAGAAATTTTATGTAATCCACTTTGACTTCGATGCGATCATTGAGGAGATCGAGGCCACGGCAATGATCACAAACCTTCCGGCGCTTCTTACGGATCTTTCATAACGGAGGTGGCGCTATGAGAAAAGTATGTTTGAAGACAGGGCTTTCCTATGTCGCCAAAGGCATTTCATGCAGGAAAGGAAAAGTTATGGATGTCGAGGATGATGTTGCTGAAAAGCTTATGAAAACCGGCCGATTTGAGGCTGTAAATACGGTTCCCATAGATCCTGAACCTGTGGCTCCGGATGGTAAATCTGCCAATATAACTTCGATGAAGAAAGATGAGCTGATTGCATTTGCAGAGGCTCAGGGTATCGATGTTTCGGACTGCAAGAACAATGAAGAGCGGATCCAGCGGATTCAGAGTGGAATGGACATAAATGCTTTTGCGCGGCTGGCTTCCGAAGAATAGGGGGGGGAGCATGAAAAGACCTTGGATAGAACCCAAACAGATTCGGGATTACACGTCATCTCCAAAGGTCGAGGCCAGAACTGACACCCAGCTCGCTTATGATATAGCCAGGGCAGAAAAATATGTAATCTTCCATACGCACAACAATTTTGATTCAAAGGAATATGAGAGCGGGCTGCCATCGGATGTGACGATGGCAGTCATCCTTCTTGCAGAGGCCTATGCGAAGCAGGCGATAGTGCAGAGAGAGGGAGCACTGAGTTCAGAGACATTTGACGATTATTCATATACCGTTGATGTGGGAGCGGACATTGCAGACAGCCTGGGGCTTGGCGCAATGCTGGAGGAATATGTTCTGCCGGAAGATCATGGTAAAGTGGTTATGAAACTGCGGAAGCTGTAGGAGGTGCCGGATGTCGTTTGAAAATTTGCTGGATCACAAGTGTGCAATATACCATATGAAAAAGGACAGCAAAAGCCTGGGGTATGGAATAAACGGGGATAGTTTTTCTTATCCGATGGAGCCGGACGAGGCTTCCATCCCATGCCATTTCAATGTGTCGGATACGGGAACCTTAGAACAGACGGAGGATGCCAATGAATATGTCGTGGTTGGAAAGCTGAATCTGCCTTACGGAACAGACGTCCGGGTAAATGACAAAATCGTTGACCTTGGCAGCGGGATTTCCTACTATGCGGAAGTTCCGCGAAATATCCGGGATCATCACATAATTGTGCAGATCCAACGGAAAGGGAAAGTCAAGGGGGCGATTTAGTGGCAGGAAGGTATGTGAGCATAGACACTACGGAGTTGAGGCGTTTTATAGAAAGGCTGAATCAGGCCGGGCGTGGCAAAGAATTTGAAAAGGAGCTCTCCCGATTTCTGGATGCTATTGCGGTTGAGTTCCTTTCCTATGTGCAGGATTTTATCATACAGGCCGGTTCGGTAGACACCCGGCTGCTTTTGAACAGCTTTCAGAAAAGCGGCGAGGGAAATGTTTTTATTGCCCAGGAAGGCGGTCTGCAGATAGAAGTAGGCACCAATGTGGAGTATGCGTCTTTTGTGAATGACGGGCACTGGCTGAATCCGAGAGGTGTTGATATGCGGTGGGTGCCCGGGGAGTGGCAGGGAGAGAGATTTATATATCAGCCCGGAGCTAAAACAGGAATGCTGTTAAAACAGAAATGGATAGAGGGTAGTCATTACTTTGACGATGCCATAAGGCTCATGGAGAGGATGGCCCCGCAGTTCATGGAACGGAAAATAGAACAGTGGTTAGGACAATTTTTTTCGGACTTTTTATAGTCTGTGAGGTGAGGACATGTTGGAATATGAGATTGCGGCAATTTACTATTTCGTGGCCGGGATTATTACGGCACAGGCATATTTTGAAGAGGTGCCGCTGGATATGGTAATTCCTTGCGTGTTTTATCCTACGCCAACGCCGGCGGCATCAGGTTTTTCGGTAAACGCTTATATGACCGAGTTTGCCATGTATATCAAATTCATAAATCATTCCACAATGGCAGCTTATGAAATGGGTGAAAAGGTATTGCAGGCAATCATGGGGAAGCGGAGAAAAGTGCCGCTGGTAGATGAAACCGGGAAGCAGACTGGCAGGAGTTTCCGGGTAAACATGCCGAAACTGAAAAAGGTAGAGAATGGCGTTTATCAAATGGAATTATCGTGGAACCGGCATACACGATATGATGCAAAGGAAGTTACTCTTGCCAGGGATATCTTTATGAATGGATTGCCGGTAGGGAAGGAGGATTGACGTGGCCAAAACAAGGAATACGGAGGAAAATGTGGCAGACCGGGCGGCAGAAGAGCCCGCAAAAACTTCTGATGAAAGAAAATTTCCGTATGAGGTGCTGAAAGCAAATTGCATGAGGCTGTTTCATGTAACATCCAGCACTTTTATCGGAGCAACTATCGGTAAGGAAAATGGATCATATTCCATCTCAGAGATGCAGCGCCTTATCGATGAATGGTTAAAGAAGGAGGTAAAAAAATAATGGCTGGTGGAAATTTTGACATCAACGTGGGAAAAACCAGGCCCGGAACCTATGTCAATGTAAAGTCCAAGAGGCAGCAGAAAGCAAAGGGTTCCACCCGTGGCATTGCGGTGATTCCCTTTGTCGGATATGACTGGGGGCCGAATGGGGAATTTATCAAGCTGTCAGTGGATTCCCCGGATGCGTACCTGCATAAGCTCGGCAGAAGCGTTTACGATGCAAATGACTTTATGCTGATGGTGCGCGAGATCTTTAAAAATGCGATTACCTGTTATGTCTATATCATCAATGCCGGTATCGCGGCGAAAGCAACCACAGAGGATGGTTTGACGGTAACGGCGGCATACCCCGGCACCAGAGGCAATGATCTTTCTGTTGTATCTGCCGAGAACGTGCTGGGCGGGTTTGATGTAACTGTCTATATGGGCACGGAAAAGGTGGAAATCTATGAGGGAGTGAAAACCTTTGGTGATCTGATCGCGGCATCTGCAGGTAAGTATGTTACCTTTAAGGCTACTACCGAAGAAGCTGATTTGAAGGCGATTGCATCTTTGCGGCTGGCGGGTGGAGACAATGGGACAACGGAGAACTCTGCTGTTACCGGTTTCCTGGATAAGGTGGAAAAGGTTCGGTGGAATACCATGTGCTTCCCGATCACAGAAACTACTTTGCAGACAGTGTGTATCGCCAAGATCAAAATGTTGCGTAATAGTGTCGGGAAATATGTGCAGGCGGTTCTTCCGAACTGCAAAGCTGATTTTGAGGGCATTATCAATGTGACAAATTCTGTGATCCTGGATGACGGGACGGAAAGCGGCAAGCAGCTCACGGTTGCTCAGGCGTGTGCATGGGTGGCAGGGGCAACGGCGGGAGCCTCCAAAACGCAATCCAATACTTATGTGGAGTACACAGGGGCGATTGACATTGTCGGCGTGAAGTCCAATGAGGAGGCAATCGAGGCAATCAAGAATGGGGAGTTTTTCTTTTCCCGTTCTGACGAAGACAAAATTGTTGTCGAATATGACATCAATTCTCTTCACAACTTCACCACGGACCGGACTTCCGATTATGCGAAGAACCGTGTTATCCGTGTGTATGATTCCTTTGCGGAGGATCTGCGCCTGAACTTCCCGCCGAACAAATTCAATAATGATCCGGATGGGTGGCTTATCATGGAGGGTCTGGGCCGGGAGCTGCTTAATTCCTATGGCCCGGTATCCGATGGAGGGGACGGCTCGATTATGAATATCAACCTGGAGGAAGATTTTTATGTGGACCAGAGCCGCAGCCAGGGGGACGAAACTTTTTTCAATGTCGGCCTGCAGGCGGTGGATTCCGCCGAGAAACTGTATTTTTCTGTTTCCACACGATAGAAGGAGGTGTAATAAGATATGTCAGAAAATATCAAGCCGCTTAGCGCCGTGGAGGGCAAGGCGTATATCAATGGCATAGAGGTAATGGATTCTGTAAAAATGACGATCCGCTTTGTGCCCAAGGTGGCGAATTACCGTATTGTCGGGAAGAAGGGAACACACCGGCGCTGGGTAGGTTATGACATAACCGGTACGCTGGATGAATACAAGACCACCGCCCGGTATGAGCGGATCGTAAAGGAATACATTTCCAACGGGAAGACGCCGGAGTTTACGTTCCAGGGAATCCGTACTGATCCGGATTCGGACTACTACGAGACGGTAGGAAGTGAATCTGTAACCGTGACCGGCGCCGTGATCACAGGTGAGATTCCGTTGTTGGATATCGATACCGATGGAGAGTTGGTTAAGGAATCCATTGCTTTCGGAGCGCGGAATGTAGTGTAAGTAAAAACGGCAGGGGAGGCTTTGTGTGTGCCTTTTCCTGCCCGTTTTTTGCAAAACAGTGGGTTAACCCGTTGACAGGCTTTAAATCATGCTACAGGTCAAGATAGGAGCCCGTAGCGATAAATCAGGAGGATGCACTATGGCAAACAAGAACTTGAAGTATTTTATGAGAGAAGAATCCAGACAGGAGCAGATCTTTCAGGTCCCGGCACCGGCCCGGTTTGTGGATGAAAAAGGCGAGGTCGTGCAGATGGAAGTCAAAAAGCTGCATAATGATACCATCGCCAAGATCAACGACATGTATAAGTCCCGCACCCCGATGAAGGATAAAAAGGGGAATTATATCGTGCAGAATGGCGAGGTGGTGTTCAAGACCGAGAAGGACAGCGTAAAGGCAACCCGCCATATCATCGTGGAGGCGCTGGTCTATCCGGATTTGAAGGATCCGGAGCTTATGAAGTATTATGACTGCGTTGATATTACCGATATGCCGCTGAAAGTTTTCCCGGATAATGATGAATTCGGGTATGTGTCCAGAAAGGTTCTGGAGATCCTGGGCCTGATGGATGCAGCTGAAAGCAATGAACGGGAGGTAGAAGACGCAAAAAACTGATAAAGAGCAGGGGGACAGACGGATACTGGGCACATCGGCTGTGGCAAAGGCATAATCTCCGCCCGGAGGAATTTGATGCCATGCCGCAGAAAACGAAGTGCTTTTTTATTGCGTCCGAAATAATTGAGGATGAATCCCCCTGCCGTAGAGATTCAATATATCGCAGAACGGAAAGGAGGCGGTAGATATGGCTGGATTATCTGTAATCTTCAGGGCCGTTGATGAAATCAGCTCAAGGTTTGACGCTATGGTCAGTGCCGGTACCAGGGCATTGGATTCCTTTGACCGGATTGAGGCTGCCGCCGATTCTTCCTATGATGTGATTTCGGAAGGAGCTGCCGGCGCCGCAGATGCCATGGAGCGGGCGGCAGCTGCTACAGATTACTGGACCGACAGGATAGGCAATTATGACCGGGAAGCAATGCAGGCCATCTATTCCATAGAGGAACTTGTGGAAATGGGCTACATGTCGGAGGAGGCATTAAACCATTTGGGGGATGCTCTGGACAATGCGGCGGATGACCTGGAGGACTTTGGGGATGAAGCCGAGGACGCCGGAGATGATGCGGAAGATTTCGGGGAACGTTCGCAAAGTGCGGTGGAAGGGCTGGATAAACTGCTGGCTACTGTCGGTATTGTTGCGGCATTGACCGCAATCGGCAGCGCTTTTATGGGGTGTTCCCAGGCGGCGGCAGAGTTTGAGACCAATGTGGCCATGGTATCCACGGTGGCGGACACCACGGTTCTATCTGCTGGAGAGCTGTCTGCTCAGATATCGGAATTATCTATGGGGACGGCAAGGAATGTGAACGAACTGGCGGATGCGTCCTATAATGCCATATCTGCCGGGGTAGCAACGGAATCTGCGGTGGCAACTGTCGGGGAGGCCACGAAGCTGGCTACAGCTGGCTTTACTTCCTCTTCATCAGCCTTATCCGTGCTGACAACCACGTTGAACGCATACGGGCTGGAGGCCTCCGAAGTTACTAATATTTCCGACAGTCTGGTTACATCCCAAAACTTGGGTGTCCTGACAATAGATCAAATGGCAAGCAGTATGGGAAAGGCAATCAGTACCGCATCGGCGTACTCGGTGGATCTTTACAATTTGGAATCAGGATATATCAGCCTGACGAAAGCCGGTATCAGTGTGGAGGAATCCACAACCTATATATCCAGCATGTTTAATGAGCTGGGCAGCGCCGGCTCCAATGTGGCTACTATCATCACGGAAGAAACCGGTATGTCTTTTGGGCAGCTGATGAATGCAGGGTATAGTTTGGCAGATGTACTTGATATTGTGTACGAGAGCGCCGGCCGGGACGGAGAGGCGATGATGAACCTGTGGGGCAGTGCCGAGGCCGGGAAAGCAGCAAATGCGATCATCAATCAGGGACTGGACACCTTTAATTCCAATCTGGAGAAGCTGGCGAATTCTGCCGGGACTACCCAGGCAGCATACGAGGCAATGACGAATACCACTGCTTTCAGCACGGAGAGGATGGAGAACAGTTTCAATAATCTGTCTATTGCTATCGGGGATGACCTGAATCCGGTAATAAGTAAATTCCAGAATGGCATTGCGGATATTACAGACGGATTTACGAAGCTGATCAATGAGCATCCGGCTATTACTGCCGTTCTTGTGGGTGTGACTGTGGGAGTGGCAGCAGTGACTCTTGGGTTGGGGGCATACAGTGTAGCTACAAATATCGCTACTACATTTACGGCAACATTCGGTGTGACATTAAGTGCAGCCATCTGGCCATTGACGCTAATTGTAGCCGGGATAGCGGCTGTGACAGCAGCAGTTATTCTTATGGCAAATGAAGAGGATGAGGCTGAAAAGGCGCAAGCATCGTTGACAGCATCTTCCCAGGAGATGGCTGATGAACTGGAAAATTTGCAGGAGCAGTATGATGCGCTGGCAGAAGCCGGAGCGGCTGATACGGTGGAGACATATCAGCTGAAAAATCAGATAGACGAACTGTCCGAAGCGTTCGAGAATAATAAACAGACCATCGGAGATTTGATTGAACATGGTGAACAGCTCAAGACCACACTGGATGAAATAGCGAATACCTATGATGAAACCGTGGATTCGATAGATCAAAGTGAATCGGACTCCAAATCACTGATTGCGCAGCTGGCGGCCATGTCGGAAAGTGCAGACTTGTCGGGTGGTCAACTGGAAATTATGCAGAACATCGTGGATCGGCTGAATGGCTCCTATGAGGGACTGAACCTGACGCTTGATGAAACCAATGGGAAACTGAATATGTCCGTAGAAGATCTGTGGGCCGTGGTTTCAGAATCGGCAGAGCAAGAACGGGCGCAGGCCAATATGGATAACCTGATGAACAATCTTGCACGGTATCAAGAAGCACAACAGCTATATGATGAAGCAATGAAAAGTCAGGTGGCAGCAAAAGCAGAATATGAGCGCGCTCTGGAGGAGGATTGGGCTGAGGAACATCCGTTTTTAGCATGGACTGGCTGGGCTGATGGCGCTGAAATGAATTGGAGCGGTTCAGTAAAGGATGCCTACCATGTATGGGATCAGGCAAAAGAAGCAACGTCGGTAGCAAAGGAAGACTTCGATTCCCTGACAGAGGCTATAGAGAATTGCTATGCGCAGATGGGATATTCCGAGGATGAAATAGAGGAAATGATGGCAGAGCTTGCCCTGGCCAGTGCTTCTGCTACCGAGATGGCCGAAAAGCTTGAACAGGAGAAGGAGGCTGTCGAGAACACATCCGATGGATACACAGAGGCGCAGAATGCTTTGAACCAGTATACAGAGGCGTTGCAGACGCTTTGCGAAGAATATGACGCCGCATATGAGGCGGCGCTGCAGAGCATTCAGGGGCAATACAGCCTGTGGGATGAGGTGGAGGATGTGGCTGCTATGTCCTCTCAAAGTATCAAAGACGCCCTTCAATCACAGATTGATTACTGGAATTCCTACAATGAGAATATGGCCAGCCTTACCGAGCGGGCGAGCGACATTGAGGGATTGAGCGATATGCTGGCAAGTTTGGCAGACGGAAGTGAGGAATCCGCTGCAATGCTGGCCGGCATGGAAAGTATGAATGATGCGGATCTTTCTGCTGTGGTCCAGCAGTACACCGATCTGCAGACGGCGCAGAGCGAAACAGCCGCAAGCGTGGCCGATCTGGAAACGGAATTCTCTGAAAAACTGGCTAATATGCAGACAGAGATGGGAGATATGGTTGATGGGATGGATTTGTCTGCTGAAGCGAAAGCCAATGCAAAAGCTACGATGGATGCCTATGTGAGCGAGATTCAGGCCGGAGTGGCGAAAGCGCAGACAGCCATTGATTCGCTGAATTTTGCCAATAACACTTTGAGCAGTGGCGGATACCATGGATATGCCACAGGAACGCTTGATGCGGAACCGGGCCTTGCCCTTGTGGGCGAGGAAGGCCCTGAGCTTGTTAACTTTGGCGGCGGCGAGGTGGTTTATACCGCTGCTGAAACATCGAATATTTTGGCGCGAGGTAATGAAAACAAAGACTTTTACGTTTCTCCTCCAGAGGAAACAGAGGGCGGGGATGATTCCGGCGATAAAACCATTACTCTTAGAATTGAGGGTGCCGGGGAAATGAAGGTCAGTGGTAGTGGTACCAGCAAAGAGGATATCGTAAACGTGCTTGTGGAAAACATGAGGGGTGTCCTGATGGATATTCTTCGACAGGAAATCATGGAGGAAGGGGAGATGTCATATGAGTTCTAGTTGTCAGATGTACCTTGCACAGCAGCACACAAAACTTCGCTTCCCTGTACTTCCGGAAAAAGTTGAGGTGGCTTATGGGAGCAACAATGACAAAATGCGGGTGTGCGGCGTTGGAGAGGTAACAGTGCTTCAGGACAGCGAGGCGGCCAGCATTAAGTTCTCCAGCTTTTTTCCGAGGCACTATTTCAGTGGGTGTGATTATAAACATATTCCGGATCCTCTTTCTGCAGTCAATACGATTCTGGAATTGAAAAACAGCGGAAAACCGGTAAGGTTTACCATTACTGGCGGTATGAATGTATCTATGTATGTCACGATAGAAAAATTTGAGACGGAGGAACAGGGCGGAGATCTTGAAACAATCCACTATTCCATTACCTTAAAGGAATACAGAGAAGTAACCATACGGCAGATCAAGGTGTCGATTTCCACGAAAAAGGCGACCATATCGGCCCCGGTATCCAGAACAGATACTGCGCCATCTGGCGGGCAGACGTATACAGTGGTAAAAGGGGATTGCCTATGGAATATTTCCAAGAAATTTTATGGAAGCGGAGCTAAATATACGATTATTTATAATGCCAATAAATCTGTGATTGGTGGGAACCCGAACCTGATCTATCCGGGGCAGGTGCTTACCATTCCGGCAGCGTAGGAGGTGCTCATGATACAGTTTATAATTATCAAAGGCACTGTAGGATACGATGTCTCGGAGTGCTTTGAAACAATTACCTGGGGCGGCAGAAAAGGAGCCGCCCCGAGAAATGTCAAGATTACGTTGCTGGATGATGATGGAGACAGCCATAAACGGGTATCGGTAGATTGCGAGGATGGAGATCAGTGTGTAATGTACGAGAATGGAGATGAACGGTTCCGGGGAATCATTGTGTCCCACACACAGAGCAATAAGAAAAAACTTGTGATCACTGCTTATGATAATATGTACTATCTGGCGAACAATAAGGATTCCTTCTGCTATACGAATAAGACTGCAACGGAAATTTTTAATGACTGCATGGCGCGGATCGGCATGACCGGGGGAAGTGCTGTGGATACTGGGTATGTCATTCCGGAGTTACCGAAAGCAAAGACCACATATTATGATGTTTTACTGGATGCCTTGAGCATTACATATAAAGCAACGGGCATCCGTTATTATATTTCTTCGGAGAAGGGGAATATCCATCTGAAGCGCAGAGCTGAATCTGCTCTGCAGTGGGTACTGGAGGTCGGAGCCAACATTACAGATTATAATTATACAAAAAGTATCGTGGGAATAAAGACGAGAGTGCGGCTTTTGTCAAAGGAGGATGCGGTTGTCTATGAGGAAGTGAATACGGCCTTAGAGGGAAAGATAGGGGTGTTCATGGAGGTCAAATCTGTGGACGATAGCTATAATGATGCTCAGATAAAAGAATTGGTTCAATCGGTATTCTCTGAAAAAGGTATGCCATCAAAATCCCTGAAAGTATCCGGCATTGGAATATCGGAAGCGGTATCGGGAGGCTGTGTCTATGTGATCATTCCTCATTTGGGGATAAAAAGGACATTTTATATTGACGAGGATACACACACCTTTACAAGAAAATCCCACAAAATGACATTGAAACTGAATTTTGCAGATGATATTGATTCTGCTGGATAGGAGGGATTATGGAGGACCAGACAAGCTTAAAGCAGATAATACAGAGTATGTCGCCGGATGGGGCTGGGGTAGTCGAGGGAACTGTGACAAATGTCTCTCCTTTGGAAATAACGCTCACGAATGATGCCAAGATGATTCTTTCGGCTAACTCTCTGATAGTCCCAGAGCATTTAACGGACCATGAAATTGAAGCTGATATTATGAAAGATGACGGTGCCTTGTATGCACCTACCGGGGCAAAGGATGAAAAAGGAGAGCATGAGCATCCGGGAATTGAAAAGAGTGGAAAGCACGCACACGAATTGAAAGGTTTCCAACTTACGGGAGGCAAGATAATTCTTCACACAGGGCTGAAAGCAGGTGAAATTGTATATCTGCTTTCTTATAACAATGGGAAAAAATACTATGTTCTGGACAGAAGGGGGTGATTCATATGGCGCTGGATATCCCTATTCCATTTGAGACAATCGAAAATGAGCAGGAAAAACCCTCCCGGACTTATAGAATTGACTGGGACGAGGGGAGGATCATAGGCTTTGTCGATGGACAGGAAGCTATGAACCAATATATCAAAAAGGCAATACTTACCCCCCGTTTTCGCTGCCTGATTTATTCTAATCAGTATGGGAGTGAAATTATAGAAACTCTGATGGATAAGGAGGTGACAAGGGAGTATATCGAAGCGGAAATATCTTTCCTGGTAACAGATACGCTGATTCATGATCCACGGGTGCTCCGAGTTTACAATGTGGAGATTGAATTTAAAGATACCTATCCCATGCAGGACAGCTGTGTCATTACCTTTGATGTTGACACAATATATGGGGAAATCCCGGTAAAGGAGGTGATTTGAGTGTTTGAGCAGTTTACGGAAGATTATTTCATGGAGCAGGCCAGGGAAATGGGGGATGCACTAGGGGTTGATACCAGGGAAGGAAGCGTTTATATGGATGCAGCTGCCGGTCACTGTCTCCGGGCGGCAAAGTTCTATGAGGATCTTCGATCTGTATTTGATTTATTGTTTGCGGATTCCTGCACGGGGGATGTATTGGACGAATGGGCGGCGCAGAAACAGGTATACCGAAAAGCGGCAACATCATCCTATTATGTGCCGGTATTTGATGGAGTGGCACCGGCAGATCTGGTGGGAGATCGGTTCATGGCCGGCGGTTATTATTTTGTGGTGGTACAGGATGGGGAGGATTTTTATCTGCAATCCGAAATCACAGGTACTCAGACAAACTATTTGCTCAAAGGCGAGAGGCTGATCCCGGTACGCAATACTATGGGGTTGAAAGCGGCCACGCTGGGGGAAATGTATGCTGCCGGTACGGACCAAGAGAGTGATGAAGACCTGCGGCAACGATGGAAGGAGGCCCTTTCTGAACCTGCTGAAAACTGGAATAAGCAGCAGTACAAGACCAGCTGTGAATCCTATGATGGCGTTGGCAGGGCAATTATCACACCGTTGGCATATGGACCATGCACTGTAAAAGCTCTTATCATCAGTTCGGAAGGCACAGCGCCGCCGGATTCGCTGATTGAGCAGATTCAGGAGGAAATGGATCCCGGTTCCGAAGGAGTAGGCATGGGGAAAGTGCTTCTCGGTTGCAAGTTTTATGCAGTGGCAGCAGGGCAGGAGGCAGTCAATATTTCGTTTGATGTGGTCATTGCTTCTGGATATTCTTTAGATAGCACAAAGGAAACTGTCCGACAGGAATTGATTCGCTATATGAAGGGTATTGCCCTGGATACCCCTGATGAAGAGAATATGGTGGCGCAGTATATGAAGGTGATCGGCATATTGGCAAACACGGCAGGGATTAAGGATCTGGCAAACCTTACGCTGAATGGGCTGGCTGAAAATGTAATTATTGAGGCAGATAATATACCTGTCCTCGGAGAACTGACAATGAACGAAGCTGCCGTTTTGAACAGATAAGGGGGGATGCCCATGCTTGTATTTAATAACCAGCAGCGAAGCGGGTATGAGGAAATTGCCTCCTACAGCCCCCGCTATTACAGAAGTATCAAAGAGATGGATGCGGTATTCCGGCTGGCCGGCTGGCTTATTGACCTTATGGCTCAGGACATGGAAGATATGGTGGCGTTTCAATTCTTAAAATACATGGACGATGAAGCGCTTACCAGGTATGAAGTGTTTTTGGGAATTGCAAAAGATCCGAACAAAACACTTGATGAGCGAAAGGCTTATATCAATGCCCTGCTGATAGGCTCTGGAAAACTTTCTGCGGATAAGATTAAAGCGATTGTAAGACAGTTTGTAGACTGCGAGTGCGATATCCAGTTGTCGGGTGCCGAGCTGTATATCAATATGACGTTTAAGGACAATCCGGATAGATATATGGAGGATATCCGAAGCCTTATCAAAGGGAAAGTGCCAGCCCACATCGAAATCATTTATCACGGTTCAGAAGGACTTGACATAGTGGTACAGCTTGCAAATACTGTGACGGTGGAACGGGTGCGCCATAGAATGGATTTTTATCTATACAGTAATGGCGGGATCACATATCTGAATGGCACCGCTTCTTTCGATGGAAGTTTTCTGTTGGGAAGTCATCTTGAGCTATTTCCGGTAAGGGACCGGCATAGAGTTGAAGTTTCCCAGGAGGAATCCGTTGAGGCAGAATCCATCTTGATAAAAAAGAACCTTAACTATTTGGATGGGAGTATTTTCCTTGATGGAGGCACAACACTGAATGCGGCAGAATGGAAGGAGGAAATTTAGATGTCGGACAGTATAGTTACCAATATAGCAAAAAAGAAAATCGTGCAGGCAAGGGCCGGGCTGATACCGGCCCTTCCGAAGACGATAGGGATGGCTTTTGGTGATGGAGCGGCCAGCGGATCAGCAGTCAGGACGCCCCTGGCTACGGATACGTCCCTGCAGCATGAATTGCACCGGCAGCGGGTAGACGGTGTAACTTTGCAGCCAGATGAAATCAGTGCAATGTATGTAACCACATTGGCGAAAGAAACCCTGGCAGGCCAGACGATCAATGAGGTTGCTTTGTACGATGAAGACGGGGATTTGCTGGCAATAAAGTCATTTTCAGACAAAGGAAAGGATGGGGATATGGAGATGGTATTTGAAATCCTGGATAAGTTTTAGGCTCTGAAAATAACGTATTTCGTTATTTTGTAACATGAAAATTAAGACGCTAACAAAATGTGTTATATTGAGGAGGATGTAATGAAAGATTACACAAACAATACTCCTATTTTTTCTGAAGCACTAAAAATTACAGAAACCTCTGATCCGGCTCATGCCGATATTGTCAATACGGCACCGATTCAGGTATTTCAGAATACACTCTGTAATCGCCAGTCGATTGAGCAGTTGAAACAGAGCGCAGTGTCTACGGAAGATTATAATCCGGAGGTGTCCTATCAGGTGGGGGATTATTGTCTATACCAGAATACGCTCTACAAATGCGTGCAGGAAACAACCGGAGAATGGAATCCTATCTGCTGGCAGCAGACAAGCGCATTGGGAGAGATAGAGGGCCTGAGAGGCACAATAGTGCAGCAGGAGGCTGTGATATCTTCCCTTGAGGAAATGCTCGTGACCGGCAATGTTATATCAGATCTGGTGACAGGTGATGGAGATCGATTTGTCTCTGTAAATGGTGACGGTTTCAAAGCGTTGAAGAAAATTCAGTTTAAGTAGGAGGAGAAAATGGATCAGTTATTTATGAATTTAGAAAAGCTGACTTCCGTTCCGGGAGGCGGCAGTTTTTTACACATCGTGACGGAAAATGGGGATAAGATCATCAAGGCTGAGGACTTTGCGAGAGATATGTTTAATTTCTTGACTGGCGGAGAGCCGGAGGCACATAACCAGATTTATCGTGGCGGGAAGGTGCTCACAGATTTCTATAGTTATGATGAAATTATAGAGATGGTGCAGGCGAAAGATTTCTCGGATATATTCGTTGGGGACATCATTGAGAGAGATACGCCGGCGATTTCCGTTACGAATTTTGCAGCCAAGGCAAAGACGCAGTATGTGGTCCTGGGAATCAATTCCCTGAATAACCACGGAGATACACCCAAACTGCAGAACAGGCCGCACCTTGTTATGATGCCGCTGGATGGTCTTGGGAGTGCCTATATGAATGCAACTAACATAACTACGGGCGGGTATAAGGACAGCTATATGAACAAAACTGTGATACCAGCAGTAGTGACTGCTTTGGAGAGTGCATTTGGAGCGGCTCATGTGCTGCAGACAAGGGAATATATTACGAATACGGTAACAACTACCGTTGCCAGCCGGGGAGGCCTGGGGTGGCAGGGAGGATCCACGGCAGGGGAATGGAGTGATCAAAAAGCTATCCTCATGACGGAATTGGAGGCTTATGGTGCCACGCCGTTTTCGTCCAGTGCATATGACAATATAGGATTGAATCAGCAACTTCCGGGAATGAAAATCGATAAGATTATGAACCGTCGCTTCCACCGGTGGTTGCGGTCGGTCTGCGATTCGACGACCTTCTGCATTGTGCACGCTCACGGCCATCCGAGCAACGGCGGCGCCTCGGACGTGCTTGTGGTTTGCCCCCGCTTCTCAATCGGCTAATCACGGCCCCTTGTGGGCCGTGATACAGTCCCGGCCGTAAGGCCGGTCGCCACATTTTGGATTTTGGGGTTCTGAGGAGAAAGTTAAAGTGAGTGTACCGAAACACAAGAGATCTGAGAGTCCGATGGAATTTTTGCATAATGCCCTGAGTTTACGACGGGAAATGACAGAACTTTTACTACGAGATTTTGGCGTGAAGTCCCGGATAAGAGAGCATTTGAAGGAGGTGAGGCTGGATGAACCGTCAAAGGAAGAATTGGAGTGGATGAAAAAGCGGTATGGCATGACGGGTGAGGACTGTCAGAAAATAGATACCATCATCAATAATGCCACATACGATGTAAAGGAGTTGGAGCAGTATCCAGAATGGCTAATATCCTATTTCAGAAGCGCTATTCTTAGAATTTTAGAGAATCTGCTGAACAATCTGTATTATGCCAACAGCATATATATCACGAAGGAAGCAGAATACACGCAACGAAGAGGATATCTGAACCAGGCCATAGGAAATTGCTATCAGCTGACAAGCTGGATGGATTATATCAGGCAGACGCTTCCAGTAGATGCCAATAAATATGAACGGTATCTGATCCGGATACAGCGGGAAATCGCACTTGTAAAAGGTGTGCGTACCGCTGACAATAAGACGTTGGCCAAGATAAGGAAATAAATCCATAGGGCACACACTATATAGTCGCTTCAACCGGTGGTTGCGGTCGGTCTGCAATTCGACGACCTTCTGCAATGTGAACGCTAACGGCAATCCGAACAACGGCAACGCCTCGAACGTGAATGTGGTTTGCCCCCGATTTCAAGCGCACCCATTATAGAGGGAAGATTCCCCAGGTGTGCGGATTGGAAGGAGTGTGTGTCCTGCCTTAGGGCGAATATGTCCCATGATGCGGCCTGTTACGACAGTTGTCCGCTGTAAACAGGGTTTAAATTTTGTAGGTAATGAATATGAACAGAGTGGCAGATATGAACGTGTTGCTAAATGCGTTTGATCAATGCAGGAGCGGGAGCGATTGGAAAGCGTCCACCCAAAGGTATGAGGCCAATGTAATGCTCAAGACTTTGGAAATAAAGCAGAGCATCGAGAGTGGCGCTTACCACCCATCAAAATGCAAAGAATTTATACTGTCTGAACGAGGCAAGGTAAGGCCTGTGAAGGCTCCGGCGATAGAGGATCGTGTTGTGGCAAAAGCCCATAACCAGCAGATTCTCTTGCCGGAGATCCACAGACGCATAATCTATGACAACGGCGCATCCATCCAGGGCAGAGGCAATGATTTTGCGAGACAGCGTTTTGAAACCCATATCCATAAGCATTATCGCGAGAGGGTAGAGAAAGGTTTGAAGCCCTATAATGGCGGGTATGCGTTGTTTGCTGACTTTACGAAATTTTTCGATAATGTACCGCATGAAGAATTGAAAGGGCAGTTTCACGAGTTCACGGATTTTCCGGAGGAAAATGCCCTGACGGATCTGCTCATAGATGCTTTTGCTCCCGATGTGTCCTATATGGATGATGAAGAATATGCCGCAGCCATGTCTGTACCATATAATTCCCTTGAACATATGAATTATCAGGGGCCGGGGGAGAAGCTGCTGCATAAGTCGTTGAATATTGGTTCGGAGACATCTCAGTCAGGCGGTGTGTATTATCCCCATGCCATAGATAATTACTTTAAAATTGTCAGGGGCGAAAAATATTATGGGCGATACATGGACGATATCAATAATATCAATGATGACAAGGAGCGGCTGAAGCAGAATAGGGCTGATCTGGAGCATATCGCATCTGAAGCGGGGTTATTTATAAACCAAAGAAAGACGCAGATTGTTCCGCTGAATAGGCCCTTTGTTTGGCTGAAAGTAAAATATCGGCTGACGGAATCCGGAAAACTGTATCGGCTGCTCCATCATGATACGATTGTGAGAGAGCGCATAAGAATCAAAAAACATGCAGCTCTCATTGCAGAAGGAAAAATGTCAAGGGTCGAAGCGGTACATCATTATAGAAGTTGGCGTGGGAATGCGGTTCATTATGATAATTACCGCAGCATCGGAGAACTGGATAAACTTTTTAAGACATTGATAGGAGGATTTTAGTATGGAATTAAAGAAGACATTGACGCCGGAAGAAGTTCAGGAAAAACAGCAGGAGATTATCAACCTTATGAGCCAACTTTCCAGCACCCAGAGTGATATTGGGGACTGGAAGATTACCAAGACTTATGAGGCCCGCATGAGAGAGGAAGCGGATCCATATGACACAAAAGCTCTGATGGATGCCCGGCAGGAGGTCAGGGACAGGATCAACGAACTCCAGCAGGAAATCGATGCTGCAGAGCAGGGGCTGTAACTGTAAAGTCGGGGGCTAATTCAGTAGAAAGGAATGGTACTTCATATGGATGAAGATAATTTTTTAGAACTTCTGGATCTCTATATGGATATGGTGGAAAAGCAGGATGAAATCATATACCGACTGGGGAAAATTGTTGCCAGGCAGGCGACGGACTTGAAACTCTTACAGAATGACCAGGCGTTTACAGATAAAAAGCTGGAAGAGGATATGGCAATCGTCCGGGAGGTTATGGAGCAGTATAAAGAAACCAGTGCTGAATTAGAGCCGTAAGGCTCTTTTTTAATGCAATTTTTTATAGAGGGGAGGTGAGGATAATGGATCCGATGGCTTTGATTGTGGCCATGAGTATTCCGTCAGCGTTTACAGGTTTTTGCTTTTGGATGCTGCAAAAACATTTAGAGAAGCGGGAAAAAAGGCAGGATGAAAAGGAGGCTGCCAGAGAAAAGAACGAGATACTCATGGTAAAAAGCATTGGGGCGGCAATCGCCCTGGGGGAAGCGACAGCAGAAGCCGTATCCAGGATTCCAGATGCGCATTGCAATGGCGATATGCATGCGGCTCTGGAATATGCCCGGAAAATCAAGCATGAGCAGAAGGACTTTTTTGTAGAGCAAAGCGTACATGAAATCTATTAACTTATCAAACAGGAGGATATTTATGAACATGGAATTTATTATCTCGAATGCATCGGTGATTTTGGTTGTGGTGGCGGTCATCTGCACCCTTATCTCTGTGATCACGGAATTTACAAAGGAGATTGGAATCCTTAACAAGATTCCTACGTCTCTCCAGGTGCTGGCCCTGTCGATCATCATCTGCACAATTGCATTCTTTGCATATATCTCATATGCGGGGATTGCGTTTGTCTGGTATTACCTTGTGGCGGTTGTTTTTGCCGCCTTCCTGGTGGCGATTATCTGCTGTAAAGGATGGGATTACCTGATTGATATCTGGAAACGCTTCTACAGAACAAAGGGATAGGTGAAAATATGTCAGAACAGGAATTTATTCAGGCAGTAAGTGAATGTGCTGTAAAAGATATGGGGGCGAGCGGAATACTCGCCTCCGTTTCTATTGCGCAGGCAATTTTGGAATCAGGATATGGAACCACTGAACTTGCTTTGAATGCCAATAATTTTTTTGGCATGAAGTGTTCTTTGAGCGGGAACACCTGGGACAGTGCGTGGGACGGCGTCTCAAAATATACCAAGCAGACAAAGGAACAGGATCTCGATGGAAAAGAATATACCGTCACGGCAGATTTCAGAAGGTACCCGGATATGGAATCAAGCGTAAGGGATCATTCCTGCTATTTGAACGGTGCTATGAATGGAAATACGCTACGATATGCCGGCCTGAAAGGGGAAAAGGACTATAAGACGGCTATCCAGATAATTAAGGATGGCGGCTATGCCACGGATGTATCGTATGTGTCCAAGGTATGCGGCATCATCGAGAGGTTTTGCCTTACCAAGTTTGATGCAGTGGTCGAATCCGCAGAAAGTGAGGAAAAAATGAGCATTACTATTATCGAAAAAATGGCAACACAGAATCCGTGCTATAAAGCAGGCGTTGGCATTACGCCGAAAGGAGGAATGCTTCACAGCGTTGGGTGTCCACAGCCGGATCCTCTGGTTTTTGTAAAGAACTGGCAGCGCAGCAGTGCTTCGGTTTGTGTTCATGCAGTGGTGGGGAAAGATGCTGTTGTGTACCAGCTGCTTCCTTGGAACATGAAAGGATGGCACTGCGGAAGCGGCCGTAATGGCAGCGGAAACAATAGCCTGATCAGTATCGAGATGACCGAGCCGGCCTCGATTAAATATACCGGCGGCGCCACCTGGATCGAAACGGGAAATGGAGCGAACACAAAATCCCATGTGCTGGCCACATATGCCAATGCAGTACAGTTCTTTGCGCATATCTGCAAGAAGTTTGGATTCAATCCGGAGGACAGCAATGTGTTGATGAGCCACCACGAGGGGAATGTGAAGGGGATTGCCTCCAACCATGGTGATGTGGAGCATATCTGGAGCAGATATGGCCTTTCTATGGATCAGTTCCGAAAAGATGTTAAAAAGGCAATGGCCGGCGGAGATATCACAACCGTACCCTGGGTACCTGTGGATATTGCGAGTGATGATACCAGCGGGCAGAAGATCAATGCCTTGAATGGCTCCGTGACAGTCGTCTATAAGGGCGTCGATGGACTGAATATCAGAAAGGCGCCGAGCATCACTGCAGAGGTGAATCAGATTGTGCATGAGGGGACTTTTGCCGTTGTCGGCGTCTCTGCAGACGAGAAGTGGTATAAGCTGGAAAGCGGCTTATTTATCACTGCTATCCCTGATTATGTTTCTTTTAAGGCAACGGAAGAGCAGAAAGCGAGTACGGCCGGGACGGGGTATTACCGTGTCCGCATGAACTGGGCAGATCCCGGGAGTCAGATCGGCGCATTTAAGGATCAGAATAACGCCATCGAACTCTGCAAGCAGAACAGCGGGTATAAAGTATTTGACAATTCCGGAAATGAAATATACCCGTGTGTATCTGCTGATGTAACAGATCGGGAGTTTAAGTTCCGTGTAGCAATTTCTGATTTACGAATCCGGAAAGGGCCAGGAACCACTTTTGATTATCACAAGAAGAATGGCCAGGCTGTCTATACCGGCGAAGGTACTTTCACTATCGTAAAGACCAAAGACGGGCCTGGGGCGAAACTCTGGGGATTGCTGAAATCCTATGAGACCAATGAAGATGGGTGGATCGCCCTTGATGAAGAATATGGGAAGATATTGAGCTGACCGGATGCCGCTCCGCTTATCGGTATATGATAGGATATAACTCAAACCGCTATAAAATAACAAAAGGCACATGAGCGTGTCGAAAAATGATATTTTATAGCGGAAGGAGCGGCGACGTATGATAAGAATTTTACTATCTACTAAGCTCGGTGAACTCAGGTGGACGCAAGCAGACTTGGCAAGGGCTACTGGCATCCGGCCAAACACAATCAATGAATTGTACCATGAGTTGGTTGACAGGGTTAATCTGGAACATTTAGATCTCATTTGTGAAGCCCTGGACTGCAAACTCGATGAATTGATTGTGCGGGTGCCGGATGAAAGCCCAAAAGTCCTACATACCAAGAACGGCTCTCTGATTTCATCATCATCTGACAGGTAGTGCTGCAACACTGCCGTCATAAAAAAAGACGTTCATGGAGCGAACGTCTTTTTTTATACCACAAATCTTATGCACATTCAATGGAATTTACTTCCAAAGACTTTTTGAGAACGCTGATATCCATATCATTATCTACATATCCTTGGAGGATGGTTTTGACATATTGGGAAGAAGGTCGGCCGGGCAGCTGCTCTTCATCCATGATATAAACCATGGCTTTCTTTTTTCTCCCGGCAATAGTTACCATGATATCTTTCTTGAAATAGTAGCGAGGATATCCCTCATATATGTCGAGGCGGTATTCATCTATTGGCTGAATCTCCCATACAAGGACCGGCACGGTGGATCCCCGCTTTCTTATGATTGTGGCGTGTGAGTTCGCCTTACGGCCTCTGTAGACCAGCTCCCAGTTATTTAATACTCCCTTTGCATAAACGCTCGCAGAGGGACATCTAGCGGCCATCTGGGCCAGGTTAAGGTTGCTTCCATATGCGATATATAATTTTCCCATGATATCTCCCTTCTCCCCGTCATGCCGATAGGTCAGCATATGTATTAAGCTGCCCTGCAGGCCATGCCAGCGGCTTTTTTCAAAGGTGTCATAAGGTGCAGCCGGCAAGTCTTGAATTCGTCTCCATACAGGCCAAGCCGGTGGGTGAGGATGTTTCTCATAATGGTAACTTTCTTCTCAGGTGTATATCCGGCCATAGAACGGAATACGATTTTTTCCTGCGATGTGATGGCCCATGCAGATACAGCTAAACAAAACTGAATGTAAGCCTTAATTTTTCCAGCATGGAGAGTGCTGTTGAAAAGTCTGAATTCTACAGTTCCTTTGGAGAAGTAGCTGTGGAGATTGACACCGTGATAGCGGGTGCTGTTATAGTGCTCATGGTTAACGCCGCCGCAATATCCGTCATTTGCGCTGCTGTACCAAATCTGCTCGGCTTTTTCTTTTGAAAGGTTTTTGTCCTTTTTCATTTCAATAAGGAGGGCGCAATTTAACTTGTGACACCAGCGGTCTGCACGATTTCCAATTTCAAGTGCTTCATAAATCAGATCCTGCCGGGAAGTCATAAAGTTTACCAGCCTCCGAAGAGAATTTGCATTATGATTTGCTCCGTCTACATGGATATGGATGCCGCAGCTACTATGAGATTTTGCCCCATTTTCACGTAATTTTCTGATGATTCTCTGCAAAAGATCTATGTCCTCATATCCCAGAGGTGGCGTTACAAATTCTACCTTATATTCATCCATCGGGGCATCACTGCCATCATTCCTGATTGAAGTAATTGAGGAATCTCTCATAACTTTCCATTTGCGTGCTGCCTGGTCTGCAATGATGCGGGTTTGATAGCAAGTACTGTCTGGCCTGGATGCCGTGGTGCCAAGAATTTCTGCAACAATGGTAGCTGCTTTTTCTCTGGTGATACCTGTCATTTCTACTTCCACTCCGAACAACTGATTTTTTAACATGTCTTTGTCCTCCTAAAAGTTTTGATATATTAGAATTATGTTCTGTGTTCTTGCTATATACATATTACCATATGCACAGCGAGTGTCAATAGTTTATAGAAAAAAGTTTCGAGAAATTAGAATTTTTTATTGACTTTTAGAATGGATTTTGATAAGATATAAAAGAGGTGATGATTATGATTACATACAAACCACTTTGGAAGACCTTGATTGATAAGGATATGAAGAAAATGGATTTGGTCGAGGATGGAACGGTCAGCAGAGGTACACTTGCGAAGATGGGAAAAAATCAGAAGGTAAGTCTTGATGTAGTGGAAAGGATATGCAAACGCCTACAGTGTAAGGTGGAAGAGGTGATCGTTTACGATGAAGATTTCGAATAAGGTGAATGAAATCAGGATTGAAGATATATCTGCCGATATAGAACCTTCATGCGTTTATTTAATACGGAATCTGCATAATGGAAAAGCGTATGTTGGCATGGCTTCTGATGCGGTTCGCAGAATAGCAGGTCATTACTATTCTTTGCGGAAAGGAAATCATGATATTGGAGATTTACAGATGGATTATGATGCTGGCGATGAGTTTGAAACCAAAACCATCTGTGCTTTTGATAAAAAAGATCATTCCAGAAAGACAAAAGCACTGGAAACTTTCTTCATATTACAGTATGATGGAGTAGATAACGGATATAACGCAACGTATAATTACCCTTCTGCGGAGAGGGCATATGAAATAGTGGAGAATAATGCCGAATATATTATCAATTGTCTGAGAAAGAACGGAATAAGATTTAAGCTGCAGTGCAGTATAGAGGATGTGGTAGAGATTGCTCCGTGATGTTTTCGTGATGTTAAAAGGAAATCAAGACAAAAGTACAGAGAGTAGGAAACAACAAAATGAGTGGTAGAA
>Ga0137306_100619_pt1 | contig 46101 bp, 42 predicted proteins | sample Inofroosms_March_FD_97187 | JGI IMG/M metagenome (GOLD analysis project Ga0137306, IMG submission 97187) | Mouse cecal microbial communities from Vienna, Austria - N-Acetylneuraminic and N-Acetylglucosamine D2O microcosms_March | ecosystem: Host-associated > Mammals > Digestive system > Large...
AATGGATGGTCAATTAGCCAGTTGTGTAAAATAGCTGATTCTTCGCGAGATGGTTATTACAAATGGCTCAATCGAAAGCCAAGTCAATATCATAATGAGCAAGCAGAGTTACTTGAAGCGATTGTAGAGTTAGAAGAAGAACATAATTGGACGCTGGGATATTTAGCGATGACTACACAGTTAAGCTTTGAAAACCGTTTAAGCTTTACCGCTGGATTAAAACGAATAACTAACTGCATGCGTAAGCATGGAATTAGAGCAAATATTAGGAAGAAGAAGCGCAATCGAATTCAACGCCATGAAGAATACATCAATGACAACTTATTGCAGGGACAATTCGACCGTGAAACTAAAAATGAAGTGTGGGTTACCGACACAACGGAAGTAGCCTACGGCGAACACACACTTCATAAAGTACGAGTACACGTTATTTTAGATTTATATGGTCGTTACGCTTTAAGCTACAATATTTCAGACACAGAAACTTCATCAGCAGTAATTGAAACCTTTAATCGTGCTTTTACGGTTGAACCTGATGCGCAACCAATGATCCATACTGACCGCGGGTCAGCTTACTGCTCAAGTATGTTCAACGACTACTTAGCCTCTAAAAATTGTATTCATAGTATGTCGCACCCCGGTCATCCTTGGGAAAACTCACCCATAGAGCGTTGGTGGAATGACTTCAAGCTAATCTGGATTAACAAACACCCTCGTCCTAAGACGCTAGCAGAGCTAGAACAACTCGTCAAAGGAGCCATTGAATACTTTAATACCAAACGCGCTTACACAAGCAAAAACGGCTTGACCGCGGAACAATTCCGCAACCAAGCCGCCTAAAATTTTTATCTATTTGATCTGTATACTTGACGGGACATAGTGCCGTCCAATTAAAATATTTTTTCTCTGGAACTTTTGTTATTACTCCTTCACGTAAATAGGGAGAATAAGATGTTGCTATTACAGCAGGCATTAATAACATATGCTCACTACAGTCAACTTTATCACTGTGATCAATTGATCGCCAATACTTTTCCAAAATATTTATTCCAAAACTGTACTGGATCAACTCCGGAATTGCCCCACCACCAAATCTTTTTCCAACCTCACAAAACACAAATTGTTTACTTTGGTCATCATAAAACCATTCAAAATGGAAAGGAGTAACTTGCTCTTCAATGGTGAATACTTCTAAAATATTTTTACATGCTGCAAATATCTTTTTAAGTAACTCAATATCATTCCAATACAGATGATTTGTTCTAATAATATAACCACTCTGCTCATTCAAAGTATTTAACAATAATTCTTCATATTCATTTGAAAAAATATATTGGATATTACTTCCCACAGCAAATCCATCACACGTCAACATTTGCTTTAATTCAACATATTCTTCAACTAAATAATTACCGTTATATATTTTTTTAGGCAAACTGCTTATTTCTTCTTTCGTCACTTTGTATACTTCTTCTGATCCTGCTAAATTTCGCGCTTTAACAATAGCTTCTGTAAGTTTATTTTTTTCAAAGAAACCAACCAATTTTTCATGCGATGTTACTAATTCAAATTTTGGTTGTGGTATTTCTGTACATCCATATAGCACTGAACGCATATAATATTTATCTTTAAACAAAGTATTCACAACAAACGTCGATCGTTTCTTTAGAAAAAAATCTTCTAAGAATCCTACTAATTCCATATCTTCTTCACTCAATGATGTAATACTAGTAATTTCTACACTCTTATTTAGTTCATTGATGCACTTAATTATCTCTGGTAATGTATACATCGTTAAAAAAATAACTTTAGCTTTCACACCTTGATATTCTGCATATTTTCTTCTTAAGGTTTCGGGCGCAATAATAATAGATTTTGTCTCATCTACATACTTTAATTCGACTACACGTGGAGAATAGCGAAATAAGATCAAATTCATTTTCAAACCCTCCTTAAATTTTACTGGAGTTAAATACCTCAATTATCCAAATACTTAATATTGCGTTAAAGAATGTTGTTCCTGCAAACGATATAGTTTTAGAAAATATCAATCGATTTTTTCCAGACATTATATCCACACTCCTCAGGTAATCTGATATTTACTTTTTGATAAAATCTTGGATACAAGTATATCACCGCTTGTCCTACATCTAATTTGTTCAATATTTCAAATGGAACTTCAAGGTTCAAATATTCTAACTCGTCCAAAGTACTTGTCCTGTGTATAATAAAATTTGAAATTTGCGATAATAATTTTGGTGAAATATCCAAAGGTGATTGAGTGGCCAAAACTAAGCTGACTCCATATTTTCTACCTTCACGCAATAGCTGAAAAAAGCCATTCTCTGACATATCAAATTCATTTTGAGGTAAATACCTATGTGCTTCATCAATAAATAAGCTAACTTTGAAATTGAATTCTGCGGTCATTCGCTTAGCCAAGATCTTTTTTAGGATCAACGACATTAAATATTTTTGTGAGTTCCCATATTTTTTAAGTCTTGATAGATCTAATACCAACGAACGTTTCATGCTCCTTTTTTCTAAAAATAAAGACAGGATATAATCTATATCATATTTAGATCTTCCTGTCTGATTTTTGGCACCAAACATTTCTAGAAAACACTGTCCCCGAATTCGGCGATCTAATACCATGAAGTCATCCCAACACTGATTGATCTTTTCACGATCATATACCTGTCCTACTAATGTATAGTCAGCTGTATCATCTTTTTTAGGAACTACAAACTCTTCGAGCGACTGTTTCGCTAATAAAGCAAACGGATAGCGATTCATCCATGGTTTTAGTTTCTCCACTTTATCCTGATAATCAGCGATTGGTAAACCAAGCTTTAAATAGACTTCTTTTCTCCCCACAATATTTTCTTGTATTTTCAATGATTCTATCGCTTGTTCTACTTTATTAGTTAATAAGGTAGAGGTCTCAATATCTAAAACTCTTAATAATTGCTTTACTTCCAGGCTTCCTGGATCAATGAAAGTATTTTCTCCTAAAGTATATACGACCATGTTAGGGAGTTTAGTATATTCACCCGTTGGATCTAAAATAATTACAGTTTCATTTTCTTTTTGAAGTTGGTAAATCAGTGAACGAGCTGTACAGGTTTTCCCGCTCCCAGTCTGGCCTGTGATCAACATATGCTTATCTACCAATTGTCTCGGTAAAAATCCGGTATTTTCTTTCGTAAAATTCATACTTGCCACCTATTCTAAATTACATGATCCTTCTAAAATCCATATATTTTGAATAATACAAATTTCCGCCAAAAACGTTAGGCAAATTAAGCACTATTTGCCCGCCTGAATTTTATAAACTGTTTCAATAAAATCTTTTTCACCAGTGATATCACTGCAAAAAGGGATATCGGTAAAATATTTTATTGTTTTTTTACTGTAATGTCTTATGTATTCCCTAGAATTATTCAAAGCGTCTTGAATTTCTTTTGTGATCCCGTACCGATCAGATAACGTAAAAGGATCATGTTTTTTCAGTAAGTTAGGATCTAGTTTTTGCAACTTGACCAATTCTTTCTTGATCGCTGCGATAGTTACAGCTTTCAAGAATTTTTTTAGCATATCAATGTCTATCTTTAGCAAAAACATTTGTATAGCTAGTAGTTTATATATTTTTTTCACAGTATGACCTAGATAATTTGACGCAACTGTGATCTGATACTTTTCAATAAATTTCACCGTTTCCACTAAAGAGATCAACCTAATGACCCTTTGATCAGATATTAATTGCTCACTTCCTATCCCAAATGAATCAACAATTTCAAGATATCTCTTACCACAAAATATACAATCCAACTGATTACAAAGCATTTCCAAGTACGATAAATTGATATTGATCTCAAAATATCCTCGCTTATTGATTTGAAATTCAGTACAATCGATCGCTGGATAAAACCTATCTCCAATTAGTGCAAAGATTTTTCTGTAATTTCCAACTCTTTGTTTATTGATATGAAAAGGCACTTCTAACTCGATCTCTTGGATATTTGCATCAAAAAAGCCTAATCTCCCTTTTCCAAAAGAATATAATTTGATACATTCACCTGATTTTGTTTTCACATAGGGGTCTAAAACACTTTGTAAAAAGTAAACTATCTCAGCATTTGATTTATTTATTAACAGAAAATTTTCCGTCTCATTATGTACTTCCCAATACGGATTAACAGGATCTACTGATAGCATTCTAGTCCAGATAGTTGGTTGATTATAATAATAATATCCACTACTCAAGTCTGTATAGTTTACGGATTGTAATGCTGACCCAATAAACCATTTATCCTTAGTAATTTTTTTGGATGAAATATCTTTGCAATGATACTTTTCAATTAGATCATTCATTTAAAAGTCCTCATTTCAAACAAATTAATATCTTGTTGTAGCTAGATTATCATTTTATTTGAATATGTGGAATTAACAATATATAATATTCTGATATAACAAAGCGTTATAACAAATATTAATTTAATAAGCTTTATAATTATCCCTAAGAAAAATAGTTAATGTATTTCTCATAAAAACATGATAATTATTCAGAAATTTGCTATTTTTTAAATTAGCAGTTAAAGGAGCAATAGGATATGTATAATTCATTAAATGTTGACTTGCTATATGTATTCATCACTGTTGCTAAGACAAAAAATATCAGTAAAAGCAGTAAGATCCTATCTCTATCTCAACCAGCTATCAGCAAAAAAATCCATCAACTGGAGGAACATTTTCAAGTTAGCTTGTTTGTACGTTCTTCCCGTGGAGTTGTATTAACATCAGACGGGCAAAATTTTTATCAACAAGCTATCAAAGTTTTACATGACTTTGATTCTCTTTACAGTGTCAAAAAGAGCGATCTAAATGCACAATTTGACAAGCTTAATATCGGTGTAACTAACAGCGCAACTTTGCTTTATCCTAGCTTTTTTAGCAAATTGCTCTTTGAGCAGCATCAACTTATACTGACTAACGATCTGGATGAATTAATAGAAAAATTTAATTATGGTAGCTTAGATATTATCTTCATAAATAATTTTTCTGAAAATAAACTTACCACTGAGCATGAAAAATATACCCTCTACTCAGAACCTTACTATGTTGTATATTCTCAAACCAATCCTTACATCACGTCATCTGATCTTTCATTAACGGCTAACGAATTGAGAAGAGTAAAGTTTATCCTTCATCCTGAATACCATTTTCTTATTCCACAAATTAGAGCCGCCTTTCAAAAAGCCGGTCTTTTGGTCCCAGAAATTCGGCAAGTCAATTGTTTTGACTTTATACATTATTTGATCAGCTGTCCGCAAACTAACTTAACTACTATTCTGCCTAAATTTCTTGCTAAACATTACGAGCAAATTTTCAAAACTAAGCTAACCTCCAAAAAACTAGCTTTACCTAAGTACTATGAAATATCTGTGATCTCAAATGGAAAATACCCACTTACCGCACTCATCCAAAAACTAGAGCAGTCTAAAATTTACTAGACTAAAAAAACATACCTGATCAAATCTCCTAAAAATACAATTTGATCAGGTATGTTCTATTATTAATGCAAGTACCTGCTCAACCGCATAAAAATACTCACACTAGATTTTTTCTATAAATATATTTTCCAACGCTCAGCCTTCAAATAATTCAGTTGAAAGGTAGCGTTCGCCGTTATCTGGGGCAACGGTCAAGACCCGCTTGCCAGCCCCCAATTTTTTAGCTACTTCGATCGCGCCGTAAATATTAGCCCCAGCTGAGATGCCTGGTAAGAAACCTTCTTTTTTCCCAACTTCGCGTGCCATCTCAAGCGCTTTTTGACTTGGAACTTCCAAAACATCATCGTAAAGTTTAGTATCCAAGATCGAAGGCACAAAGCCAGCTGAAATACCTTGGATCTTGTGCTTGCCCTTCTTGCCTTCTTTTAAGACTGGAGATTCACTTGGTTCAAGGGCATATACTTGAATATCAGCCTTCTTAGCCCGCAAAGCACGACCCACGCCAGTCAAAGTTCCACCTGTCCCGACCCCAGCAACAAAAGCATCTGGTAATTTAGCTCCAAAAGCCTGTAAGATCTCTTGACCAGTCGTTTGTTCGTGGATCAAGGCATTGGCAGGATTATCGAATTGCATCGGTAAGAAATAACCATTCTTCTCAGCCAGTTCCTTAGCGAGTTTGATCGCGCCACCCATGCCTTCTTCACCTGGGGTCAAGATCAATTCAGCGCCATAGCCTTGCATCAATTTACGCCGTTCGATACTCATCGTTTCTGGCATCGTGATCAATAAACGATAGCCTTTAGCCGCCGCAACTGTCGCTAAGCCGATGCCAGTATTACCTGAAGTTGGTTCGATGATCGTGCCACCTTTAGTCAACTTTCCGGCTTCTTCAGCAGCTTGGATCATCGCTAAGGCTACCCGGTCTTTGACTGAACCAGCTGGATTGAAAAATTCAAGTTTAACATAAACATCAGCTGCGTTTGCCGGAACAACATTGTTCAACTTGACGATCGGTGTGTTACCAATAGTATCTAAAATCGAATCATAAACTTTACTCATATCAAGACCCCCGTTAATTTTTGATAAGTTCTTTAGCTTGGCGTGTCTTAGCCACTTGGTGTAACCAGTTAGCAAAGAATTGCTTTTGTAATGTTTCCCATAAAAACTGTGGTCGTCCATCAATATAGTAATTTTGAGGACGAGCCAGCGAATCTTTGGCACTTGGATCAGCAGCTAATTCGCGTGCATATTCTTTTTGTAAAGCATCTCCGCCATACTCCAAATGCGAAAATAGAAATGTCTGATGTCTTGTCGGTGCTTCAAGTAAGAAAGCTTCCCCAGTCTGTGAGATAGCGGTGATCTCTAACTCAGGCACTTGTTTTGCCTGGGTAAGATCAATATCAGCATACCGCGCATGTGGCGCTAAAAAGCCCGGCGTGACTTGAGTTAATAAATTGGAATCACGTAAAACTTCTTGCGGATAGATCCCAAATAATTTTTGAGGCAATAAATACTTATCCACACCGTAAAAATAATTGACTGCAGCCATGGCGCCCCAACAGACGTACAACTGCTCGAGCTTATTTTGAGCTAAACAATTAAAGAGCTCCTGCAATTCATTGATGTATGTGATCTCTGCAAAAGCTAGTTTTTCGATCGGAGCACCAGTCACGATAAAAGCATCGAGTTTTTCAACTTCAGCTAACTCAAGTGGGTGCGCGATCTGTGCGACTTGAGCTGGAACTGGCCGATCTTGGTAATGATCTTTAGGATAAAAAAAGGTCAACTCAACTGGCTGAGCCGAATTCTTCAAGATCTGTTCAAACCGTCTTTTGGTGTCTAATTTATCGTGCATCAAGTTTAATACACCGATCTTTAAGACATTTTCAGGCGTACGCATGACTATATCCTTCCTTTCTGGATAATTACAGCCAAGTGATTTACTTGTATTCTGTAAGTCAAATTATACACTAGCCCTCTACAAAAGACAATTATGCTACTATAAGATACATGTTTTATGCTATAATTTTGCAAAACCATTTATTTTAAGGGGGCTTTGCCAATGGCATTACCAAATCGAAAAGACGTCGCTTCAGAACTCACGTGGGATCTGACCCCACTTTATCCAAACGATAAAGCTTGGGCTAAAGATCTAACAGTTTTAAAACAACTCGTAAAAGATCTTGTGGCTGATTTTGATGGTCACTTGACGACTACCGCTCAGATCTTGGCTGGCTTAGCAGCGCTTGAAAAGGTCGAACAAAAAGCATCTTTGATCGAGCATTATGCTTTCTTACATCAAGCAAGCGATATGACTGATCCGCATTATGATCATTTATTGAAACAAGCCGAACAAACTTTAGCCTTTAAGAACGCTAAACTAGCCTTTTTTGATATCCAAGTCAGCCAAAACTCGACTGCGATCTTAGATGAGGTAGCTACTAAAGAACCACGCTTTGCCTCAGTTATTCGGCATTTGAAAGCTAAACAAAAGCATCTCCTTGAGCCTAAGACCGAAGCGGCGCTTGCCCTATTAGGTCCAACGCTAAATGCTCCTGAAAAGATCTACACGACGACCCGAGCTGCTGATATGGACTTTGAAGATTTTGTGGTCGATAAAACGACATATCCGATGTCATTTGTCTTGTATGAAAATACCTATCAATACCACCCTAATTATAAAGTACGCCAAAAAGCCTTCGAATCATTCTCTAAAACGCTAAAAAAATATCAAGATACAGTGGCAGCTACTTACTACACCCAAGTTGCTAAAGAAAAAACCTTGGCGACCTTGCGCGGATTTGATTCGGTCTTTGACTATCTGTTGGCTGACCAAGAAGTTACTCATGAAATGTTTGACCGCCAGATCGACTTGATCTTAGACAAACTCGGACCAGTCATGCAAAAATATGCTAAACTCATCGGTAAAACACATGGTTTAAAGCAAATGAACTTTGCTGATCTACAGATCGATCTTGATCCTGAATTTGCACCTAAAGTCAGTTTAAACGAAGCACCAAATTACATTAAAAAGGCTGTCTCACTTTTAGGTGACAATTATGCCAAAATGGTCATGCGCTCATTTGATGAACGCTGGGTCGATTTTGCTGTCAACGCTGGTAAGGAGACGGGTGGCTTTGAGACCGATCCATATGGTGTGCATCCTTATATTTTGATGTCTTGGACAGATGAGTTAGCCGACGTCTATACGCTTATCCATGAGCTCGGTCACGCCGGTCAAGCACTGCTCACCGCCCAAAATAACTCTATCTTAGGTAGCGACCCTTCGATGTATCTGATCGAAGCACCGTCGACCTTTAATGAATTATTGCTGACGCATTCCTTGGAACAAAGTACGACTGACCCACGAATGCAACGCTTTGCTTACACTAAGATGTTGACCAATACGTTCTATCATAATTTTGTGACTCACTTACTTGAAGCAGCTTTCCAACGTGAAGTCTATCAGATCATCGATGCCGGTGGTTCATTTGATGGGGCTAAACTCTGCGAACTCAAGCAAAAAGTTCTCAAGCGCTTCTGGGGCGATGCAGTCGTGATCGATGAGCGTGCTGCTTTGACTTGGATGCGTCAATCGCATTACTATATGGGCTTGTACTCATATACTTACTCAGCCGGCTTGACGATCGCAACTCAAGCTTATTTGAAATTAGTGGCTGATCCAAAGCCACAAGTTGCCGCTTGGCTTGAATTCTTAAAACTCGGTGACCAAAAAACACCCGTCGCCGCCGCCAAAGTCGCTGGTGTAGACATTTCAACTGCTGCTCCGCTTGAAAATACGATCGCCTTTTTGGATGAGACCGTCGAAAAGATCAAAGCTTTGACAAACCAACTGGAAAACAACTAAAGTTTCATGTGAAACAATACGGTCAATAGCTAGCGATCTTCTTTAATTGTAAAAAGTTAAAAAAGCAACAGTTCTTTAACGACAAACAGGTTGTCTGGCAAAGATCTGTTGCTTTTTTTAGGTGTTTGACATGCTAAAAGCACTCATCGTTGCATAATCAGCTTGAGTGATCCCCGAGATCGTCATGAATGTTAATAATTTCCCCAGAAGCACTGTTAGATCATGATCTTCGAGCGATGTCCCATCATCAGTGACCATTTCATAATAAGCGACATCTTTATAAGAAAAGATCCCCAAGTTAAAGAAATCAAAGCGCGTTAAGGCAACTTTTTCTGGTGCTTGGAATTTATCTTCTAACAACAATTGCAATTCATTTTTGGCGCTCACAAAGATCGTTGGTTGCTTGAACAAAGCATTGATCCCCGTAAACAGTGGCCGCGCTGGCTTTTGGTCTGGTAAGGCTTCTAACTCTGCTTTTAACTGCAATAATTTAGCTTTAAATAATTTGACCAGCTCTTCATTTGGTACTCCATTTGTAGCCGTAACATAAAGGCCGTCGCTTAGCTTAGCCACAGGATATCTCATACACTGTGTCACTTCTCTTTTTCCGGTCCAAAGACGCTTGTCCCGAAAGAGATTGCCGTACTCTGGATAACGCGTCTGTGCCCGGCGCAAAGTCTGACCTAGATTACCGATCAAATTAACGGCCATCCCATTGATGTTTTGGTCCGTCAAAAAACTTGCAACAAAATCTTTAACTTTCATAAAACCATCCCTTCTATTTTTCCATTTCGATCATAGCACATTTTAAAGGTAAACGAAATATATTTTTAGGATAACCTAAAATGGTTAAAAAAATAAATAGAACTCACTTCGAGTCCTATTTACTCAGATCCTTTAAAAACGCGACAAATTCAGGATCATCATTTAAACAAGGAACAACATCATAGACCTCTCCCCCAGCTTGTTCAAAGTAGGTCCGATTTTCGAGTTCTAGTTCGTATAACGTCTCCAAACAATCCGCCACAAACGACGGTGAGATCACCAATAATTTTTTGCATCCCTGCTTTGGTAAATGCTTGATCGTTTCATCAGTCGCTGGCTCAAGCCATTTAGCTGGACCAAATTTAGATTGGTATGTATGTAAGATCTCGATATCTGGCAACATTGCTTCAAGCTTAGCAGTCGTTTCTTCACACTGTGCTTGGTAAGGATCGCCTTTTTTTACATAACTTTCTGGGATCCCATGATATGAGATGATCAACTTATCATATACTTTTTTACTCCAATACTCCTTGATCTTATCTGCGAGTAGCTTCAAGTACGCCTCACTTTCATAAAAAGAGGTCACAAACTTGATGTTCGGCACATAAGTTCGCTTATGATAAAACCGCATCACATCGTCACTGACTGAACCTACTGTTGTCGTCGAATATTGCGGATAGAGCGCAATAATACATAGCTCAGTTACTTTTTGGGCTTCAAATTCCGCTAAAACCTGTGAAATATCTGGCTCGCCATAGCTAAATGCATACTTTACCACCGTATCTGGCACTAAAGCCTGCAATAATTCAGCCTGTCGCTTAGTATAATATGCCAAGGGCGAGCCGTATTCAGCTGACCAGATCTTTTTATACATCTGTGCTGAAAATTTAGGGCGCCGAGGTAAGATCATCAACTCCAAGACTGGCTTCCAGATCACGTCTGGGGTCGCGATCACCCGTTTATCACCTAAAAAGCGACGCAAGTAGGGGCGTAAATGTTTAGCTGTCGGACTTTTTGGAGTTCCAAGATTTATTAGCAAAATTCCTTTTTTCATCTATTATCCTCTATCCTTAAGATCAGTATACTTAAGATAGTACCACACTTGCGCTAAATTGAAAAATTTAGGTACTCTAACCTACTCTAAGCCCTCTAAATGTTTCTGATATAAGACATCCGCGATCGACTGGGGTAAGATCGACTGTTCGACTAGAAGATCCAAATACGACTTAAAATCACTATCCCCAGGTGTTTTTTGAGATAAAGCTAATTTTAGCTTTTGCATCCGCTTTTTGAGCACAAAATACGACATCCCCGTCTCAACTGACAACTTTGACAACTTAAAATCCGCTTGCGCTAACTGATGCAAAAAGATGACATCTTCTTGGTCGAGCGCCTCATACCATTTCTTGGACACTTTGATTTCCCCTTTTTTTAAAATATATTGTAATCATAACGCCGAATATTACTAGTAGCAACACCTTAGTAATGGTTGTTATCAAAATTTAAAACAACTCTAGAAAAAATCACCTACATAACAGCGATAATAATAGAAAATAAATTTACTTGATCAGTAATATTTAAGTAAATTTAAATTTTTGACAAGTCTATTAAAAATTTTTTTGCGCCAAACACCGCCTAATTCACGTATTGCACATTCTGCCAAAAAATCAATAGTTTTTCACAAAATACAGTGATATATACTTAGTTACGTTGAGAGAACCTCAACTATCCATAATGAAAGAGGTGATGAATCGGTGCTGTTAGCTTTTAGTGGATGCGCCCACCTTAGCTTATAGCTCTCGATCTATTGACATCGTGGTAAGTAGTCTTCTTAACATCCTGCTTAACTTTTTTAGACTGCCCCTGTCCATGTATGTCATATAGTTTCATCGATCTCACTCTCTAACTAATAATTGCCAAAAAGTCGTTAAACAAGACTACCCCCTTGTTTAACGACTTTTTGATATGATCACTTTTTCAGTATTTTGACTAACTCACGTGCTTTACGGAAAGAAACTTTACCCCCGATCGTTGCTTTAGTATCAAAATAAACAAGTGCTCGTTTTCTATCACAAAAAAGATCAGCACGATGCAAATACGCATCATACTGATCTTTACGTTATTTATACAGTGCTACCTGCTTTAGCTCACACTCTTTTGTGTCTTATCCGCCCATTCGATCGTACGGTCGACCAAAGTAGATTGGCTATCCACAAGTGGTAAGTCAGTGATCGGTTCGCGTTCTTGAGCAAGTGATAACTCAGTACAGCCTAAGATCACCACATCACAGCCTGTTTCTTGGATCATTTGGGCTACTAGATCATGGAATAATTTACCATCGACCACGTCTTGTTCTTTGATATCATCATAGATCAATTCGTCGGTCATCTTTTGGACGGCTGGACTTGGCTTGGCTAAGTCATAGCCAGCAGCTAAGATCTCTTTATCGTAGATCTGATCACGGATCGTGCCTTGAGTTGCGACTAAGCCGACTTTTTTAGCTTTTGGATAGCTTTTTTTGATCTCAGCGACTGTTTCTTTAGGCATGTGCAAGATCGGCACATCAACAGCTTTAGCAAGCTCATCATAAAAATAATGCGCCGTATTACATGGTAAAGTGAAAAAGTCTGGGCCAAGCGTCGCATATTGCTTAAAATCTTCGATCAAATCTGGTAAAGGGTTTTGCTTAGTATTATCCAAAATATACGCGGTTCGATCTGGTACCGTCGCATGGTTGACCAAGGTATAGTTGTAATAATCTTGATCTTTATGCGCTTTAGTACGTAAATTCAACTGGTGGATATAGCTTTCGGTCGCCATCGTTCCCATACCACCGATAATTGTAAAAAAGTTTTTCATCGTATCTTATCCTTTATTTTCTGCAAAATAACGAGCAAAATTCTTTACATAATTGTGGTTCATCCACTTGATCAATAACCACCGCTTAGGATTCATATCTTCAGAATATTCATATGTTGTTCCATAACGATTTTCTTTGATCAACTCTAAAGCACGTTTCTTTGCTTCATTTTCACGTGCGTATTTTTTGAAAGTCTTCACTGGAACACCCAACCATAAAGCAGCATGGTCGTTATGTTCATTGCAGTAAAGTGTTTGGGCGTCCTTAAGCTCGCCCGTCACGTAATCACGTACGACCCACTGTGCCAAGTTATAACCATTCAAGGTCACAAAAAAGCTACTGCGACCTTGACGCAAGTTGATCTCAAAGAGCTTGTATTTACCATCACGCACATCGTATTTCATATCAAAATTAGCATAACCTGTAAACTTGATCTCTTCTAAGAATCTTTTGATCGTATCATAGATCTCTTGGTTATATTCTGGCATGATCGCTACATAGTTACCGATAGCAGACGGAGCTGGATCTTCCAGTAATGGATGACCTAAACACATCATCTTGACCTTGTGATCTTGATCAACATAGGCATTTAAGACCCGCATGTTACTATCATCACCTGGGATGAAATCTTGTAAGATAAAATCACCCGTATAGCCATTAGTGTAGGCTAAGTCGACGATCCGGTCAAATTCTTCGCGCGATCGGATCCGAAAGGCCTTCTTACGTCCTTCGAATTTAACGTCTAACCAAGCAATACTATTAGCTGGTTTTAAAGCTACCGGATAGTCAAATGGTTGCTCGATCTTCTCACCGCTATCGTGCATTTCCTTGGTTATAATTTGCGTCTTAGGATAAGGAAGATCATATTTTTCACAGATCTTATAGAAGTTTTCCTTGTTGTTCAACTGATGCAACATATCAACATCGATATATGGGCAAACAAAGACATCCTCTAACTCCTTTTTATGACGGACGATAAGCTCTGCGTATCCATCGCCACAACCGATCAAGATGACTGGTTCTTCATGATCCCGATAGCGTTCTTTGATTTTTAACATCTCTTCGATCCAGACTGGATCTTCAGCAAAACCATCGATCAATTCAAGATCCACGATCTTCGTAAAGCGGGTTGGAGCTAATTCTCGTTGTGCAAATGCTTTGACCGGTTTATGAAACATTTCATAAAATGAACGTGCCATACCGTACACATTAAAGTCGCTCCCCAAAAGGATCGGGGTAAAATCTGCTGTTTCAATTGCCATTACTCTAATTCCTCCAAAATCTCTTGTGCCAATTCAACGTCGGTCGGATATAAGATCTTCTCACCTTTAACTTTTAGGTATTTATCCTCCCCACGGCCTGCTAAAACAACAACATCCGTCGCTGTGCTAGCTTCGATCGCCAAACGGGTCGCTTTTTTACGATCAAGTTCAAAAACAACTTCGACCCGCTCATGATCGATATGCGCATCGATCTCTTGGGCGATCTGCATTGGATCTTCAAATCCAGGATCATCAGTCGTCAAATAAGCAACATCAGCTTCTTCGCTCAGGGCTTTACCAAAGCCCTCGCGCCGTGAGACCCCTTTATCACCGGTGCTTCCGACTACGACTCTGATCTTTCCAGCATGAGTCTGTTGCCGTAAAAATTTGAGCAACGCACTCAAACTTGCATAATTATGGGCATAATCAATGTAAACTGTCCCGTGAGCTTTCGAGCTGAGCATTTCCATTCGGCCGGGAACTTTGACCAGTGGTAGAGCTTCTTTAGCGACTGCTTTACGAGCCCCAGCTAAAGCCGAAGCGATGATCGCACTAGCTGCATTGCCTTCATTGTAATCACCCGCCAAAGCGATCGCATAAGTACCGTCGATCGCCAAGGCCTGCGCTTTTTTAGTTTTAGCACTCAATTTAAATTCACTTTGTTTAAGATCTTCAAAGTCATTAGCGATCTCAAAATCAACTGGTACATCAAAACTCAGTTGCGCATCTTTTCGGGCATAAAGATAGATATTTCCGCTCCCCACACTCGCTTTAGCTGTTTGATAAACATCCAACAAATATGCTGTTTCAGCATTGATCACACAAGTCTTAGAGTTCAAAAGTAATTGTTCTTTACAGAACAGATAATCTTCAAAAGTCGGATGTTCATTTTTACCGATATGATCGGGGGAAATATTTAAAAACAGCCCGATATCATATTTCAAGCCATAGACACGGCTCTTCTTATAAGCTTGAGAGGAGACTTCCATGACTAAATGATTCATCCCATTATTGATCGCTTGACGCATATCGTGGAAGAGGTCTAAGGACTCTGGTGTGGTCAAGTCAGATTTAAATCGTTGGTCTGGGTTTGGTCCTAAGATCCGGTCGATCGTAGAAAATAAAGCGGTCCGATCACCGGTCGCCTGTTCTAAGATCCCGCGGGTAAAGTAAGCCGAGGTCGTTTTGCCCTTCGTTCCCGTATAAGCGATGATGAACAATTCATTTTGGGGGTAATTGTAAAAAGCAGCTCCCAACAAGGCCATTGCTTTTTGAATATCGGAAACGATGATCGCGGTCATCCCATCGCCTTCTGGGTAATATTGTTCCGCCACATAACCTGTTGCCCCAGCTTTTTTGGCACTAGCTAAATACTCAGGTCTAAAATTACCCTTGCAGATAAATAGCGTTTGGGCTCCAGCTTTACGGGAATCGTATGTAATTTTGGTAAACATTTCCGCTTTAGGTGCGATCACAAGTGATTGCAACAATTGGTGTTCTTGTAATAATTTTTTTATCTCTGGTACAGCTAGCACGCCTGACTGCATCTCCTCATACTCATTTTTATATCTTATTGATTATCTCACGTTTTCAAAAAAAAATACAATATATATGGAACTCAGTGCGGACAAATGCGCTTTGAGCCGTATGAATAAGGATAGCTCAACTTTGAGGCGTTTTTTGCCTCGGAGTTGGGGTATTCTTATTCACTAGGCTCTGCATTGGGTAGCACGACAATACTCAGTGCGGACAAAATCGGGTGAGGCGTTCGGATAGCCTAGAAGAGACAATGATGCGTTTTTGGCATCGTTGGCTATTCGTAGCTATCCGCTAGCCTCAGATTTTGGTAGCACGACAATACTCAGTGCGCAAGACCGCGATCAGCTCCGTAGAAATAACGGTAACTCACTTATGAGGCGGGTCTTGCCTCATGAGCGAGGTATTGTTATTTCCTAGGAGTTGCGGTCTGGTGCACGTCAATAACTCAGTGCGGACAAATGCGCTTTGAGCCGTATGAATAAGGGCTACTCGACTTTGAGGCGTTTTTGCCTCGAAGGTGAGTTGTCCTTATTCACTAGGCTCTGCATTTGGGAGCACGTCAACACTCAGTGCGGACAAATGCGCTTTGAGCCGTATGAATAAGGGCTACTCGACTTTGAGGCGTTTTTTGCCTCGAAGGTGAGTTGTCCTTATTCACTAGGCTCTGCATTTGGGAGCACGACATTACTCAGTGCGGACAAAATCCCATCTGAGCGAAGCCACAGCACTACTATTTTAGTTTGATATATCTATCTAAAATTCATGCTAGTCTTCCAAGTGTTATTTTATCCTATCTTTAAGGTAAATTAAAGCTAAGTTTATTGTTTACAAGTATAAAGGGGTATAAAATCAAATCAGAAGTATAAACGAGTATAAAGGAGGAGAATTTATGAATAATCCATTCAATCCCAGTTTCGGTAAAGTTCCTAATATTTTTTTAGACCGTGCCCATGCCGTCACTAAATTATCGACCGAACTTCAAAACCCCAATAGTCCCTATCAGACAACTCTGATCTACGGAGTCCGAGGAGTTGGCAAAACTTCACTTTTGACTGATGTTGGTAATAAAATGAGTGCTAAAAAAAATTGGTTAGTGGTAAATCTAACAACTAATTATAATGTTTTACAAACTTTGATCGATTCCATCTGCCAAAAAAGTTCACCTGAGATCAAAAGGTTACTCGATAAGATCGAAGGCATCAAGTTGTCAGCTTTTGGGATCCAATTTGAGTATCGTCTACAAGAGCTTACTGAAACAAATTACCAGATATTACTCGAAAATATTTTGGATAAACTACAAGCTAAAAATATTTCACTGTTGGTCACCATTGATGAAGTCGATCCAACACCCGAGATCAAAAATTTCATCTCATTATATCAGCTATTGATCCGTGAAAACTACCAGATATCCTTGATCATGACTGGTTTGCCCAATAAGCTTTCCGAATTACAAAATGACGATGTTTTGACCTTTCTACTTCGCAGTGCGCGGATGGAACTTTCTAATTTAGATCTACTTTCGATCAAACACAGCTACCAAGATACCTTCGCTAAAAAAGGTATCACTATTAGTGATGATGTTTTGATCGCAATGGTCAAAAAAACTAAGGGATATGCTTATTCTTTTCAACTATTGGGATATTTATTGTGGGAAATTGCCGATAAAAAGATAACTTTGGCAACACTAGAACAGATCCAAGGTGAGTATCTTGCAACTTTAGGCAGAAATGTCTACTACAAGGTCTTACAAGAGCTCTCACCAGTCGATCATAGCTTTGTGATCGCCATGGCAAAAGCTCCGACCCAGGTTGTCACGACCGCCTATCTCCAACAAAAACTGGACAAACCTAAAAACTATCTTTCAATGTATCGCAAGCGCCTTTTAGATGCACAAGTAATCAAAAGCCCTGCGCGTGGAATGCTTGAATTTACCTTGCCATATTTCAAAGAATATATCCTTGAAAACTTAAAATTTTACGTTTAAAAAGAGACTGTGACGGTCTCTTTTTTTAGTGGGAACGCATTCACAAAAAAACTCAAACCCAATGCAAAAAGTGCATTATGTTTGAGTTCACATTAACTGTACGGCACTACCGCTTTAGTTCATACTCTTTCTAATTTAATTTTATCTTTGGCAACAAATATAGATAACACCCAAAGCCTATACTAGCAAGCCCGACCCAAAAGCAGGCTAGGTGATAAGGAGAAAAAGTCGAAGCGAGCATAACACCTAACGCCCCTAACAAAGCGGTCCCCCGATAAATAAAGCCATTTAGTGCCATATACGTTCCACGTAATTCTTGTGTTGATAACTCTGCCAGTATCGTCTTGCTCAACGGAATGATGAAAACTTCACCGATCGAAGCTACAAATACAGCTGATACTAAAGTATAGAAATTATTAGAACTAATAATAAAGAAGAAAGCCGGAATATACATCACTAAGCCTAAGAGCAACAAGTGCTTCTCACCTAACCTTTTAGTCAAACTAGGTACGATCAAGGTCATCAAGACTACGATCAGTGTATTTTCCGTACGGATCAGTCCTGCCATTTGGATCCCAGTAAATTCGTGGCCTAAAACTATCACCTGAAATGACTTGGCTAAACGCACACTAACGTAATTTATCACCTGTGCGTCCAGTGACATGACTAGCAGTTGGGCCACACAATAGATCACAAACTGCCTGTTTTGTAAAACTTTGCCATACATTAAAAGCAACTGCTTTACGTTATTTTTTCCTGTTAAGCTGGGCGCATCATCAGTCAAATAACGTGCCATGATGTAAAGTACCACAAGTGATGATAAGGATAGCAGCGTAAATAATTCAAAGCGATATTCATTAAAAAACATCCCGCCGATCATCGAGCCAAACATGATCGACAAATTCATCGCCCAATAATCGACTGCATAGATGAATGAACGATTTTTTGGCGTACTATCATCAATGATCATCGCTTCGGCTGCTGGATTTAAAAGAGCTGTTGCAGTATTTTGCAGTAGCATCATCATAAATGTCACACTAGGGATGATAAATATTGGTGAATTGAAGAGTGCCATAACAGCTAAAGCGCTTGTTTGGCAGAGCTGAGCCCAAATGATGATTTTTTTCTTACCAAATATATCGGCTAAATAGCCACTCAAAAATCCCATTACGATCGCCGCACTGGTGATGATAAGCAACATCGTCCCTGCTGTTTGGTCTGAAAAATACAGCGTTAAATAGATCGACATGAAAGGATAGACCATATTGCCAAAAAAACGAGATAGAAACGATGTCAGTAAGCGCACACGAACATTGATGTTCAAGCTTCGTAACTGTGATACCATAAATTTCCCCCTTATTTTAAGATCTTGACTGCATTTTATTTATGTTTGAGCGCAGGATATTGCTCAAGTCGTTTTGGAATAAAAATCTAATTCCGCATTTTGATAAAAAGATCAAGGCCTGTTTTAAGTGTTAACGTTTCACTCACAAATACTTTCTTGTCCATAATTTCCTCCCCTAGCTACCTTAAGACAATATAAAGTTATCCAAATAATAGCCTTTTTCTACATCTCGGTCAAATCTTTTTTTAATTTAGTTATATGTTTTTTAATAAAAAACAGCCCTAAAACCAGTTTTTCCCGGTTTTAGGGCTGTTTTAACAAATCTATTTAAATTTCTTCACTCCGGGCACCCTTTTGATCGACTCCTAATTGGGCAAACTCACCAGTCAAACTGTGTTTTCTGGCTTCCTTGATGAATAGATCCATCTTTTCAGGCGCGATCAGGGTCATTACGGTGGGACCAGCCCCACTCAAATACGTACCCTTAGCACCTATTTTATGGCCTAATTCACGTAAAACTTTTAAATGTGGGACTAATTTTTCACGGTATGGCTCATGATAGCTGTCTTGTTCGATCAATTCAGCCACTAGCTCTAGATCGTTAGTCAATAAGGCTGCTACTAAGGCATTGCCCACACTTCCCGCTCGTACTGCCGTCGCATATTCCAATTGTTTGGGTAAGACGCTTCGACTGACCTTAGTCTCCAATTCAAAATCAGGAATATACGCTAACAGCCCGATCTCAGGAAATGAAGCTTTGATCGTTTGTGGATGTGCATTTACCATCAATGAGAGCGTCAGACCCCCAAATAATGCTGGTGCTACGTTGTCAGGATGCCCTTCGATCTTAGTAGCTACCTCAAGTAATTCTTGGTCTGAAAACTGTTTGGTAGATAAAACTTGAGCTAACTTCAACCCAGCCACGATCGCTGCTGAACTACTGCCAAGTCCGCGCGCCAAGGGGATCTTAGAGCTCATTTTTAGCCTGTGCGGAGTGAGAGCCTGATCCAAGGTCAAAGCTGATGCGATGACCAAATTCGTTTCATCATGCGAAACTTCTGGGCCAAGATCATGTTCGATCTGCCAGTTAGCCGTTTTTTCCAATACCTCTAATGTCAAATAACGATCAACGGCTAGCCCTAAGGAATCAAAACCAGGGCCCAAGTTAGCACTGCTAGCGGGTACAATGATCTTTTTCATACACTAGCCCTCCAATACTTTATATGCAGCCAGTAACTGCATCTCTGGCATTTCTTTTAGTTTGGCTTTGATCGCATTTAGCTGAGCCTCACTCATCGCATGGGTCACAAGTGAGATCCGCGCGGTACCTTTGCTTTCACCGGTCTGTTTGATCACATTGAAGCTAGCCTTTTGTTTGGCCATGATCTCAGTTAACTTCAGCATTTGCCCCGGTTTGTCTGGGAGCAACAAGGAAAGATAGTAAGGATAGATCACGTCACTTGCTGGGGCTAAAGCGACGTTTTTGACATAATCGTTAAAGCGACTACCCGTAGTCTCTAAGACGATATCTTTGGTGACTGCGATGATGTCGCTCAAAACACTATTAGCAGTCGGCAATTCCCCCGCACCTGGGCCATAAAACATCGTCTCACCGACAGCTTTACCGGTCACTAAAACAGCATTATTTTCATTTTGGATCGCTGCCAACGGACGTGAACTAGGAACAAGCACCGGTCCAACTGAAACATCTAATTTATCATCGATGAGCTTAGCGATCCCTAGCAATTTGATCGTATAGCCTAACTGAGCCGCTTCATTGATATCGGCAAGTTGCACGCCATCGATCCCCTCGAGTTTCACATCATTAACAGTGATATCTTTTCCAAAGGCAAACTGCGTCAAAATGATCATCTTATAGGCAGCATCCTTACCTTTGACATCATTAGTGGGGTCAGCTTCTGCAAAACCTTTTTCCTGCGCAAGTTTTAAGGCTTGGGCATATGAGAGTCCATTTTGCGTCATCTGAGTCAAAATAAAATTCGTCGTCCCATTGACGATCCCTAAGACCGACTCCACTTGATCGGCAGCAAACGAATTGACGATCGTACGCAAGATCGGGATCCCCCCAGCAACACTAGCTTCATAAAAGAGGTCACAGTGATTTTGTTTGGCAAGCTCCGATAGCTCGGGGCCGTGTTGAGCGATCAGATCTTTGTTAGCCGTCACCACATGTTTTTTGGCATTGAGCAGTTGCTTGATGTAGCCACGCGCAGTCTCGACTGTCCCCATCACTTCAACGACGATCTTGATATCATCATCGGTCACTAACTTGGTAAAATCATCAGTCAATTCGATCCCCGTCAGATCCACATTACGCTTAGCGGTCACATCACGTACGACCACCGTTTTGACATTTAACTTGCAACCCGTGATGTCTGTGATCTTTTGTGCATTATCCTGTAAGATCTTCACGACCCCGCTTCCAACCGTTCCTAAGCCCAAGATCCCAATATCGATCGTCTTCATGCGCGCATTCCTCCGTGTCTAAAAAAGTTATATTTCCTTAATATTAACACATTCAAATTCCACTCAAAAGATTTTAAACACCTAATTTAATTTAACTAATAATTTTTACTTGTTATTTTAACCTTACTTTGGTAGTATGAACTCAAATTTACTCGAAAGGAATGTGAACTTATGGCAATTTCATACCGTAGCACGCGTGACCAACATGCCACCCCTTTTTTGGCTTCACAAGCTGTCTTACAAGGGCTGAGTCCCGATGGCGGTCTCTTTGTCCCAGATCATTTACCCCAACTTAACTTGGAATTAATGGATCTACCAAAATTAACTTATCAAGAATTGGCTTTTAAAATTTTACAACCATTCTTTAGTGATTATACTGCTACCGAATTACAGGACTGTATTGCCAAAGCTTACGGGGATAACTTTACCTCACCCCAGATCACACCTGTCAAATTTACTGCTGATCTTGCCTATTTGGAATTATTCCATGGTCCAACGATCGCGTTTAAAGATCTCGCGTTGCAATTATTGCCACATTTACTGCAATTAGCGGCTAAAAAAAATCAAACTGCTCTAAAGACAGTGATCTTGACTGCAACTTCGGGTGACACTGGTAAAGCTGCTATGGCAGGATTTGCTGATGTTAAAGATACTCAGATCATTGTTTTTTATCCTAAAGACGGGGTCAGTGAAGTCCAAGAAAAGCAAATGCGCTCCCAGACTGGCGCTAACACCCATGTGGTGGCGATCACGGGAAACTTCGATGATGCTCAAACCAAGGTCAAAGAGATCTTCGATGATCCTGATATGGCACTTGCACTACAGCAAAAGGGCTATCGCTTCTCTTCTGCTAATTCCATCAATATCGGGCGTCTATTCCCGCAAATGGTCTATTACTTCTACGCTTATGGCCAAATGCTCAAAGCTGGTAAGATCTCTGCCGGACAAGCAGTCAACTTCAGTGTTCCAACGGGAAATTTTGGCGACATTTTAGCTGGATGGTACGCTAAAAAACTCGGGTTACCGATCAAAAAATTGCTCTGTGCTTCAAATGAAAACAATGTCCTAACTGAATTTTTTGCGAGCGGGATCTATGACCGCAAACGTCCATTCCACGCGACAACCTCGCCTTCGATGGATATTTTAGTTTCCAGCAACTTAGAGCGTCTATTGTTCTATACGCTAGATCAAGATGCAACTAAAACTGCACAATTGATGGATCAGCTCAGTACCAGAGGCGTTTATATGCTTGATGCTGAATTGGTCACCAAATTACAAACTGAATTCTTTGCTGATTTTGCCACGATCGACCAGACAGCCACTGAGATCAAACGCGTTTTTGAAAAAGAAGGTTATCCGCTCGATCCACATACTGCGGTCGGTTCGTTTGTCGCACGTCAATACCAGTTAAAAACAGGCGATCTCACCCCGATGATCGTCGTTTCTACTGCTAGCCCGTACAAATTCCCTGAGGCTGTCTTAGATGCTTTAGGTAAGCGCCAAGAAGCCACTGGAACAGCAGCCTTAAAACAGTTACATCAAGTGATCGCACAGCCTTATCCACAAACGATCGTAGAACTCTTTACCGCACCACTCTTACACGATCTGACTTGTGATCCTAAAGATATGAAAAAACTAGTGCTCCAACTCGTTAAGTAAAATTAGATAAGATATAGAGGTTTTTTGTTATGAAAGTTGTTAAATTTGGTGGAAGTTCTTTAGCTAATGGTGAACAGTTCAAAAAAGTTATCGCTATCGTGACCGCTCAACCAGAGCGTCAAGCCGTGATCACCTCGGCCCCAGGCAAACGTTTTAGCGATGACATCAAAGTGACTGACCTATTGATCACTTATGCTGAACAATTTTTAAATTATCTAGATACTAAAAAAATCCAAGAAAAGATCTTTGACCGCTACCAAGAGATCGCCCAAACATTTGAGTTACCAACCGAACAACTCACTTGGCTCAAAAAAGAATTACAACAGCTCCAAGAGCGGACTTATCCCAGTGCCGAATATCTTTTAGCAGCTTTTAAAGCACATGGAGAATATTTCAATGCTCGCCTCTTGACCTTGATCTTGAATCATCTGAAGATCAAAGCGCGTTTCATCGATCCGCGCGAAGTTGGCTTATTAGTCAGCTCTGATCCTAACGACGCCACGGTCTTGCCCGTGACTTATGAAAACTTAGCTCGGCTAGACTATACGGATGAGAAATTGATATTTCCCGGGTTTTTTGGAGTAACAAAAGAAGGGGAGATCGCTACTTTCTCACGGGGCGGATCAGATATCACTGGTGCTATCGTTGCTCGCGGGTTAAACGCTGAGCTCTACGAAAACTTTACCGATGTAGATGCGATCTACGCTACTGATCCTAGATTAGTCCAAGATCCATACGCGGTCACCAAAATGACTTACCGTGAGATGCGCGAACTTTCATATGCTGGTTTTTCAGTCTTTCACGATGAAGCGATCGTCCCTGCGATCGAAGGCCGGGTCAAGATCAACGTTAAAAATACTAACCATCCTGAGCGTCCAGGCACGATGATCATTCCGTATCAAGAATTTACGCCGATCACCCCGATCACTGGGATCTCAAGTGCTAAACATTTTTCTGCTCTGTACCTGCACAAATTCTTGTTGAACAAAGAGACTGGCTTTACGCTAAAAATTTTAAATATTCTCTACAAATACGGAATATCCTATGAACACATGCCTTCTGGGATCGATGATCTGACCATCATCTTTGATAACAGTCAGTTGACTGAAGCTAAAAGAAAAGCCGTCTCGCGTGACATCCGTGCTGTGATCCAACCTGATGAATTACGCTGGATCGATGACTATGCCTTGATCATGGTCGTTGGCGAAGGGATGATCAATCGTATCGGGATCATGAAAGATGTGATCTTAGCTATTTCAGACCACAATATCAACATCCATATGATCAACCAAGGTTCATCTGAAGTCTCGATCATGCTTGGAACTAAGAGCGCTGATGCTGATAAAGCTGTCAAATACATTTACGAAGCTTTTTTTGAACAAAAGTAGTCGTCCCGCTAAAGCAACATAAGCCCTACCATGATGGGTGATCATGGTAGGGCTTATTATTTATACTTTTACACACAATATAGCTTAAGACCTGGGTGGGATCTTAAGCTATATAGCGTATCAGATTGCAACTCATATGCTAAGTCTTAAACCTAAATATTGTAAGCTACTCAACAAATGTCTCAGTCAAGTGCTCATTTATCTGCTTTTTCTTCAAAAAAGATACAGGTGTGTCATTTTTGAGACATTTACTGCTCTGCACTGTATTTCGATCTCCTAGACATATAAAATACCCTCCAAGTATAAGATGAATTTTCTATTTCATCTGTATACTTAGAGGGCATTATAACCATTCAACTAAGAGAAAGGGTTATTTAGTGAGCTTGACCTTGCTTACCGTATCAGCTGTCGTGTCTTCTGGGAAGTACACTTGATACCATAAGATAAAGGTATAGATGGTAAAGATCTTTTGCATGGAAGACTTACCGTTGATATGTTCTTGTAAGATCTCAAGTAAAGCTTCTGGTTCGAAGAATTTCTTAGCTACATCTGAAGTAAATGCTTCTTCGATCCGTTTTCTGAACTTATCTTCTTTGATCCAGCTAGCAATTGGAGATGGAAAGCCAAGTTTTTCCTTATTTGCCACATCTTTTGGTAATTCAGCAGCAGCTGCCGTCCGCAAGGAGACCTTTGTTTCATCGCCACGGATACGCGTTTTGATCGGCATTGTAGCAGCAAAGGCAGCCACTTCTTTATCAACTAATGGTGTCCGGACTTCAAGTGAGTTACACATACTCATCCGGTCAGCTTTGTGCAAGATATCAAATGGTAACCAAGTGTTGATATCAAAGTATTGCATTTGCGTCATTTCATCTTTATCTTTAACGTCATCAAAAATATGCTTGGTATAAGCACCAGAATCAACGTTTAAAGCCTTGTTCTTCAAGATCTTATCCCGATCATGATAGTTAAAGACATAGTTTACCCGGTAGTAGCGTTCACTCAATGGTTGTGCCCCACGGACCAAGAAACGTTGTCCATGGAAACGAGGTAAGTTGATCACCATCTTAGAAAGGGCACTCCGCAAACCTGCTGGAACATATTTTTGATATTTTTCAAATGGACGAGCTTCTAAGTAAGTGTTGTAGCCGCCGAAGAATTCGTCAGCCCCTTCACCAGAAAGCGCAACTTTAACTTGTTTTCTAGTCCCTTTGGAAAGGTAGTAAAGTTGCATTGCTGATGGGTTAGAGAGCGGTTCATCCATGTAGTACATGATCGTTGGTAAGATGTCAAAATAATCATCGCCATCCATCGTGATCCGAGTATTTTCTTGACCGATCTTTTTAGCAAAGCGAGAAGACCAATCTAATTCACTATATTTGGAATTGTTGAAACCAAGCGAAAATGACTTGATCGGTTTTAACTTAGCAGCTTCGTTCAAAACATAACTTGAATCGACACCACTGGATAAGAAACTACCAACTTCAACGTCTGCGACCATGTGAGCTTTGACCGAATTGTCGACTAAGCCTTGGATCTTCTTAGCATCGCCTTCGATCGTTTGATTTTCATCAATGTGATCGTAGTTGAATTTGTAGTATTGATGGATCTCAGTCTTGCCATCTTTGTGGATAAAGTAATGACCTGGCAAAAGCTTATAGACATTTTTAAACATTGTTTCCTTAGAAGGAATAAATTCAAAACTCAAATGAATTGGTAAAAGCTTTTCATTGAATTCCTTCACAAATTTTGGATGATCTAAGAAAGCTTTGATCTCAGATGCCCATAAGAAACTTTGCCCATCATCATAGTAATACATTGGCTTGATACCAAAGTGGTCACGCGCACCAAAGACTTCCTTAGTCTTGCGGTCATAGATCACAAAAGCATACATCCCGCGTAATTTATCTAATAATTTTGGCCCCCAAGCATCATAGCCATGGATCAAAACTTCTGAGTCAACATCAGTTCTAAATTCATAACCTAAAGCCTTCAACTCTTCACGAATTTCGCGATAGTTGTAAATTTCACCATTGAAGGTCAAGACTTTAGTTTCATCACTGTTATACATTGGTTGCTTTCCGTGAGCCAAGTCGATGATCGAAAGGCGACGGAACCCCATTGCAGCCCCTTCGTCTGCAAAATAAGCTTCATCGTCTGGACCACGGTGACGGATACGATCCGCCATTTTTTCAATTGTGTTATCTGGAATATCAGTTTGGTTTACATACCCAACAAAACCACACATAATGTTTGTTCTCCTTTTACTCTGTTTACTGCCTTAGATTACCCTTTATTACGCCAATTGTCAAAATTTACTGTGGTTCTGGCGTATAGGCAATATTGGCAAACTTGTTATATGATTTGATAAATAAAAGTTTGACCGTCCCACGCGCACCAGCACGGTTCTTTTCAATGATCAGTTCAACTTCACCGACATCTTGATTTTCCGGCTGGCCATTGTTGTCTGTATCATCGTCATCCCCGTCAGCGCGTTCATAGTAGTCATCTCGGTAAAGGAACGCTACGATATCGGCATCTTGCTCGATCGAACCAGATTCACGGATATCAGACAACACCGGCCGTTTATCTTGGCGCTGTTCGACCCCACGTGAGAGCTGAGATAAGGCAATGATCGGGACTGAGAGCTCTTTTGATAATTTCTTTAATTGACGCGAGATCTCAGAAACTTCTTGTTGGCGACTTTCTTTGTTAGAACCTTCGATCAACTGTAGATAATCGATCACGATCAGACCTAGATCACCTTTTTCCTTAGCTAACCGCCGACTCTTGGCCCGGATCTCGGACATTTTGATCCCTGGTGTGTCATCGATATAAATACTTGTTTTTGAAAGAGCCCCGACGGCCACGATCAGATTAGCCCATTCTTGCTCATCTAATTGCCCTGTGCGCAAGTGATTAGCACTGATCGATCCTTCCGCACATAACATCCGGTTGACTAGCGATTCGGCACTCATTTCTAAAGAAAACAATGCGATCGTCTTATCAGTCGAAGTCCCGATATTTTGTGCGATATTCAAGGCAAAGGCCGTCTTCCCCACGGCCGGGCGGGCAGCTAAGATGATCAAATTATCCGGCTGCAATCCAGCTGTCATGTGGTCGAAATCTTTGTAGCCAGTCGCAAGCCCTGTGATATCTTCATCTTGTTGTGATAACTTATCGATCTCATCTAAAGAATCGGTCAAAACTTTACTGATCTCTTTAAAGCCACTTTGGGTGCGGTTTTCCGCCACTTCCATGATCTGACGTTCTGCCGATTCTAAGAGATCAGAAACAGGTTCATCTTGTTCTTTGGCTTGGGTGATGATATTGGTTGCCGCTGCGATCACCCGGCGTAAGACAGCTTTTTCTGCCACCAATTTGGCATAATACCCCACATTGGCTGCTGTCGGCACGGATGAAGCCAATTCAGCAATGTAGGCGACCCCACCGACATCATCGAGTTGGTTGTTCATCTCAAGGCGGTTATTGACCGTTAAAACATCAATTGCTTCTCCATCGTCGTTTAGATCGATCATTGCTTGGAACAACAATTGATGGGCACGCCGGTAAAAATCTTTAGCTTCCACAAATTCCATTGCATCCGCTAAAGCATCAGGGCTCAAAAAGACTGCCCCTAAAACAGCCTGCTCCGCTTCAATATTTTGCGGTGGTAGGCTGTCATTTAAAAGTTCATTATCCAACCAGCTTCATCCTTTCTGTATTTTAAGTGTACAACTTGAAATTATAACACAAAAAATAGAACGGTCGAATCTATTGTTACCTATATATCACTGACCTAAAAAATATTGTCTTGTTTTATATCACAATTAGTTCTACACTATAGTAAAAGTTAAAGGGGGAAGTTTCTTTGTTTATCACTCAACTTGCCAAGCGTGACTGGTATCGGATCTACAAATATCTTTGGAAGGCACACATATTACCAACGTCAAGAATAAAACGGATTTTCATAAAGTTTGGGGCGATCATTCGGATCTTGCTAGCATTATGGTTCTTATTACCGATCGCTTTACGTGCTTTACTACTATTTTTTGCTTCACTAACACTTTCTTATTTTGAAATTGCTTTAGCTATATCTATGATCCTTATTTGGACTTGCTACTACCCGCTTGTTTTTTGTTTAGAGATAAGAAAATTTTCTCCAAGTATGCTTATTACTTTAAGAAAAAAAACATCGATCACTAAATTCAAAAAGATCCGCGCAAAATATCCAACAGCCTATATCACACCTAAACAGGGCATACTTTCGCCACCGTTTAATAGCAGATGGATCATTATTAGCTTTAAAGATTGCTATCTATTAGTGGCAAAAGGAGCGCTACCATATAACCACAAACAGTATTTTTCTTTGCTCAGTGTTATCAGATATGAAAATATTACTGATAAGATCATTTTCTATAAGCAACTTGAGCCCGTATGTGAACGAATAATCGATTATTCCGACATTAAATTGCTTCATGGAAAATAGTTATATAACTTATAAAGGAGAAGCCACTATGTTTATCACTCAACTCACTAAATATGACTGGTATCGGATCTACAAATATCTCTGGAAAGAGCAACTAGTACCTGCATCAAAAATAAGACGTACAATTATAAAAATATGTGCTGTTAGCCAACGACTGCTAAGTTTATATGTAATACTAGGTTCAATTCCTTATACGATAACTGATCCGTATTTTGCTATTTCGTGTATCGCTATTGTTATCTTATTCTGCATAATTCTATATCCCTTGCTTTTTTGTATAAGTTTAACCAAATTTTCCCCCAAACTGCTTATCACTTTAAAGCAATCTATGTCAGGTCCTCAAGTCAAGCAAGTATATAAAGATTACCCTACCGCTTACATTCCAAAATACGGCTTGTTCTCTCCTCCCTCGAACTGTAAGTGGACTGCACTTATCTTTAATGATTGCTATTTGTTGTGTTTAAACTTTCATCAGCCATATGATCAAAAAAGATATTTTACTCTATTTAGCGTTATTAAGGCTACCGATATTGCTAACACAGACAGATTCCATACTCAACTGGAATCTGTCTGTGAACGGATCATAGATAACTCTAATATTAGATTACTTCATAAAAAATAAATTACATATGCTACTCATACAAAATTACCTACTTTATTAGTTCTACACTATGGTAAAAATTAAAAAGGGGATGTCACTTTGTTTGTCACTAAACTTACCAAACGTGATTGGTATCGAATTTATAAATATCTTTGGATAGTACGATTGCTACCTGCTCCAAGGTTAAAACGCTTTTTTTGGGTGCTTTATTTGGCTTTTCTAGAAGACATAGTATTATGTACTATATTATTTACGCTCCCACTAAAGCTAACTACTCCAATAATGATATTGTCTCTAATAGTAATTGAGATCTTGATCTGCTTGTCTGTACCATCTTTGATTTTTTATAAAGAATTACGGAGATTTTCACCAGAAACATTTATCACTCTAGAGCATTCAACCTCTTTTTCTACCGTTGAACAATTACGAAAAAAACATCCCACTGCCTATATCACGTCAGAGCAAGGGATATTTTCTCTTCCTTCTGGCACCAAGTGGACTATACTAATTTTTCAGGATTACTATTTATTGTGCGCGACTTTCCGCCAACCATATGCGAAAAAGTATTCTACCCTAATAAATATTATCAGACATGATGATATTATTGATAAAAAAGGATTCTTTGCACAACTAGAACCTATTTGTAAGCGAATGGTCAATTATTCCAAAATCAAGCTACATCATGGAAAATAAGAATGCATTTTGTTTATAGAACTAAGTGTGCTTGACACACCTTTAGAAAACTCGATCATCTCCTTACAAGAAAAATCGTACAGTTACCCGTATTTCATTAGTTATGTCTTCTATTATTTAATAATTTTATGTATTGTAATATGAGAGCTATCTCCACATAAAAAAGCCGTTCGAAATTTTCAGGAAATTCGAACGACTTTTTCATATATTGGACTTATATAATTATTAAACTATTACGCTACTAGTCCTAGAGCAATAAGAAAATCTATCAGCAACTCTGTAATTGCTGCAGGTGCTATCTCTACACATAGAACTGCAACAAGCACCACAATAATTACTACACCTAGGACTTTCTTCGTTACTTCTACTTCTTCAGGACTCAAACCTAATTCAGGAAACTTCACAGGTGGAATTTCTACACCAAATACCAGTGCAAGACTTTCATCTAGATACTGTCCTTCATATTTTTGAATATTTATCGTCATTGAAGCTACTAATTTTCCATCTGGATCGATCGAATTTTCAAAAATAACATTACCAACATCAATTTTGGTAACAAAGGTAATTTCCCCACACTTTTGAATGAATAGGTCTACTTGCTCAGAGCTAAATCCAAAAGTTTTTTTCAACCAAGTATCAATACTAGCTGAATCAAATTTACCATTCTTGATCGCAAAAATAGCACCATCTTTAGGTTCTACTGCAGCTTTGGCTTCTAAAGTTACATCCAATACCCCCACTGAAATAGTAATTTTTTTACCAAACTCTACACCGAATGCGCTTACGATCTTGCTGATCTTTTTAAGAACCTCATTTCTACTAATACCTTTCGGGAAATCAGTAATTACTACACCTTTATCTCTCCCAGAAGATGCATCTTGGTCGATCGGTGTACCTCCGATCGGATATTCTGAAAATTGATCAAATGCCCAATTTTTTGGCATCTTAAATCCTAAATTACCACTCCAACCATAAGACATATCTGCTACAAAGCTCTTTTTGACCCCTAACTTTTCACCATGTAAGCAGACGTTTCGTGTTCCATAAATACCGACCTCATACTCTGTGTACTTTAATGTTTTGAGCAAGGAAGTGATATATGGGACAATTCCACTTCCAATTTCACCCTCCTGTACATCAACATCAATTGCAAAATAGATCGTAGTCCCACTTGGAAAACCTAATTCTCGTGCCGCCTGTGATGCAATATTTGCATCTACTACACCTTGACGACTAGTAAAATACTCTACTGTGTAACCACCATCCTCATAGATAGGAAAGAGTCTCAATCCACCTTCTGCAATTCGCTTAATTTCCGAAATAGTTAGGTTTTTAGGTCGCTCATTTTCTCCACTACCAACAGTTCCTGTCAAATATCGTCCCACGATATCAAATCCAAATCGTTTAAAGTTGGCAATATCATTTTTAGTTAATTGTGTAGAAGCATCGCAGGTATTAGAATCACGATCAGTATTCCCATTACTTGTAAGCAATCCTTTGATCAAAGTTAGATCAGCTACGGCACTAAATGGGGGCAGATTCATGAATTTTCTAAATTCAATGATTCCGGAAACTACACCATCATTAAAGTTACCATCGAAATTTCCCTTATAAAATCCGTTTACATATAGTCCATACTGAATAATTTGAACAATGTATCCCGTTGTTCCACTAGAAACTGTGGGGGTCAAACTAACTGTTCCTGGTCCATAGTTACCATTAGCAGCCTCTGCAGACATGCCTACCGTACGCTGTAATGCGTAAATCAATGCTTTATTGGTATCGCGTTGATAAATACCATCACAAGGCATAACGCCTAACTCATTACTAAATCGTGCATTTAGATCCTGCTGCATTTTTCTGATATTTGGATCCCCACCTTCAACCAACACAAAGGCACTCATATCAAAAAGTGCAGCTGTTAGATTTACTGTTAAGATCCCATCTTTTGGCAACCCCGCATAGCCCTGCAGTGCTTTTACAGCTTTATCTAAATCAGCGTCATAACTTTCATCAAATTCGCCTGAGCTAATACCTTTGCACCAGAAGGCTCCCTTGATCAACTTAGCGATCTTCCCTTTATATCCTGGTTTAACTTCAGTGATAACATGCACCAAAGCCCCTTTTGTAGCATCACCAAAACCTTCACCTAGCTGAGAAAGTCCCAATTCATGTTGTAAAGCTTCACGTAAACTATAGATAGTTTTCCAACCTGTATGCCCGTTTTCGGGTGCTTTTTCAAATCCTGTTACGTTGCCATAAGTAGCATTAAGCCATTTTTGTGTTTCCAATACCTTTTGATCTGTCATTAGATATCATTCCTTTCTTTTTGATGATTTAAGTATATTCCCTGATTCAAAATCATCAAACGTTTGTTCGCTATTTTTTATATTTAATATCGATTTTTTTATTTTCAACATCTTTTCCAGCTTCAACCATCGAACTATTCCCGATAACTGTTCCAATAAAAACGATAAATGCTCCTACTGTGCTCAAAATAAGCTGGATATCTGTCACATCCAAAATGAGACCAAAAATCGTTTTCCCTAAAGTAACTCCTAAAAAGACCACAAAGATTGCTAAAGTTACCCAAAATTCTCGCTTATTTTTATTAATAGCCCATAATTTTTTCAAATTAAATCCTCACCTTCATCTTCTTCAATTCGATAAACTCTTAGTGAATCTTCGTAACTTGTCCTTTCCGCATATGTTGGACTAGCTTCAAATCTTAATGTGCTAATAACAATATTGTTTCGTACAGATAATTCCTTTAATGTTCCAACGTCAATAAATTTATCTCCCCTATAAATTGCATAGATCCCTTGTTTGTTAGCCATAACTATCCTTCTTTCCGTTCTCTAAAAAGAACAAACAGAGTATATCATGCTATAAAGCCATAATCAATTATATAATTTGTTCTTTTTTAAGAACTGATGTATAATACATACGTAAAGATAATTATTGAAAGTAGAATTATATTGATATGAAAAATAATCGTGAAATCGTGGATCAGATCATCTTACTTGCTAAACAGCAAGGTCTTTCCCTTAGTGAACTTGCACGGCGTGTTGGTATGGCTAAATCAGCAGTATCTAGCTATTTCAACAAAACACGCGAATTTCCACTTAATAGGCTAACAGCCTTTGCATCCGCTTTGAATGTTAGCCCTGAAGAACTACTAGGTATCGACTTATATCCCCAAAACGTTTATCCATTATCTCATCAGACTACTAAGATCCCCGTTTTAGGAGCTATTGCATGTGGTGCACCAATAGACGCAGTGGAAAATGTTGATGAGTATATAACAGTCCATAGCGGCACCTTACCTAAAGGAAATCTTTTCTATCTAGTTGCTAAAGGTGATTCAATGTATCCAACTATCCCTGATGGTGCATATGTTTTGATCCGTGAGCAAAGTGAAGTTGAAGACGGCGAGATTGCCGCAGTTTTATTGGAAAATGATACACAAGCAACATTAAAGCGTATAAAAAAAGAAGCCGATATCGTTTTACTTTTGCCTGATAATAGTAGTTATGATCCAATAATTATCACAAAAGATACTCCTGTTAGAATTATTGGCAAAGCAGTTCAATTTTTTTCTAATCTCTAACATTTTAGTTAAGCTAGATTCTTAAAAGCCACATGAAATCGAAGGTTCGACACCTTGACTTCATGTGGCTTTTATGGAATATAGATCAACAAAATCAAACCTACTTTCATATCTCCACGTATTTTAATGTAACTTTTTATACTTTTTTGTTAAACATACAGTAGTACTATAATTTCTATCAATGTTAAACAATTTAAAGTGAGCTTTTACTTCTGGAAAATCTTGATTATCTTCAACGACTTTACTCGTATGATTAATATTGATATTTTTTAATGCAATGTTGAGCCCACACCCTATATATTTAAGAAAGCTTTCCTTTATTACCCAATCATTATAAAAATCTTTTATATCTTGATAATTTTTTTATGTATTACTACAAAATATATTTTTAACAGATCTGTATTCAAAGTCGGCATCTATCTTCTCAAAACATTTCTGTAGCAAAATTTCACCAACTATAGACTCTATCCTACGCTTTCTACTCGTCATATTAAGTATCCTAATTCTTTTTATAATTTGAATACTATCCAAGTACTTCTATACTACGATAGTGCACTTATATCAGAATATAGAACAATAACATCACTATTTTCCATATAAACTATACTCAACATTCCCTTCTTTACATATCGCCAATAATACATTATTGGGATCCCCAGCTCTGAAATAAATTTTTTTACCACTAACTTGGCTAATATTTTTTGAAATCGGTATAAGTACATTGCGGATATATCCGTTACTATCGTTATTTCGTAAATTTTCTAATAAAGAACTATTACTAAGAGTTACTTGGTAACCGTCATTAAAGCCACTTACATCAACTTCTAGTCCTTGTCTAGCATAAAATTCTTTTATTTCACGCTTTTCTTGCTCATCTTCTGATCTACTTTTAAAAATTTTTCCACTTTTTGAACCATTTGTTACCTGAACAGTATCGTTTTTAGAACATCCATTAGTGACAATAAACATAACAAACACTATTAATAAAGATATACTAGATTTTTTCATATCGATCCAACTCCGACATCATTTGCCATTTTGTCAGTATCTACGCCTTATCAAAGCGATTCTATCACCTCGGATCAACCTGTTCAAATCAATAATTATATGTATTGTAATTGATCATTGGTAAACTATTTCTCCAAGATAAAAATAGCTGATCACATTACATACATAAAAAACACCCCTGAACCTCAATTATAGGGAGGTTCAGGGATATTTTAGTAAATATCATTTCAGTTTGTAACGATTGTACAAATTATTTGCAACTAAGGCACTGATCGTCAATAAGCAACCTACTACTTCATAACTTGTGATCTGGTATCCACGCAAGATAGTGATCACAAAAGCAGTTACAGGCACTAAGTTCATAAATAAGATCCCATTTAAAGCACCGATCAATCGATTCCCCAAATTCCAAGCAAAAACTGCAAGCACACCAGCTAAAGTGATCATATATACAAGTGCACCACTTACCTCTTGAACCTGTATTACAGTCGGAGCTTCTAGCCAACCTAAACTTATCGCTAATGTCAAAATAAGGCTGACCGATATCACACCATAAATTGTTGTTAGTGTTGAATAGCGTAAGATCGACCATTCCTTAAAATCAGCCCCGCCAGTTGTATAGATCACCCAACATAGTGCACCTAGTAGGATCAAAATCGTTGCTAATAACGTATTTTGACCCCCCAATAAATTAGCTGGATCACCTTTAGTTACCACTAAAAAAACACCTACCGCAGCAACTAACATTGACATAAAAACAAATTTTCCTGGTTTAGTCCCGCGATAGATCCAGCCAACGATCACACCTAATAGTGGCTGAACTGCCATCATGACCGAGGCGATCAATGCTCCTGAAGAACCAGCTAATTTTTGCCCCAAAAAGACTAAAAAACTAAAACCAGCAAAGGCTGATGTCCCTAGGAACCATAATTTCAAAAAGTGTTTTTCTGGTAAGAATGCCCGTGGTCCTTCTTTCAAGAATAAAATGATCGCAAAAATAACCGCAACGATCCCATATCTAAACAAAGTAAAGTTGAACGGATCCATGATCTTCAAAGCCGGTCCCATGATCGGAAACATAGCCCCCCATGATAAAACGGCGATCAGGCAAAGTGACACACCTAAAAGATAATTTTTACCCATGATTTTCCTCCTTATTTTTCTACTCCCCCAGCGTATCATTATCTTTTACTCTGTGGAATTAACGATATATAATACCCTTATGATTATTCGTTATACCTAAAAATAATGGGGAGGTATCTTTTATGTATGAGTCGCTAAATATTGATCTGTTATACGTTTTTACCACTGTTGCTGAATTAAAAAGTATCAATAAAAGTAGTGATGTTCTATTATTGTCTCAGCCAGCCATCAGTAAAAAGATCAAGCAACTGGAAGATTATTTTGGTAAAAAGTTATTCATTCGCTCTCCCCGCGGAATGGCACTGACTCCAGCGGGAGAACTTTTTTATAGCCAATCTAAAAAAGTTCTCCATGATTTTAACTCGCTCTATCATTTGGAGAATGACCAACCATGTTCAAAATTTAGCAAATTACATATTGGTGCTTTGGATAGTATCGCTTCTCTGTTGTATTCTGGTTTCTTTATCGAGGCACTTTCAAAGGCTGAGCAAGTTGTCTTGACTAATAAAGTCACTGACTTGATCAATGATTTTAACCTGGGAAATTTAGATGTTATTTTTATGGATGAATATTTTGAAAATGAGCTAACTACTAATTTTGAAAAATATTTTTTACAAGCCGAACCTTACTATGTACTTTTTTCAAAAAATAATGTCCAACTTTCTAAAATAAAAAGCCCCTGCTTATCTGCGCAAGAGCTTCAAAAATTTGATTTATTATTATATCCAGATTACTGTCCGATCCACATTCGTATAAAGCAGATCTTTCAGCAAAATCACCTTTCCTTTCCCACGATCTATGAAGCTGATTACAATGAATCTACAGCTTCACTAGTCTCATGCTCTGATCTGGTAACTATCCTACCAAAATCACTTGCACTAAATAAATTAGAAAATCCGACTATGCAGCTTGCTGCAAAAGAACTTATGGTCCCTGATCTTCGTCGAACCGCAGTTTTTTCAAATGGCAAAATACCGCTTAACTTTATTGTAAATAAGCTTAGATAGACCACACGCACCTAGCAGTTCGATCAAGTATCTGCTTTTTTAAGAAATACTGCCCCACACATAAAATACTATTATGAACAACGCTAACCATACAGTATGATTGAATGCTAAAAAACGTTATCTGGATCGATCGTTTTTGTAACAGCAATGATCGTTGGTAATACAAATAATATTGTCGTATTTACTATTTACCAAATATGATTTCATGCAAGCTGTGAGATCAAACTTATTGGAAAATATTAAAATCATAAATAGAGCTATATATTTGAAACAAGACATGCTAAGTTAAAGATAATGACTAGTAGCAATGCTAGGTTCTTGAGATAGTATTGTTGGCAATAATACTCACTGTTGCCTTGATCTCGATAAATTTCGTACTTTTGTCTTACTAAACGAACCGTTGATCTTCTTGAATAGCCTTGAGCATCAACATGCTAAAAATAACCTACAAATAGCCCGCCAGAATTGCTCTAGCGGGCTATTATTAGGCATTTTATTGTTCTGAGATGTGCACGCGGATCTTAGCCGAAACTTCATTATGCAACTTCACTGGGACGTTAGCGTATCCCATTGCACGGATCGGCGTTGCTAGTTCCATCTTACGCTTGTCGATCTTTAAGCCGTGTTGTTTTTCCATGGCTTGGGCGATCTGCTTGGATGTGATCGAGCCAAATAAACGCCCGTCTGTACCAGCTTTTGCCTTGATCTCAACGACATAATTGCCAGATTCTAATTTTTCTTTGAGGACCTTTGCGTCGGCTAATTCTTCAGCTTCTTTTTTGGCTTCAGCTCTCTTTTGACCACGCAATTGGCTCATTGCTGCTGCATCAGCTTGCTTAGCTTTATTGCTCTTGATCAAGAAGTTTGCGTATCCATCCGGAATTTCCTTAACTTCACCGCGTTTGCCTTTACCGCGTACGTCTTGTGTAAAAATAATTTTCATAAAAAAATCCTCCCATACGTAGTTTTGCTACTCTTTATTTTCCTGCTCTTGTTTAAGAATTGCAAGCAGTTGTTCTTTGACCGCACCCACAGTTGTATCAGCGATCTGGGTCGCAGCATTGGATAAGTGACCGCCACCACCCATTTCTTCCATGATCACCTGCACGTTCTTAGTCCCGTTGCTTCGCGCTGAAACGCCGATCTTGCCCGAAGCTCGCTTAGTGATCACAAAAGAGGCTTCCACACCACTGACATTTAACAGTGAATCGGCAACTTGAGCGGCGATGACTGGATCATAGATCTTATCTTCTTCGCCACAACAGATCGCGTCTCCTTCAGCAAATTTAGTCCGCTCGACCAAATGATTGCGTTGCATGTAGCTCTTGACACTTTCTTTCATGAAATGCCGTGCCATTGCTAGATCAGCGCCCACTGAACGTAAATAGCTCGCTGCATCAAAGGTCCTAGTCCCAGTCCGCAAAGCAAACGACTGTGTATCGATAATGATCCCCGTGAGCATCGCAGTGGCTTCCAATTTATTGATCGGTTCACTGTCTTTTGCTTGATACTCAAAGAGCTCAGTGATCAACTCACACGTCGAACTTGCATAAGGCTCGATGTAGACCAAGATCGGGTTATCGGGAAATTCTTCGCCCCGGCGATGATGGTCGATCACCATGACACGATTTTTGAGCTTATCGTAGAGTGGGCGAGCGATCGACATTGATGGTTTTGAGTGATCAGCCATGATCAAAAGGCTATCCTTAGTAGCTTTTTCCAAAGCCATTTCCGGGGTTATAATTGAACCCTTGATATTTGGATATTGGTCCAATTCCTCTAACAGACGTTCAATGTCTGAGTGAAGATCTTCTTGATCTAAGACGATCCAACACTGTTTACCATTCATCGCTGCGATCCGACGCACCCCTAGACAGGCGCCTAGTGAGTCCATATCTGGATGGCGATGTCCCATCACAAAGATCTGATCAGCCTGATTCATCAATTCAGTCAGCGCTTGTGAGATCATCCGTGCTCGGACTCGGGTACGTTTTTCCATCGGATTAGTCTTTCCTCCGTAAAAACGCGCTTGTCCCTCGACCGCTTTGACGACGACTTGATCGCCTCCACGTCCCAAAGCAAGATCTAAGTTATTTTGTGAGAGCTTTGCTAATTGCGTCAGGTCAGATCCACCATATGCGATCCCTACACTAAGCGTTACAGGTGAATTTTGCTTGGACGTCCACTTGCGCACTTCATCTAGGATCTTGAATTTTTCTTCCTCTAATACTTTGAGTGTCTTGGCATAAGTCAGGATAAAGAAATGGTCTTCATCGACTCGCTTGAGGTAGATTCCAAATTCTTTCGCCCAATCTGCTAAGGCATTCGTCACGAAATTTCCCAGGTTAGAAATATCTTTATCGTTCATCGCACTGGTAACTTCATCATAATTATCCAAGAAGATCTGCCCGATCACTAACCGCGTATCTTCGTATTCTTGTCGGATCTGGGCATAATGCGTCACATCCATCAAATACACCGCATCAATATCTTTTTGGATCATCAGACTAAAGGCACGCCCATGCAATTTGACTTCTATATCTTTGTCCTTATTGTCTTGTTTAGCCGTAAGCTGCTCATAGAGCTGACGATCGACCTCTTTTAACGGCTTGCCTAGCACTTCTTGATTATCAAAATAGCGTTGCATATAAGGGTTGATCCATTCGATATACCCTTCTTTGTCGTAAAATAAGATCCCGATCGGCATTTTGATCAACGCATCCTGTTCACCGCGTTTGATCCGATAAGACAGATCAGAAATGTATTCAGTTGTATCTTCAGTAACTTGTTTTAAAGTAATATAGGCAACTACGGTCATGATAAGCATAAAGACCATACTGATATATCCTAGAATAATATTGGTTCTAAAGGCCAGGATCACACAAATGACCGCTACAAGCGCCAGCATCCAAGCTAACACACGCAAATGTCTGTCATACATGAATTCAGGCAGTTGCCAAAAATCTTTGTTAAAAAATTTTTTCACTGGTTTATCCCCGCATTCCTTTCCCAATTCTTAACCTAAATTTTATACTTCTGCTACTTATTCTATCACAAACAAGCTTGACTCTCAGTAAGTATGACTATAATAGCTTGAAAAATCAAGCTGCTTTGCCCAAAATAAAAAGCCACGGAGCAAACCGTAGCTTAGTGTTATGAGTTAAGTTATTCACTTAGTTTAAGTATACGCCCACGCCTATTTATTGTCAGCAATTCCAAACTAAATTTTAAGCTTTCTTTGAGACTTCCCCTCTAAACCAGCTGTTCTTGCTGAAAAAGGCATACATATCATTTAGGAAAAAGACACTATAACTAAAGATCAAGGCAAAATTACCGTCGCCTTGCAGCATTGTTTGGAACCATAAAGCGATCGTAAAAATCGATGTCAGGGTGAAAACATAGTATTGTTCACGTTTACGGTTCAATTCCAATAATGCCCCCGTGATCGCCATCGCTAAATTCAAGCTATCTAAAAAGACCCGCGGATCATTAGTAAAGCTAAAGATCGTATATGTGCATGACCACGCAACTACAAAAAACAAACCATATTTGAGCCACTCGAGCCCACTTTCTAATTTTTCAGCTTGGATATCATCGTTCCATTTTGGATCTAAAATGCAAAAAATATCTAAAAAGATCAAATAACCGATCTGCTCCCAAGCTGTCGCATAATTTTTCGCCATAAAACCAGTTGCTGCGATACAAATAGCCGAGATCGCCCCACACCAGCCTTGGATCCCCGATAAGTTCGAGATCCCGATCACACACGCCACAGACAGATTGCCCCCAACAAAGGCTAACAGTGACTGGACTGGGGTTTGGCTAAAAGAGTGGACCAACGAAATAACTTGGAGCACGAAGTTGAACGCTAATAAGAAGTAACTAAAATACCCCCAGCCTTTACATTGATTCAATAACCACTTGAAATATCCCTTTCGAAATACATTCCTGGAATATTCTGGCAAATGGGTCAATACATCTTGATAACGTTCAAACATCTAAAAACTTCCTTCCAACTAGATAATAATTTCTTGAATTCAAAAATTTCAATATAACTATTATAGCCACGCCTTCCAGCTAAATTCAACCGAAAAAACACAATATATTGTAATTCTAATTTTATTAAATCTATATATTGTGTATGATTTGGTTTTTAAACGTTGGTTTCCTAAGTTTTTCTTACGATATTTATATCTTTTTCTTAAAAGACAAGAATTGATTTCTGGTGGTAAAATTAGAATGTAGCTAGATATAAAATCAATGAGGTGTTTTAGAGATGAAATTAAAAAAATTAGCAACTGCATTCTTGGCAGGGCTGACCTTTTTAGGGGTAACTTTGACCAGTGCGCCCAAGGCTTTAGCCACAAGTAGCAGTAACACACATACGTTAAATTCTGCTTATGTCGTCTATGGAGCCGGCACGAGCCAAGAAGCACGCCAAAATTTAGCTAAAGTATTTGAAACTGACTCTTCGTTCAAAACTTTGACCGCTACAGCCGCCGATTACAACAAATATATCGCCAATGGCTCGAGCAATACGACTGACGCTGCAATGATCAGCTCAGTTGCGATCGCACCCGGAGATCCTGGTTCTGGGGTCAAGGTCAATATCAAAGACTACAATGGTTCTAACAATATCACACAAGTAACTTCCCAACAATACGCAATGGTCGCACAAATGGCAGGGGTAACCGATGTCAGCATCGTCGTGACAGCTAACCGTCCCGTTTCAGGTGAATCAGCCTTAACTGGGGTCTACAAGGCCTTAGCTGAAGATGGCGTTTCATTGAACACAGAAAACACGGCGACAGCTAACGAGATGCTTTCAGCGACCCAACCAGCGATCAACGCCAACAAAGATGATGCGACCTATCCTGGTAAATTGATGGCCGCTGTTGGTGATGTTTCCAAGCAATTGGCACAACAAAAGCAAGATAACCAAGAACTAGCTACAAAACAAGACATTGAAGATATGTTAAATAAGGCTTTGGCTGACCGCGGTATCCAAGATCAAACAACTTCAGAGCAAGTAACACAGATCTCAGGTGCTTTGGTAAACTTCCAAAATTCACCGATCAGCTCAAGCAAGACATATATCAATAACGTGACAAACACGATCAATAACGTTAAAGATTCGACTGGTAATTTGATGAATAAAGCCAAAGACTGGGCCAACAGTGCTCAAGCTAAAGAAGCCGTTGAACAGGCAAAAAGTTGGTTTACTCGCTTCATCGAATGGATCAAGAGTTTGTTTAATTAAACAAACAAGAGGCGCTGAGATATAAGTCTCCAAAAAACGGTCATAATGGACTTTAAAATTAAAAAGAAGACCACTCGAATTTGGCTATAATGCTCTCTAAGTATACAGATGAAATAGAAAATTCATCTTATACTTGGAGGGTATTTTATATGTCTAGGAAATCAAAATACAGTGCAGAACAAAAATTAGCTATACTAAATGAACTAACCCGTTCTAATATCAGTGAGGTGGCTAAAAAGTATGCAGTGGGCAAAAAAAACTATTAGAACTTGGGGGTATCTATATAAATATCAGAGCATTGATGGCTTACGATCTACTCACAATAATCATAGATATTCAAAGGAATTTAAATTATCTTTGGTCCAACAGTATCAAAAATCAGATGAGTCGCTTGAAATATTCGCGATCAAGCATGGGCTAAAGTCCAAAACACAACTGCTAGATTGGATTATGCAGTATAATGAATCAAAACTAAAGGCTTATACGCCAATAAAGCGAGATTCAATTATGCCAGGAAGAAAAACTACTTTTGAAGAACGATTATCGATAATCGAAGAGTTGATCAAGCATGATGTCAATTACAACTGGGCTGTAGAAAAATATAACGTTAGTTACCAACAAGTATATGGGTGGTATCAAAAGTATCGTAAAAGCGGCAATGATCCGCAATCACTTCGTGATCGTCGAGGCAAAGCCAAGCCACAAAAAGAGTGGACAGAAATTGATCAGCTAAAGGCTGAGAATCGATTATTAAAGGCCCAACTTCTTCGTAAAGAAATGGAAGAAGCATACGCAAAAAAAGTGATGGAAATACGCAATCGGGAGGGAAACGATTCTTCAAACAACAAGCCATCAAAGAACTAAATAAAAAATACGGTTGGTCAATCATTAGCTTATGTCAAATCGCTGGTATTACTAGAGATGCCTATTACAAATGGGTTCGCAGAAAGCCAAGTAAGTACGAAAATGAACAAGCAGAGTTACTCAGTTCAATTCTAGAATTGGAAGAAGAACATAAGTGGACTTTGGGTTATTTAGGTATGACGACACAACTGGCCTTTGAAAATAAACTGAATTTTAAAGCAGGTTTAAAGCGAGTAACCAACTGTATGAGAAATCATGGAATTAGAGCAAATATCCGTAAAAAGAAACATAATCGAGTAAAACGCCATGAGGAGTATATAAATGACAACTTACTCGACGGGAATTTTGATCGACAAAGACCAAATGAAGTTTGGGTAACTGATACTACAGAAGTTCTGTATGGGGCGGATAAGTTAAAGAAGGCTCGAGTGCATATAGTTCTGGATCTATATGGTCGTTACGCATTGAGTTACAATATTTCCGTTACAGAAACTGCGATCTCGGCAATTGAAGTATTTAGACGAGCATTCAAAATGGAACCTGATGCACATCCGATGATCCATACGGATCGCGGAGCAGCATACCGTTCTATTGATTTTAACGACTATTTAGCCAGTCGAAACTGTATTCATAGTATGTCTCACCCAGGTCATCCTTGGGAAAACTCACCGATGGAACGTTGGTGGAATGACTTTAAACTAATTTGGTTAGCCAAACGCGCTCGACCTGAGACGTTGGAAGAATTAGAGGAATCAGTAAAAGAATCTATTGAATATTTCAACACGCAACGTGCATATGCATCAAAAAACGGCTTGACCGCAGAGAAATTCCGCGTTCAAACCGCATAAACTATTTTTCTATTTAAACTGTATACTTGACGGACCCCAGTGCCTGCCACCAATGTTTTTCTTTTTGGGCTCTTCGAGTTTGGGTTTGGCTAGTGCGTTAAGTTGCTGAGCTTGATCTGCTAGCTTACTTGTTTTCTCAGCTAATTTATTGGCTGTTGCAATTTGCTGATCTTTGATTTTTAATTGCTCTTTTAAAGTCTTGTTTTCTTCTTTTAATTGTTCAATTTGTTGTTGAAGTAACTGAATTGTTGAAGGTGGTGTATTTTTATTTGTGTTTTCTGATTTTATTTCTTTTTTTAGTTGTTTCAAAACTGTTTCAGGATATAGTTTAGACTTATTTTCTTCAATTCCTGAAACATTAAGTTTCTTTAAATATCTGCTTATCGCGGCTTTGCTAACGCCTAATAAATCAGCGATTTCTGTTTGATTATAGTACTTTGATTCTTGTTTCATTGTTTCAGTTTCCTTATTGTTTCAGCAACACTATTGTAACCATTTTTTGAAGTCAATTTCTTTATTATTATAGTTAGGATTATTGAAAGTGTCATTGTTTTTTTGAATATCTGGACGTAGTTTTTTCCAGATTTCATATTTATGGTGTAAATCTCTATAATCTCCTACATAAAAATAAAATGGATTTATATAGTAAGTTTTTGCTTCTTCAAGTTTGGTAAAGAACCCCAATTTTTTTAGTTTAGTTACTGCCATTGATACTCTTCGAGCGGTAATTCCTAATTTTTCGCCTAGATCTTTTTGCTTTGGCAATTTTACTTCATTATCGTAATTCATTTCTTTTATTGCATATAGTAGAACTTGAATATCAGGGAGTTGAAGAGAATCTTTTCCTTTTGTGGTTGAAGTGATTTGTAAAATTTGATTAATTGCTTCTTTAGTAGTAGCTAGCCAGCGCATGTTTTTATCTTTTTTCATTATTATATACCCTCTTTATTCTGTTTTTATTATAAGATAGAATATAAATTCTAAATATATATCTATAAATAGAACAGTTATTCCATCATTTAATTTAATTATAAATCAAATATCGTTTTAATATCAAGGATTATAGCAATTTTGTAAAAATATTGCTTGGCACTTATATATATAATAAAAACATGATATGATGTAATCAGAAAGGAGAGAAAAGTTATGGATTATCCTAAAACTGCTAGCTTGTGGACTAGCTATAAAAATTCTGATTTGCGTGCTTTCTTTAAGAGCAACTTTTTTAGAACTTACGTTAAAGAAGTCGTTGAAAAGCATGGGATTGCAGAAGATGATAATTTACCGTATATAATTCGACTTCAGCTTGCTGATGACATGCAAAAATTAGGATTGATTCCTTTTACGGCTCTTGAAGATGCTTATAGCGAAGAACGTGAACTAGAAGAGCTAAACCGATTTGCACAATTGTATAAATTTTAGCTTGGTTGTTTCCCCGCTATATGGGGGTGTTGTCAAGATCGTAATCGAGCTAGAGACTCTGTTAGAGCCTCTGTGAGGCTTCGTTCTTGACAACTTTCCAGCACTAGTAAGCTGGTTGACGGAAGAAAGGAAAAACTTCTTTGAAGTGAACCCCCTAAGTTGGACACTCTATTTAGACTATATTTCTTAAGGCAAGATGTCGGTATTCTACCGGTATCTTGCCTTTTAGTTTGACCTTTATCCGTTCGTTATTGTAATAGCTGATCCAGCTGATCATTGCTTTGACCAACTCTTCTTGTGTTGTATATTCTTTATTGTGATATAGCTCTACTTTCATTGTGTGGAAAAAACTTTCCATGGGTGCATTATCTAAGCACGTTGCCCTACGAGACATGCTTTGAAAGATCCTATTTTCTTTTAGCTTCTTTCGCCATTGGACACTCTGATATTGGACACCTTGATCGCTATGGAGAGTCATACGATAGT
>Ga0137306_100623_pt1 | contig 45905 bp, 28 predicted proteins | sample Inofroosms_March_FD_97187 | JGI IMG/M metagenome (GOLD analysis project Ga0137306, IMG submission 97187) | Mouse cecal microbial communities from Vienna, Austria - N-Acetylneuraminic and N-Acetylglucosamine D2O microcosms_March | ecosystem: Host-associated > Mammals > Digestive system > Large...
GAAATCAACGATGCCGCCGCCGACCGTATCGACGCGTCGCCCATCGAAAGTGTCGAAATCCGTTCGGTGCTCACCTGCGAGAGCAAGCGCGGTGTCTGCGCCAAGTGCTATGGCCGCAACCTTGCCAACAGCCGAATGGTGCAGAAAGGCGAGGCTGTCGGCGTAATCGCGGCGCAGTCGATCGGCGAGCCCGGTACACAGCTTACCCTCCGTACATTCCACGTCGGTGGTGTGGCAACCAATATCTCGGCCGTTTCCAAACTTACCTCCAAGTACAACGGTAAACTTGAAATCGACGAACTCCGCACTGTAGATGCCGAAGACGGCTCGAAGGTAGTGGTAGGCCGTCTTGCCGAAATGCGTATTATCGACAACAAGACCGGTATGTCGCTTATGACGGCCAACATACCTTACGGTTCGAAGCTCTTCTTCGACAACGGAGCCGAAATCAACAGCGGTGACGTGATTTGCGAATGGGACCCCTTCAACGCCGTTATCGTTGCCGAGGTTGCGGGTAAGGTACACTATGTGGACCTTATCGAGAACGTCACCTTCCGTGTCGACAGTGATGGCGGACATCAGACTGAAGACCGCGTGATCATTGAAAGCCGCGACCGCCAGCACGTGCCTTCTGTCGAAATCCACGGCAACTACGGCGAGGTGCTCGCAACATATTCTCTCCCTGTGGGCGCCCATCTTATCCACAAGGAGGGCGAGGAAATCAAGCCCGGCGAAACATTTGCCAAGATTACCCGCGCCACAGGCGGTGCCGGTGACATCACCGGTGGTCTGCCCCGTGTTACCGAGCTGTTCGAGGCCCGCAACCCGTCGAATCCCGCCATCGTGTCGGAAGTTGACGGCCAGGTCAAATTCGGCAAGGTTAAGCGTGGTAACCGCGAAATCACCGTGGTGCCCAAGTTTGGCGAGCCCAAGAAATATCTCGTGCCTCTGTCAAAGCAGATTCTTGTTCAGGAAAACGACTTCGTGCGTGCCGGCACACCTCTGTCCGACGGCGCTATCACTCCTGCCGACATTCTCAATATCATGGGCCCGACGGCTGTTCAGGAGTACATCGTCAACGAGGTTCAGGACGTGTACCGCATGCAGGGCGTGAAGATCAACGACAAGCACTTCGAGGTTATCGTGCGCCAGATGATGCGCAAGGTTAAAATCCTTGACGCAGGCGATACCAACTTCCTCGAAGAGCAGATTGTGGACAAGCGCGACTTTATGGAAGAGAATGACCGCATATGGGGCAAGAAGGTGGTTGAGGACGCCGGCGACAGCGAAACGCTGCAGCAGGGCCAGATTATCACCGCACGCCGTCTGCGCGACGAAAACTCGCTTCTGAAGCAGCGCGACCTTCGTCAGGTTATCGTGCGCGAGGCTCAGCCCGCCACTTCCGAGCAGATACTTCAGGGTATCACCCGAAGCGCTCTCCAGACCTCGAGCTTTATCTCGGCAGCATCCTTCCAGGAAACTACCAAGGTGCTAAACGAGGCTGCTATCCAAGGCAAGAGCGATACTCTCGAGGGTATGAAGGAGAATGTGATCTGCGGCCATCTGATACCCGCAGGTACAGGCCTCCGCGAATACGAGAGCATTATCGTGGGCAGCAACGAGGATGACGACGATATCCTCGCCGATTACAATACCGGGCGCACGCACCGCGAAGTGATTGATGCCGAGGTGATAAACGACTAATCCACCAACTCTATAAAACTGCCGGGGCGGCTCTGATTTTTTCAGGGCCGCCTTTTTATTTGGTTTGGATAGGAAATTTAGACCATAATTTGTGAAAATCTTGCCAATCGTTGCAAAATATTGTATATTTGCGGCTTCAAAGTATCGTTTGATATGCGTATTCCCGATTTGTAAATCATAGTGATGCCATAATTCGCTATATCATATTCATTTTTATAAACCTAAATCATATGAAGAAATTCTACACCCTGTTACTTTGTGGTGCCGTATGCCTGTCTGCTTCTGCCGATGGCCTGCGGTTCAAAACCAATCGTTCCAAAAAGCATTCGGCAAAGGCACGTGTCGAGGCCGCTGCAGCCCCTGTGTGGCGTGCTGAAAGCCAGACAGACTATGAATTCAACGGCGAAGGCTGGGACATGCTCGGCGTTGTGACATTCAAGTATGATGCCAAGGGCAACATTACCGAGGAAGTGGTAGATGCCGATGGCGAGCTTGACAAGACTGTGACCGTCTACAACGAATACAATATGCCGGTTTCGATGTTCAAAACCTATTCGGGCGGCGGCGAAGTATGGGAAAACAGCTCCAAGCGTTCCTATGTGTACGACCCTGTTGTGCATGGTTTCTACACCGAAAGAAAAGGCTACGACTGGATAGATGGCGAATGGGTCAAGGACTACTACTGGGAATCGAACGAAATCGTTCGCGACGATAAGGGTAATATCGCATCGCTTACCAAGTATGTGCCTCTGTTCGGCGGCGAACTGGCTCCCGCCTATAAGTCGGAATGGAAATACGGTGCGGACGGTAAGGCAACAGAATATGCCTATTACACCAACAGACAGGAACTTGAACCCGTTTGGGAGGTATACGGCAATGTGACATACAAGGATATCGTATGGGATAAGACCAACGGACAGATGACTATCCTCGGCGATCTTCTCGAACTGACAGAAGGCGAGAACCTGCTGAAATCTGCCGTTGTATACTACGATGGCGAAGTCGACGGTCATTACATAGTCGAGTATGCTGCCGACGGAAAGGGATATACTGTCAAGGAAACCGGCAATGATGTGAACGAGGTCTGGTATATGACCAAGTTTGAAGTTATCGACGACAATGGCTCTACCACCCTTACCTCTATCGAATACTTCGATGAAGATGGTATCGTGGACTATCCGGTTCATACATTGACCGAGTACGCTATCAAGGACGAGCATGGCAATTATGTGGAGAACAAGCTCATAGAGTCTACGCCCGGCTTTGAAGAAATGATAGACGGCAGCAAGGCCGAATATACCTATGATGCTCAGGGTAATCCTACCGAATGTGTGTTGAGCCAGTTTGACTACGACAGCCAGGAGTATTTCTACACTATGCGCACTGTGTATGGCGATTATGTTGATGTCACCACCGGCATTGAGTCGGTTGAGGCCGAATCAAGTGCAGTATGGTCGGTTGACGGTGATGCTGTAAGCGCTACCGCAAACACTCTTGCCGGCCTGAGCGTCTATACCCTTCAGGGTTCGCTGCTGATGACAGTTCCTGCAGTTGACGGCGCAGCGACTTTGGACGCCGCCGCTCTTTCTGCAGGCATGTACCTTGTTCATGCCGACGGAACCGCGTCGACCTATCGCCTACTGAAGCGTTAATAAACCGCTTATATGATACAGAACGCTCCGACGGCAGCCCGTCGGAGCGTTCTTCGTTATAATTCGCTTGGGCGGACACGGCGCAGCCGTGTCCATACTATGGTTGGTGCGTCGTCAGCTGAGCGATGCTTTGCGGAAGAGTATGATAGCTATCACGGAGTATAGCAGGTTGGGTATCCACATTGCCACAAATGCCGAGGTAAGTCCTGATATGGCGAATGTCTGGGTGATGGTCATAAACAGGATATAGCTGAAGCTGAGCACGAGTCCTATGCCGATATTAAGCCCCATTCCGCCCTTTGCTTTGCGCACCGAAAGGGTCATGCCGATGATGGTGAGGATAAATGCTGCAGCCGTTATGGCGAAACGGCGCTCGCGCTCTACCTCGAACGACTGGATATTGGCCACTCCGCGCTGTTTCTGCCGCTCGATGTATTTGTGCAGCTCCGGCGATGTCATTTTTTCGTGGTCTTCCTCCGATATCAGGAAGTCGCGCGGCTCAAAGGGGATAATGGTGTCGAGCTGTCGCCCGTTTCTTATAAACTCGCGGTTGTCCTTGAAATCGCGCACCACATAGTCGTTGACGCGCCAGTTGTACAGTGTGTCCCACTTTATGCTCTGGGCCGTGAGGCGCGACACGAGGCGTTTGTCTTCGTCGAAACTTTCGAGCGAGAACCTGTGGCCGGTTTTGCTGATGTTGTCGTAGCGGCTGATGTATGCTATCTGCCCCGGGGCTACCATAAGCATTATGTTGACGCCGTAGTCCACGCGCTTGTTTTTGACATATGTGTTTGTGTAATTGATACGTTTCACATTCGCCGGAGGTATAATGTAGGCGCTCAGGGCGAAGGTAGTGGCGGCGATTATGGCGGCAGATACCATATAGGGGCGCATAAGCCTGCGGAAACTCATGCCGGTCGACATCATGGCGATTATCTCGCTGTTGCCTGCCAGCTTGGAGGTGAAGAATATCACCGCAATGAAGGTGAACAGCGGCGAGAACTGATTGGCGAAGTAGGGCAGGAAGTTGAGAAAGTAATCGAACACTGTTGCCTTGAGCGGAGCCTTGACGAAGGAGTCGAACTTCTCGTTTATGTCGAACATCACCACAATTGCCAGCAGCAGCACTATGGCGAATACATATGTGCCGAGGAATTTGCGGATTATGTATCTGTCGAGTATCTTGAACATCGGTTTACAGTCGCCGCGAGAGTTTTTCTACCATTTCTGTTTTCCACTGCTTGAAGTCGCCCGCTATGATGTGGCGGCGAGCTTCTTTTACGAGCCAGAGGTAGAACGCCAGATTATGTATAGACGCTATCTGCATGGCAAGCAGTTCGTTGGCTATGAACAGATGGCGCACATAGGCTTTAGAGTATACCCTGTCGACGAGCGCCGGCCCGTCGGCCTGCAGGGGCGAGAAATCGTCGGCCCATTTGAGGTTGCGCATATTCATAGTGCCTTCCGGGGTGAAGAGCATGCCGTTGCGTCCGTTGCGGGTGGGCATCACGCAGTCCATCATGTCGACGCCTCGGTCTATGGCCTCTAAAATGTTGACCGGCGTGCCCACTCCCATCAGGTAGCGGGGTTTGTCGGCGGGCAGCACCTCGTTTACCACCTCTATCATATCGTACATCACCTCGGCAGGCTCGCCCACGGCGAGTCCGCCTATGGCGTGGCCGTCGGCGCCGAGGGAGGCGACGTGCTCGGCTGCCTCGCGCCTCATGTCGGCATAGGTGCAGCCCTGCACTATCGGGAAATACGATTGGTAGTGCCCGTAGAGAGGTTCTGTTTCCTTGTAGTGCTTCCAGCCTCGCTCGAGCCAGCGTTTGGTGAGGTCGAGCGAGCGCCTCGCATAGGAGCGGTCGGCAGTGCCGGGTGTGCACTCGTCGAGAGCCATCATTATGTCCGAACCGATTGTGCGCTGTATGTCTACAACGTTTTCGGGCGTGAAGAGGTGGAGCGAGCCGTCGATATGGCTGCGGAACTTGGCGCCTTCCTCGGTGAGCTTGCGGTTGGCGCTCAGTGAAAATACCTGGAAGCCTCCGCTGTCGGTGAGTATGGGGCGCTCCCAGCCGTTGAACTTATGCAGGCCTCCGGCGCGGTGTATGATGTCCATGCCCGGGCGCAGGTAAAGATGGTATGTGTTGCCGAGTATTATCTGCGCTCCTATGTCCTCGCGGAGTTCGTGCATATGCACGCCTTTCACTGTGCCCGCAGTGCCTACGGGCATAAAAATGGGGGTTTCTATCACCCCGTGGTCTGTCTGTATTGTTGCCGCGCGGGCGTTGCTGCCCGGCGCTGTTGCTTCGAGTGTGAATTTCATCGCTACAAAAATACGTAAAAAACGCGAAACAGCGCACCGTCCGCGTGCTACAATAGCCGAAAATTTGCCAAATGCTTGTGAGAGTGGCTGAAAATGCCTATCTTTGCAGCCGGTTTCGTAATCTCTGGCAGGACATGCAGCCTGCGAATATTGCGAGTAATGTTAACATTATAAATCATTTACTACAATGGATTTGATTAAAATTGCCGAAGAAGCTTTCGCTTCCGGCAAGCAGCATCCCGAATTTGGCCCCGGCGACACCATCACTGTGGCTTACCGCATCAAAGAAGGTAACAAGGAGCGTATCCAGCAGTACCGCGGTGTGGTTATCCGCATCTCCGGCGAAGGCTCGAAGAAGCGTTTCACCGTTCGCAAAATGAGCGAAAACATCGGTGTTGAGCGTATCTTCCCCATCGAGTCGCCGTTCATCGACTCCATTACCATCAACAAGTACGGTAAGGTACGTCGTGCCAAGCTTTACTACCTGCGCAAGCTCACAGGTAAGAAGGCCCGCATCAAAGAACGTCGCGTTATCAAGAAATAACACGAATTCCGGATTCGGAAACGAAAAAAAGCGGAAACAGCTTGCATACGGGTTGTTTCCGCTTTTTGCTTGCACAGTTGCTCGAGGTTTTGTAATTTTGAGCCAATTAAGAGGGTGTTTAATAATATCTGTTAAAGCACAGGCCAAAAAGTTTGAGATGGGTTTATATCTGAGCCGAAGGAGCATAGCGGTTGCTATGTGACTGAGGCGAAGGGATAAAGACACTCAAAATTTTTGGAGGCGAAGCCTTTGATGCCGCCCCGGCAGGTATTATACGATGATGTCGTTTGAGAGAGTATTTAACAATAGTGCGTTCTTGGCGTCTTTTTGTTAACCTGCCCATTACTCATCGGTCACATAGCCACCGCTATGCTCCCTCTTCATAATGAACAGTTTAAACAAAATACACCAACCTGTGCTTTAACAGATATTATTAAACACCCTCTAAGAGGACTTTAATAATATCCTATAAACCTCAACAACGAAGCCAATATGTCTATATTTGATGATTTTCTCTTTGGCAAGAAACGTGACAATGGAGATCTGAGTCCTAAAGAAATACAGAAGCTTTTATCCGATGCCGAGCGCCTCAGTTCTGAGAAAAGATACGAGGAGGCATTCGATCTCGTAAGCCGTGCGGCAGAGGCGGGGAGTGCCCGCGCGTGCTATCTTCTTGCATGTATGTACGAGTATGGCGAAGGCCTGCCGCGCGATGCCGGCAAAGCCGTGGAGTATTACCGGCGAGGCGCCGAGGGCGGTGATGCCGACGCTATGCGCGCCTTTGGCATATGCTATATGACTGGCTCCGGGGTCGACGAGGACTATGGCGAAGCTGAAAAGTGGCTGCGCGCCGCCGTCGAGGCAGGCTGCGAAGACGCCCGCTACGATTTGGAAGCGTTGACGGATATATGCCAAGGCCCGGGAATGGTTGAGATGGAGGCGCGCCTTGCCAATGCCGAACGACTGTTCACAGAAAAGAAATACAAGGAGGCACTTCCGCTGGCGCGTGATTGCGCCGATGTGGGAATGCCGGCCGCGCAGACACTTTTTGCGCGCTACTATCATAAAGGTCTTGCTGGAATCGAACGCAATATCGACAAAGCCATAGAGTGGTACCGCCGAGGAGCCGACGGTGGCGATCTGGAAGGTATCGTCGGGCTTGCTGACGCATTGTCGGCCGACGAATCCGATGCCCGGCGCATGGCAGAGTCCGTCGAGTGGTATCGCAAGGCGGCCGATTACGACAGCGCGTGGGCAAGCTACCGTCTTGCTCAGTTCTACGAGAAAGGTATGGGAGGTCTGCCCAAGGACGATGCTTTGGCTGCCGCGTGCTACCTTGAGGCGGCGAATAACGGCGATGCTGTGTCGATGCGCATAATAGGGCAGAATTATGAAAAAGGCGCAGGGGTGGAGAAATCCGTTGAAAAAGCTTTGTACTGGTACTCCAAGGCCAAGGCCGGAGGCGACGCCATAGCGCGCAACGCTTACCGCCGCCTCAAGGAGAGCCTGGGAGAAAGTGTCGAGGAACCGCGTCCAGCCCATCGCAATGTCGATATTCCCGAGGGAGAGGTTTTTTCAGAAAGCGAGGCTCTGCGGCTTATCGGTATTGCGCAGCGTGCTTTTGACGCAGGCCGGTATAATGAGTCGTTTGCTATCGACTGCCGCCTTGCCGCTGCCGGAAACGCCCGTGGTATGAATTCCCTTGGCTGGGATTACGCCACCGGCAGTGGTGTGGCTCAGGACTATGCCGAAGCCATGCGGTGGTATCACAGAGCCGCTGAGGCCGGAGAGCCGCGGGCCATGGTAAATCTCGGATACGCCTATGAGTTTGGCGAAGGTGTCGAAATAAACGATGCCGAGGCTGTAAAGTGGTATCGCAAGGCTGCAGACCTGGGCTGGTATCACGGGCTGAACAATCTTGCTATGTGTTATTTTGTCGGCAAGGTCGTGCCTCAAGACAAGGCCAAAGCCTTGGAACTGTGGAAAGAAGCTTTGGAGAAATGCAATCCGAACTCCGCCTGTGCGCTTGGCTTTATATATTATAGAGGGGATGGCGTCGAACTTGATTTGGAAAAGGCCGTCGAGTATTACAGTATATCAGCCGCATGGGAATACGGCGAGGCTGAGCTTGCAATGGGCAATATGCTCCGTGAGGGCGACGGCGTAGAGCAGGATTTGCGCAAGGCAGTGATTTACTACAGGTCTGCGGCGATTCACGGCTCGGAGGAAGCCCGAAGCCGTCTTGAGGAGCTTTGCGAGTTCGTGCGGCCGGACGATTCGGAACTTACCGAACTTGCGGAGGAAAGCAGGAAGGCATACAGCAAGGGCGATTACGACAGAGCCTTCCTCACGGCGCGTCTTCCGGCGGAGTATGGCGATAAATGGGCGCAGGAAATACTTGGCCTTTGCTATAAATGGGGTACCGGCACTCGCAAAAACCTCAAGCTTGCCGCCAAATGGTTTCTCAAGGCTGCCGAAGCCGGGCTCAGCGCGAGTCAGGCAAATCTCGGATACGCCTATGAGTCCGGCGAAGGTGTTGAGCAGGATAAGATCGAGGCTGTGCGGTGGTATCGCGCTTCGGCCGAGCAAGGATGGGTCTACGCCCAGTGCAATCTTGCTTTCTGCCTTGAAAATGGCATCGGCACCGACATTGATTTGGCAGAAGCCGCTGTGTGGTACCGCAAAAGCGCCGATCAGGGCTATGTCCGGGCTATGTATAATCTCGGTAAGCTGTATGAGCGTGGACGCGGAGTGGGCCAAGACATAGAGGAAGCCCGCCGGCTGTACGCTCTTGCTGCCGAGCAGAATTACGAGGAGGCCGTGAAAGCACTTTGTCGGTTGAGAGATGGAAGTTGCTCCGACGATATCGACGCTGTTGCCCAAAAGGCGAAAGAGCATTATGAGAATGGCGAGTATAAGCAGGCGTTCAAGCTGGCTATAGGTCCTGCCGAGGCCGGTCACAAGGAAGCGCAGGAAGTTCTCGCCCTGTGCTATGACAACGGTTACGGAACCGACCGCGATGTGTATGAGGCATTCCGGTGGTATCTTAAAGCGGCGGAGCAGGGCATGCAGCTGTCGCAGTGCAACGTCGGCTGGTGCTACCAGTATGGCGAAGGGGTGGAAGAAAATCTGCCGCTCGCCTTCGACTGGTATGTCAGGGCATCTAAAAACGGCAGTGTCACGGCGATGAACAATGTCGGAATATGTTTTCGCGATGCCATAGGCACAGAACAGGATTATCAAAAAGCCGTGCATTGGTTCAGCAAGGCCGCGGCCGGCGGGAATGCCAGCGCTCAGTGCAGCCTCGGATACGCCTATGAGTCCGGCCAGGGAGTGGCTGTGAATATGGAGGAGGCTGTGCGGTGGTATAAGAAGGCTGCCGAGCAAGGACTGCCGCGAGGAATCGCGTACCTTGGTGAATGTTATGAAAATGGCCAGGGAGGTCTGCCTCAGGACTTCGGCAAGGCAGTCGAGCTGTACCGCAAGGCTATAGAAGACGAGCAGGCGTGGGCTATGCTCTGCCTCGGTCGCTGTTATGAGATGGGTCGCGGCGTGGACGCAGACCAATCGATGGCGGTGTATTTCTACCGTCGTAGCGCCAAAAATGGTGTCAGCGCGGCGAAGGACGCGCTTAAACGCCTCGGATATAACGAATAAACAAAAAAAAGTTACATATAATGAAAAAATCACTGGCGACAATCATTGCAGCGCTTTCCGCAGTGTCGGGAGCTTTTGCTGCCGAAGCTCCGCTATGGCTTCGCAACACGGCCATCTCGCCGGACGGCGCCACCATAGCCTTTACTTATCGGGGCGATATTTTCACAGTCTCCGTCGGCGGTGGCGAGGCCCGGCAGCTGAGCTCGGATCCTGCATATGACACCGCGCCTGTATGGAGCCCCGACGGCAGCCGGATTGCGTTTGCAAGCGACCGTATGGGTTCTACCGACATATACGTGGTAGCTGCCGGCGGAGGCACGCCCGTGCGCCTCACAACCCATAGCGGCACCGAGATGCCGCTTGCGTGGCTTAACGATTCGACGGTTCTTTTCAGAGCCGCCCTCCACCCGTCGCACCACGCTCTGAACGATGCTTTCTTCCAGCAGACATACGCGGTGAAGGCTGTGCCGGGTTCGCGTCCGGTGCCTTACCTGTCGCTGCATATGGAGTCGGCCGACGTGGCGCCCGACGGAGCCGTAATCTTTGAGGAGCACAAGAGTTACGAAAACAAATGGAGAAAACACGAGCGCTCGGCAGGCACGCCCGACATACAGATGTACAAGGACGGTCGTTTTACCCGTCTTACCGATTTCAAGGGCAGCGACCGCAATCCTGTGTGGCTTGGCGATGGCCGTTTTGCATATCTGAGTGAGGAGGACGGCACGCTGAATGTATATTCACGCACGGCAGGCTCTGCCGCCAAGACGCAGCTCACATCGTTCAAGGACTATCCTGTGCGCTCGCTCTCGGCAAGTGCTGACGGAAAGGTGCTTGCATTCAGCTGGGACGGCGAGATATACACCCTGCGCCCCGGAGCGGCTCCGGAAAAGGTGGCTGTCGATATAAAGGCCGACAAATATGATGCCGACCACGTGCGGCGCATCGTGAGCTCCGGCGCGTCAACCATGGCAGTGTCGCCTTCCGGCGAGGAGGTGGCTTTCACTCTCCGTGGCGACATATATGTCACCTCTGTCAAATATAAGACAACCAAGCGTATAACCGACACTCCGGCGCAGGAGCGCATAGTGGAGTTCTCGCCCGACGGTCGCACGCTGGTGTACGACTCCGAACGCGACGGCCTGTGGCAGCTCTTCACCGCCAAGATTAAGGACGACAAGGAAAAATCGTTTGCCTATGCCACAGACATTGTGGAAGAGCCTCTGTACAAGGGCGAGAAAGCGGCTCAGCAGCCTATGTTCAGCCCCGACGGCAAGAAGGTGGCTTTCTTGGAGGATCGCTGCGAGCTTCGCGTCATCGACGTAGATACCAAGGAGGTGCACACAGCGCTCCCGGCGAAATACAATTATTCATATACCGATGGCGACGTCACCTTCCAGTGGAGTCCCGACAGCCGCTGGCTGCTTATCGACTACATCGGGGTAGGTGGTTGGAATAATTCCGACATTGCTCTCGTGAGCGAGGACGGCTCCACCGTAATCGACCTTACCGAGAGCGGCTACTCCGATTCCAACCCGAAATGGGCGCTTGGCGGAAAGGCTGTGACATATACCACTGCCCGCTATGGATATAAGAGCCACGGCAGCTGGGGCGAAGAGGGCGACGTGATGCTGATGGTGCTTGATGCCGAGGCCTGGGACGCCTTCAACCGCACCAAGGAAGAGGCGGAGTTGGCCGAGAAGAATGCCGACGAAGCAGATAAGACAGACGCAGACAAGAAAGACGGCAAAAAGAAGAAAAAAGGCGACAAGAAGAAGGATGAAAAGAAGGAAACTCTCAAGTTTGATACCAACAACCGTATGTACCGCCTTAGCAGGCTTACCGGCGGCTCGTCGCGGCTTGGCGATTATTTCCTTGCCCCAAAGGGCGACAAGCTGTATTATATGGCACGTTCTACCGAGGGCGAGTACAACCTTTATTGCCGCGACTTGCGCGAGGGCAATACCAAGCTCTTGGCTGCCGGAAAGGCGGGCGGCATAGTTCCTGATGCCAAGGGAGAGAACATATTCGTTATCGGCGGTTCGGGAATGAGCAAAATCAATCTTGCGTCGGGAGCGTCGGAGGCTGTGGAGTTCAGTGCTCCTTACGACCGTCACCCCTCGCTCGAACGAGATTATATATACACCCATGCGTGGCAGCAGGTCAAGGACAAATTCTATGACAAGGATATCCACGGCATCGATTGGAACGGCTATGGCGAGCACTACCGTCGGTTCCTGCCGCATATCGACAACAATTCCGACTTCGCCATCATGCTCAGCGAGCTTCTGGGCGAGCTTAATGCCTCTCATACCGGTGCGAGCAGTTACGGCAACGGCGCTCCGCTTGCCACTTCCGAGCTTGGCGCGTATTTCGATTTCGCATACGACGGCGACGGCCTGAAGATAGCCGAAGTGCTGCCTCGCGGCCCTCTCTCGACGAAGGCGGCCGATGTCCGCCCCGGCGACATAATACTTGCTATCGACGGCGAGCCTGTCAAGGCCGGTGCCGATTATTACCCGATGCTCGACGGCAAGGCCGGCCGCAAGGTGCGCCTTACCGTTAAAAAGACCGATGGCTCAGTGGCACACCTCGTGGTGAAGCCGGTTAGCGGCGTTGGCGGTATAATATACCAGTTGTGGGTGGAGCGTAACGAGGCATTGGTCGACAGTCTTTCGGGAGGCCGCATAGCTTACGTGCATATTAAGGGAATGGATAGTGAGAGCTTCCGCGCCGTTTATTCAAAGCTGTTGGGCAAATACCGTAATCACGAGGCTGTGGTGGTCGACACCCGCTTCAACGGCGGCGGCTGGCTGCATAACGACGTGGCTGTGCTTCTCAACGGACGCGAATATGTGCGCTATACCCCGCGCGGACGCTACATAGGCTCCGACCCGTTCTCCCAGTGGACAAAACCGTCGGCAATGCTCGTCAACGAGGCCAATTACTCCGATGCCCACGGTACGCCCTATGTGTACAAGACCCTTGGCATCGGTCCGGTGGTTGGAGCGCCAGTCCCCGGCACGATGACGGCTGTGTGGTGGGAATCGCAGATCGATCCGTCGCTTGTGTTCGGCATACCGCAGGTGACGTCGCTCGCCACCAATGGCAAGCCGCTCGAAAACAACGAGCTTAAGCCCGATGTCGAAGTGTACAACACACCGGCCGAGATTGTAAGCGGCCACGACGTCCAGATAGAGGCTGCCGTGAAAACCCTTCTTGAAAAAATCGGCCCCGCCAAGTAATACAAATGCAATTGAGGAGTGTCAAGGTTTGATTAATATCCTTGACACTCCTTGTTTTTTGTGGATTTTGGAGATTGAACTTCGTTTTGGGGCTAATCGTTATAATATTGATGAAAAAGGATAGGAAAAAAATAACTGTGTAAAAGTTTGCGACAAAACGAGAAAAGTCGTAATTTTGTGGCACAAACACTATCAATATGAAGACGACAAGCACTATCAGAATCCCTAATCCTTCACGGGAGTTGGTCGCTTTCATAGAGAAAGCGCAACAGCAAAAGAAGGAGCGCATGAAGAGAGCCTGTGACAAATACCGTAAGCTGATTAACGGTTGATGGAATCTATAGAAGCCATCATTCCCGATAATGAGGACAATCATTTAGTGGTTGTCCTTAGTTTTTATGACAATAACGATAAAGTAGGCACGTTTCAAATCCCGGAGGAGTTTGAAGATCTTGATATAGCAGACATTGCAATCAATAAACTCTATATTGACATGCCACTCAATCTGTGTGCGTTCTTCAAGATGTGCCGGTGGTTGATAGAGCAGTTCTCAATCTTCCCGAATGCGGTCTTCTCATTCATTTGCTCAACCGACCCATTGGAAACGCATCACTCAGGTATGGCTTCCGAGCAATACAGATGGAATCTTTTTGAATACCTGTATCAGCGTAATATTCCTAAATTGACTGAGTTGGGAATAGAATCTAAAGATATTATCGTTGGCCCCGAAGGTTATCAGACATTTGCACGAGTATTTTATCGTTTAAAACACGCACCTGTGATTCATGTCGTTTTGCAGCATCTCACAAGTAAGTATGCCGTGTAATGGAAACACAATATACAAAGGTTGCAGGACACTCCGGAGGCGCTTCCGGGGTGTCTTTTTGTTGCAATATGCGCATATTGCAATAGAATCGCGAGTATTGCGTGTAAATATGTTGTAAAATATGTTTTTTGCGGCTGCATATTAGATATAAAAATCGTATCTTTGCTCCCAAATAGTGCCGTTTTGGCAGGCGGCTCCGATATTGGAAAGATAAACTATATATATTCAATTATTTATGAATCGCAGATTATGCTATGTAATGGGTTTGGGACTTGCCCTGTCCTTGAGCTCTTGCGGTAAGAAACTCGGCCAGTTCAGCGCTGATTATTTTACTGTAAATCCCAATCCCCTCGAAGTTGTAGGTGAAAAAGTGCCCGCGCGTGTAAGTGCTACCATTCCTGCAAAATTCTTTGTAAAGAACGCCGAAGTTACCGTTACTCCCACGCTGGTGTTCAACGGCAAGGAAGTAAGCTCGCAGAGCTATAGCTTCCAGGGCGAGAAGGTGCGCGGCAACAACCCCGTGATATCCTATGAAAACGGCGGTACGGCCACTATCCCCGTTAGCTTCAAGTACCAGCCCGATATGGCCAAGAGCGAGCTTATGCTCAACTTTACCGTTAACCAGAACGGCAAGCAGTATGTGCTCCCCGCAGTGAAGGTTGCCAACGGCGTTGTAGCCACCGCTGCTCTTGCTGATGCGGCCGGCGTTACTCCCGCTCTCGCTCCCGATGCGTTCCAGCGCATTATCAACGAGAAATATGCCGCCGACATCATGTTCCTCATCAACCAGGCCAACATTCGTGCCGGACAGCTTAAGTCGGACGCAATGGCTGAGCTGCAGAAAGAAATCATAGCAGCCAACGGCGACACTTCCCGCGTGCTTGAGGAAATCAATATCTCCTCCTACGCTTCGCCCGACGGTGGTGTGAAACTCAACACCCGTCTTGCCGAAAACCGCGAGAAGAACACCAAGGACTATATGACCAAGCAGCTCAAGAAGGATAAAATCACTGAATTCGGCGAACTCACCGCTCAGTTCACCGCTCAGGACTGGGAAGGCTTCCAGAAGCTCGTTCAGCAGAGCAACATTCAGGACAAAGACCTTATCCTGAGCGTGCTCTCGATGTACAAAGATCCCGAACAGCGCGAACGCGAAATCCGCAACCTCTCGTCGGTATTCGAACAGCTCGCCGACCAGATTCTTCCCAAGCTCCGCTACTCCCGCATCACAGCCAGCATCAACGTAATCGGCAAGAGCGACGCTGAAATCAAGGCTCTTCTGGCTTCGGATCCCTCCAAGCTGTCTGTAGAAGAAATCCTGTATGCCGCCACTCTTACCGACGACAACGGCCAGCGCCTCAAAATATATGACACAGCAGCCCGCCTCTATCCGTCGGACTACCGCACATGGAACGACCTCGGTATGGCTCAGTACATCGACCGCGATTTCGACGCTGCCAAGGCTTCTTTCACCAAGGCTGCCTCGCTGACAAAGAACGGCGAACCCCAGATGAACCTCGGTCTTATCGAAATGCTTCAGGGCAACTACGCCAAGGCCAACCAGTACTTCGGCTCTGCCGCAGGTGTGGCCGAACTTGGCGACGCTCTCGGTGTTTACTACCTCAAGCAGGGTGACGCTGCAGCTGCCGTTAAGGCCTTCGGCGACACAAAGAGCAACAATGCCGCTCTTGCCCAGATTCTTACCAAGGACTACAGCAAGGCTAAATCCACTCTCGCTGCTATCAACAATCCCGATGCCACAACATATTACCTGATGGCTATCCTCGGTGCCCGCACCAACAACGAGTCGATGCTCAACACCAACCTCCGTCAGGCTGTGCGCCTCGACAAAAACCTTGCCAAGAAGGCTGTCGACGACCTCGAATTTGCCAACTACAACCTTTCCAAGGCTCTCAACTAAGCCATAAGCAAAACATCTATAGGCAGGCGTCCGGGCACACCGGGCGCCTGTTCTTTTTTCTCAGCTCGGCAAAACCAAATAAATTTGCTTTTGCGCTCGACTTATTCGTATCTTTGCAGGCAATACACACCCTGAATCCAATTATCTATGAAATTTCGCTATGCTATGGCAGCTGTAATCGCACTTTCAACACTTGCGGCCCAAGCCCGTTCTGCACGGTTTACCATAATTCCCGAACCTGTGCAAATAGAGGTTGCCGAGGCCGATTCTTTTCGTATTGACCGAGGTATGCCCGTTGTAGTATCCTCGCCGGATCTTATGCTCACGGCCAAATACCTTGCTGATTATATGGATAAGTATCTTGGCATACCTGTGAGTGTTTCTTCCGATGAAGATGGTTTCGGAGCGGGAGTGAGAATGGCAAATCTCGGAAATGGCGGTATTTCGGGAGGCTACAGCCTCACTGTGACGCCCGAGAAAGGCGTGCTGATAGAGGGCAATGATGCCGCCGGCGTTTTTTATGGAATGCAGACGCTTATACAGATGCTTCCATTGCGGGCCGGAGTCATTCCCTTGTTGCCGGCTGTGCATATAGTCGATTATCCTCGGTTCGCATACCGGGGCATGCATCTCGATGTTGTGCGCCATTTCTTCCCTGTAGAGTTTGTGAAGCGCTATATTGATATGCTTGCCCGCCACAAGCTCAATTACTTCCATTGGCATCTTACCGACGACCAGGCTTGGCGTATCGAGATGAAATCGCATCCTGAGCTTACCGCCCAAGGCTCCGAGCGCGAAGGCGAAATAGAGGGTCTTTACCCAGGCAAATACCGCGCCTTGCCTTACGGGGGATATTACACGCAGGAGCAGGTGCGGGAGGTGGTGGAGTATGCCGCCGAGCGCCATATCACTGTGATTCCCGAAATCGACATACCGGGCCACTGTATGGCCGTGCTTGCCGTGCACCCGGAGTTCAGCACCACGCCCGACGAGCCCAAGTCGTGCGCCAAGACGTGGGGCATATTCAATAAATTCAACAACGTGCTTGCTCCGCGCCCCGAAGTGTTCGCCTTTCTTAAGGACGTTTTTTCGGAGTTATGCGATATTTTTCCGGGGCAGTATATCCATGTCGGTGGTGATGAATGCGCCAAACGCTGGTGGCAGGAATCGGAAGATACACAGAAGTTTATGCGTGATAACGGCCTAAAGGACGAGAAAGCGCTCCAAAGTCACTTCATACACTATGTGCAGTCGGTTGTCAATTCCAAGGGCAAGACGCTCGTGGGTTGGGACGAAGTACTCGAGGGCGGCATATCAGAAGATTGCATAATTATGAACTGGCGCAAGCCTACATATGGGGCTAAGGCGGTCAAAACAGGGCACCGTACCATCTCGACAAGTTCCGGCTGGTCGTATTTCAATATGAAGGAGAGCCGGAACCAGACCGAGATAGGGCCGCGCGGGCCGCTGCCTCTGGAGAAGGTATACGGGTATCAGGCAATCCCCGATTCTATTACCGACAGCCAGAAAGAGCTGATATGGGGCGTGCAGGGCTGCTTGTGGACGGAGTATGTGCCTACTACATGGAAAGCCGAGTTTTCGGTTTTCCCGCGCATGTCGGCACTGGCGGAAAATGCCTGGTCGGCAGAGGAGAGCAAGGACTGGGATAACTTTGTCCGCAAGGTCGAGGCGCAGATAGAGCGCTACGAGCTGTGGGGAGTGCGCTATTCCGACGCATTCTTCCGCACTCAGGACATCGAGCGCAAACGCTGAACACGCGGCGCCAGTAGCTACGCGGCGCCGCGGCCCGGCGGAATTTGGAGCGAATTTGGGGCGGGCATTTTCAAGTGCGGGAAATTTTGCGTAATTTTGCACGGTCAAGCCTCTGAAAAGAGGCAGGTGGCCGCTTCATAATTGACACTCAAAATTCAACCAACACAAATGCAGGCGACCAAAAGCGCTGTCCTGATTCTCGAAGACGGCACAGAATTCCGAGGACGTAGCTTCGGCTACGACGGCTCAACAGCCGGCGAGGTGGTGTTCAACACCGCTATGACCGGGTACCCCGAAAGCCTTACCGACCCTTCTTATGAGGGGCAGATACTTGTCACCACCTTTCCTCAGCTGGGCAACTACGGCGTTCCACCGTCGGGCGGCGACGATTCTCTAAAAGACTACTACGAAGGTTCGCGCATACACTGCCGCGCTATCATAGCGCAGGATTATGCCTTCCACCACAGCCACTGGCTCGCCGAGCGTTCGCTTGCCGACTGGCTTAAGGAAGAGAAAATACCCGGTATTTATGATATCGACACCCGCGCCCTTACCAAGCACCTGCGTACCCACGGCTCGATGCTCGGCAAGATAATAGTGGAGGGCTGCGACGATGTGGAATTTTACGACCCCAATGCCGAAAACCTTATCGCTCTCACATCGTGCGCAGAGCCGGTGGTGTACGATGCTCCCGGCGCTGATCCGAAGCCGTTTACAGGCACTCTCGAAGCTGCTCCCGACGGCAAGAAGACCGTTGTGCTGGTTGACTGCGGCATTAAGCACAATATCATACGATGCCTGCTCGCCCGAGGAGTGAGGGTGGTGCGTGTGCCTTGGAACTATGATTTCAGCGGCATACCCGCCGACGGCCTGTTTATAAGCAACGGCCCCGGAAACCCCGATTTTGCCACGGCTACAGTTGAAAACATTCGCAAGGCTATGAATGCGGATTCGCCCAAGCCCATATGCGGCATCTGCATGGGCAACCAGCTTTTGGCAAAGGCGGCCGGAGCGTCGACTTTCAAGCTCAAATACGGGCACCGCAGCCACAACCAGCCGGTGCGCCGCCTCGGTTCGGAAAAATGCTTCGTCACATCGCAGAACCACGGTTTCGCGGTCGATTCCGAAACCCTTCCTGAAGGCTGGGAACCGCTGTTTGTCAATATGAACGACGGTACCAACGAAGGCATACGCCACAAGAGCCTGCCTTTCTTCTCCGCGCAGTTCCACCCCGAAGCTTCGAGCGGACCGCGCGACACAGAATTCCTTTTCGACGAATTTATCGCCCTCCTATAGCATGAAGAAATATCAGAAAGTGCTGCTTCTCGGCAGCGGAGCCCTCAAAATCGGCGAAGCCGGTGAGTTTGACTATTCAGGCGCCCAGGCCCTCAAAGCTCTGCGTGAGGAGGGTACAACCACCATACTGGTCAATCCTAACATCGCCACGGTGCAGACTTCCGAAGGAATGGCCGACCAGACCTACTTCCTGCCCGTGACACCATTCTTTGTCGAGCGCGTTATCGAGAAAGAGCGTCCCGACGGAATTTTGCTTGCCTTCGGCGGCCAGACAGCCCTGAACTGCGGCGTGGAACTGTATCGCAGCGGCGTGCTTGAGCGCTATGGCGTGGAAGTGCTCGGCACTCCCGTGCAGGCCATTATGGATACAGAAGACCGCGAGCTGTTTGTTGAAAAGCTCAATCAGATTGACGTAAAGACTATCAACAGCGAGGCTGTGGATTCTGTCGAGGAAGCGCTGCGAGTGGCCCGCTCTCTCGGCTATCCCGTGATTGTGCGTGCTGCTTACGCCCTCGGCGGCCTCGGCAGCGGCTTCTGCGACAATGACGCGGAACTCGAAACACTCGTGGAGAAAGCACTTTCGTTCTCCCCTCAGGTGCTTGTTGAAAAGTCGCTCAAGGGCTGGAAGGAAGTGGAATACGAAGTGGTGCGCGACCGTTTCGACAACTGTATCACGGTCTGCAACATGGAGAACTTCGACCCCCTCGGAATCCATACCGGCGAGAGTATCGTCGTTGCTCCCTCGCAGACACTCTCGAACGACGACTACCACTATCTCCGTTCTCTTGCCATAAAGATTATACGCCATATCGGCATTGTGGGCGAATGTAACGTTCAGTATGCCTACGACCCCGAATCGATGGACTACCGGGTGATAGAGGTGAACGCCCGTCTGAGCCGTTCGTCGGCTCTCGCTTCCAAGGCCACAGGCTATCCGCTGGCTTTCGTGGCAGCCAAACTTGCCCTTGGCTACGGTCTTTTCGACCTTCGCAACAATGTGACCCAAAGCACGTCGGCATTCTTCGAGCCGGCGCTCGACTATGTGGTGGTGAAGATTCCCCGCTGGGACCTTGGCAAATTCCACGGCGTTGACCGCCACATCGGTTCGTCGATGAAGTCGGTGGGCGAGGTAATGGCTATAGGACGTACCTTTGAAGAGGCAATCCAGAAGGGCCTGCGTATGATAGGCCAGGGCATGCACGGCTTTACCGGCAACCGCGATATGAAGATACCCGACATCGAGTCGGCGCTCACATCGCCTACCGACCGTCGCATATTCGTCATAGCCAAGGCTTTTGCCGAAGGATATACCGTCGACCGCCTGCACGAGCTTACCAAGATTGACCGCTGGTTCCTCTACAAGCTCCGCAACCTTATGGACACCTCCGGCGAGCTGGAGGCATACAACAGCCTCGACGCCGTGCCCAAAGAACTTATGCGCATAGCCAAGCAGCAGGGCTTCAGCGATTTCCAGATAGGCCGGGCCGTGCTTAAGGATATGTTCCCCGAGCATGCCGAGGAGGCTTCGCTTGCCGTGCGCCGTCATCGTATAGGGCTTGGCATTAAGCCGGTGGTAAAGCAAATCGACACGCTTGCCGCCGAATATCCTGCCGCTACCAACTACCTCTATCTGACTTACAACGGCAGCGTCGACGATGTGGCCTACACCGGCGACCACCGCTCGGTGGTGGTGCTCGGTTCGGGTGCTTACCGTATCGGCTCGTCGGTAGAGTTCGACTGGTGCTCCGTCAACGCGCTTATGACCGCGCGCAAGGAGGGCTGGCGCTCGGTGATGATCAACTATAACCCTGAAACGGTTTCGACCGACTACGATATCTGCGACCGTCTTTATTTCGACGAGCTTACCTTCGAGCGCGTGATGGATATTCTCGAACTTGAGAATCCCCACGGCGTTATCCTGTCGGTAGGCGGCCAGATACCCAACAACCTTGCCACACGCCTCGACGCGCAGAACGTCAACATACTCGGCACCGGCGCCACCAGTGTCGACCGTGCCGAAGACCGCCACAAGTTCTCTGCCATGCTCGACAGCCTCGGCATCGACCAGCCGCGCTGGCGCGAGCTTACAAGCTTCGAGGATATCGACGGCTTTGTGGCCGAAGTAGGCTTCCCGGTGCTTGTGCGTCCGAGCTACGTGCTTTCAGGCGCGGCTATGAACGTCTGCTTCAACTCCGACGAGCTGCGCCGCTTCCTCAAGCTCGCGGCCAATGTGTCGAAGAAGCACCCCGTGGTTGTGAGCGAGTTCATACAGGGCGCCAAGGAAATCGAGATGGACGCCGTGGCCCAGAATGGCGAGATAAAGGCTTATGCCATTTCCGAACACGTGGAATTTGCCGGCGTGCATTCGGGCGACGCCACTATCCAGTTCCCGCCGCAGAAGCTGTATGTGGAAACGATGCGCCGCATCAAGAAGGTGTCGGCCAAGATTGCCGAGGCTCTCAACATTTCCGGCCCGTTCAATATCCAGTTCCTTGCCAAGAACAACGATATCAAGGTGATAGAGTGCAACCTGCGTGCTTCGCGCTCCTTCCCCTTTGTGTCTAAAGTGCTTAAAATCAACTTTATCGACCTCGCTACCCGCGTGATGCTCGGTCTGCCCGTCGAGAAACCTGCCAAGAGCGCCTTCGACCTCGACTATGTGGGTGTAAAGGCCTCGCAGTTCTCGTTCTCGCGTCTTGGTGGTGCCGACCCCGTGCTTGGTGTTGACATGGCATCGACCGGCGAGGTGGGCTGCCTTGGCGACGATACCGATGCCGCCATTCTCACGGCTCTGCTGGCCGTGGGTCTGCGTGTGCCCCGGAAGGCCGTGCTTCTCAGCACCGGCTCGCCCAAGCAGAAAGCCGACATGCTCGATGCCGCCCACCTGCTGCACAAGGCGGGGCTTAAGATATACGCCACGGGCGGAACATGCCAGTTCCTCAACGAGAACGGCATTCCGGCAGTTCGTGTGTACTGGCCTTCCACGCCCGACTCGCACCCGCAGGCGCTCGACATGCTGCACAACCGCGAGATAGACTTTGTGGTAAACATACCCCGCAATTTCACCGGCACCGAGCTGTCGAACGGCCGCAAGATACGCCGCGCGGCTATCGACCTCAACATACCCCTGCTCACGAACTCGCGGCTTGCCTCGGCCTTCATCAGGGCGTTCACGGCCATGCCTCTCGAGGATATTGAGATAAAGAGCTGGCAGGAATATTGACATTCTGAAAGCACCACTCAATAGATTAACTTTAATTAACAACTATAATTCAATAGTGTTTCGATTATATAATCTATGGTAAAATTAAGTAAAACAAGTGTTTAAGGGTAGTTGAGCCTTGCGGGTTGTAAAATATGCTTAATAAATATGTCGTAAAACATATCTTTTTATTTGGCGGCCCGCTGAAAAAGACCCAACTTTGTACCGCAAACCTAAAACAATCTTTTTTACCTTAGAAATTGTACCTATTGGAAACCCATAAGAAGGAACTCTGCGATAGAGTTCCTTTTTATTTATGTACCTTCTATTTATATGAAAGATAAATTGAAAAGAAATATAGCCTTGATTATAATGGCTGTATTAGGTGTCGGCCTGGCCGTAGTGGCATTTTATTATTATGCAGTGACGGTTGTTGCATGGTGGGTGCCGTTTGCGGCGGGTGCTGTGGCAGGCCTTGCCGCTATGTTCGGCCTGCGCGGTCTGCGGTCTGTGCTTGCCGACGTGTATGGTGCTGTGGCCGCTTGGCTGGCGCTGTTCGTGTTCGGTCTGTGCGCCGGAGCGGCGCTGCTGCTATGGGGCAACAGTGCTTTCGCCGACCCCGGGAGCGTGCATCAGGAAATGGCCACGGTCGAGAGCAAGCACTCCGAGGAGCACCAGAGCGGCCGGTATGTGCGGGGCCACTATGTTCGGAGCGGGCGCAAGTACCACACATACCATCTCAAGCTGCGTTTCGACGACGGCAGCGTGAAAGATGTGCAGGTACAGCTGGCGGAATACAACCGCATACGCACTGGCTCGAAGCGCGAGTACACCCTCGCCAAGGGAGCTTTCGGGCTGCCTGTCATCAAGAGGTAGCGCCGCAGTCAACAAGCGCGCCGCTCTGTGTGTTATCAATCTATGAATCCTGCACAGAAAAAACGCCTTGTTATCATCGGAGGAGGCTTCGGAGGACTGTCCGTGGCCCGTTATGTCGATAAGTCGCTGTACGAAGTGATACTTGTCGACCGCAACAACTACCACAGCTTTCCACCCTTATTCTACCAGGTGGCCTCGTCGGGCCTCGAACCGGCAAGCATATCCTTCCCCCTGCGCCGCGAGATGCGCGGACGCCGCTATCGCGGTGTTTCGTTTCATTTTGGCGAGGTTGTGGCGGTCGATGTCGCTGCATGTACAGTCAGGACCAAGTTTGAAACCATACCATACGATATCCTCGTGCTGGCGGCCGGCACTACCAATAATTTCTTCGGCATTCCCGGACTCGAAAAGCGGGTGTTCACCCTCAAAAGCACTCCCGAGGCCATACGGTGTCGCAACGAAGTGCTCGAGCGCCTCGAGCGTGCCTCCCTGTGTCGCAACGACAGGCTGCGCCGACGCATGCTCACCTTCGTGGTGGTGGGCGGCGGCCCCACAGGCGTGGAGATAGCCGGCGCCCTCGGCGAGATGAAGCGCTTCGTGCTAAAGCGCGAGTACCCCTCGATAAACCCCGAAGAGATGAAGGTGATACTCGTGGAGGGTTCGGAACGTCTGCTCGGCGCTATGAGTGCCAAGTCTGGTGCCGATGCGCTTGAGGCGCTCGGGCAGCTGATGGTTGACGTGCGGCTCGGCTGGCGTATGGAGCGTTACTCCGACCACGTGCTTACCTTTGCCGACGGCACGTCGGTAGAAACGGAAACCGTGATATGGACGGCCGGGATAACAGGAGTGCCGCTGCCTGTTGTCGGAACAGGCGTGAAGCCCGACCGGGCAGGGCGCTGGAAGGTCGACGCCTTTAACCGCGTGGAGGGCATCGACGATGTATACGCAATCGGCGACATCGCCTTTCAGGAGGCCGACGGCTATCCTCGCGGCCTGCCTCAGGTGGCGCCCGTGGCCATGCAGCAGGCGCGGGAGCTTGCCCGTAACCTTGGCCGCGATTCCGGCCGCCGCAAGCCATTCAAATACCGCGACAAAGGCTCGATGGCGACAATAGGCCGCAACCGCGCCGTGGTCGACATAGGCCGCTTCCACCTGCGGGGGCGCTTGGCGTGGCTGGTGTGGATGTGCGTCCACCTGGTGTCCTTGCTCGGAATGCGCAACAGAACTGTGGTATTTATCAACTGGATGTGGGGATACTTCACCTTCTCGTCCGGCCTGAGGCTGCTCATGCGCCCCGACCGCTACCCGCTCCGCTCATATTGGGACGAATGAAAAAGACTCAGTTTCAGGAAATTTATGTGTCGGCCTTTGCCGATTCGGCGCCTTGGCGCAAATGGTTTTTCTCCGAAGTGGTACGGCGTGACGACGAAATATTCATTGTCGACGATGCCGCCGGCAAGCCCTCGGCGGCCTTGCTTATGCAGCCGTACGCTTTTCAGTATGCCGGCGCCGAACTGCCGTCGGGCTATATAAGCTGCGTGGCCACGCGCCCCGAGGCGCGTACTCGCGGCCTGGCTTCCGAGGCCGTGTGCCGCGCTCTCGACAGCGCGCGCTGCAGAGGCTACGCTTTCTGCGAGCTTATACCCGCCGGTCGCGCATTGTATTACTTCTACAGCCGTTTCGGCTTTGCCCCGGTGTTCTACTGCGACGAAGAGCGCTATACGTCGCTCCACGCCTTTGCCGGTGGCGGCGCCGCCGAGGCAGAGCCGCGATATGCCGACTTCGCCGCCCTCGAGCTCCGGCAGGGCGGGGGAGTGCTCCACAGCGAGGCCGATTTCAAAAACATACTTTCCGACCTCACCTTTGAAAGCGGCCGCGAGGTAGTGTTTGTCGACGGTTCCGATGGCGCCAAAGCCTGCCTCTTCGCGGCATACGATGCTTCCCGCGCTGATTCGGTGGTGCTCGTGCGCTCGCTTATGGCCGATACCGGGCCGGTGGCGCTCGCCGCTCTTGCCGTCCTGCGCGAGCGTGTGGGCGAGCGCCCGCTCACTGTGCGCAGGCCGCCCCATTCAGGGCGCAAGGCCGCTCTCCATGCTTGCGGAATGGTGCGGATAGTCAATCCCTTGGCCGTGCTGCAGGCCTTGGCCGCCGCGCACCCCTCCCTGCGCTATACCATACGGCTTACCGACCGTCTTTTCCCCGAAAACGACGGATACTATGCGATATCGAAGGGCAACTGCTCGCTTTCAGCCTGTTCCGACAGGCGTCCCGACCTTGACGTCGATGTCGAGGTGCTTGCATCAGTGCTTTTCAGCTCGGCCGGCGCTGGTGAGATATTCGACCTGCCCACCTCGCGGCCCTATATGGCCTTGATGCTCGATATATAGAGAACTGTTGGCCATACTTCGGCCCATGTGCAGTCGGTGCTGGTGCTCATGCCCCCGCCGGGCAGGCAGTTGTGGCCCGGAAGCTCCCATTCGAGTCTGAAACCGTCCTTTTGAGCCTCGTACAGGCCGTTCCGTGCCTCTATCATAAACTTGGAAGGAAACAAATCTCTGTTTGTGAATCCTGAAAACTGCGGAGTCATCTCGGCGCCTTCCTCGGAGTAACTTATCTGCCAAGCGCTTGCGCACGGCGCGCCGTTGAGCATGTAGAACGGCGAGCTGTTGCGGTAAGGGTCGTATACCAGCAGTGTTCCGCCTTCCGCTATCTCCCCGAGGCAGTCCCACGAACGCCCCTGCGCCGGTGGCCGCGCGTCGAGCCATACAGCGGGCGAGAGCCAGCCTTCGGTCACTGTCACCGACACAAACCGCTCGTCGAATCTCTCCCCGTCGATCAGATACACTACCCTCGGCTCCGAAATGTCGCCGCTCTCCGACACGCTGCATACATTCAGCGCCACCATCTGCGGCGAAGCGTGCGAATCTGCCGCATATGCCGGCATGGGCGAAGCCCCTGCGCAGTCTGCCGCCGGAAGGTAGCCTCCGGCCGCCATCGGCGTTGCCGCACCCGAAGCCGATATGCTGTAGCCGAGCAAAGTCCGGCCGTCGGCGTCCACTGCCCGGTACTCCGTGGCCTCGCCGCGCTTGGCCGTCTGCCGCGTGCATCGGCGGCACCTCCCGGCATCGTACAGCACGCAGCTTCCCGCATCGGTCCATTCTGCCTCGGCCCTTTTCACGAACGTAACGCTGTGCTCGGCCTTCGTCCCACTGAGTGCGAGCCTCACGCTCCGCGTTCCCGCCGTGCCGAGGGCACCCGGCGTATACCCCACTCTTAGCGATGTTTCGCCCTTTCCGGCGGCGAATGTCACCCGGGCGTCCGGCTTTGCGAAGCCCTCGTGGCCCGACGCATCTACGCCATAGCTCGCCTCGGGAGCGGAATTGTCGCACTCCCTATATATAATAAGGTGTATCGCACCCTCCTCGCGGCCTATGTATGCCGTCGACGACGTGCCTGCGGCGAAGCGAGGCTCGGCCGCCGTTTCGGTTCCGTCTGGTCTGTCCGGGTCGTCGGGGCGTGCCGCGGGTTCGTCTGTGCCGCATGAAAAAACGGATAGAGCGGCGAGCATCACAAAGGGAAAAAGGCTTTTCATATGCCGATGGTGTTTGATATATTCTGTAAATATACGACAAATTAATTGAAAAATGCAAATCGCGGTGGAAAAGTGATTTTCCCCGGCTTCGATTGCTGGTAAAAGTTTGCAAATTGCCTTATGATAGCCTCATTGCGCTAAAATGTAGGTCTAAATGTTAAATATGGCGATTTTCTCTTTCCTAATGTTTATTATTACAAAAAAATTATATTATCTTTGCCAAATCAAGATTTAATGCGGGCGTGTACCTCTCCTTGTCCCTCTTGATACTTATTACAAAGAACAAACAGAATCAATCAATTTTATGTCTAATTTTTTCTAAGTATGAAAAAGCTGTTTCTATTACTTGTGGCAGTACTTACTTTGAGCCTCTGTGCGTCGGCTCAGACGCGCACGGTCAAAGGTACTGTCGTAGATGCCGCCAACGACGAACCGTTGATCGGCGTTTCGGTAACGGCAGGAACTAACTACGGCGTGTCCACGGACATCGACGGCAAGTTCGTTCTGCAGGTGCCTGCTTCGGCTACTCATCTCAAGGTTTCCTATGTGGGTTACAAAACTGCCGATGTGAAAATCGGATCAGGCGATATGACTATACGCCTACATGCCGACTCTGAACTTCTTGATGAAGTGATTGCTGTGGCATATGGTAAGTCTACCCGCGCTTCGTTTACGGGTTCGGCTGCTGTAGTCGATGCTGCAACGCTTGAGAATGCTCAGGTGTCCAACCCTCTTAATGCTCTTAAAGGCAAGGTGGCCGGTGTGCAGATGAGCAACGCTTCTGGCGCTCCCGGTTCTGATTCGCCTACAATCCGTATTCGCGGTATTTCCTCGATTAATGCGGGAAACGACCCCCTCGTGGTAGTCGACGGCACCCCCTTTAGCGGCAGTATGAATACTATAAACACCAACGATATCGAGAATATGACAATTCTTAAGGATGCTGCCTCGACAGCTCTTTATGGTTCTCGTGGTGCAAACGGTGTTATTCTCATAACCACCAAGCGTGCTAAGGCCGGTGAGGCTAAAGTTACGGTTGATATAAAACTTGGTTCCAATTCGCGTGCTCAGCAGGATTACAACTATATCAAAAATCCCGCGCAGTACTACGAAACATACTTCGGAGCTCTTAAGAATTACTCTCTTTCTCAGGGCAACTCTGACTCGCAGGCTTATGTATGGGCTGTTAACAACATGATTGGCAGTAAGAGCTACGGTCTGCAGTACAACGTGTATGACGTTCCCGACGGACAGGCTCTGATTGGTACCAATGGCAAGTTGAATCCTAACGCGACTCTCGGCCGTGTGATTAATTATAACAATGCCGATTACTATCTGACCACCGACAATTGGCTTGACGCAGCGTATCACAACAGCCTTCGTCAGGAATACAATGTGTCGATAGCCAAGGGCGGTGATGCAACAAACTTCTATCTCTCCGCAAGCTATCTTGACAATGAAGGTATTACCCCGGCCTCTGGCTTTAGCCGTTTTACCGGTCGTCTTGCTGCTGATACTCAGGCCAAGTCCTGGCTTAAGGTTGCCGGTGACTTGAGCTATACTCACTATGAGCAGGAAGCTTATGGTGGTGAAGAAGGCTCTGCAGGCTCTACCTCAAACCCCTTTGCATTTGTGAGCAATGTGGCTCCCATCTATCCTCTTTTTGTGCGTGATGGCAAAGGCAACGTTAAGATAGACAACAATGGCTTCCCTGTATATGACTACGGTGCAGGCAACAATGCCGGTCTTTCTCGCCCTGTGCTTGGCGGTAACTCTAATGCTATTGGCTCGGCTTTGCTTGACAAAGCCGAAACGAATGGCAATGCTTTGAGTGCAACCGGCTCTGCCGAGATCCGCTTCCTCAATGATTTCACTATAACCTCTAATAATAATATCGATTTTATCGAATATTATGGTACTTCGTTCACCAACCCCTTCTATGGCCAGTATGCAGGTGAGAATGGTATGTTGACCAAGAGTACTTATCGCAGGTTGAACTACACGTTCCAGCAGCTTATTAACTGGGGCCGCAAATTCGGCGCGCACAATATAGGCGTTCTTCTCGGTCATGAAACATATTGGCGTAAGACATATCAGGTTGCGGCTTCTCGTTCAAATATGTTCGATCCCGGAAATATGGAATTGGCCAATATGATTACTGTTAAAAATGCGAACTCGAGCAAGGTGGATTATAACAACGAAGGCTACTTTATGCGTGCTCAATACGACTACGACAACAAGTATTTTGCTTCTGCCTCCTTCCGTCGTGACGCATCAAGCCGTTTCCATCCGAAGCATCGCTGGGGTAACTTCTGGAGTGCTTCTGCCGCATGGCTTCTCAACAAGGAAACTTTCCTTGAAGACCAGACTTGGATCAATATGCTGAAACTTAAAGTTTCATACGGCGAGCAGGGTAACGACAATATCTCCGACTGGCTGTATACAAATACATACAGTGTTGAAAACTCCAATGGCGAGGTATCTGTGGTTCCTGTGAATATGGGTAATGAAAACATTACTTGGGAAAAGAACGGCAACTTTAATGCCGGCGTTGAATTCTCATTCTTCGGCGACCGTCTGAGTGGTTCTGTTGAAGGCTTCCACCGCAAGACATCTGACATGCTTTTCTACTTCCCCCTTCCTCCGTCGATGGGTTATACCGGCTATTACTCCAATATTGGCGATATGGCTAACTCCGGTGTGGAAATTGATCTCCATGGTACTCCTATAGACACAAAGGATTTCTCTTGGACAGTTGACTTCAACCTTACATGGTATAAGAACCGCATATCCAGACTGCCGGAAGAACGCCGCACTATGTGGTGCGATGGCAAGCGCGGTTTCTCCAGCGGAAGCTATTTCTATGGCGAAGGTGAATCTATGTACACTTATCGTATGTACAAGTATGCCGGCGTAGATCAGGAAACCGGCCAGTCGCTTTGGTGGAAAGATGTATACCAGTTGGATGAAAGCGGAACCCCTGTCAAGGACGCATACGACCAGCCTATTGTTATCGGAAAAGAAAAAACCGCAAAAGTATCGGAAGCCACATACTATCTCAATGGTACGGCTCTTGCTCCTGTGTATGGCGGTTTTGGAACATCTCTGCGCTATAAGTGGTTCGACTTCTCGATCAACTTTGATTATCAGATAGGCGGCCAGTGCTATGACAGCACATACGCAGGCCTGATGTCCTCTCCATATCAGAACTCGATTGGCTCTAACATCCATGCCGACATTCTCAATGCCTGGACTCCTGAGAACCCCAACAGCAACATACCTCGCTTCCAGTTCGGCGATCAGTATAATGCTACTGCCTCTGACCGATTCCTTACAAACGCTTCGTACCTCAGCCTTCAGAACATAGTGTTCGGATTTACTCTTCCCGACGATCTTGCTCACAAAGCTCATTTGAACAAGGTGCGTTTGTACCTCAATTGCGACAACGTATGGCTGTGGAGCAAACGGCAGGGCCTTGATCCGCGCCTGTCTATGTCCGGTGGTGGTAACAACACTTATTATTCTCCTATCCGCACAATCTCCGGCGGTATCAATGTTACATTTTAATAATACAAGGATCTCTTAGCAATGAAAAAAATATATATTCCCCTTCTTGCTGTCGCCGTGGCGCTGCCCTCAATGACGCTTACGGGATGCATCGAGGAGACCTTTCCGACCTCAAGTGTCACACAGGATCAGGTCGCAGATTCGCCTAATGCGGCAGCCTCGTTCGCTCTTGGTATGCCTGCTTTCATGAACTCTGTGTTTGTGCTCGGCGACAGTCGCCTTCATTACGACTTCGGTTATCCGGCGATGATGCACATACGCGACGTTATGACTGGAGACATGCCGATTGCTGCCTCCGCTTCCGGATATGACTGGTTTACCAGTTGGGAGCTTAACGAGTATCAGGCTGAAAGCAACATCTATCCTCAGGTTATATGGAACTACTATACGCAGCAGGTTCAGACAGCAAACCTGACTATCGCCGCAGTAGACCCTGAAACAACCGTTCCCCAGAACAAGTACTATCTTGGTGCCGGTTTGGCTTTCCGAGCAATGGCATATCTCGATATGGCTCGGATGTTCGAGTATCTGCCCACAGATGGTACCTCTGCAGTGAATCAATATGGAAATGATGTTACCAATCTTACTGTGCCCATCGTCACAGAAACAATGGGAGAGGCCGAGGCTCGCCGAAATCCGCGTGCTACTCGTGAGCAGATGATTGAGTTCATCATCAGTGACCTTGACAAGGCTGAAACGTATATCGTAGAGGGCAGTCGTCCTTCTAAAACAATGCCTGACCTCGCTTGTGTGTACGGTCTTAAAGCCCGTGCTTATATGTGGGTTGAGAACTATCCCAAGGCCAAGGAATATGCCGAAAAGGCTATTGCGGCTCACAAAGGCACTCCTACCACAGAGGCTCAGTGGCTTAGCACGACCAACGGTTTCAATGACCTCGACACACCGTCGTGGATGTGGGGTATGAAATTCGTCAAAGAAGACAACTGTGTTAGGATTGGCATTGTCAACTGGACTTCATGGGCTTCAAACGAGCTCAAGCCCGGTTATAGTGCGGCCGAGCCCCATCTGATGATTGATGCAGCCCTGTACAATTCTATTGATAACAGGGATTTCCGCAAACTTACTTTTGTGGCTCCCGAAGGATCGCCCCTGGAAGGAAAAGAGAACTTTATCAATCGTTCTGTTCTTGAAACACCTCAAGACAGCAAGGACTATCCTGTGATACTTGAGCCTTATGCGTCTTTGAAGTTCAAACCGGCAAAAGGAGAGATGCTGCTGACACAGGAAGGTTGTTCGTCGGCTGCTCCTATGATGCGTGTTGAAGAAATGTACTTTATAAAGGCCGAAGCTGCCGCACAGACATCGCCTGCCGAAGGTAAGGCCGCGATAGAAGACTTTATGCGCCAATATCGCTTTGCGGAATATGCTTGCTCGGCAACTACCAAGGATGGTGTTGTTGACGAAATCTTCCGCCAGAAGCGTATGGAATTCTATGGCGAAGGCATCATTCTCTTTGACTACAAGCGCCTTAACAAGCCCGTGGTTCGTCACTATGACGGCTCGAACTGGGTAGAGGACAAGCAGTTCAATACAACAACCCGCCCGGCGTGGATGAATTATGTGATTGTACAGACCGAGGGTAACAACAATAGCGCTGTCAAGTCGTTCAACAATCCCAATCCCTCAGGCTGCTATACTTCGCTCGGTACGTCTAAATAAAAAACGCGCATTCTATCACAATAGAAATTTTAGAGTAATATGAAATTCAATAAAATATTCCTGTCGCTTGCCGTAGGTGCGCTGTTCGCAGGCGCCGCTGCATGTACCGAGGAGGTTGAGTACACGCCAGCCGAGCCGGTGCCGGTAACCGATTATTATTTCCCGACAACAAATCCGATGAATAGGGATCTCGTTGATGGTGATGATTCGTTTGAGGTAACGGTGTGCCGTCCTACAGCCGGAGCAGCTGCCACCCTTGCAATAGAGTCGTCGGTTACCCCGGACAATCCTTTCACCATTCCGACATCGGTTGCCTTTGCTGAAGGTGAAAGCACCGCTTCGATCAAGGTTGAGTTTGACCTTGCCGAAGTGACTGTTAACCAAGAATACACAGTTAAACTCACCATTCCCGGTGTTGAAAACACCCCCTATAGCTATGGCTCAATGGACATAAAGGTCATCTACCTGCCCTGGCGTAAGATGGAAGAAAAAGGTAAGTACCGCGATGGTGTAATGGCAAGTGTATATAAGGGCTTTACTCCTGTAACATACGAGGTTGAAATTCAGCAGCACCCCACAATAGATGGTATATACCGATTGGTGAATCCGTATTCGCCTGAGGTACATCCTCTTGTTCCTGAGCAGCTATATGATGCGACTACAGATCATTATGTCGTGATAGATGCCCGCAATCCCAAGCGAGTATTTATAGAGCAGAGTGGTACAGGCTTTATGGATCCCACGGATGGTGAAATGTATATTAATTCTTGGTCGAATCTGCTTCTTGAGGGAGGCAATTCAGCCGATGCGATAGAAGCCAACGGATTGTATGCAACACTCGAAAATGGTATCATACGCTATCCCAACGTTAATCCTAAGGTAAATCAGGCTGTTTTGGCAACATTTGCAGAAGATCCTACAGGAGATCTATATATTGCTAATACCAACAATATGTTCAAGGTGGTTCTCCCCGGCTATGAGGACGAACCCGAATGGGAAGAAATTGGTATGTGTGATTATACCGATGGCTTTGTCGGTCCCTTCATTGGTGTAAAGGATAATACATACAAGGTACTTGTAGAGCGTAGCTTGCTCACAGAAGGCCTTTACCGTATTGTGAATCCTTATGGTCCTGAATCGGGATATACCGACAAAGTACCTGAAATCACAGACTATCTGGAGTTCACCATTACTGACCCCGACTTTGTATACTTCCCCGAATACGAGCCTGGAATCCAGGTTAATGCTGCCGGAAACTACCTCATATGTGCTACTTATCCGTATATCGCATTGAAATTTATGAAGAAAGAGGATGGCTCAAGGTACACCGAGTCCGAACTTAAGGCAGCAGGTTTTGGTGGCAAGTTCAAAGACGGAGTGCTTGTCATACCCGGCGATGAAGCTGCCGGCCTGAATGTGACACCTGCAGGTCAGATTGCGGGTTGGCTTCAGCCGGAACCGCAATTTATGTGCGACATCGTACTTGATATGAGCAATCCTGTTAAGAGCGAGAAACCGGCCAAGGTTGCTGCGGTTTCGGACAATATCTTACGTCGCGGAATGCTGATCGACGGCACACATAAAAATAAACTCAATGCGTATACATTGCGTTACACCCCTTTCACCGTTAAATAAGTATATCCTTAATTAACAAAAAACCGGCAATGGCTGTGCAATATTTGCAGCCATTGTCGCGTTTTTTATATACCGGAAAAACAACTATGATATGAAAAAAATCTACTTTTTGATGTTGGCTCTGCTTTTCACTGCTGCGGTGAATGCGCAGAATAAAATTGATGCGCCAAGTATGCAGGCGCTTGCGTCGTACTTCGACGGTACTATTGATCCTGTGCTGAAGAAAGCAGTTTTCAAAGAACCCGTGTCGCGTGGCGGAGCTGCAACAGTCCGAGTGCTGATAGAAGTGCAGGATGGCAATGCCGAAGTATTGGAGACTGCAGGATATCAGGTGGATTACATTTCCCGTGATTTCGTTGTGGCGGAAATACCCACAAGCGATATACTTTCAGTTGCAGAAAATCCTGAAGTCAAGTCTATGTCTTTTGCGAAGGTGGCTAACACTCTTATGGATATTGCCAGAGAATCGTGCAAAGTTAATGCCGTTCACGGAGGGCTCGGACTTGGGGCTACAAAATTTGAAGTCCGTCCGTTCAAAGGCGACGGGGTGATAGCCGCTTTGTATGATTCGGGATTCGACCCTTCGCATATCAACTGGTATGATAAGGATCAGACAAAAAACAGACTTCAGTATTATCGGAGAACAACCAACGGCGCACAGATATATCGTGGCGACGAAGCAGCGCAAGCACCTACAGACAATTCAGGGGCTACGCATGGAACACACGTGGCAGGTATTATGACTGGAGCCTATAATGGGGCAGGCACTTATTATGGTTCCGGTAATTCTGATATGCGTAGTGTCCCCCTTTATGGCGTTGCTCCCAATGCCGAGCTTGCTGTTGGTGCCGGTTCTTTGGCTACAGCAGACATCGTTTCAGGCGTAAAGGCGCTTGCAGATTATGCAGTCCAAGAAGGCAAGCCGATTGTTATAAATCTTTCGTTAGGTAGCAATATCGGCCCGCATGACGGTACAGATTCGGACGTTCGCGCTATCGACCAAATCGTAGAGGAAACGGGTGCGATTGTATGTGTTGCAGCCGGTAATGAAGGCGCATATAATTGTCATGCTGCTAAAACATTCAGTGCGGCTACGGATAAGCTGACAGTCCTGTTTGATAAGGATCAGGCAGCGGAGTATGTGGACGTGTGGAGTTCTACGACCGCCCCGATAACGGTTTCTCTTATAGTGGTAAATTCTACTACGGGCGAAGTTGTGGCAAAGATGCCGAGCGTGCCCGGTGGCACGACAGTGGTCGGCAACGGATCTACTGAGGCCGAGCTGCTTTTTAAAGATAATTTCAGCGGACGAGTTTCATTCCGTTCTAAGCCGGAATTGAGGAATGGACGATATAACGTATTTTGTTCGATATCTACCATAATGCCTACTATTAAAAATAAAGGCACATATAATGTCGGATTGATGGTAGAAGCGCCCGCCGGAGTAAGAACTGATGTGTACGGCTCAGCTGTGTCGAGTTTTGCAACCAGCTTGCTTCCGGGTATAGATATGCCGGACGCCAATGGTTCGGTTAGCGGAATGGCTTGCGGACATAAAACGATATGTGTTGGAGCGTTTACAACCAGAACCACTTGGACGACACTTTCGGGCTACTCCTATTCGTATACAAGTCCGGGTGCGGTAAATTCGATATCTAAGTTCTCTTCATGGGGCGATTTGATTGACGGCCGCAGAATGCCGTTTATCACTGCTCCCGGTATGGGTATAAATTCTTCCTATAGTTCGGCTTTCGTCAAAGCCGGTGGAGCAGGGGACGGCACCTTGGTAGCTATGGCACGTGTCAACAACAAGGATCATTATTGGGGGCTTGAGCAGGGTACTTCGATGGCGTGTCCTTTTGTGTCCGGTGTGGTTGCCTTGTGGCTTGAGGCAGATCCTGCCTTGACTGTGGATAAAATTAAAGACATTATGTCGTCTACAGCCATTAAGGATAATAACGTGACAGAAGCAACTGTCTGGGGCGCCGGAAAGGTTGACGCGTACAATGGCATAAAGGAAGTACTGAAGCAGGCTGTGTCGGGTATTGCCGATGTGGCTGTGGACGGCGATGATTTGCTGATATCGCAGATCGACGGCGGTCGCACGGTCGATGTGTTCTCGGCCGGTGCCTCGAAGGTCGAGGTGCAGCTCTACACAGTTGGCGGAGCTATGGCGGCAAGCGCGTCGGCTGACGGCGACAGTGTGCAGCTCTCGGCAGAGAATCTCGCACCGGGCGTCTACATCGTCCGCGCCGGCGACGGCAGCCGCACCGCCACCCGCAAAATCGTCCTGTAAACCGCCGTTACGCGGCATGCCGCGTTAACCAATATACCGCGCGCCCGGCCTATCCGCAAATAGACCGGGCGCGCCGTCTACGTGAATTAGGAATGAGGAATTAGGAATGAGGGATTTGGAATGGGGAGTGAGGAATGGGGGCGGAGCGCAATATATGGCAATGTCATTAATCTGTTTGCGCGGATTTGTTCCAGCAGCTCCTTTTGAATAAACGAGAGCATTGATTCTGCGCAGAATATTGTTCTGCGGAATAATCAAATCGTACAGTGCGCCGATTAAATCAAGCCAGTGTGCTATGGAGGCACTTTCTCAGTGACTTCTTTTGATGAAGCGCCTTTTTTAGTATCTTTGCAAAAAGCCTTAGAGTATGTTTACTTTTAACTCTATGAAATCTTTAGAAGCTTTTTCGGCCTGTTTCAAGCTTTCATTCAGTCGTTATGGAACCCCATAACTCCTTCATTCAATCTCAAAACATACTCGAAAAAATCATTCTAAATCTTAACATAAGCCAAAAGTAAACATACTCTTAAACACCTTCTATTTATGAAACGACTTATTTTAGGGATTTTGCTCGCGCTGCCGGCTGTATGCCAGGCCGGGGTTGTAAGCGGGCGCGTTTGCGACAGCAATGGCATCGGCATAGGCGGCGTGCCTGTGTCGGACGGGTACGAGATAGTGACTACCGCCTATGACGGCCGGTACTCGATCGATACCAAGAAAAAGCTCGGCCTGCTTTTTATCAGCACCCCGTCGGGCTACGAGCCGGCGACCTGCCACGGCAACCGTCCTGATTTCTGGCGCTTGCTCACCACGCCTGCCGACGAGCCGGAAACGGTCGATTTCGCGCTGCGCAAGGTCGATGACAGCCGTTTTGCCTTCCTCGCGCTTGCCGACAACCAGATATCGAACCGTGGCGGAGATGTAAATTGCTTTACTTCTACCACTGTACCTGATGTAAATGCCACTGTCGGCGAGCTTAGGAGTGAAGGCTATGAGCCGTTTCTGATACTGCTCGGCGACCAAAGCCACGATCGCTTCTGGAAGGATTACCGCTACGGGCTGCCGCAGGCGTATTCCGACATCGAGCGCATGAATGCGCGCGTATACAGCGTGATGGGCAATCACGACCACGACCCGACGGCGACAAACGATATTGATGCCGGCGCAGAGTGGCGCCGCTTCATTGGCCCGGAGTATTATTCTTTCGACAAGGGCGGCGTGCATTTCGTGGTGCTTGACAACGAGGAAATTGTAGAAAACGGCCCTTCGCTGAGCCAGGACGGGGAGTGTGTCTATAAAAACAAGGTGCGCAAGGCGGAGCTTGAATGGCTCGCCAAAGACCTTGCCCTTGTGGATAAGTCGACACCCGTGGTGCTTGCCATGCACGCGCCTTTGCTTGCAGCCCCGGGCATGGAGGAAGAGTTCCGCCTTGTCAACGGAGCCAAACTTGCCTCGCTCCTTGCGAAGTTCGATACCGTGGAGGTTATATCGGGCCACACGCATGTAAGCTATGCCGCGCAGAACGGGAATATCCACGAAACGAATTATGGCGCGGTATGCGGCTCGTGGTGGCTTAATGCCCGTATAGACCTCGGAAACGATAACAATATTTGCCGCGACGGCACTCCCTCGGGTTATGCCGTGTGGACGCGCACTCCTGAGGGCTTCTCGAATTATTTCAAAGGCACGGGATTGGACAGAAGCAGGCAGATGCGTGCTTACGACCTCAATTGTGTCGAAATCGACAATGCCGAACTTTCCGAGAGCTTCCTGCCCGGGCGGAAGAAAACCAACGAGGTGCTCGTGAATGTGTGGAGCTACGGACCGGGCTGGAAGGTTGAGATGTTCGAGCGCGGAAAGCCGCTGAAAGTTGAGCGGGTACGCTCGCAAGACCCTCTTTTCCTTATGTCGTGCTCTGTGCCGTATATCGCAAAGGGGAAAAAGCTTACCGGCACGGTACGCCCCGTTTTCAGCTGGCATATGTTCAAGGCTAAGGCCTCCAAGGCCAACAGCCCTATCGACATCAAGGTGACCGACCGCGAGGGTCGTGTGTATACCCGGCGTCTGGAGCGTCCTCAGCCTATGACATTGGATATGTAGCCCGGACCATAATTCCGAAAACGCGGCGCGCCGCGTCCCTGCTATATTGGAGGCTATATAATTATTTGTTAGCGAGCCTGCTTGCGTGAAAGCGCTGAGCAAGCTCGCTGTTTTTCGCCAAAATGTGTTTTGGCATATTCCAAATTAGGAGATGGCGCGCTTGCAAAAATAGAGTTTTGCACAACCCCTTATTGGGGGCTGAAAGTTATTTTAAGTTATCGGGTGAGCCAGTGCTTGCGCTCGGAGGGGGACATTCGTTCGATGGAGTAGCGGAGCGTGGTGCGCGCCATAGCGTGGCTGTTCGCTTCAAGATAGTCGTGCAGCACATCGATATCGCGTTTGCCCACTTCGCGCAGCATCCAGCCTACGGCCTTGTGGATAAGGTCGTGTGGGTGTGAGAGCAGGAGGGAGGCTATGTGGAGGGTGTCCTCGAATTGGCCGGCGCGTATGAGTGCAGCTGTCGACACGATGGCTATCCGATTCTCCCACAGGTTGCTGCTTGCGGCGAGTTTGTCGAGCACACCGCGCTGTTCCGGCTCGTGCAGCAGATATTGCCCGAGGATATAAGGCGCAGACAGATCTACAAGGTCCCAATTGTTTGCCCGGTGCCCGCTTTCAAGATAGAAGCGGGCTATCTCGCGGCGGCGGGCCGCGCTCTCCGGCTGCACTTTGCGCCGTTTTGGGAGAGCCGCCGACATTTCTTCGACAAGCAGAAGGAATCCGGCAAGGCGCGCCTCGTGGTATTCACTGGAAAGTAGCTTACTGATTTCGGCAAAAGGCACTTGGAGCCGGGCATGCCGCACCACGGCGCGCGTCTGCGGCACTTTCAGTCCGAGAAATCGGTCGCCCTCGCCGTATTCGCCCTTGCCGGTTTTGAAAAAACGGCATAAAATCCGGCGTTGCTCCTCGTTCTCGAAACTGCGCAATGCCTCCAGTATCTCTTCGGCCTGTATCATCTTTTTTATGCAAAAATAGCAAATAAGAATGATTATTCACTCTGCTGATTCCACATAAATGATACGTCAAATGCCACTATCCTATTTCTATGGCTGTCTACCGCAATCTTATATATTTGTCCGGGCAGTTCTTTGACATTTAGCAAGTTGCCCTGCAAATCGAACTGAAACAGACGGCTCTTGGCGCTTCCCCTGTCGGAGTCTTTGCGCATATCGGCATAGGTCTTACCCCAGTACAGGGCATACAGCCGGTCGGAGGATTGCGCCGTGTCGATAAAATGGAGTATGTTGGAATCCTCCGCATCGGCTTCTACAAGGGTGGCGGGGTCGAATGTTTCGGAAGCTACCTGCACAGATGCTATGGTATCACCTGCCGTGGTGAAGAAATCAATGCAGGGGTAGAGCTTGTAAGCATAGGCGCATATGCTTTTGGAGGGCCAACAGGCGAGTTCGCCTGTATTCGCCACCCACGATATTTCATCAGGCAAATGAGCCAGGCGCCTCACCGGGCTTATCTTGTTTGTGGAAAAATCGGTGGTCATCGCCCAGACAGCACCTCCTGCAGGCTCACGTGCCGTAAAGATATAACGCTCATCAGCCAAGGCGAATATATCTCCCACATAACTCGTTAGCGGAAATGGCATATTCATACCTGAATCGATCACATACTTACGCATCGGCTTGACCGACAGATTGTCGGCAATGGAAAACAAGGCGCATTCGTCTTGGCTTACCAGCCCCGGAGCGCCGTCGGGCATTGTGAAAACGTATGGCATATAGCTATGATAATAGCCATCGTCGCGACGGCATGGCTCACCGATATATTTCAGAGAGTCGCATTGATAGTCAATGGTGTATGCCTTGAGGAAACGCTGTCCCATTCCCGAGTGCGTTTCGTAAGACAGCCACAGGGTATCGCCCATAATCTTCATGTCTATAACATGCGCAAGCTCCTGAGGTATGGAATCAACGCTCAACTCACGCCACAAGCCCGAGGCATTGGCACACGACGCCACAAGCAAGGCCAAGGCTATTAGAGATGTTTTCATTTCTTCACACGGATTTCGATCGGTTTATAGGGAATTGCGACGTCTTCCACTTCGCTTGACTTGCGCCACTTGCCGTCTGATGCACGCACCATGATACGTGAGCGGTCTATCCCTCCGTCGGCGGCTATAAAAGCAAAGTATGAGCTGTACAGGCGTGCCACTGTCTTATCGGCCTGCTCGGAAGTGCAATCTTTTTCGTTGTTATATTCATAGCTAATAATGGGCTTGGACGATTTTTCCAGACCGACGCATTCCCATATAAACTGACCCTTGGCGTCCTGAATGCGGAGTATGAGGCCGGGAAGACCGCCGAACTTGTATGGCCCGTAAGGCAACGGAAGTTCAAGGGCGAACCATACCGAATATGTTCTTCCGGCAAAGTCGACTGTCGCTTTTCGGCATTCGTACCCGAGGATTGTTTCGCTTTGCAGAGCATCGAATTTCCAATCAAGGCACGGCAAAGAATCCTTGTAATGCAGAGTACTTTGCATAGGCAGTCTGTACTTTGTTTCTGCGGTCCGATTGCGCTCGTTCCTTAGAATTTCCAAAGGCCACGGATTGCCGGAAATGTTTGAATGGGAGTCGGCTCCTTGACGTATCTGTTCGGTTGCCAGCGAATCGTAGTGGTATATAATGTAGCTGAAATCTTTCACATGCCTGCGTCCAATCTGGAGTATGCGGGTGTCGTCCTTAAAGTCTTTGTCGGCGGGGTGGGCCTTGAAGCGCAGAGTGTAGGTAGCCTCGTACTTTGTGGTGTCGACGACAGTGCCATTTTCTAATAATTCGGAAAACGGAGTCATTGCACCGGCGCATACAGCAGGTATCAGCATCAGTAGAATTGCAAAGTGTTTCATAACCTTATGAGAGTTAGAGTATTTTGAAGCGGAGTTTGAGTAGCACGCTGCGCGGACGTATGGCGTAGGCCGATTCCGATTCTGTCAGGGCTGAGATATTTGAGTAGACATACGACCGGCGGTTCAGCAGATTGTCGCACGCAAGGACGATGGTAACACGCTGTATCGAATATTTTGCCTCAGCTCCGAGCAGGATAAAGGATCTGTCGCTGTCGTTGAAATTATTGTAATAATGATATAGCTCGGCAGTAAATGTCAGTCCACGTGGCATTGCAAAATCGAGAGAAGCTTTGTTGACCACCGTGCGCAGCCACGGCATACGGTCGAAGCCCTGCTGCCGCGCGGCAGTCTGCGAGTAGCTGCCCTGATATGAAGCCGACAGCCATCTGAAAGGCGCAAGACTGATATCGGCACTCAAGGTTATGGCTTTTCCGGTGTATCGAATCACTTCATTCTGCACCAATAAGGGGTTGTCATACCGGGAATAAGCAAATGCCGCCCCTATTTTGAGCCGCCGCCAGTCGAAGCCTTGGCTGCCGTGGAGCTTAGCCGAAAGCATGTTGCCTTGTTCCGATGTGCGACAGCTGATGGTGCGTTCGGCAATACCGTCGTAATACGAACCATAGAGTACATCGGGCGATTGCCGGAGCCACGACAGTTCGATACAGGCAAAGCTCATCGACAGTATGCTCTTAAAATTGTAGGATACAGATGAATGCCAGTTCGCGCCCTCGAACAAGCCGCCGCCTTCGTACGCCGACAGGCTGCGGTATGATGTGAGAATATAATTCTGATACAGCTTTTCGACCGAAGGACTCTGGTATGAAAGCGAAGAGCGCAGTATGAGTTTGTGGCTGCTGTTGATATTATAGTACAGATCGAATGAAGGTTCTGCCCGGAGCCGCCTTTTAGCGGTGCGGCTGTCGTCTAAGCGGTTGTTCAGCCGGAACAATCTGTATTTCAAGGGAAGATAGAGAGAGGCGCGCACTTTGCGTGAACTGTACGATATTTCCGTGCTGATTCCTGCATCGAGATGCTGTAGGACCAAATTGTTGCTAAAGTCGGCAAGACGGCTCTTCAAAGCGTCGTTGCGGTAATTTAATATGGCTGAAGGGTGGACGGAGATTCTACCTGCCTTGAATGCGGACAAGAGGCTGAAACTGTTTTCTGCCGAAATATTGCGCAAGTCGGCACTTTGGCTGAGTCGGTTGCCAAGGATAAAGACTGGAAACAGATTGGGCTGTACAGACAGGCTGTGAGGTCGTTTTTCAACGTTTATCAATGAATGTAGCTCGAAGCCCTTGCCGTCGGCGTTGCGATGCGTCATATGAAACTTGTTGAGCAAGCGGTATGTGTCGGTTTTTCCTGTTTGCACTATGTCTTGATTGTCGGCTGTTATTCGACTGTCGGCATTGTAAGCGCCCCAGTCGAATTTCAACTGCTCTTTGATATAATCGTTGTCGCCATTGCTTATGTACGAAAAATCGCCGTAAGCTTTCCGCGTGCGTGACGTGGCTGCCATTGATTCGTCAACGGTATTACAGCCGCCGTCGGGCAGAAAGTTCGATGTCGCAGACATGCTTTGTCGGCGGTCGCGATCGTCAAAATAAGCGGCATTGACGCTCAGCTCGCCGTCGGTGCCGATTTTGTACAGATTGTTGAAAGTGGCGCTATGCGAATTATTGAAATAGTAGAACCGCTTGTCAATGCCGGGCACTCCGGGCATAGCTACCGAGAGTATGTTGCCCGTACGGTCGTAATCATCATCGTGAGAATATAGTTCCTGCGACAAATCCTCCCCGGCGTTATTTCCCTTGTAAGTGGCAAGAAACTGGCTTTTTCGCTTGAAATATGTGGCAGTCGCAGAATTATTCCACAGCGCATTTCCGTCATTCCCGCCTCCAAGACATGCTATCAGGCCGAACACTCCCTTAACGCCCTCTTTAAGCCGAAGATTTATCGAAGCACGCTCCTCAGGACGCAATCCCTTGAGAGCCTTGACGTCCTGATGGTTCTCGAACACCTGCACGGTGGCTATGTTATCGGGGCTGATATTGTTAGTGGCTATTCCGTAATGCCCTTTCATAAGATTGAGTCCTTCGATATAAAGATTCTTTATGGGTTTGCCCTGATATGAAACCTGTCCTGATTCAGCAACGCTTATACCCGGCATTCTACGCAGCACGTCGGCCACGCTCTGGTCGGACTGCGAGAGGAACGATGCAACATTGTAATTGATGGTGTCGCCTTGGGAGTAAATCTTCTTCTGTTTTACAACGACTTCTTTCAGCTCAATCGCCTGTTCCTCGACCGTGATTTCGCAACTGCCTGTGCGATTTGCCACTACGATTGTTGTGGTGCTTATCCCCATAGCGGCAGCTCGCAGTATAAGACTGTCGCATCGGGCCGTGACGCTCATACGGAAATGTCCGTCCGAATCGGTAAAGACCGATGCCACAATTGATTCGGGGTCATCCGAGGCTGAGGCTATGACGTTGGCAAAATCCACACCCCTGCCGGCGGACGTTTTCACTATTCCGTTAATCGTAGTCTGGCCAAACACCTGCAATACAGCAAGTAACCCCAAAGCGATGGTGGCATATATTTTGAGCGCTGAATGTTTCATAAGGGTATGAGAATCACCGGTCGCCGTAGAACGGCAACATATAGAGGAGTTTAAGATGGTGTTTACTTACTTGACTGCGACCGAGAGGTTCAAGTTGAGTTCTACTGGACGACCATTCTGACGTGTCGTTTCAAATCGAACCCCGTTGAGAGCTTCGTCTATGATTGCTCTCACATTCGGGTTGCTGTCGTGGTCGGTTGTGACCGACTTGATTTGTCCGTCCTCGTCGACATTCAGGTGTATCTGTATCTTTTCAGGTAATTTGCTGTCTGACGAGGAGAATGCGACCGATATCAAGTTCCGCAGGAGATCCGGCTCCTTGATGGGCGACGGCAGCACTGTTGCATCTATGGGCTGAATCTGTTCATCCTCGGCTACGGTCTGCCCAACAGCCGGTTCCGAGCTTGGCGTAACCGATATGCCAGCCGCCGTTATTGAAGTAAGTACTTCGGCTGTGGCAGGCGAGGCGATAACGGCTCCGGCTGCCATTATTGCCGGAAGAGCGCATAGAGTTACCCATTTGCGTCGCCTCGAAACGGCATCGGCCCCAATCAGAAGCACCCGTTTTCTGAAATTCCTGCTATTGGTGGCAAAACTCGCAGCAAGGGGCATAGCCCTGTTTCCGACAGCCTTTGCAATCAGCAAATGCTGATATTCGGACACTGCGATTCCACTCGAAATCACTGCCGCGTCTGCCTCGAATTCGTGGTTTAGCTTCACCAGGTTCTTATATAGCCATACCGCAGGGTTATACCATGCAAATATGCAGAAACACTCGGCAATGGCGATATCAATCCAGTGTCTGGCTCCTATATGCCTGCACTCGTGGCTCAGAATGGCATTGCAACGGTCGTCATCCGAAAGCACGATGTATCGCCCCCAGCTGAAAGGAGCGATGCCCTTTTCTGTGTGAACACATAGTGTATGGCCTCCGAACGTTTCTTTGCGGCTTTTCCTTATTAGTAGCGATATTCTCGCGGCTGCATATATGGTGCGCGAAAGCAGAATCGCAATGCCTGCGAAGTATATCAACTGTATGAATGGCAATGCCGTGCTTACGGTCGTAGCAAGCACGTTTTCAGCCGGCGTCGGATTGCCCGCAGCAACAGCGTCGATGCTGATGTCTTTGGCGACAGCAGCGTTTTCCAAAGGCACAAGCAGTGCCACCGCGGGGGTCAGCAAAGCCGCCGACATACCGAGCAGAAGTACGGCGCGGTTAAAGGCAAATGCCTTGCTGCTACTTATCGCCACTCGCAGAATGGGGTACAATGCCAATACGACGATTGACACGAAGAGAGAATAAATCAGCACCGTATTCATGGCTTCGCATTGTTTTGTTTCTTTTCAACTTCGTCGAGCAGTTTGCGCAAATCTTCCACCGGGATATTTCCGTCCTCCACAAACGATGATACCACGCGGAGGTACGAGTTCTTGAAATACCTGCCCACAATGGAGCTAAGCGACTTTTTGCCCATATCTTCCTCCGCTACCACGGCGAAGTAAACATAAGTTTTACCTTCCTGCCGGTGTCCTACGTATCCTTTTTCCTCAAGCGAGCGCACGATGGTGGATATGGTGTTGAAATGCGGTTGTGCCTCGCCATACATTTCTACAATATCTTTGACGTGCAAGTCGCCGTGTTTCCAAAAGAACCTCAGCACTTCTTCTTCCTTGGCGGTTAGTTTTTCCATACTATGAAATTTAGATATCGCAAAGATAAACTATATTTCATAGTTTAAACTATAAGGCATAGTTAAACATCGTTAAACGGAATGTTAACAAGCCATTGCCTCATTAACAATCTCCTCCCGCCCAATGACACATAACAACAAAAAACAAGAGCAGCACCAAATGATACTGCCCTCGTTCTATGATTACGAAATTTGTTATATCGCTAATGTTTAATTTGTTGCGAATCTATATCGTTTATTATGTTCATTATCTCGGATTTGAGTAGAGGCAAGTGGTTAATAACTATTGACCACACCATGTCTGGGCTGACACTATCATATCCGTGAATCAAATAATTGCGGGTATCAACGATTTTTCTGGCCTTGGTAATAGGTATCGCCGGCGATACCTTCAGCAGTTTATTCATTGCCTCGCCAATGATAGAGATATTCATCTGTATTGCTCTCTGCATCATCGGAGTACTACAATACACATCGAATCTGCGAGGCATCGAATCAAAATATGACTCAATCTGCTCGATTGATTCTAAAATATCATTAAGATATTTGACAATCAGTTTTTCAGCCATAGATTAACCTGCGCGTTTTGTTGAGTTCCTGTCTAAAGTACGGGTTCTTAACCGCACCATCCTCTGTAATGTCTACCTTGCGGCCAAATATTTCCTCAAGGGCATACTGAAAGTCAAAAAAATTGTCAGCATAGTCGAAAATATCGATTCTGCTTTTGTCAAAATCAACACATAGATCAACATCGCTTTTATCGTTAAAGCGATTGGTCAGTATCGAACCGAAAACCCAAAGTTTGCGGACATGAAAACGCTTGCAAATATCGATGATTTT
>Ga0137306_100628_pt1 | contig 45701 bp, 39 predicted proteins | sample Inofroosms_March_FD_97187 | JGI IMG/M metagenome (GOLD analysis project Ga0137306, IMG submission 97187) | Mouse cecal microbial communities from Vienna, Austria - N-Acetylneuraminic and N-Acetylglucosamine D2O microcosms_March | ecosystem: Host-associated > Mammals > Digestive system > Large...
GGTCGATACAATCAACATCAATATTTTAACATATTGATAATTTCATGTCAACATTTTTTATCTCAGTCGTTTTTTTGACGACTTGATAATTTTAACAAAAACCATTGAATGATGTCAACAATTTTTTACCTTATTTTTTCTGCTGTAACAAATCAGCTTTTATATAATATCACGTATCACAAGTTAATGTCAACATAATTTTTAAATTATATTTTTTAACTGCTCTGCATCAGCAACTTTTATAGTATAGCAAGGAATACATTTAAGCGTCAAGGACTTTTTTTGATTTTCTATAAAAATTCTTTTGCACCTTCAACCATCATTACTTTCATCATTATAAGATCAACTAGGTAGCTGCTCCACGTCATTTTTTTAGTAACAGCATGATCTTGTTGTTCAAAAAAGAGGTGCAGTTAGCGGCGCATAAATTACCACCAAAACTTTCAAAATACTCTCCCCAAGTAAGGGCTAACTTTTTCTCAAATCCCCCAGTAAAACAAAAAATATCTAAACAGGCTCGCTATTACTATTTATCCATATATCCCGTTGTTCTCTGAGATAGTCTACCCGATCGTCATATAAAATATTTTTTGACCACCCAAGCGCTATTCGCTGAACATAAATATTTTCTTTTTTACGCACAACAAAAAATGCTGCGACTATATAGCCACAGCATTAAATATCTTATTTTTAGTTATTTTCGATCGGACGCATCGTTGGGAACAACAAGACATCACGGATCGAAGGCGCATCTGTCAACAACATCACTAAACGATCGATCCCGATACCTAGACCACCTGTAGGAGGCATACCATATTCCATAGCTTCGATATAGTCTTCATCGATACCTTCAGCTTCATCGTTACCAGCTTGACGTTCTTCCACTTGTGCTTCAAAACGTTCACGTTGATCGATCGGATCGTTTAATTCGGTAAAGGCATTCGCATATTCGCTACCTAAAATAAACAATTCAAAACGATCAGTGAAACGTAGATCTTTAACGTTCTTCTTAGCTAGCGGTGAGATCTCAACTGGATGACCGTAAACAAATGTTGGGTCAACGATCTTATCTTCACAGAATTGTTCGAAGAATTCATTGATGATATGGCCGACTTTCCAGTATTGTTCATAGTGAACACCATGTTCATCTGCTAAAGCCCGAGCTTGTTCTAAAGTCATTTCTTCCCAGAAATCAACACCTGTATATTCTTTGATGATATCGACCATGTGCACGCGTTTAAACGGCTTATCAAAATCAACATCTTTACCTTGATAATTCACGATGTTGTTATTTGACACTACTGAAGCAGCTGCTTTGAAGATACCTTCTGTTTCATCCATAACGTCTTCAAAATCAAAGTATGCCGCATAAGATTCAAGCATTGTAAATTCTGGGTTATGACGGGTATCGATCCCTTCATTTCTAAAGACACGACCGATCTCATACACACGTTCCATCCCACCAACGATCAAACGCTTCAAGTGCAATTCTAGTGCGATCCGAAGATATAATTCGATATCTAAAGCATTGTGGTGAGTGATAAATGGACGTGCAGCAGCACCACCAGCTTGTGTATGTAACACTGGTGTTTCCACTTCCAAGAAGCCTTCGCCGTCTAAATAACGACGAATAGCCGAAATGATCCGGCTACGGTTTACAAAACGATCGTAACTTTCTTTGTTAGAGATCAGATCCAAGTAACGTTGACGATAGATCTGTTCTACATCTTGCAGACCATGCCACTTGTCTGGTAACGGACGCAAAGCTTTGGATAAGAAGGTCAATTCTGTCACTTTGATCGTCAATTCACCCATATCAGTCTTGATAACGTGACCCTTGATCCCTAAGAAATCACCCAGATCTGAGCGTTTGAAGATATGATACATATCTTCACCCACTTCATCTTTACGGATATAAAGTTGCATTCTGCCAGTGCGGTCTTGTAGATCAGCAAAACCTACCTTACCTTTACCACGCTTAGCTACCATCCGTCCAGCGATCGTCGCTGTGATCTCCAAGCCATTTAATTCATCTTTATCCATTTCACCATACTTATCATGCAAGTCTTGGTTCATTGAATCACGTTCAAACCGATGACCAAAGGGATCGATACCTTCTGCGCGCAATTCTTGCATCTTTTCACGACGTACACGCAATTGGTCATTCATGTTTTGTTGGTTACCCATTTTAAAATCCTCGCCTTTCTTTAGAGTGTGAGAAAAGGGGGGTGCCTTTTCGAACACGTTTCATCTTTACTATTTTTTAATTATAGCATACTCAAATGTCATAATTAACGCCGAATTGGTCGAGCGATCATGTCAGTCAAGAAATTATCAAAGATCGCTTGCATTTCTTGTTCTGTATCAGCCGAATTCAAAGCCGCTTTGGTCCTTGCTGAGCGTGGGATCCCTTTAAGATAGTAAGCTGCTTGCGATCTAAACTCTTTTGGTCCCACGACTTCACCTTTAGCTTCAACTAAACGATGTAAATGCTCTTTAGCAACTGCGATCTTTTCAGCTGGCTTTGGTTCTTCTAATAATTCACCAGTCTCTAGGTAATGTGTCGTTTGCTTAACGATCCATGGGTTACCTAAAGCTGCCCGCCCGATCATCACGGCATCAGCTCCAACTTCATCTAACATCGTCTTAGCATCTTGAGGCGTGCGGACATCCCCATTACCGATAAAGGGGATCTTTGTCAACTTGTTAGCTACTTCATGCAGTAACTCCCAATCGGCATGTCCTGAGTAAAGTTGTTTTCTTGTCCGACCATGCATCGCTAACGCACTAGCCCCAGCTTCTTGGGCGGCCAACGCATTTTCGACTGCCAGAATATGGTCCTCATCCCAACCAGTCCGCATTTTTACGGTAACTGGTTTTTCAACTGCTGACGAAACTGCTTTGACCATCTCATATACTTTATCAGGGTCAAGCAACCATCTTGCCCCAGCATCGGTCTTAGTGACCTTAGGCACAGGACAGCCCATATTGATGTCAATAATGTCAGTATTGGTGTTTTCAGCCACAAATTGGGCGGCTTCGACTAAAGTTTCCTTGCTTCCCCCAAAGATCTGCACACTTGCTGGATGTTCACTTGGATCGACAAATAGCATCTCAAGTGTCTTTTTGTTGCGGAAATGGATCCCTTTATCCGAGATCATTTCACATACGACCATACCTGCACCAAATTCCTTACAGATCATCCGAAAGGCCACATTGGTCACCCCAGCCATTGGGGCTACCACAACTTGGTTTGGGATCGTGATATCTCCAATTTTCCATTCCATGGATCAATTTCACCTCATAAAATCATTCTTTACTTCGTTTGTAGATAATAGCACACTTTTATTTAAACGACTACTTTTCTTTTGCATTTTTTACGATCTCACGCAATTCAGCTTCGGAAAAATGGTATTTTCGATTGCAAAAATGACATAAAGCAGTTGCGCCATGATCTTCTTTGATCATCTCTTCAATATCAGCTTCAGGTAGACTTGCCATTGCTTTTGCAAAACGATCTTTGGAACAATCACATTCATACGCTACTGGTTTTTTATCCAAGATCTCAACATTTTCTTCATCAAATAATTTGGCTAAAATATCTTCTGGAGTCAAGCCTTCACGCATCATTTCCGAAACTAGCGGTAGATCTTTTAAACGTTCTTCTAGTTTAGTCAAAACTTCATCCGTTGCTCCTGGCATAACTTGGATCAAAAAGCCTCCAGCTGTTTGGATAGTATTATCATCATTGACAAAAACTGACAATCCAACGGCTGATGGGATCTGTTCGGACTTAGCCAAGTAATACGTGAAATCTTCACCTAATTCACCCGAAACAAGCGGTACTTGTCCAGTAAATGGTTCTTTTAAGCCAAGATCTTTAGTAACTGATAGGAAACCTGTCGTTCCGACTGCACCTTTAACATCGATCTTGTGCTTATCATTCAATGGTAAATGGATATGAGGGTGTTGGACATAGCCTTTCACAGTCCCGTTAGCGTTACCATCAACGACGATCGCCCCCAATGGTCCATCCCCATTGATTTTCACTGTCATCTTGCCTTCACCCTTTAATGAAGCTTCCGATAACAGTAAAGTTGCAACTAAGGTGCGGCCTAAAGCTGCCGAAGCCGCACTCCAAGTATCGTGATATTCTTGTGCTTGACGAACCGTTTTGGTCGCATCGACCGCATACGCACGTAATTGCCCATCATAGGCTAAACTTTTAACTAAATAATCAGACATTTAATTCACCTATTCCTTTATATTTTTAATAAACAAGGAGGAAGCAAGCGGGCGGCACATAGGCCAACTTACTTCCTCCTATTTAAAATTTATTCCACCACTCGCTCAAAGACTAATCTTTATCCGAGTCTGTGTCTTTTTTATCCTTTTTTGGATAGAAGACTGTGGTTTTATTTTTATCAGCAGTTATAGCTTTTTCACTTGGGAAAGATGTTGTTTCATCAGCTACTTTACTTTCACGTTTAGCAGCTTCCTTACGTTCCAAAGCTTCTTTTGATTCTTCAAAAGTTGTGGCTGTTGCTTTTTCACTTGGGAACTCATCTTCATTTTGTGCAGGCATCTTGCCTGTCTTATACAAGCTCAAAATTTGCTTTTCATCGAGAGTCTCGTATTCAAGCAAGGCTTTTGCGATGACTGCATGCTGTTCTTTATGCTCTTCGATGATCTTCTTAGCCAAAGCCATCCCTTCTTCAGACAAGCGTTTGACTTCTTCATCGATCGCATTAGCTGTGTTGATCGAGAAAGGTGCTTGACCTGGAACTGCATCGCCAGCAAACATGCCACTTTGACCTTCATATTGGACAGGACCTAATTGATCGCTCATCCCGTATTCGGTCACCATTGCTCGTGCCAATTGCGTTGCTTGTTGGAAGTCATTGGAAGCCCCTGAGGATTGTTGTCCAAAGATAAGCTCTTCCGCAGCACGTCCCCCCATCAAGCCCGCAATTTGTTCTTGCATGTCTTTTTTAGAAAGCAACATTTGATCTTCTTTTGGTAACATGATCGCATAACCACCGGCACGCCCACGTGGAACGATCGTAACTTTGTGAACGACCCGGGCATCGTTTAAGACCAGACCAACGATCGTATGCCCAGCTTCGTGATAGGCCACGGTCTCGCGTTCTTTCTTGCTGATGACGCGATCACGTTTGGCTGGACCTGCGATCACGCGATCTTCAGCTTCATCGATATCTGAGGCATCGATCGCTTTTTTGTTACGCCGCGCAGCCAATAAAGCAGCTTCGTTGAGCAAGTTTTCAAGATCAGCCCCAACAAAGCCCGGTGTTTGCTTAGCGATCATCTTAAGATCAACATCTTTTGCAAGTGGCTTGTTCTTAGCATGCACTTTTAAGATCGCTTCACGGCCCTTAACATCAGGGCGCCCAACTAAGATCTTACGGTCAAAACGTCCTGGACGAAGCAAGGCTGGGTCCAAAACATCAGAACGGTTCGTAGCAGCCATCACGATGACACCTTCATCACCTTCGAAACCATCCATTTCAACTAACAATTGGTTCAAGGTTTGTTCACGTTCATCGTGACCGCCCCCCATACCATTACCACGACGACGACCGACAGCATCGATCTCATCGATAAAGATAATGGCTGGTGCACTCTTCTTGGCGTTTTCAAACAGATCACGCACACGACTAGCCCCGACACCGACAAACATTTCCACAAAGTCAGAACCAGAGATCGAGAAGAATGGTACTCCTGCTTCACCTGCGACCGCTTTGGCTAACAAAGTCTTACCAGTTCCGGGAGGTCCTTCGAGTAACACACCTGATGGGATCCGTGCACCCAAAGAAAGGAATTTACGTGGATCACGCAAGAATTCAACTACTTCGACTAATTCTTGCTTTTCTTCTTCGGCCCCAGCTACATCAGAGAAGCGAACTTTGTTGTTCTTCTTTTCAACTGGCTTAGCTTTAGACTTACCAAAGCTCATCACCCCACGACCATTGCCACCGCCTTGGCCAGCTTGTCCCATCATCATGTAAAAGAAGAAGATAAAGAAGACAAGGGGCAAGACATAGATCAAGAGTTGGACCCAGATACTGCTGGATTCCTCCTCTTTAGCGCCATATTTGACTTTATTCTTAGTAGCATAGCTTTCGATCTGCTTAACTAAGGTATCATTGGTCAACACATTGGTCGTAAAGGTCGACACTTTAGTAGAGGTACCCGCAATACCGGTTAGACCACCAGTCTTTTCCACATTAGCTGGTTTTTTGTAGGTACCTGTGATGCGGTAGGTACTACCTGCTGGTTGCATTGTAAATTCTTTGACATTGTTTTTCTTCAATTCGGTAATGAATTGGCTTGATTGAATCTGTTGTGATTGAGCGCCGCCACGATTACCAACAAAGTAATAGAGCGCACCCATAATGCCAAGGAAGATCACAATGTAAAATAGACTATTCTTTACTAGTCCATTTTTGTTATTATTCATGGAGTTCCTCCTTTTAGGTAAATTTCATAAATTTTAAAGCTATCGAACCAATAATATCATATTTGACTAATATTGACTATTAATTGTTCTCGTAAACTTCTGGTTTCAAAATACCTACGTAAGGCAAGTTACGGTAATGTCCGATATAGTCTAGACCATAGCCGACCACGAATTCATTTGGCACTTCAAAACCAACATAATCTGGCACGACCGATTTCACCCGACGCTCAGGTTTATCTAATAAAGTACAGATCTTAACTGAAGCTGCCTTTCTGTGCTTGAGCAATTCCACTAACCGTTCCAAAGTGCGACCGGTATCGATGATATCTTCGACGATCAAAATATGACGATCTTTGACCGAAACGTCTAAGTCCTTGATGATCTTAACTTCACCGGATGATTCAGTTGCATCACCATAGCTAGATACATCCATAAAATCAAGTTCACAGTATGTGTCGATCTCACGCACGATATCGGCCATAAATAAGATCGCACCCTTTAAAACGCAGATCACAAGCGGATTTTTATCTTTCATGTCGGCGGTGATCTGATCCCCTAATTTTTGGGCAACTGCTTGAATATCTTCTTTGCTGTATAAAATTTCTTTGATGTCGTTATTCATCATCTTTTACCTCTCTTCGCAAAACTATTATGTAATGAATTTTAGCATTTACGAGCCGTGGTGACAAATCAGTTTTTTTCACTTTAACGATCCATAAAATATTTCCATCCTTGGCTGCAACTAACCACAGACGCTCACGTTTAGTTTTTGCTATTTTTCGATCGATCAAGATCTGTTTTACTTTTTGGGTCCCGATCTTAGTTTTCATGCGATCACCTGGTCGCCGATGACGCAAAAGAAATGGCGCCTCATCTTCAGACACAGCTAAGATCTCATCACCTGGTCTTGGGCGGTAGGCATTTGAAAAAAAGAGCCCGACCTTTTCTGTATTAGAGATCCATTGCCACTCGCCTAATAATAAATGTTGTTGAAAATTTAAATTTTCGCTCTTCAAAGGATGATCAGCGAGCCAAAAATGCCGGTATTCTTTGACCAAAAAATACCCTTGTCCCAGATCTAGTTGTCCTTGTGGCTTAGTGGTGTTATTTAGCAAACGGTTGGCTTGTGCTATTTTTTTTTCCGATAATTCTAACTTATGCTGCCGAAAAAGTTGGCGTAAAAGCTGATTTTGCCATGGCAAAGTCAACGCTTGCCATTGCTCTAAGGCATAACTACCATTATATTGCTGTAATTTAGCTAATTTTTCTTTACTCGTTTCATTGGCTAAAGTAAGAACTTCACTTAACTGCGCAGCATAATTTTCCACATGCGCTAAAAATTGCGGATTTTCTTGCTTTAATTGCGGGATAACATGATGTCGCAAGCGATTTCTCAAGTAATCATCTTGTTCATTAGTCTCATCTTCAAAATAAGTGATGCTTTGTTCTTGGACCAGATGTAACAATTGAGCTTTGGTAAAGCCCAACAAAGGACGCAGCAACTCAGCATGAGCTCCAAATTTACGTCTGCGCTTGATCCCCGTCAATTGCGCTAAGTCGCCCCCACGTAATAACTTCATCAAAAAGGTCTCGGCTTGATCATCACTGTGATGTGCCGTCAATAAGTACTTGATCTGTTGTTTTTTTAGTACTGTTTCAAAAAATTCATACCGCATTTTGCGGGCTTTTTCTTCCAACCCTGTTAGAGGATGGTCAGCTACAGCCCAAGTCTTTGTAAAAAGCGGATACCCTTTTTCTTGGCAATATCGCTGAATAAATTCTGTCTCAGTCTTACTTTGGTCGCGTAATTGATGATCGACATACGCCACATTGATCTGCGGACGTATTGCTACTGGCAAATGCGCTAACAGCCACAACAATGCCATCGAATCCGCCCCAGTCGAGACCGCCACTAAGACTTTTTCTTTAGCTGCGAGCTTTAAATTTTGCCACTGTAAGTCAAACTGCTGTTTTATTGCTTGCATAAATGCCTCCTTCAAAGCACTAAAGGACCGTGACAAAATGCCACAGTCCTTTTATATATTAGCTACGGCGTCCACCACGGCCACCGCGCTTACCTTCCGTATTTCGTTTCAAAGAGGTCAAGCGTTCATCGCTTTCTTTTAAGAAACCAGCCAATAAAGAGTCGAAGTCTTTCTTTTTGCTTTCAGTTTTGCGAGGTGCAAAGGAACGACCCTTACCCGCATTACTGTTATTTTTGTGATCATTTCCCTTACCATTGTTCCGGAAGTCGCCTTCACGTTGGTTGCGCTCTTCTTTGGTATTTTTCCCAAAATCTTTTTGAACATTGTCGCTTGCTTTTCTGATCGACAAACTGATCTTACCATCTTCACCGACTGAAAGCACTTTGACTGTTACTTTATCCCCTACTGTCAACACATCATGGATATCCTTGACAAAATTATTTGAAACTTCACTGATATGCACCAAGCCAGTTTTTTTATCCCCTAAATCCACAAAAGCACCAAAATTAGTGATCCCTGATACTTTGCCGTTGACTTTTTCTCCGACTTCAATTGACATAAAAAATTTTTTCCTCCTAGAAAGTTCTAATAAAACACACCTAAGTATATCATGATACTAGTAGTTTAACCAAAAAAATTTATTTTTCTGAATTTAAGACACTTTTTGCCTTATCATCGGGCAAATTGTAGATCATTTCATTGTCACGAGAATAATAATATTTCTCACGGATCAGCTTCTCTAAATATTCATCGTCATTTAACTGCTTTACCCGCAGTTTCAAGCTAGCATTGTCTTTTTTTACCTTATCAAGCTTTTTTTGAGCTGTTGTCGTTTGTTGCTTGACCGTATGTGCTTGCCACAAGTTACGTCCGACTTGAACTAAACAAACAACGGTCACGACCACTGCGATCACGGCAAATAAACGCATTATAACTTTATGTTGCAGATAACGCCGATTTTTGGCGACCATACGCTTTTTAGCAGCTGTTTTTTCCCGATAAAAATCATTATCCATGACTTTGATCTTTTGCTTATCTTCTTTCATCAGTTAGACCTCACCAAATCATCCAAAACCGTTACATATTTACGAAGATTATAACAAACTTGGTGATAAAGATTCAATTTAGAGCCTAAAATCTTCCTTGTATTCTTCACTGATGATCTCGTACATGCCTTTAGCCTCAACTTTTTTGGTCGTATCCTTTAATTCCAAAACTTTCAAAGTCAACGTTTTATTTCCAAAATTGATCACTAAAGTATCACCTTTTACAACATCACTAGCGGATTTAGCAATTTTGTCATTGATCGTGATCCGGCCTTGGTCAGCGATCTGTTTTGCCACACTGCGCCGTTTGATCACACGTGAAACTTTTAAATATTTATCTAATCTCATAAGATTCCCTCTTTTCTGATAATTTTTTGCCAAACTTTCAAGATCTTTTTGCCCCCTGGTAACATGAGCCATTCGCGAACACTAAATAATTTAAACGCTAAGGCACACCCTAAAAAGACCAATGTACCTAAAAAGGCCCCTCCAAGTGACATGACGAGCGTATCGCTCCGCTCATTTCCGATAAAATGCATATAGCTCATAGTAAATATCCGTACACTGAAAAACATCACTGTGATCGCTAAGCCTAATTTGAGCCAAAAATGTCCTTCGTTGAACAGCCCCTTGACGATCTCAGGGCTAAACAGCAGAATAAAGACTAGCGCAAAGATCAAGCTAAGTACGGTCGCAACACTGGCCCCCATGATATTTAGCCGTCCGACCAACCAGATATTTAGTATAAATTTTAGAACTAAAGCTCCCAGCAGACCGACCACCGTGATCAAAAATTGATTCAAACTTTGCAAGATCGAATTATAAGTTCCGATCAAAGTGATAAAGATCACGCTGACTACATAAACTGCCAATTCAGCACTCAAATTAGCATCTCCAAATAACAAAGTGTTGATCTGTGGCATCAAAACGACCATCCCAAAGCAAGCGGCTACCGAGATCGCCGCACTGACACGCAACATAACTTGCGCGATCCGCCGAAATTCGGCGTATTTACGTTTTTGCAACGCTTGACTCAATGTCGGCAAAAGCGTTGAAGAAAAACCGATCGCAAGGACCATACCTAACTGTAGCAATGGTTGCGCGCGATCATAGATACCTTTTAGATCCTTAGCTACAGCTAAGGGGATCCCGTTGTGCAGTAAGCCACGGACAAGCGTAAAAGAGTCGATCAACTGCAACAAGACCATCGTTGAAGCAAACAAACAGATGATCAAGCCATCGCTAAAGAGTTTTTCGATCAGATACAGATAACTGAATTTAGGCGCCGAAGTTTTTTTGAAAAACTTTTTAGCATAAAATTTGATAAAACTCAAACAGGCAACTACTGCTCCCGCACTAGAGGCCAACATCGCAATGGCTCCCATCTGATATAAAGACCAGTCAAAAAGCGTAAAAGCCCATGCCGCTAAGATGATCATCCCGACTCGCATGAATTGCTCAGTCACCTGTGAAATAGCAGTTGGAAGCATATCAAACGTCCCTTGATAATATCCTCGCCCGACTGCCAAAATTGGCATGAACAAAAACATCCAAGCCACACTTTTGATCAAAACTACCAGCTGTGGATCGCCCATCAAAAGTGCAATAAATGGAGCAAATACCCGCAATCCGACAAAAATCGCACCCGAAAAAACACACAAGATCAAAAATATCTGTTGAACTAAGCGCAACTTGGTCGCTTCATCGCGTTGTTCGGCAACTAATTTAGAAATATAAACTGGAAAACCGGTCAAGGCAAAAGCAACGCCGATCCCATAAATCGGATAGACCTGCTGATAGACATAAAAACCAGTATTACCAACAATATTTTCAAAGGGGATCCGATAGACCGCACTTAAGATCTTAGCGATCAAAGATGCGATCGAAAGGATCAAAGCCCCTTTCATCGTCTTTTTGACTTGTTCATTTTTCATCTACAGTCTCCTCGATCTGTGGTATGTTGTTGATCTCAGCCATTAAATTAAAACATAATTTTTGTAACTTAGCCAAAAGTTCTGCGCGCTGTGCTGGTTGCAAGGTCAACTTGATAGCAGTCTTTTTGGCGGTCGTTTCAAAGGTCGCATCTAAGCCAGCTGCATCCAAGGCTTTGAGCATCATCGGTGCATTGAATTTTTTTACCCCTACAGGCGCAAGATCCAAGGTGAGCTTATACGCACTAGTTTGGGTGATATTAGCTAACAATGCATGATCAGCATATAATTTCAACAACCCAATTTCTAGTAAATTAGCTACTTCAACTGGATATTCACCGAAACGATCAATGAGGTCTTCTTTGATCTCTTCATATTGTTCTTTATTTTCCAATTGGTGGATCCGCTTATAAAGCTCGATCTTTTGGCGTGGATCTTCGATGTAACTTTGGGGTAGATAAGCTTCTAATGACAGATCGATCTGACAATCAGTGTGCAACTTAGGCTTAAGGCCACGTTTCTTGGCGACTGCTTCATTTAACATCTGCGTGTACAGCTCATAGCCGACCGAATCGATAAAGCCATGTTGTTGCTTCCCTAATAGGTTACCCGCCCCTCGGATCGAGAGGTCACGCATCGCGATCTTAAAGCCTGAACCTAATTCGGTAAAATCTTTGATCGCTTCAAGGCGTTTTTCGCTCACTTCCGTTAAAACTTTATCAGGTTCGTACATAAAATAGGCATAAGCCACACGATTCGATCGTCCGACCCGGCCACGTAATTGATAAAGCTGAGCTAGGCCCATCCGATCAGCATTTTCCACAAATAGTGTATTGGCATTGGGGATGTCGACTCCAGTTTCGATGATCGTCGTCGTCACTAACACATCGTATTGGCCTGCGATAAAGTCCATCAAGATCCCTTCTAACTGGGTCTCCGTCATTTGCCCGTGGATATAAGCGATCTTAGCTTCGGGCACTAAGCTCTGTAACTCGTTGACCTTTTTTTCAATATCATCGACTCGATTGTGCAAGAAAAATACTTGCCCTCCACGTGCCATTTCACGTCTGATCCCATCCACGATCACCCCGTAATTTTGTTCCATCACATAGGTCTGGATCGGATAACGATTCATCGGTGCGGTCTCGATCACTGAGAGATCGCGCACACCTAACATCGACATATTTAGCGTCCGCGGGATCGGAGTAGCTGTTAGTGTCAAAACATCAACAGTTGATTTGAGTTCTTTTAACCGCTCTTTATGTTTGACCCCGAAGCGTTGTTCTTCATCAATGATCAACAAGCCTAGATCAGCAAATTTAACGTCCTTAGACAACAAACGATGGGTCCCAACAACAGCATCGAATTCACCACTTTTTAGCTTAGCCAAAGTTTCATCGACTTGTTTTTTGGTGCTAAACCGTGATAAGACACCGATGTTGACTGGAAAACCTTCAAAGCGCGCTTGCATCGTTTCAAAATGCTGTTGTGCCAAAACGGTCGTCGGAGCTAAAAATGCAACTTGTTTACCGTCTTCGATTGCCTTAAAAGCTGCTCGTAAAGCAACTTCGGTCTTACCATATCCCACATCCCCGATCAACAAACGATCCATTGGGCGTTCTTTTTGCATATCGGCTTTGATCTCTTTTGCGCTCCGCAACTGATCAGGTGTTTCTGAAAAAGGAAAGGCGGCTTCAAATTCGCGTTGATAACTATCATCTGGTGGAAAGGCATGGCCCTTATTAGATTCACGTTTTGCATACAATTCGACCAGTTCATCGGCAATGTCTTCGATCTTAGCGGCAACTTTGCTCTTGGTCTTGGTCCATTTGTTACTACCTAATTTGTTGATCTTTGGGGTCTTACCTTCAGCTGACACATATTTTTGAATCCGATCGAGCTGAGAAACTGGGATAAAAAGCTGTGCATCCTCTTGATAAACGATCGTCATATAGTCTTGGTGTTTCCCACCGACTTCTAAAGTTTGCATTCCCATGAAACGCCCGATCCCATGGTTGACGTGAACGATATAATCGCCTTTCTTCAAGTCAGTATAGCTCTTCAGACGTTCCGCATTGCTCATCGTTTGGCGTTTAGGCTGTTTGCGCGAACGTTTAGCAAAGAGTTCTTGTTCGGTCAAAACGACTAATTTTAATTCAGGCAATTCAAAACCACTATTCAACTGACCTAAAGCGATCTGCACTTGCCCAGTCTGGATGTCAGCGACTGTTCCTAATAAGGAAGTGATCCCAAAATCGGCTAACGTTTGCTGGAGCTTTGCTTGACGTTCCTTAGTCCCGACCAGCAAGACAACGGTTTGGCCACTTTCTTTCCAACGGAGTGCTTCAGCTTTTAGCAGTGGCATTTGACCAAAGAACTGTTGGACCATGCGGGCTTTGATATCTAAATGCCGCACAAAACGCATCCGGCCCATCCCTTTAGGAAAGGTGGCTAAAAAAGTTTTAGGCGACTTGAGCTTTTTTTCTAAATAACTCAATTCGTGTCCCAAAACAGCATTAGCAAGTAATTGCTGTTTTTCTAACTGCTCAACGATCCAATTTTGCTCTTCTTGAACTAGTTTTTTTTCTTTTTCACGTAAACGAGGGTAATCATCAAAAAACACTTCACCATTTGTGGCTAAATAATCAAATAAACTTAGCTTTTCAGGATAGATGTATTCGACTAAGCTCAGATCTTTAGCACTCAATTCCCCCTTTAAAAAAGCATCGATCTTGGTTGAAAAATTCTTATCCAGTTGTTCTTTTGTTTCTTTAGATAAATTAGTAGAGGCTTTTTTAACAGCTTCACCTAAAGCTGACGCTGCTTTTTCCAAACGTTCCTTATCAAAAATAAGGTCAGTCGCTGGTAAGATCTGCACTTGTTCAATGTTTTTCAAACTACGCTGATCGGCCACATCAAAAGTCCGCAACGAATCTAACTGAGTATCAAAAAAATCGGCCCGAAGCGGATCTGACATATCTAAAGGAAAAATATCTAAGATCGATCCTCGTAGTGCAAAGTCGCCTGGCCGTTCAACTTGCTTTTGCCGCGTATAACCCATTTGGCCTAACAACTGCACCAGGTCTGCTAATTCATAGTCTTGGCCAACGACCAACTTTAACTGACTCTTTTGCCAAAGTTCAACTGGGGGTAAAAAGCGCCGTAACCCTGACATCGAAGTCACAATCAGCTTTTTTTCCTGCTTGGCTAAAGCTTCCAGTGCTAAAACACGTTGCGCTTTGAATTCAGGTGAACTCGTTGCCATTTCTGATGCTAGCATCTCTTCGACTGGAAACAACAAGACATCAGCTGGATCTAAGAGGTTTTCAAGATCATCGGCTAACTGTTGGGCTCGATACAAGTCATCACATACGATCAACTTTGGACCTGCATTTTCTAGGAACAACTCAGCTAAAAAAAGCGTTTTGGCCGAGCCAGTCAGCCCTGTGATCAAATGACGTCCTGCTTCTTTTTGTGACCATTCTTTGACTTCTGGAAGGCTATGAAAAGCTTCCTTTAGTTTCATCTTCATGGTGTATCCTTTCTTACTTGTTACGGTTGAATTTATTCATCACTTGCGCAAAATCATCAGTCTTGACCCACTCTTCTAACGCGGCTACTGCATCAGCTGCTCCTAGATCAAAATTTTCTCGTTGTTCTGGAGTGAAGCGGCCTAAGACCCAATCAACGACTTTAGTTTGTTTAGGATGATCGATCCCCACACGTAAGCGGTCAAATTGTTGAGTATCTAAATGAGCGATCAGACTCTTGATCCCGTTATGCCCACCAGCTGAACCCTTTTGGCGCAACCGTAACCGACCACAATCAAGATCCATATCATCATAAACGATGATCACATCATCAAGGTCTAAGTCATAATAATCTACGATCTGGCGAACTGCGCGTCCCGATTCATTCATATAGGTAGTCGGTTTAGCCAATATGACTTTTTGACCCTCGACCATACCGTCAGCTAGTTGCGCATCAAATTTTTCCTTATTGAAGGAAAGACCATTCGCATCTGCAAAGCGATCAACGATCATAAAGCCTGCATTATGACGGGTATTTTCATATTGACGACCAATATTACCTAATCCTATGATCAATTTCATCTTTAAATTCAAAACCTTTCACATATAAAAAAATTTACATTACCAAAAAAAATGCACACTGTTTAAACCGTACTTAGGCACAGTTAAGCGTACATCTAGCATGGAAGCGCCTAAAAAGACGCTTCCAACAATTGATTTAATTTCACTAAGTATACCACACTTTGCGATTTCTACTGAAAAAAACTTACAAACTCTTGAAATCTTTGCGCCATTTACTGAAAAACGTGTTATACTTATGGAGTATCAATTAAGTTACTTAAGAAAGGATGAATTACTGTGTCAAAAACACAAAATCATCAAAAAGTTATTTTAGTCGGTGACGGTGCTGTTGGTTCTAGCTATGCTTACGCTATGGCTTTACAAGGTATCGCTGAAGAATTTGGTATCGTGGATGTTGTTAAAGAACGTACAGAAGGTGACGCTCTTGACTTGATCGATGCTACAGGTTACACATATCCTAAGAAGATCTACTCTGCAGAATACTCTGACTGCAAAGATGCAGACTTAGTTGTTATCACTGCAGGTGCTCCTCAAAAGCCTGGTGAAACTCGCCTTGACCTTGTTAACAAGAACTTACGCATCTTGTCTTCTATCGTTAAGCCTATCGTTGATTCTGGCTTCCAAGGTGTCTTCTTAGTTGCTGCTAACCCAGTTGATATCTTGACATACGCTACATGGAAGTTCTCTGGCTTCCCAACAGAACGCGTTTTAGGTTCAGGTACATCCTTGGATACAGCACGTCTTCGTGTTGCTATGGCTGACCTTACAGGTATCAAAGACCCACGTTCTATGCACGCATACATCATGGGTGAACACGGTGACTCCGAATTTGCTGCTTACTCATCAGCAACGATCGGTGGGGTTCCATTCTTAGATTGGGCTAAAGCTAACAACGTTTCCCAAGAAACACTTGATAAGATGGAAGACGATGTCCGCAACAAAGCTTACGAGATCATCAACCGCAAAGGTGCTACATTCTACGGTGTTGCTGCTGCGCTTGCTCGTATCTCAAAAGCTATCTTACGTGACGAAGATACAGTCTTACCTGTTTCAGCTTACTTAGATGGCCAATATGGCTTGAATGATATCTACATCGGTACACCAGCCGTTGTTAATGCTGAAGGTATCAAGCAAGTTGTTGAAGTTCCTTTGAACGAAAAAGAATTGAAACAAATGCAAGAATCTGCTAAGACTTTGAAAGAAGTTCTTGCAGACGGCTTGAAGAGTTTAGAAGACTAAGCTCTTTTATTCTTAAACAGTCAGGGTTTGACCTTGACTGTTTTTTTATATACTCAATAAACTGTGGTAAACTAAGACTAGAAAGGTGGGCGTGCAAATGTTTAAGACTCAAATAAATGCTGATGTCCCGATCAATGAAGGCTCGGGTCAGATCGTCACGGAATTACCTTTTGTTCCCCATAAAGGTGACTTTATCATGGTCGGCGATGAACAAACGCAATGGGAAGTTGTCAGCAGCACCTTTATCGTGCATGATAAGTTCCATCCTAAAAAAGATTTTGTCGATCTCGTCGTGAAAGTAAAACAAGTTTGATTTTTTTGAGGCTGGTCTTGACCAGCCTTTTTGCTTGAACTTGAACATTTTGCAAAATTTTGTACATTTATTCAATTTTTAACTTCCATTATTTGTTTTTTGTGTTATTATGTATTAGGATATTATGAAAACAAAATGAAAGCCGAGGAGATACTTTATGCTACTGAAAACATTGATCAAGCCTAAAAAAGATCTCGTTACAGTTAAAGAAGATATCACACTGGAAGAAGCTCTAACAGTGCTCGAAGATTCCGGTTATCGTTGTGTACCGATCTTGGATGAAACTGGTAAGATCTTCCGGGGAAATATCTATAAGATGCATATTTACCGCCACAAATCTCGTGGAGGTGATATGAGCCTACCCGTGACCCATTTATTAAAGAACGCTAACAAGTTTATTCCAATCGATTCAGCCTTCTTTAATGTGTTTTTCTCGATCAAAGACCTTCCATATATCACGGTTTTAGATGAAAATAATTTCTTCTATGGTATCTTGACCCATACACGTTTGTTAGATATGTTGACCCAGTCTTGGAATTTCAATGTTGGTAGCTATGTTTTGACTGTTGTCTCCTCAGGTGAACGCGGAGATCTAGTCGATATGGCCAAGATCATCACTAAATACACTTCGATCGCGAGTTGTATCACACTTGATGTGCAACAAGGCGAATTAGTCCGCCGTACACTATTTACCCTCCCATCTGACGTTTCACATGAGAAATTAGAACGGATAGTGGCGAGTTTAGAGCGTAAGAATTTCAAAGTTCCTGAGATCGAAGACTTACAAGCTTAACACCTATCCCCCTACTTATCATCAAGTGGGGGGATATTTCTTATCGTTAAAGTTATGTAACAACTTCCAGTGAGTATGTTAAAATGTTTATAACTATACCTCTTAATGAAAGGAATGAGCCATATTGGCCGAAAAACTTTATACGACTCAAGAGCTTGCCGATAGTATCGGTGTCAGTCGGTCAACGATCTACCGCTTTTTAAAAGTCAATCAGATCCAACCAGTTGAAATAAATGGACGCTCTAAACTTTACAGCAAAGACACCTTAAAACAAGCAAGGCGCGAATTACTTTTACCAAGTACTAACAAAAAAACTACCCTTGCAACTGAAGCTAAACACCTTGATCAATTACAACAGCAGCTCGAATTGATCAACGAACAGTTACGGGAAAAAGACCGCCAGATCGCAGAGTTACACCAACTGATCGATCATCAACAAAAATTGACCCTTTCTGCCACTAAACAGTTAAATGATCTGTTAGCCTTACAAGAGACCGATCCTGATGCCATCAAGATCGCGGCGGCTGAAGTTCAACGCCAATTACCCGAAAATAGCCAAGCCCAACAGATCTTATATCCGACCCAAGGTGTCAGCTATAAAACGACTAATGCGATCAGCACTGAAGAAAAAAAACCTAAAAAACGCGGCTTCTTTAGCTGGTTTAGACGAAACAAGCGCAGTTAGGCATGAAACAAAAGAAAACTTTTTTAGCACTTATCGCTTCATTTAATCTTGCTGCTAACTACGCTCATCCGATCACCCCTGCTTATTTCAAGCTCCTCGGACTCGATAGTGCCATGTTTGGCTATGCGTTTTCCGTGATGTCTTTGGGGATGTTTCTTGGCTCACCTTTCTTTGGAAAATTAGCTGAGAGTTTTCGCTCTAAAGTCTTAATGGCTTGGGGATGCTTAGGTTACGCATTAGCCCAAGTCCTCTTTGCGATCGGACACACCCCAGCACTCATCTTATGGGGGCGTTTATTGGCGGGATTTGCCTGCGGAGCCTTTTTTGTTGGTGCTTTGAATTATATCGCCAATACCTCTACCACTAAAGAACGAGGAGCTAACTTGACTTTAAATGCTGCCGTTCAAACAGTTTTTGGCGCTTTAGGCTACTTTGTCGGCGGAATGCTTGGGACATATGATCTTTATTGGGCCTTTGCGCTACAGATCGGGCAACTTTTTTTCACAGGTGTTGCCTTTTATCTACTCTTAGGTCCAGATCTTACTGTCCAAAAAACCCCAGATATCAAAGAAGCAGTCCGCAGTTTGAACTTTTTTAATAGTTTTTCAACTAAGGATACTCAGCTCTCACAGTCACTTTGGATCTTATTAGGCGTTTCAGCTCTGACCTTTTTAGGCTATACTTCCTTTGATCAAAGTTTCAATTATTACTTAAAAGACGTCTTTGATCTTGCAACGAGCTATAATGGTAGCTTTAAAGGAGCGGTCGGCTTGATCTCACTTGTAGCTACGATGACGTTAGGAATGTATTTGGTCAAACAAACTGACCTCAACAAAAGTACGACTTATATTTTATTCATCTGTGCTTTCTTTATGGGAGCAGTCTGCTTGGCCCCCGGGTTGACCAGCTTTTTTGCCTTAAATTTGATCTTTTACGGTTTTTATGCGATCAGCGTGCCGATGGTCCAAGATCTGATCACCAAACAAGCTACGCCAACAACACAAGGAACTGTTCTTGGTTTTTACCAAGCTTCACAATCATTTGGTCGGATCATCGGGGCCTTTATCGCTGGGCTTTTATATGATGTCAATGTTTTAGGCCCATTTATTCTAGGTAGTCTTGCTTTTCTAATTGCAGCTATCGGTGTTAAAATATATCAAAAATAGCAGTATGTCCATGGCTGGGCACACTGCTATCTTATTATTAAGAGGTGTTATTATGATCCGTGAAATCAATCACGACCCTAAATTCTTAAGTCAAAAAGCTGTTTTAGCTACTCCAAAAGACGATCAGATCGTCACTGACTTGCTCGATACTTTGCAAGCTAATCAAGCCCGGTGTGTGGGGATGGCAGCCAACATGATCGGTGAAAATAAACAGATCATCGTTTGTCAGATGGGACCACTCGCTTTCCCCATGTTAAATCCTAAGATCATCAAAAAAGCGCGTCCTTATACAACAACAGAAGGCTGTCTTTCACTTACAACGACAACAGAAACGACGCGCTATGATCTGATCACAGTCCAATACTTTGATCGGAACTTTGTCAAACAAAAACAAGAATTCCAAGGCTTCATCGCACAGATCATCCAACATGAGATCGACCATCTAAATGGGATCTTGATCTAGTTTTGGCTTAGTCTTTAGCTGAAAAGATCGGAAATTCATTTGAATCACCATTTGCCCCCATTGCTATAGCTAACTTTAATTTAGGTTTGGGGGCTGAAACTGTTAAATACTTAGTCTACCTATCTCTTTGTATACTAGAAAGGAAATTCACATATGATCACGATCGGTGCTACTACTTGGAGCGAACACAAAGCTTTGATCACAGAAGACCGCCCTGTCACACTAGCAGAGTATGCGGCAAATTTTCCGGTTGTTGAAGTCGATACTTTCTTCTATGGGATCCCCCGGATAAGTACCGTTAAAAATTGGCAAGCTCAAGTCCCACCAGCATTTCATTTTGTTGTTAAAGCTCATCGCTCGATGACAGGGCATAGCGATAAAAAAGCTAATTTGGCCGAATTAAAAGAGACTTTTGCCAACTTCAAGCTTGCGGTAGGACCACTGGTGGAGACTGGCCAATTAAAAACCGTCTTATTTCAATTTCCACCATATTTTATCCCCACCAAAAAAAGCATCAACTATCTGCGTCAGATCAGAGCCTGGTTGCCCGCGCTACCGCTATGCTTAGAATTTCGCAATCAAGCTTGGTATCAGCCTAACACGCTCCAGTCATTAGTCGCTTTTTGTCGCCAAGAGCGCTTTACTTTAACAGCAGCCGATGAACCACATCAAACTGAGGCTTCTGTGCCATTTTATCCAGTGGTAACGACGCCTGATCTGATGTTTTGGCGTTTACACGGCCGTAACCAACAAGGCTGGCTCAAAAAAGGCCCCAATTGGCGCAAAGAGCGAACTCTTTATCGCTACGATCACGCTGAACTTGAACAGTTCAAGCAAACTCTGGTCGGCCTGCAAAATGATGTCAAAGAGATCTGCATCATCTTTAACAATAATTCCGCAGGCGATGCAGTCCCTAACGCGCTCACCTTAAAGGAGCTATTGGGGATCGACTTTGATGGGCTAGGACCACCACCACCGACCCAATTGAATCTGATCTAACTAAAAAGATAGCCCCAACAAGGCTATCTTTTTTAGCATTTAACGTAATGTAAATCTACGATCCCGTTATAAGTCTTTGTTTGAAGTAATTTTAATTTTTGTGATGGAGCTATTTGATCGAATAGCATGATCCCATCCCCCAAAACGATCGGCATGATGGACAGATAATACTCATCGATCAGATCACTTTGCAAGGCTTGCTTGACTAAATTAGCCCCGCCACTTGACTGCCTAACCAGTCAACACTTCCATTCTTATCTGCGATATATCCATCTAAACTTTGTGCAATAAATAAACTAACTTTGCGCAATTTAGCATTTCCTCGTTCTTTCACTCTATTTAAACGTGTTTTCCAAAAAGCTCCTAGTGGATAAGGTTCCCCTACCCTGATGCTAAATTCTCATCACGGCTGGGGCATCTTATCCATACGGCGCTGTTCGCTTTTGCTCACACTCTATCTAAACGTGTTTTCAAAAGCAACGCCTAGTGGATAAGCTTCCCCTACCCTGATGCTAAATTCTCATCACGGCTGGGGCTCCTTATCCATACGGCGCTGTTCGCTTTTGCTCACACTCTATCTAAATATATCTTCTTTAGATCGGCTACCTGTGATTTGGTCAAGGCTAATTCGTTGTGTAAATAATTTTCTAACGAACCATATTCACGCTGCATCACGTGCAGCGCCGTTTCTAAATATGTGTCATTGACCGAGCCTAGTGCACGAAGATTAGTCAAATAGATCTCTTGACCTGTCTTTGGTAATTGGCGCTTGGCTAATTGCTTTTCTTGCGAAGGAGCTAAATACTTGTTTGAAGCTAAGTAATCACGCCTGATCGTTGCTTCATCGACCCCTAGTGCCGTCAAAAGATAGACTGCCCCCATTCCTGTACGATCCTTTCCCGCTGAACAATGGAAAAGCACCGAGCGACCTTCATCACTATTTTCTAACAAGACATCAAAGAAATGCCGATACGCTTTCTTTGCACTATCAGCCAATACGATATCATGGTAAGCTCGTAACATATTGTTGAACCCAGCTTGAGGATCGGTGAAAAATTGCTTTGCTCGCTGATCTTTAGCTGTACTCTTAGTCTCATCTTCTGGAAACACCGGTGCAAAATGGTAAGTTGCACCCGTTGGAACTTTATCTGGTGCATTTTCTTGTTCTTCTGATGAACGGAAGTCTACATCATGACGCAAACCATACTCCGCTAAAAAATTTACATCTTTAGGCGATAAATTACCTAAAGATGCAGCGCGGATCACCTTATTTGCCTTTATCTGGTGTCCATCTTTAGTCCGATAGCCACCCAGATCTCTAAAATTAACGCCCTGCTCTAGTGGTAATAAAACTGGCATGCTCTCACCTTCCTAATTGTCTTTACTGCCACTATACTTTTGTTTTTGTTTTATTTCAATCTTTGTGCCTTTTTTCTCGTTCCTTGCGCAAAACTTCTAACACCCACCGCATCGAGTAGCCATAACGTCGCGCTAACTCACTTGCATTTTCACCGTTGTACTCAGCGACGATCTTTTGTGCCACTTTTTTAGGATCATAGAGTCGCATCGGAAACGTATATGATAACCCCCGGTAAGTTTCATGGAGCTTATAGGCATTCTCCAACCCGATCAGGTCGGCTAACTCCTGATAAAATTCATTTAATAATTCTTTATCTACTTCATCTGTCATTTTGTTATCCTCACTTTATTTTTCCTCGCAAATTACAAGATAGTTTTCATTTGACATCTTCTATTATCTAGGGTTACATAGACATATATTGTCATTTAAAAAAGAAGGTGTTTTTTATGTCATCTAGCGCAACTCGCTTACTAGATATCTATCACAAATTGCTCAATGGAGCCGCGATCACCAAAGAAGAATTTGCCCAAAAATATGAAGTCGCTCCCCGCACGATCCAGCGTGATTTAGTCGATATCCGACTCTTCTTAGAAGAATACCGCCCTGATGCAAAACTACAATACAATCGCAGTACTAAAAGCTCTTATCTAGCAGGGCAAAATAATACACTGGGCAAAGCTGAGACCTTGGCCTTATGTAAGATCCTCCTTGCCAGCCGTGCTTTTACGAAAAAAGAAACTGATCATCTTTTAGGAGCTCTAAACGATAACTTGCCCCCAGCTGAACAAAAAGAATTGAGCTGGATCATCAAAAATGAACAGAGTAATTATGTTGAACTCCAACATACCAAAGCACTACTTCAGATATTGTGGGAATTTTCCAACTATATCGTTAAACATCGGCTCTTAAACATTGTATATACTAGACAAGATAAAAAACAAGTAACACACACTATTTTGCCAAAAGCGATAATTTTTTCAGATTATTACTTTTACGTTGTTTCATACAGCCAAAATGCCGAGCAAGATCTCTTTTTCCGTCTAGATCGGATCATCGACTACACTCCGCTCGATAAAAAAGCGGGGCACTCACAAAATTTACGCTATGAAGATGGAAAATTACGCCAAAACATCCAATTCATGACCCCAGGTGATCTGCTCACGATCACTTTTGAATTCTCTGGGACCGTCGAAGCAGCCTTAGATCGTTTTCCTAACTCCAAAGTTATTAAAAAAATAGCCGATTCTGTTGTGATCGAAGCTGAAACGATCGATCAAGGTGCGATGATGTGGCTTTTAAGTCAAGGTAAACGCGTCAAAGTCTTAAGCCCTGACAACTTTAAAGCTAAAATGAAACAAGAGCTAAAAGAGATGTTACAAAATTATACTTCCTAACAAAAAGAGCCTGGAAATCTAGGCTCTTTTTTGATCACTGAATTTAAAATAGACTTGCGCCAACAATTCGGCTAAGAAAAAGCCCATCGCTAAAGCTCCAGCGATCATCCCGGCTTCTACTAAAAAGCGTAATGCCAATTCATCATTTTTAAAAGCAAAATAGTAGACTGCCCGATAAGCCTGCCCCCCAGGAACTAATGGCACTAAACTCGGAACATTGAACAAGATCATCGGCTTTTGCTTGATACGGGCTGCGATCACCGAACAAATCCCGATCACGACCGCCGCAACGAGATTGGCTAAGACCATTCCCGTGTGACCAAGATATAAGAATTTATATGTCATCCAACCCAAAACACCGATCAAGCCACAGACGTTCAAAGCTGAACGCGGAATATTCAAGGTGACCGCAAAGCCGACCGTAGCTAGATAACTGAAAATAACGTGAATCACGATCGTTGTTAGATCCATCTTGATTTTCCTTTCTAAAAGAAGCGTAAAACACAAGCAATACCCATCCCGATCGCAACCGCAGTCAACAAGGCTTCAGTTGCCCGGGCGATCCCACTTAAGATGTGCCCCGCTAATAGATCACGTACCGCATTGGTCAACGGAACGCCTGGGACTAGGGGCATGACGCTTCCGATGATCACGATACTATAATTTTTAGCCAAACCATATTTGACACTCAAAACAGCTAAAGCCCCGATCGCTAAAGCAGCCACAAACTCACTAGCAAATTTGACTTTAAACCGCGTGTTGACTACATGAAACAAATAATAGCCTAAAGCACTGATCACAAAGGTTGGCAAAAAATCTTGCCACGAACCGTTGTACATGATCTCCAATGTCGCACCAACAACACCAGCAGCTAACACCAACCACCGTAACTTAAAATCCGGGGTCGTCTGATCAAGTGTAGTCAGATAAGCATAGACTTCTTTTAAAGTTTTGGCCTTAGTTTGATAAGCCCGTGAGATATCATTGACCCGAGCGATCCGCTCAAGATCGATCCGACGCTTTTCGATCGCAATGACCTGTGCATTTGCTCCCTTGATCGACATCATGATCCCCGTCGTCGTTTCAAAGATATCGGGTTCAGTTACACCTGAATTTTTAGCGATCCGCTTTAAAGTGTCATCGATCCGGGCCATATCAGCTCCATTTTCGATCATGATTTTCCCCGCTAACAGCGTCGTTTCGATAATTAGATCCTTGTCTTCCATGATTTCCCCCTAGTTTACTTAATTACATTATATAGCTATCATTTTAACATTTTAGTTCCAAAAATTACGATCATTTGCTACCATGATTCGTTATAAATGCCTAAAAATATTAACATTTAATTACACAAAACATAATTTTATATTAAAAACATATATATTTAACTAAGAATTTATGCTATATTTAGCTTAATCTAAAAAAAGGAAGTGACTTGTATGAGATACACTAATGAAGAAAAGCGCCGGTATAAATTATATAAAGCTAAGAAAAGATGGGTCAGTGCTGCGATCATTACCGCTTCGGGGGCGTTCTTATTCTTAGGGACACCAAGTGCCTTAGCCGATGAAGCCGTTACGGCTGAAGTAACGACCACAGCCCAAAATGAGCACCAGCTCCAGGGAACGACCCAAACACATCCTGAAGCTAAACTAAACACACAGACACCAGCCACTGAGAGCTCAACTGATGCTACGCAGACACCGACTACTGTAACTACAGCTGATGCTACGCAGGCACCGACCACTGAAACACCAGCCCCAACGACTCAAGCCGACCATGATAAGGGGAATGTAACTGGAGCTTGGGAGCAGGGCTATCGCGGTCAAGGGATGGTCGTAGCTGTTATTGACTCTGGAGCTGATACGACGCATAAAGATTTTCAGCAAGCTCCAACAGAACCTAAGCTCTCACAAACTGAGGCCCAAGCCAAGATCAATGAACTCGGCTATGGGAGTTATGCATCTGAAAAATTCCCGTTCGTCTATAACTATGCTTCAAAAAGCAATGACTGGATCAAAGATGATGGCCCTGGCGCTTCCCAACACGGGCAACACGTGGCTGGGATCATCGGGGCTGATGGTCAGCCAAATGGAGATGAAAAATATGCTGTTGGGGTCGCACCTGAAAGTCAACTTTTAGCTTTACGAGTCTTTAACGATCAATTTGCCGACGAAAATCCTGACGATATCGCCCAAGCTATTTACGATGCTGTCAATTTAGGTGCTAATGTTATCCAAATGTCGCTAGGCCAAGGAGTCGCTGCCTCAGATCTAAATGATGTCGAACAAAAAGCGGTCCAATATGCGATCGACCATGGTGTTTTTGTTTCGATCTCAGCTTCAAATAACGGCCATGCCGGCAGTATCGAAACTTCAGCGATCCAGTACTCACCAGGTGGGGCAACCGGCGCTTTTGAACCATTTTCAAGTAGCACAGTCGCCAATCCTGGCGCTTCACGCAATGCTTTGACAGTTGCTGCCGAAAACTCTGGGCAAAGCGCTGCTGCTAACATGGCCGACTTTTCTTCTTGGGGACCAATGCAAGATTTTACTTTAAAACCAGATATCTCCGCTCCTGGGGTCAAGATCGTTTCAACTGGAAATGATAATGGCTATAAGACTATGAGTGGAACTTCGATGGCAGGACCATTTGCTGCGGGCTCAGCTGCCTTAGTGATGCAAAAATTACAAAAGGAGACCTCCCTCAAAAATGCTGAACTTGTCCAAGCTACTAAAGCTTTATTGATGAACACCTCACAACCATTATTAGATGCGATCTCAGGTGTAGTGGTCTCACCCCGACGCCAAGGTGCTGGTCAGATCAATGTTGGCGCTGCTGTTGCCTCACCTGTTTATATCACGGCTGATGATGGGACAAGTTCACTTTCCTTGCGCCAACTTACAGAAAGCACGAAATTCAACTTGACTTTTACCAACTTGAGTAACAGCGATCAGACTTATACTTTCGATGACCTCGGTGGTGGTTTTACCGAAAAACGCGATGACTTTACTGGCTATTATTACGAAGAACAATTGCCTGGGGCTCGCGTAAATGGTGCTAATAAAGTCGTAGTCAAAGCTGGGCAAACATTGACAGTTCCGTATACTTTAGATCTAACTAAACTTACGCCTGGTCAATTAGTTGAAGGATGGCTCCGCTTTACTGGTGATAACGGACAAAGCACCTTAGTCGTACCTTTCCTTGGCTACTTTGGGGATATGACTAGTGAAGATGTTTTAGACAAAAAAGCTAATGATGCTACAAACGTTTACGGTGGTAACTACTTTGTCAACGAACACAATTATCCACGTGGGATCGCTGATGAAGAATCGTTGAAGAAATTAGTCAACTTAGATGGTGACTACAACTGGCAACAAGTGGCTAAACTCTATCAAGATGGTAAAGTTGCTTTCTCACCAAATAATGACAAAAAAAGTGATCTCTTAAAACCAGTTGCCTTTGTCAAACAAAACCTGCAAGACTTAAAAGTTGTCGTTTTCGACCAAAATGGTAAAGTTGTTCGCGTCGTTGCCGATGAAAAAGGCTTAGATAAGTCATTTTATCAATCCGGTCGCAACCAAGATGTGAGTTTATCAGTCTCCATGCGAAATGATCCAAATACCTTTGATTGGGACGGAATGGTCTATAATGACAAGACAGGTAAATTTGAAGTCGCTTCTGACGGACAATATACTTACCGCTTTGTTGCCACGCTCTATAATGATGGCCAAAAGAAAGTCCAAACAGCTGATTATCCAGTCATTATCGATACAACGGCTCCAACGATCAGCAACTATAAATTAACGCTCAATACTGCTGAAAATAGACCAAGTGGCCAGTTGAGCTTTGATTTTTCTGATACTGGGGCAGGCTTTACTGACTATTCCTATGCTGTCGTTTTGATCAATGGTAAGCTCTTTGGGCACAAACTAAATGAAGGTACTTCAAAATTCACCGATGACACAAAGCTAAGTGGGACAGCCAACTTTGAATTGAGCCCCGAAGAACTAGCAGCTTTTACTGCAGCTCAAAACCAAGTTACGGTCATGGTCGCTGATACTGCCGATAATGTAGGTCTCTTTACCAGTGAAGTTGCAGGTGTGGCGTCTGCTTCCCAAACGGTCAATGTTTGGAATGCCGTTGATGGACTAGGTTTTGATAAAGATAGCAACTTCTATGATGCTAAAACTAACACCTATACTCTAGTTGGTGGGACGATCCGACCATTTTATTACAACGGTCAGTTAGTTGAAGCCAAAGCTGACTCAACTTACAGCTTAAATGTCAATGCTGACGTCAAAAAGGTCGTCTTTACTTCTGATCAAGCTGGTAAAGATGTCCTATTGACATTAAACACAACCACGCCAAAAGCTGCCTTTGCTTGGCAAAAAGCGCACACGACTGAACAAAACTTTGGGATCGACTTAGATACCGTCACAACTAATGATCCAGAACACGTCTTTGTCTATGCTGCTGTAACTGCCGGTAATGGGGTCAAAGCCTTTGCACGTGATTACTTCACCGGGGACGTCTATGAAGCAAATGTCAAAGATGGCTTAGCAACTTTTGAAGTCAAAGTCAAAAATGCCAATCGCCGGACTGTCTTATTGGGCTGGACTGAAGTAGCGGGACCGACCTTTAATGTGGTCCAAACTACAGCTTCTGATAATGCTTATCTCGGAGTCGATGCACGTCCAAGTAACCAACCACAGCGTTATAACTTCGCTAATGTGGCTGAATTACAAACTGATCTAGTCCAAGAAAATGCTGATCCAACTACTTTAGGGGCTCCAGGTGCGCTACCAGGACATGCTTTGAGTGATCTAACGACCCGCAGCGAACCTAACCCAGATATCAGTTTTGACTACCTTGAAGATAATAACTACAACTGGATCGGAGCACAAGCGATCGCTGATGGCGTTTATGATCCTAAGAGCCAAACTTTCCATGTGACTGGTCAAGTGAGCCCAGATGTAGTGGAATTGATCATGTTAGGCAATAGCGCTAACGAACAAGATCCACAAAATCGCGTTTCATTCAACGAAGCTGGGAACTTTAGCTTTGAATTCAATATCAAACCGACACAACAACGTCCGCTTGCCTATATCTACACCACCAAAGATGGGCAAAAAACACGGGGAACGATTCAAGTCATCTTGGATACAGTCTTGCCAACACTGGAATTTGAAAATGTCGTTAACTATGACTTTGATGGTGAAAATTATTACGTTTACACTAACGAACCGCTCTTCACTATCAAGGGAACAGCCCACGATAATCTTGACGGTTACCGTTTCTTCTTTAACGGAGATAATGAATTTCGTGAATTCCACCATTCAGGTATCAACCACGGGGGCAATCCATACGCTCCTTACAGCTTTGAAAAAAGCTTTGCCTTAAATGATGATGCTGGTGAAACAAAACACGTCTATACTTTAGAGGTACTTGATGTGACTGGTAATCACACGACCAAAAAATTCTACGTCTACTACCAACCTAAGACAAACGTTACAGAAACCTTAGACGTTGAGCGAAACTATGTCGATATGTTTGTTGCACAGTATCCAGAAACGACCCTTTTGTTCTTTGATCCAAAAACGCAAAGCTTCAAAGAGCTCGCTTTAGCAGACTTCCATCCAGATGGCTCCTATAGCTTAGTCAATAAATACGGCAATGTGGTCACTTTGATGAACGTTTATACAGCCGAACCTAAAGAAGAAGTGGGTGAAAATGAAAAAGAAATCGTAGAAGCACCAAAAGATCATCTCTCCTCTCAAAATGAGCAAGATACTACAAAAGCTCAAGAAAAGAAAACACAAGATACTGGTAGCTTTGGTAAAGAGCACACTACTGATTCTGACACAGAGCAAAAACAGGCTACATCAGCCGATAAACCAGTTGCTCCTGTGCTCCAAGATAAGGCCCAGCCATCTGTTACACCAACAACTACTGGTCTACCACAAACAGGTGAGACAAAACATCAAGCTTCTATCTTAGGTCTCTTAGCGCTAGGCTTAGCTAGTCTCTTTACTTTAGTTAACTTTGATCGTAAAAAAAGAAACTAAATAATCACTAATAACACAAAAATGCCACTCAGGATAGTTACTCTCCTTGAGTGGCATTTTTATGTGGTAAAGGTAGACCAGATCACTGCTTATCCAGTTACTTACTGTCATCTTTTAACAGTAACATCGATCACTAACCACCTAAGACAACGACTATCGTGAATACACGTAGCGATAGATCTAACATCAGTAATTATATTTAGGTAAAAATATTAATATTTAATTACATAAAATATAAATTTATATTAAAAATAACTATTTTTTACCCCATGTTTATGCTATATTTAGCTTAATCTTAAAAATGGAGGAAACATGATGACAAAAATTGCAAAGACATTGTTGAGTTTGACACTTGGTCTGGCCTTATTTGGAACTTCTGCTCAAGCTAAACAAACTTTACGTTGGAGTGAACCATCCGAGATCCAGACCCTAGACCCTGCACTATCCGTTGATACCACCAGTTCTGAAATGATGCGTAACAGCTACGAAGGTCTATATCGTTTTGAAAATAACGGTCAGGTAAAAAAAGCCTTAGTCAAAAAAGAAACCCGCTCGGCAGATGGACTGACCTATACTTTTACCTTACAAAAAAATGCCAAATGGTCAAATGGCGATCGCGTAACTGCCAAAGATTTCGTTTACAGTTGGCAACGAGCCGTCGATCCTAATACTAAAGCTTCAAATGCCCAACTCTTTGACGGTATCAAAAATGCTGCTGCCATCATGGCTGGTAAAAAAGCCCCCACTGAACTGGGGGTAAGTGCTGTTTCTGATCATACCTTAAAAGTCGAACTTGAAAAACCACTACCTTACTTTCGTTCCCTAGTGGTAGCACCGATCTTTTCACCGCTCGATCAAAAAGCAGTCGAAAAATACGGTAAGGATTACGGCACTTCCGCTGCTAAAACTGTTACTAACGGTCCCTTTAATGTCAAAGGCTGGACTGGTTCAAATCAAAAATGGCAACTCGTCAAAAATAAACATTATTGGGATAAAAAACAAGTCAAGCTCGATCGGATCGACTTTTTAGTGACTAAAAGTACAGCGACTTCGTACAATATGTTCCAAAGTGGGCAACTCGATAAAACAGATCTAAGTCAAGACCAAGCACGGCAATTGCGTACAAATAAAGAATTTATCGCCCGTAAGCAAGCCCGGATGCAGTATCTGCAGTTCAATACTCAAGATCCTTTACTTAAAAATCTCAATGTTCGTAAAGCACTGGCTTATGCGATCGATCGCAAGCAACTAGTCAACTCTATCCTAGCTGATGGTTCACTTCGCCCTAAGAGTTTTGTTCCTTACGACTTGATGACTTATAATGCTAAGGATTTCGCTAAAGTTTCAGGAACTAAAGCAAAAATAAGTTTTGATCGTAAAAAAGCCCAACACTATCTCAAATTGGGACTAAAAGAGTTAGGTAAAGATGAACTTGAGCTACAATTACTGGGAGACGATGATGATATCAGCAAAAAAGTCAACGAATATCTCCAATCCCAATTAGAAGAAAACCTCCCACACACCAAGGTCACTACACTAAATATCAACAAGAAAAGTCGGATCGAACGCATGAAAAAAGGTGAATTTGAGGTCGTCTTAACGGGCTGGGGGGCCGATTATCAAGACGCAACTAGTTTTTTGAATCTCTTACGCTCTGACAGTCCGTATAACTTTGGTAAGTGGCAAAACCCTGACTATGATAAACTTCTGACCAGCGCTAAAGAGCAGACTGGGCAAAAACGCTTTTTGACATTGCTAAAAGCCGATGAACTCTTGACAGCTGAACAAGCGGTCACTCCGCTTTATCAACCTGCCTTAGCAACACTTTTGAAAAAAGACGTCAAACATGTGATCTATGCTCCGATCGGTGGTTATAATTTTAAAAACGTTACTTTAAAATAAGGTACTAAAAAATACCTGACCAAATCTCGCAAAAAGAAATTTGGTCAGGTATTTTTGATTCAGCTGAGTAATTTTTCAAGCTCTAGCTCCTTATCTGCTCTCTTCTGGAAACCAAATGCTGATCTCTCTTTCAGCTTCACTTGGACTATCTGAAGTATGGATCACATTGCGCAGGTTCCCATCCGGCCACTCACGCCCAAAGTCTCCACGTACTGTCCCCCAATCAGCTTGACTTGGGTTAGTTGCCCCTGCCATCCGATGAATGATCGAAACGACATTCGTGCCCGTTACGATCACTCCTACAAGGGGATCTTCTTGCATATATGAGACTAGCTCTGGAAAAAATGGTGCATTGACCTTGTCTTCATAGTGCGCTTCAAGCTGCTCTTTGGTCGCTTGGATCACTTTTAAAGCTGCGATCTGATAACCTTTATGTTCGATCCGTGTGATGATATCCCCGATATGTTGTCCTTTGACACCATCTGGTTTAACTAAAACTAAAGTACGTTGTTCTGTCATAGAAATTCCTCCTATCCACAGATAGGATATCATTAATTAAGCGTAATTAATACTTTAATGTTTTTAGTAAAAAAGCTGCTTTTAGAATGCCTTGTTGATCACTGTTGAATGATCTGTGTTGTCATGATCGCCAAATGATTTTGGGCATTCGTGTTGGCGTTATCTTTTAACAATTCTGGTAAGATCATCTTCAAGAAATATTGCACACTTGCCATATCATTGAACTTCATGATCGCCTTTAAACTTGAGCGATAAATATCCATGTAAACAGGTTCGGGATTGCCCTTTTGGATCTCACCAAAGGATTCATACATCAAGTCGATCTTATCTGCGACCGACAAGATCTTGCCTTCTAAAGTATCGTCCTTACCTTCTGCAAATCTACGCTCATAGGCTGCGCGAAATTCGACTGGGATCTCCGTTTGGATGAAGTTTTCTGTCAACGACTCATCAACTTTGGCTAACATCGTCCGTAATTCGTTGGTCGCATACTTGACTGGAGTTTTGATATCACCGATAAAACGTTCCGTATAATCGTGATTAAGCGCCTTTTCATATAGTGAGCGCCAATCGACCGCATGCCCCGCTTGTTCTTCGATATCACCTAACATTTGCGCAGCTTGCGTCACTTTAAATGAGTGGGCTGCCACATTGTGTTCTTCAAATTTGAAATAACCTGGGGCGCGATTGATCATTTCAAGATCGCTCAAACTCTTTAAATATTCATGCATGCCCATGAAAAACACCTCCGTCTATATTTCATACTAGGATACACCGCATGCAACTTTTTTGCAAATATCTTATTCTTTTAGCTTATAATGATAGACCGCATAAGCGCATAGCGTGCTGAGTACTAGAAAAACATTATACAGCTGAACAATTAGTCATAAGCTGAGCACTGATCATTTCACGGTCGAGCACGCATTCTTTATCTTAGACGGATTTCTTTGTTTTACCTACTCATTTCAATAAATAAAGCGTTGACAACCTTTACAGAAAACGTTATCATTATTTATGTAATCAAGCGTGTTACTGATTTTATCAGGCATTAGCTGTTGTTATAGGTAGATGGGGCTAGTGGCTCTTTTATCCTATTACAACAGCTTTTTGTTTTAAAAAGGAGGTGAAGTAGTGCGTTTTCTAAAAAGTTACAACAATAGCGTTGCTTTAGTGAAAAATGAGCAGGGCAAAGAAGAGATCGTCATCGGCAAAGGGATCGGTTTTGGCCTCAAAAAAGGTGATCAGATCGACCAAGAAAAGATCGAACGGCGCTTTATCACAGCAAAAGATCAAGAATCGATCATGCAGCTAAAGGATATCAGTACTAAGACTTTAGAACTTACGACCAAAGTCATCAAACTCGTCGAACCAAAACTAAATATCAAATTCAATGATTTTCAATATTTAGCTTTAGCCGATCATATCGACTTTGCCTTGACTCGCAGTGAAGACAAAGTCGATATGAATGCGACCAACACCCGCTGGGAAGTCCGCAATCTTTTTCCCGAAGAATACACAGTTGCTATAGACGCGATCACCGTGATTGAAAAGGCAACGGCGCAAAAACTACCAGCTAGTGAGTCGATCTTGATGACTTATCACTTTGTCAATGCAACTTCAGACGATGCTAAATTACAAGAAACGATCCAGATCACGCAATTGATCACTGAGATCATCAAGATCGTTTCTTACGAGTATCAATTAGAACTCGATCAGCAATCATTTAATTATAGTCGCTTCGTCTCGCATTTGCGGACCTTACTCGTTCGCTTGCTAAAAGATAAGCATCAAGAAGGCGAAAAACTCGATCCAGCTTTACTTCAACTGATGCAGGTCAAATACACGCGAGCTTATGAGACTGCCAAGCGCATCGCTATCTTACTCAACGCCAAAATGGGCTGGCAACTTGAAGCCGATGAATTGGTATATCTGACCTTGCATATTTTCCGCGTTACTTCACGTCAAGTAAATACTAACTAGACACTTATGGTGTGTTACTGATACGATCAGGCATGAACCCAAGGCGTTTTCAAATTAGGCTTTACAGCTTTCTTTGAGGACACTTGGGTTTTCTTATTATAAAGGAGGATTTTTAACATGGCTTACGAAGAATTAGCTAACTTCATTATTGAAAATGTTGGTGGCAAAGATAATGTTTCAAGTGTCGTTCACTGTGCAACTCGTTTACGGTTCAAATTAAAAGACGTTTCTAAGGCTAACGATGAAGCTTTAAAGCAAAATGATGGTGTTATCACGGTCGTCAAGTCTGGGGGACAATACCAAGTCGTGATCGGCAATCATGTTCCTGATGTCTATAATACTTTGGTCAAATTAGGAGGTTTTAACAGCAGTGCGCCTGTGGCTGATGATTATGTCGACAAACAAAACATGAGTCTACTCGACCGTTTCATCGATCTGATTTCAGGGATCTTCCAACCGATCTTAGGTCCGCTATGTGCTGCTGGGATGATCAAAGGGCTGACTGCCATGTGTGCTGCTTTTGGTTGGTTGAATACCACTTCTGGTACCTATCAAGTACTCTATGCGATCGGGGATGGATTCTTTTACTTTCTCCCGATCATCTTAGGCTTAACGGCAGCTAAGAAATTTGGCTTAGATCGATTCACTGCGATCGCGATCGGGGCAGCCATGACTTATCCTGCGATCATCGCAATGAGTAGCGAGCAAAAGACGCTTTATACGCTCTTTGAAGGAACATTTATCCAATCTGATATCCATGCAACCTTTCTTGGCTTGCCGATCATTGCGATCAATTACTCTTCGACCGTTATTCCGATCATCGTTGCCGTATGGTTTGCCGCTAAAGTTGAAAAATGGTGCAAGCAGTTCATCCCAACCGTAGTCAAAACGTTCTTAGTTCCATTTACCACCTTGCTTATCACCGTTCCGGTCACTTTCTTAGTCATCGGACCGCTAGCATCTTGGATCGGGGATCTATTAGCCGCGATCACTGAAGGCATCTACAACTTGAGCCCTATCTTAGCTGGCTTAGTGATGGGAGCCTTTTGGCAAGTCTTTGTTATCTTTGGTGTCCACTGGGGCTTTGTTGCCGTCGCCTTGGCTAATATCGCTGCACAAGGTTTCGATACTACGCTAAGTTTGACATTAGCGGCTTCTTTTGCCCAAACTGGGGTCGTTTTAGCGATCTTATTCCAAGCAAAAGATGCTAAAGTCAAAGGCCTGGCTTTTCCAGCTTTTATCTCAGGGATCTTCGGGGTCACGGAACCTGCGATCTATGGTTTGACTTTACCGCGTAAACGTCCCTTTATTTTAAGCTGTATCGCAGCTTCTATCGGTGGGGGTCTGATCGGTTTCTTTGGCACCAAATTCTTCATGATGGGTGGTCTCGGCATCTTCTCTATCCCAACTGCGATCTCACCTAAAAACGGTATGGACATGTCAGTTTATGGCTTGATCATCGCCATGGGAGTTTCCTTTATTCTTGGTTTTATCTTACAAATGCTCTTTGGACGTCAAAGTGTCCTTGAAGTGCAAGACCAAAAAACAGCTGAAACTGTAGCAAAGACAGCCAAAGAAGCCCAACAAGTCGCAACTCATAAAATTCTTAGTGAGTCTCCTGCTAGCTACAACGCTCCGACCACGCTAGCCAGTCCTTTGACTGGTAAAGCTGTAACTTTAGATAGTATCAGTGATCAAGTCTTTGCATCGGGGGCAATGGGACAAGGGATCGCTATCGAACCTAGCAACGGCGTCGTTTGTGCCCCAGCTGATGCCACGATCGCCCTTGTCTTTCCAACGGGACATGCGATCGGTCTAAATACCACTGCGGGAGCTGAGATCTTGATCCACATCGGGATGGATACCGTTCAACTAGATGGTAAATATTTTAAGACTCTAGTTACACAAGGTCAAAAAGTCAAAGCCGGTGAACCCCTCGTCAAATTTGACCTTGAACAGATCAAAAAAGCTGGCTTTATCTTAACGACCCCGATCGTTGTTACCAATTCCAAGAATTACCATCAGATCGTTCCTGTCAAAACAGGTGCGATCAAGACTGGCGCTAAATTACTTGACTTAAAATAATTGAGGTGAAAAAAATGTATCAAACTGATTTTCCTAAAACATTTCCGCAAGATTTTCTCTGGGGTGGCGCAACAGCAGCTAACCAGATCGAAGGAGCATTTGACATTGACGGCAAAGGTCTAACAACAGCCGAGGTCGTCAAGAAAGCTACTGACCGCAAAACATTTACTATGAGTTCTGTAACTAAAGACAGCATCCAAGCAGCGATCGCTGACCCCGGAGTGGCTAACTATCCTAAGCGCCGCGGGATCGATTTTTATCATCATTACGAAGAAGACATCAAACTCTTCAGTGAAATGGGCTTTAAGGCATTTCGCCTCTCAATTGCTTGGGCTCGGATCTTTCCGACTGGTTTAGAAGAGACACCTAATGAAAAGGGCCTTGCATTTTACGATAAGGTATTTGCGACCTGTAAGAAATACAATATCGAACCAGTCGTCACGATCTCACACTATGAGATGCCCCTCGAACTTACCCTCAAATACAACGGTTGGGCTAGTCGTGAAGTGATCCAACATTTTACCCGCTACACAAAAGTTTTATTCGAACGCTACCGTGGGATCGTCAAATATTGGATGACTTTCAATGAGATCAATGCTGCTTCGATGGGCTTTGTTGGCACAGGTGCGATCGACGCTGAGCTAAGTGAAAAAGAAATGCTCAACTTACGCTATCAAGCCTTGCATCACCAATTCATCGCTAGCGCTCTAGCAGTCAAGCAACTCCATCAGCTCGACTCTAATGCCAAGATCGGTTGTATGCTAGCACGGATGCAAACTTATCCAGCTACCCCTGACCCTGCTGATGTCCGCGCAGCTCAAGCAAATGATCAATTCAATCTATTCTTTACCGATGTTCAAGTACGTGGTCAATATCCAAACTTCATGAATCGCTTTTTTAAAGAGCACGAGATCACCTTGGACTTTGCGCCAGAAGATACAACGATCTTAGCTGAAGGAAAAGTTGATTACCTAAGCTTTAGCTACTATATGTCAACGATCAGCTCTGCCAAAGATACAACTGATCAAGCTCTAGGAAATTTTGCTCTCGGACGACCTAATCCTTATCTTGCGACAAGTGATTGGGGCTGGCAGATCGATCCGATCGGACTTCGGATCGCTTTAAATGAGATGTGGGATCGTTATCAAGTACCACTTTTCATCGTGGAAAATGGGCTAGGTGCTCTTGATGAGCTCACTTCTGATGGCAAGATTCACGACGACTATCGGATCAATTATCTACGCAAACATATCGAGCAGATGAAGTTAGCGATCGGTGATGGGGTCGAATTGATGGGATATACGACTTGGGGCCCGATCGATCTGATCAGTGCTTCAACTTCAGAAATGTCTAAGCGTTACGGCTTCATCTATGTCGATCAAGACGATGAGGGCAATGGTACCTTAAAACGGATCCGCAAAGATTCCTTTTATTGGTACCAACAAGTGATCGCATCAAACGGCGAAAACCTATAACAGTGCGTAAGAAATCGGGTGAGCCGTACGAATAGCCTAGAATAGGCGATGGTGCGTACCTTGCAGCATTGACTATTCGTAGCTATACGCTAGGCTCAGATTTCTGAAGCACGACTACTACCACAGTGCGTAAGAAATCGGGTGAACCGTACGGATAGCCTAGAATAGGCGATGCTGCGTACCTTGCAACATTGACTATTCGTAGCTATACGCTAGGCTCAGATTTCTGAAGCACGACTACCACAGTGCAAAAAAATCGGATGTGTCATAGCTATATGCTAAGGCACTACCCGATTTTTTTGCACTGTTTTTATCTCAATTTACCGAAACGATCTCATAAATGGAATTATCGATCACCGTTTCTCCGTTTTGTTCATACGCACCCTCACCCTTGTGGATAAGTTTAACGGTTACCGTATGGCCTTGATAAGTAACTTGTTGATCACCTAAAGTTGCTTCACGATAAAAATCCTCAGGTGAAACGCTGGGATCACATATTCCTGCTTGGATCGCTAAATGATAATAAAAATCCATTCCATTAGGTATAGTCTGTCCAACAACAGAATCCGGCACTGATTGCTCTTTTGTCACACCCTTTGTCACTAGAGCATGTGAAGCTGCTGCTCGACTGCTTGACGTTTCATTGACTTTAGTTTCGCTGGAACTAAAGCTACTGCTAGCCTTCTTTTTAGTTGTTTGACTAGTTTTATGGCTACTACTAGATCCTTGTTTGTCCTTAGTTTGGGGCAAACACCCTGTCATTAAGGGTAACAAGCAAACCAGTACGCCTAAAACACGTAACTGCTTTTTCATGTTATCACCTCATGGCCCGCTAAAGTTATTGTAATAGAGTATTGTATAGGTCCAGACCTAATTTATTCATGGCTGCTTGTTCTTCATTGTTATCACCATTTTGGGTCAAGACAACGACAACAAAGGCACCTTTTTCATTTTCAATGATCGCTGCATCATTTAAGATCCCGTAATTTTGCATGATCCCAGTCTTGTTGTAGACCTTAGCTCCAGTTGGTAGGTCACGAACTAATTTATCATGATCACGGTTCTTATTTAAAATATCTAAGAATTCAGCACTGTCACTCTTACTGATCAATTTGTGGTTATAAACTTTCTTCAACAATTCACCCACATCAGCAGCTGACGTGATATTGTCGCGCCCAGCCTCAAGTGACTTAGTATCCATCATCTTACGTTGTAACTTAGTATCATGGGCCCCCATCTTTTCGATCTGTGCATTGACTTTATCGATCCCACCTAAAGCATCGATCATGATGTTAGCCGCTGTATTGTCACTTTCATCGATCATATAAGCTAATAATTCACGGTAAGTAAAGGTCTTGCCCGCTGGCATGTTTTGGATCACACCTGTCCCACCAACTTTATCAGCATTAGAAAGAGTATACGTATCATCTAAATCGATCGTACCGATCTTTTGTTGGGCATAGACTGCTGCTAAAATAAAGAGTTTGATCACCGAAGCTGCACTTTGAGTTTGATTGTTCAATAAATAACTCGTATCTTCATTCATCGGTGCCACATAGACTGTTTTATCACCAGCGATCCCGCCGATATCATTAGCTACAAGTTCTTTGACTTTAGCTTCATCAAAGCTGGAGCTTGAACTCGAAGTTTCACTACTGCTAGAAGCAACACTACTGCTCTCTTTTTCAGTCGAACTTTTAGCCTTACTACTTTTAGCTACAGAAGTTGTTTCATTAGCTGGTTTATTGAGTGTATTGTAAGCAAAATACCCACCAACACCTAAAACAAGTAGCCCTGCAACTACCCCAATGATGATCCCGGCTGGATTACTTTTACGTTGGGGAACACCCGCATATGGTCCTTTTGTTCGCGAATAGGTCGGTTCTGGCGCTGGCGCTTGTTTTGGGGCCGTGCCAGCAAAGGGCGCACCGCATTGGTCACAAAAATCATTTTTGATATCATTTGAGGCACCACAAGTTTGGCAGATTTTTCCTGGCTTAGCGCTTGATACTTGAGTAGTTGGATCTGGCAAAGTTTCACCACAACTTTGGCAAAATTTTGAGCCAGTTGGATTAGTCGAATTACATTTTGGACACTTCACGTCTTAACATCCCTTCATTATCTCTAGTTTTTAGTAATATTCTAGCTAAAATCGGTCATTTTTAATAGGTATCTTATCCTTGAAATTTTCCTTAGTTTTTTCACTATTTTTAGCTACAAAATTGCTTTTCTTTGTCTAAGTGGAAAATTAGCGTTATCCTTAAAGTAACGTGAGGTTTAGCGCTTCACGATTTCAAGGGGGGCATTAATTATGAATGAAAAATTTAGTTCACACTATGATGTTGTCGGTAGTTTTTTACGACCAAGTAAATTAAAACATGCTAAAGAGGATTTAGCAAACGGTAAGATCGACCAAGATAATTACGATGAGATCTTGAAAAAAGAGATCAAACGTGTTGTTGAAAAACAAGCTAAACTTGGCTTAAAGGATGCAACCGATGGTGAATTTGGGCGCAGTTGGTGGCATTTAGATTTTCTTTGGGGCTTCAAGGGTGTCAAACGCTATGATTATCACCAAAGTTATAAATTCCACGGGGAAAAGACCCGAACTGACAATGTTGAGTTGGGTGGCCGTATCGAATATAATCCAGACCACCCCTTCTTTGAACAATTTAAGTATCTAAAGAGCATCGTTCCAAAAGGCGTTGTTGCTAAACAAACGATCCCTTCTCCAACACTTTTCTTTAGAGATGATCGCAGTAAAAATTACAAACTCTTCTATGCTAATTGGGAAGAATTTCTCAAGGGTTTAGCTCAAGCTTATAGTGAAACGATCAAGCATTTCTATGATCTAGGTTGTCGTTATTTACAATTAGATGATACGACCTGGGCCTTTTTGATCAGCAAGTTAAATGAAACAACGGGTGAGAAACGCGACAAATATTTAGCTTTAGCCAAAGATAGCGTCTTTGTCATCAATAAGATGCTTGAAAAAGTCCCAGCCGATATGACCATCACGACCCACATTTGTCGGGGCAATTTCAAATCGACTTACCTATTCAGTGGTAGCTATGACGTGATCGCACCATACTTAAGTCTTTTGAACTATGATGAATTATTCTTAGAATACGATAATGAACGTTCCGGCAATTTTGATGCCTTAAAGCGAATCTGGAACGAGCGAAAAGACGTTAAGATCATTTTAGGCTTAGTGACCTCAAAATTCCCTGACTTAGAAGATCCAGCTAAGTTAAAGGCTAGAGTAGCTGAAGCAGCCAAGCTAGTACCCTTAGAAAATCTGGGGATCTCAACTCAATGTGGTTTTGCTTCAACAGAAGAAGGTAACGAATTGACCGAAGATGAACAATGGGCCAAGGTCAAATTAGTAGTCGAAACAGGTAAAGAGATCTGGTAGTGTATAAATAACTACTAGCAAAAACTCCCGCTCAAGGTGTGTTCTTGCATCTTGAGCGGGAGTTTATTTGCTTATCAAAGAGAACATTATCTTTGATAAACACTTTGGCCATCAACATAAGTTTCTTTGAGTTCTAAAGTTGGGCTGACTACCAAGAAATCAGCGTCACGGCCATTTTGGATACTGCCACAGACATCAGCGATCCCGGCACTCTTAGCTGGAAGCTCACTTGCCATTTCAAATGCTTCTGAAAGACTACATAGCCCCCAATCAACAAGGTTTTTGACTGCGGTAAATAGCTCTAAGACACTGCCAGCTAAACTGCCACCATCTTTTAGGCGGGCCGCTCCATCTTTGACCTCGACCAAAAACTCGCCTAACATATACTCACCTTCAGGCATCCCGCCTGCTTGCATACAGTCAGTCACCAAAACGGTCTTTTCTTTTTTAGCCTTGAGCAACGCTGAGATCGCACCCAGATGAACATGATGTCCGTCACAGATCAACTCAGTATAAGCATCACTTGCAAAAGCAGCTCCGACCATTCCAGGTGCCCGATGATTTAGGCCACTCATCCCATTATACGTGTGAACAAAGATATCAGCGCCAGCATCCACAGCTGCCATCGCTTCTTTATAGGTAGCATTACTATGCCCTAAACAAACCTTGACCCCACTTTTGACAGCTTGCTTGGTAAATGCGAGCGCCCCAGGACGTTCGGGGGCAAGGGCGATCTTTTTGATCATTCCTTTTGCGTAAGCTTGCAGACGCTCGAGCTCAACAAAATCTGCATCGCGCATATACGCTGGGTTCTGTGCTCCTTTATGCTCCGTAGTAAAATAAGGTCCCTCAAGATATATCCCTTGGATCTTAGCCCCTGATATTTCATAGGCTTTTTCACCTAGCAACTGACAAACCTGCGCTAACTTTTGTGGTGGTGCGGTCAAAGTCGTCGGCAGATAGGAAGTTACCCCACATGAAAGTAACCCCTGTGAGATCTCAGCTAAGCCTGCTGGATCGGCATCCATCACGTCATGTCCCGCATAGCCATGGATGTGCGTATCAACTAAGCCCGGGGCAATGATCGCATCTTTTTTATCGATGATCGTTGCAGCAGAAAGGTCGGGCTCTGGCGGTAGATAACGGCCAAATTTACCATCCTTGATCTCTAGATAGCCCCCAGTTTTTACCCCACTTTTAGTTAAAAATGTCTGTGCTTTTACATAATAATGCATGTCATTTCGCCTTCTTTATTCAAATTCGTGGATCAAAACACCTTTAACGACACGATTAACGGTCCCACTTGGTGATGGAGTATCGGGTGTGTTACCGATCTTAAGTGAAGTCAATAAAGCGATCACTTGGGCCACCATGATATCGGGCAAGGCTAAGTAGCCTTCTGGTAAGGTCTCACTTGGCGGATAATCGAAACGTTGGCCAGTAAATTCATGGCCACTCACTTGCCCAATGCTTACCGTCTGCAAAGCGATCTGATCGGCGTGAACTTCTTCTAACACATCAAGATCATATTTACGGGTATACGGATCATTAGCTACAAGATCCAACACTAAAGTCTTTTCATTGATAAAGGATTTTGGCCCATGTCTAAAGCCCATCGAAGAATCAAAGACTGTTGCGATCTGACCATGAGTCAATTCCAAGATCTTCAATTGCGCTTCACGAGCTAATCCACTCAACGGGCCCGAACCCAGGTAAACGATCCGCTCAAAATCAAGCTCAACTAAAGCTGCCAACTGGTCCTCTTGTTCGATCACATACTCGCCTAATTTAGCTGCTGTTTTTACATAGTCGATCTTTTTAGCTTGGTCAGTCTGATCAAAGAACAAGAGACCCGCTAATGTCATACACGTAAATGAGCCGGTCATCGCAAACCCTTTATCGTTAGAAAGCTCTGGCATTAAAACGACCAAGCTGTTCGCATCAGCCTTTCCTGTAACTGCTAAAGCGCCCTCAGCAGCACAGGTGATCACTAAATGCTTGACCTGTTTGACGACTTTATTTGCTAGTTTCACAGTTGCCTTACTTTCAGGGCTATTACCACTACGCGCAAAAGAAACGAGCAAAGTCGGTTCATCGGCTAAAAGATAGTCTTTGGGGGCTGCCACGATATCGGTAGTCCCTAGACTCACGAATTCAAAACGTTTCGTGTCCCCCGTCCGGCGCAGGTAAGGCACTAAGGTATCCCCCACATACTGTGAGGTCCCCGCTCCTGTGAAGATCACGCGGATCTTTTGGTTTTCTTTGAGCTCAAAGCTAGCCAACAAGTCAGCTAATTTAGCTTGATGCTGTTGACAGATCGCTAGAGTCTCTAACCAAAGTTTTGGTTCTTGTTGGATCTCACGGGTCGTAATAACGGCTCCTAATTTTTCTAAGGTCGCGTTACTTTTTTCAAACAATCTGATCACCTCTTAACTATTTGCATCGATCAAGCCCTGGAGCGCTTCATTGACATCGGTCACACCATTGCGCGCTTCCGCAATAAGATCAGCCTTTGAACCTAACATTTCTGCGTTCAAATACCCGACCACCATTGCCATGTTCATCCCAGCATAGAGCCGGTAATTAGCGCCGGCCATGATCTGTTTGGCGATCACATTGCATGGTGTCCCGCCGTATAGATCAGCTAACACGACAAAATCATCAAGCCCAGCAACAACTTTTTCAAATTTAGCTAAAAATTCTGCTTGGCCTTCATTGGGTAATAGCGACACTGTGTAAATATCATCTTGTGGCCCCATGATCATTTCAACACTTTTCTTCAATTCAACACACATATCTCCGTGACTGATCAATACTAATGGTTTCATAAGTTTCATTTCCTTTCCTATGGTAAACGAACCACAATGAAGCTACTTCACCATGGTCCGTTAAAAGTCTATTTTGAAATAACACCTAAAGCTGATAATGCGATCGAAACAAAGAGTACGATGAAGATCGCTTTGGTCGAAGTCATATTTTTCTTACCAAGTAACCAGTAAACAGCTAAAACGATCACTGCTGGTAATAATCTAGGTAATAACATATCCAAGTTATTTTGGAAATCGATCTTAACGTCTCCGATCATCGGTGTCCAAGCGAGTTTAACGTTGATCATTGTAGCTACCAACGCTCCGACCATGAAGACCCCAAGTTGGGTCGCAGCATCGGTCAAAGCGGTCAAACGGTGTTGCATCGTTGTTACCAAAGTGCTACCTTCTTTGTAGGCAAATTTTAATTGGCTCCAACGAAAGACCATGATCGCTACACAGGCCAAGACCCAGATCAAAACGCCAAGTGGATTACCTTTGACCGCCATATCAGCGGCGATCGCACCAAAGATCGCTGGGATCAAAGCGCCAAAGATCGCATCCCCGATCGCAGCAAACGGTCCCATCAGACCAGCTTTCAAACCGTTGACTGTTTCAGCTGATTTGGCCCCTTCTTCTTCTTCCAACGCCAAGTCGATCCCTGTAACGATCGTATTGAAAAAGTTTGACGTGTTGAAAAATTGGGTGTGTAATTTCATCATCTTCTTTAACTCAGGTGTCCCGTCACCATACATCTTGCGCAATTGGGGCAAGATCGTATACAGATAACCTGACGCTTGCATTCGTTCGTAGTTCCAGCCTAACTGGAAACCAAAGAGACTGCGCCGGTTGATCTGCTTGAAGTCGGCATCGGTCAATTTGTAACCTGTTGTTTTTGGTTTATTAGAGTTCGTCATCTTCAATTTCCCCCTCACTGTTATTATTTACCTGTGGCTGTTGCGGTGCTTTTGGTGCATCCGCATCACTGCGTTTGTAAGAGATATAGGCTAAAGCTAGACCGATCAAAGCGATCGCTAACATTGGCATACTATTGAAGTTAGCTACTAAAGTCTTGTCTAAACCGGCAACACTTGTTCCAAGCAATTGGATATTGCCAAAGAGCGTTGTCAATAGTGCAGTGATCACAAAACCTAAGATCAAATAAGCAAAGTGTTTCTTAACTGGCAAGTAGCGCAGTAAGATTGCAAAACCGACAGCCGGTAAGACTGCCCCAGCAACTGAGAGCCCGTCACCTAACCATTTGAGATCGCCGTTCAAGTAACCAACGACTTTGGAAACTAAGCCACCACCAAAGGCTAAAGCTAAGAACACTGGTAACATCCGGGAAAGTGACCATGAGATCGCACCCATCAAGAAGTGGCGTTCGATCTTCTTATATTCGAAGTTTTCCACATCTTTATCGATCTTGTGTGCAAAATACGTATTGGCAAAACGACCCAAGATATCGGTTTGGATCATCAAGGCA
>Ga0137306_100630_pt1 | contig 45532 bp, 27 predicted proteins | sample Inofroosms_March_FD_97187 | JGI IMG/M metagenome (GOLD analysis project Ga0137306, IMG submission 97187) | Mouse cecal microbial communities from Vienna, Austria - N-Acetylneuraminic and N-Acetylglucosamine D2O microcosms_March | ecosystem: Host-associated > Mammals > Digestive system > Large...
GTCGGAGCCGTCCGGGCTTGAATGGCCTATTGGTTTCAGCTCTATGATTTCAGAACTGTCTTCGACAAATATCGGCGCACGATATACTATGGCGGGCTGGCCGCTTCCTTCCTTGCCTCCGCTGTAAGAGGGAGTGCCGGGCAGCGCGTCAGCTGTGTAATATTGGTTGAAATCGGCTGAATGGTTTATCTCCGCGTATACGATTGCCGGTGACTGTCCCCGGGCGAAGCGGGCAGTGAAACTGCCGTGCGGAGTGGCTCCCGTCGCTGCTTCGGGTGCGTTGGCCGTAGGCATATAGAGGCTGTCCGGGGCAGCTATGCCGCGTCGGTGCGACCACAGCGGAAGAGCTTCGGGGCGTCGTGCGCCTCCGGCCATACGCCACCCCTGTGTCGCCGAGCGCTCGGTCACATAGACTGTGCTCAGGAAATTGCCGCAGGTGTCTTCAAGCCATATTGCCATTTGCGGCTCGTTTTCTATAGGTATAAAGTCCATGGCGTAAAAGGTATGGTGCCAAGCTTCCCCGGGTTCGATGCTTACCTCGTAGTCGCCGATGCCGTAACTCATATTCTGCCCGTTTTTCCCGCAGGCAGTAAGTATCGCGACCGCAATTACGCCGAGCGCCAAAATTGTAAGTATAAGTCGATTCATCTGCGTAACAGCTAAATTATGCGTAAATATACACAATTTCTATGGAATAATCCAAGCGCCATATTAATGACAAAAGCCCGGGAATACCGGGCTTTTGATATTAAGGGATAACGTGAGTGTTATTTTGAGCTTTTTTTGCGCCAGAGCGCTGTCATGTCTTCAAGGGTCTTTCCTTTTGTTTCGGGTACGAGGCGGTATACGAACCATGCGGCCACGATGCAGATAAGGCCGTAGAGCGCGTATGCGAACATATGGCCGAACTTATCGCCCATCGAGCCGAGGCTCATATTGTACATCGGCACGAAGGTGCTCGAAACAATGAAGTTGAATATCCACTGGAAAGCCACGGCGATGGCCACAGCGGCGCTTCGGATAGTGTTGGGGAATATCTCGGAGATAAGTACCCAGCATATCGGGCCCCAGGAGAACATAAACGAGGCCGAATATACCATGATACATACCACCGGCACAAGCGGGTTGACTTCCACAATGTTGGAAAGAGCCACGCCGAGCGCTCCGATAGCCATGCCGATAGAACCCCAGATAAGCAGAGGCTTGCGGCCAAGCTTTTCAACGGTGAATACGGCAACAAGGGTGAAAACGATGTTGACAATACCCATTATCACGGTCTGCACCATCGGGTTGCCCATTCCCATTGAGTCGAATATGCGGGGAGCATAGTAGAGCACGGCGTTGATTCCGACAGCCTGCTGGAATACCGACAGCATCACTCCCACGAAGATAACCATGATTCCGAAAGAGAACAGGCGTTCTGATTTTACTGTCACGGTTTCTTTGATCTGGCGCAGTATCGCGTCGGCGGCTTTCTTTCCGTTTATGCGCGACAAGATTGCCAAGGCGCGGGAGTCGTTGCCGTTCAGTGCGAGATATCGCGGCGACTCAGGCACGAAGCATACGAGGATCGTGAACACGGCGGCCACGTAGGCCTCGCTACCGAACATGTAGCGCCATCCCGTGGAGATGGTCCATGGGTCGGACGAGGGGTGGACGGCATAGAGCGTTTCGCCTATTTTCTCGATTACGGGATTGGTATGCTCGCCGAGAATAAGGAAGTTGACGAAGTACACCACGAGCTGGCCGAAAATGATGGCGAACTGGTTCCACGACACGAGCGTGCCGCGAAGGTTGCTCGGTGCCACCTCGGCTATGTACATGGGGCATATCGCCGAGGCAAGGCCGACGCCCACACCACCGATGATGCGATAGACATTGAATGCCACCAGCAGATCGAGCGACGGCTTGCCATAGGCGAAGAAGAAAAATTCAGGATAATACGAACCAAGAGCCGACACAAGGAACAGCACTCCGGCGCAGATAAGGGTAGGCTTGCGGCCCAGACGGGCGGCGAACCAACCCGACAAGGCGCTTCCGAGAATACAGCCGAGCAGGGCGCTGCTCGACGTGATGCCGTGTATGGCATCGGTGTACACGAAGTCGGTGGCGCCGAGGAAAAAGGCCTGCAGGCCTTTTTCCGCACCGGAAATCACCGCTGTGTCATACCCGAAGAGCAGTCCGCCGAGTACGGCCACTGCCACTATCGAGAACAAGTATAGCTTGCTGCCTTTGTCGTTTCCCACGGCTGCTTAGCAATACATGTTTACAATCGCTTCGTAAAGCTCCTGCTTGCCTGAGGTAGCGGCGGGTTCGCCGTGAGCCTTGGCGTAGTCCACGAGGTCGGTAAGCGACATGGCGCCTTCTTCAAATGCCTTGCCTTCGCCGCCGTCGAACGATGCGTAGCGGTCGGCGAGCATCTTCTTGTAGGGCGATTTCTCGAGGATTTCGGCAGCACTGAGCAGGGCGCGGGCCATGGCGTCCATGCCTGCGATATGGGCAATGAATATGTCTTCGAGGTCGGTGGAGTTACGGCGAGTCTTGGCGTCGAAGTTGGTGCCGCCGTTGCCGAGTCCGCCATTGCGTATAATCTGCATCATGGCCTGGGTAAGCTCGAAGTTGTCGATGGGGAACTGGTCGGTGTCCCAGCCGTTCTGGTAGTCGCCTCGGTTGGCGTCGATGCTGCCGAGCATGCCGTTGTCAACAGCCACGGCGAGTTCGTGCTCGAATGTGTGGCCGGCGAGGGTGGCGTGGTTAACCTCGATGTTTACCTTGAAGTCGTTTTCAAGACCGTGGGCCTTGAGGAAGCCGATGACGGTTTCTGTGTCTACGTCGTACTGGTGCTTGGAGGGTTCCATCGGCTTAGGCTCGATAAGGAATGTGCCGGTGAAGCCCTTTGAGCGGGCGTAGTCGCGGGCCATGCGCAGCATTGTGGCGAGATGCTCTTTTTCGCGCTTCTGGTCGGTGTTGAGCAGGCTCATATAGCCTTCGCGTCCGCCCCAGAACACATAGTTGGTGCCGCCCAGTTCGATGGTGGCGTCGATGGCGTTCTTGATCTGCACGGCGGCGCGGGCCACTACGTTGAAGTCGGGGTTGGTTGCTGCGCCGTTCATATAGCGGGCGTGGCTGAACACGTTGGCGGTGCCCCAGAGGTTCTTGATGCCGGTCTGGGCCATCTTTTCCTTGAGATAGGCAACGACGGCTTTCAGGTTCGACTCGTATTCTTCGATCGATGTGCCTTCCGACACGAGGTCTACGTCATGGAAGCAGAAATATTCGATACCCATTTTCTCCATGAATTCGAAGCCTGCGTCTACCTTGTCTTTGGCAGCCTGCACGGGGTCGGTGGCGCCGTTCCAGGGGAAGCTCTTTGTGCCGCCGCCGAACTGGTCGGCACCTTCGGCGCAGAGGGTGTGCCACCATGCCATGGCGAATTTGAGCCATTCTTTCATCGGTTTGCCGAGGACCACGCGTTCGGCGTCGTAGTAGCGGTATGCTAAGGGGTTGTAGCTTTCGGTTCCTTCAAATTTGATTTTCCCTATGCCGGGAAAGTATTCTTTCTGTGCCATTTTGAGTTAAATGTGATTTTGGTTTATTTTTCGGTTAACTGTGCTGCAAGGCGTGATTTCCACAAGGAGTATGCCTCGGCTACGGCCTTGCTGTCGGAGCCGGGGTGTATTTCGGACAGAACTTTGAGCGATGCGAATGCCTCGCGGGTCGATGAGTAGATACCGGCACCGATTCCAGCACCACGGGCTGCGCCCACGGCACCGTCGGTATCTACAAGCTGTATCGTGGCGCCCGATACGTCGGCGAGAGTCTGGCGGAAGATAGGGCTGAGGAACATGTTGGCGTGGCCGGCGTGTATGCGCTCGATTTCCATACCCATGCTCTTCATTATTTCCATACCGTACATAAAGGAGAACACTATTCCTTCCTGCGCGGCGCGGATTATGTGGCTACGGGTGTGTATATTGAAGTTGACGCCGTGTATCGAGCAACCTGCCTCGCGGTTTTCGAGCACGCGCTCTGCGCCGTTGCCGAAAGGCAGCACCGACACTCCGCAGCTTCCTGCCGGCACTTCGGATGCAAGCAGGTTCATGTCGGCATAGCTGATACCGGCAGGGGCTATATTGCGCTTAATCCACGAATTGAGTATGCCTGTGCCGTTTATGCAGGTCATCACGCCTATGCGAGGAGCCTCGGGGCTGTGGTTGACGTGGGCAAAATTATTGACGCGCGAACGAGGATCGTAGTCGACAGTGCCGTTGATGCCGTATACCACTCCCGAAGTGCCGGCGGTAGAGGCAACCTCGCCCGGTTCGAACACATTGAGCGATAGGGCGTTGTTGGGCTGGTCGCCGGCGCGGTACGTTATCGGGGTGCCTTCGGCAAGGCCGAGTTCGGCGGCTGCGCTTGCCGTTACACGTCCCTGTATCGAGAATGTGGGCTGCACGTCGGGAAGTATCGATGTGTCGAAGCCGAAATAATCCATCAGGAATCGTGCGGGAGCGTTTTCGGCAAAATCCCATAGCATGTATTCCGAAAGTCCTTCGGGATTGGTGCACAGGGTGCCCGTCAGACGCAGGGCGATATAGTCGCCGGGCAGCATCACCTTGTGTATTTTTTCAAACAATTCAGGCTCGTTTTCTTTCACCCACGCCAGTTTGGCGGCAGTGAAATTGCCTGGAGAGTTCAGAAGGCGCGGCAGGCAGGTATCGGCGCCGAGCTTGTCGAAGGCGTCACGCCCGTACGGCACTCCGCGCGAGTCGCACCATATTATGGCATCGCGCAGTACGTTCATATCTTTGTCTACTGCCACGAGTCCGTGCATCTGGTAGCTGATGCCTATAGCCTTTATGTCGGCAGGGCATACGCCCGATGCGGCAAGGACTGCGGCGGTGGCTTCCTTGAGATAGTCCCACCAGTCGGAAGGATTTTGTTCGGCCCAGCCGGGACGCAGAGCCTTGATGGGGGCTTCGGTTTTTGGAAAAAAATCGGAAGCCACACAGCGTCCGGTGGCCGCGTCCACTATCGCAGCTTTCACCGACGAGCTTCCTATGTCGAATCCTAAAAGGTACATTTGGTTTATTGTTGGTTCTGATGGCAAATTTAGCAAAAAAAGCTGTCGAGTCTTTTTGCCCTATACAATAATATTACGGCATAAAATGTACACACGCTTAACAATCGGCGTCCTTTTAACAAATCAGCCCCCATCTTGAATCATTTTAAATGAACAAATATTTGAATGCCCGAGCCTGCTATGGCGTGTCTGTCGCTAAGTTTGCCCATATCTTGTCTATGCCGAAAATTAGCAGTACCTTTGAGGCTCGAAAGCAGCACCAAAAAGATGAAGATTGACAAAATACTGATATACATAGCGCTTTTGTGGGCTGTGCTGGCTCTTCCCGGCACATTGAATGCCCAGAAAGCTATGGGCGATGATGCCTCGGGCCATAGCCATACGGGGCATCCCAAGAATAAGGTTGTGGCGCCGTCGTATGCGTGGAAGCTCATACAGCCGCTCGGTTTGCGCGAGGAAGCCACTATCGATACTCTTTTTACCAATTACAGCTTCCAGTCGGTGCCGTCGGCCGTTTCCGACGCGTGGGCTACGACAGGCAACCTCGGCGGAGAGGGTATGAATATGATTTTTCATGAAAGGCCGTCGATGAGCGATTTCTTCTTCCGCGACGCGCTTCGCCACTGGCTCCCGCTGGAGGACAAGATGAAGTTCTATAACACACGCATACCGATGACATTGCTGTCGTTTAACTCGTCGGGAGGACGCGAAACGGCTCAGGAACGTCTTCAAGCCACTTTCTCGGGCAATATCAACGCCAAGGCGCAAGTAGGCGCCATGCTTGATTATCTGTACTCTAAAGGCAGCTACAATTATCAGGCGGTCAAGGATCTGAACTGGGGCTTGTCGGGTTCTTATCTTGGTGACAGATACGAGTTTCAGGGGTATTTCAACCATTATAACCTTGTGAACAAGGAAAACGGCGGTATCACCGATATGCTATATATCACCGACCCGGCAGAGCTTCAGGGTGGTGTGACCAAGATTGACTCAAAGTCGATACCGACAAAACTCAAAGACGCGCACACACGTGTGAGCGGCGACGAGCTATATCTGAACAACCGCTACAAGGTAGGCTACTGGCACGAGGAAACAGTCGATGATACGACAACGGTACGCACATATGTGCCGGTGTCTTCGTTTATCTACACACTCAAGTACAGTTCGTCCAAGCATCTGTTTATCGACCAGTCGCCGACGGAAACGAGGGAATTTTTCGAGAATACATACCTTGATCCGAATATAACGCGCGACAGGACAACGTACTGGTCCTTATCGAACACGGTGGGTGTGTCGCTTCTCGAAGGATTCCACAAATACGCAAAATTCGGCCTTGCGGCATATATCACGCATCAGGTAAGACGCTACAATATGACTGCCGACACGCTCGACCGCTCCGACGAAAATCTCGGCCTGACTCCGTTTCCCGAAGGTGTGTCGATTGCGCCGTCGAAAACAGAGCAGCTTGCCTTTGTCGGAGCGCAGCTTACCAAGCAGCGTGGCTCCCTGCTCAATTACGAGGCGACTGCCGAGTTAGGCATTCTCGGCCCAGCTGCCGGCGACCTGAGGCTTGACGGAGCGGTGTCTACCCGCTTTCCGCTGATGGGCGACAGCCTTGCCATACGCGCGTTCGGCTCGTTCCATAACGAGGAAGCGCCCTATCTTACTAAAAACTATCTGTCGAATCATTTCGTGTGGCAGAACGATTTCGGCAAGGAGCGCACCGTGAACTTCGGTGGCGAGGTACACTATCCGCGCAGCGGCACACGCCTCGCGGTGAGTGTGTCGAACTTGCAGAATCATATTTATTTTGAATCGCCGGGCTACGTGCGCCAGCACGGCGGCAGCGTGCAGGTGCTCAGCCTTGCTCTTGAGCAGAACTTCAAATTCGGAATATTGCACTGGGACAATAGGGTGACATATCAGAAGTCGTCGAACAGCTCGGTGATTCCGTTGCCGGATATTGCGGTGTACTCCAACCTGTATCTTCTCGGGCGCATTGCCACCCTGAGATTCCAGCTTGGCATCGACTGCGATTATTACACCAAGTACTACGCCCCGAATTACCAGCCGGCTCTCGCCACATTCGCCAACCAGAATGAAATGAAAATAGGAGGATATCCTTTCTGCAACGCATACGTCAATATGAAGCTTGGCAAGACGCGTTTCTATGTTATGTTCTCGCATTTCAACCAAGGGCTTTTCGGCGGCAGCAGCTATTTCTCGCTGCCGTACTATCCCTTGAATCCGCGACGCTTGCAGATAGGTATTTCTGTCGATTTTGCCAATTAATCGGCAATAACGGGCTTTTTGTCGATAAAGCTTTTGCGGGCGATGCGCTTCGGGCTTAAATTTGCATATGATTATGCTGGAACGAAATAACGGTCGAGCGCCGCGTCGCGCCGCTACATTGCTTGCACATTTCCTGTTTATCGTCATTATTTTCGTACTTCCGGAACTGGTGATGATGGTGGCTATGCCCAACCGCCGCATTGTGGCATTCTATCCCGGTTTTTATATCAAGACGCTGATATATCTCTTGGCGTTTTATATCAACTATTACATCCTGGTAGACAAGACTCTGGGTTCTACGAGCAAGCGCAGGATAGTGCGTTTCGTATTTTGGAATCTTGTCATACTTGCTGTCGGGGTGGCGCTGTGCTATCTTTCGAGTAGGGTGTGGTTTCCGTCGCCGTGGCGTGGTAACCGCGCAGCCACAGTAGGGCCGAGCCTGAGGCATATGCTTAAGTCGGCCTCGTTTATTATGCGCGACGGTGCCATGCTGATACTTACCATAGGCCTTGCCGTGGCTATGCGGCTGTCGGTAAAATGGAAAGATATGGAGCAGCAGCGGCAGGAGATGCTTGCAGCCCAGCGCAGTACCGAGCTTGACAATCTAAAGAGCCAGCTGAACCCCCATTTCCTGTTCAATACCCTCAACACTATCTACGCGCTTGTCGATGTTGATCCAGAAGATGCCAAAGGCGCAGTGCACCGTCTGTCGGGCCTCTTGAGATACATGCTTTATGAGAACGACGGCTCGGTAAGGCTCGGACAGGAACTTGGCTTTATAGAGGATTATGTGGCTCTTATGCGCCTGAGGCTTGGCAGCAGGCCGGTTTTTGTTGATATTGAAGCCGACGAGTATGCTGATACAATGGTGCCGCCGTTGCTTTTCGTTCCGCTTATTGAGAATGCCTTCAAGTATGGGAACACTGCCGAGCCTGCGCGGCCTATTTCGATATCGGTGCGTGTGGAAGGCCGCCACATAGAGTGCCGCACTACCAATGATTTTGCTCCGGCAGCAGCCGGCAGCGACAGGAGCGCCTCCGGCATAGGGCTCGCCAATCTCAGGCGGCGTCTGGTGCTGCTCTACGGCTCAAAGGCTTCCCTGCGCACATCGGTTGAGGGACAAACATATAAATCGAGCCTTAAAATACCTATAAACGAGAGCTATGGTTGATATTAAATGTCTTGTGGTTGACGACGAGCCTCTTGCAGCACGTCTTATAGGCTCCTATGTGGAGCGCACGCCTTTCCTCAGCCTTGTCGCTACGGTTAATTCAGCGGCAGAGGCTCTCGCTGTTATGGCGTCAGATACCGTCGACCTTGTTTTTCTCGACATACGTATGCCCGGTTTGTCCGGTATGGATCTCGCCCGGCAGCTCGGAAACGGCCCGAAGATTGTGTTCACTACCGCTTATTCCGACCATGCCGTGGAGGGATTCGCTGTCAATGCCCTTGACTATCTGCTCAAGCCCGTAAGTTACGAGGAGTTTATGCGTGCGGCAGGCCGTGCGCTTGCCGCCGTGCCGGGACGCACGGAAGAAAAGGCCGAACCTCTGCCGTCCTCAGGATTCATAACAGTGAAAAGCGAGTATCGCCTTGTGCGAATACCCGTGGCTGAAATAGACTATATAGAGGGGCTTAAAGACTATGTGAAGATAGTGCTTGCCGACGGAAGCCGCCCTGTGTTGACACTTATGAGTATGAAGAGCCTCGAAGAGATGCTCCCCGAGGCTTCTTTTATGAGGGTTCACCGCTCCTTCATAGTCAATATGGACAAGGTGAGGGTGATAGAACGCAACTGTGTGGTGATGGGGCGCCAGCTCATACCCGTTTCAGAATCGGCGCGCAAACGCTTTTTCTCCGCCCTTGGAATGTCACAATCCTAAGAAACTTTCGCTGACAGAAGCATAAAATGCACGAATAATTTCAGGCAATTCATACTCTTTGAAAATATCCTGATATGTGAGTAATTCGGAATGAATTTTCAATTTAGCGATAGTTTTCGATTGTGGAACGACTTCTCCAATGGCTTTCTTTATAATAGCCTCGTTGCGAAATACAGAATCGTATAGCCTTGAATACGAATCAAACTTTTTTTGATTGCAATTAAATATAATTGAAGCAAAAGTAATCTCTTCGGCATCTTCCAAAATTTGCCGGGTGTAAACCTTATTTGGGTTTGACTGAACTTCGGCCGGGCCAGTGGCAATTCCAAGTAAATGGCTGAATGCTTGTTTTATGCCACCAAGATAACGTGAAGTTCGAGGGCCTTCGTTCAAGCAATATCCATTATCGATAAAGCATGCTTTGAAGCCCGAAAGACCATTGCTCAATTTGAATAAAGCGTTGAAAAATGGCTGATATCGCTTGGGCGAGAGGTATGCACGCCCTCCGTCAAGATATTCTGTGAATTTCGATTCCAAGAAAAGGACTTTTGTTCTGTCTTCATTCAAAAGCATCACATCTATGTTGGAGGGCTTGCCAAGAGAAGAATCAATGACATCGTTTTTAACCTCGAACATAGGCTCTACATAATCAGTGTCTAAAATTCTGATTGGATTGGTATTGCTGATGTGGCTGAAACAGAGAAATGCCAGAAGAGAGGACGAATGGAGGGTCAGAATCCTTGAGAGCTCGTTGCCATCCCCCGATGTCGCTGCTTCAAAGTGGTTTTCGAGAATCGTGTCACGATTAAGTTTGAATACATTAACAAGGGCCGCCAACTCATTACCTCGTTTGCATTTGATGCTTTTGGACCAATCCGAGGATTTTTGTCTATTGACGGGAGTGCCGACAAGATAATCCTCACTTATTTGGGCTGAAAGTATTTTTGCAATTTCTTTTCGCGTCATAATATAAATAGTGGAGTTTATATACGATACGATAAAGCGATTTAATCAAAAGTTAACGAATGTGAATATGTGGCCGATTTGTGTTGTCCTTGTGTCTGTGTAAGAAGTTTAGATTCAGGTATAGAGTAAGATATGGTTTTGCAATTTTTAACAATATGTCGAGCGGTTAGGCTAAATAAAGAGGGCGTTTAATCGAATCAGTTAAACGCCCTCTGATTATAAAGTGGCGGCGCGGGCGCAGGCGGCCGAGAAAATCTCGCTCATCGAAGGGTGGGCATGCACCATCGAGAATGCGAGCTGCCTAACGGTGAGCCGGCCTCGCATGGCCACAGCGGCTTCTGCCACGAGGTCGGAGGCGTGCGCACCGAGTGCGTGGCATCCGGCTATGAGTCCAGTTTCTTTTTCAACTATGAGTTTCAGTATGCCTTCGTCGTATCCTGAGGCGAGTGCCTTGCCGTTTGAACCGAATGGTATCTTGACCGAAGCATAGCGGTCGGCATCGTCGGCTTTTTCAGAAGTAAGGCCTACGTATGCACACTCAGGCTCGGTGAAAACCACCGCCGGTATGTTTTGGAGGTCTATGTCCTCGCCCATGGCTTTGCGGGCCTGCGCTGTCGCTGCGTGGGCGAGCATGCAGAGGCCGTTGGCGTCGCCTACGGCGTATATGCCTTCGACACTGGTTTCAAAATTGTCGTTGACGCATATAAATCCCTTGGGATTGTGCTCAATGCCGCATTCGCGCGCTCCGGGTAGCTCGACAGGAGCGCGACCTATGGCGGCGAGAACGCAGTCGCAGTTAACGGCAAAGTCCTTGTTTTTGGCCGAGTATCGAACGGTACAGCCTTCTTCTATGGCTGTGACGCGGGCGTTGACGGCAAATTTGACGCCACGCCGTCCCAAAAGTGTTCGCAGGCGCTTGGCGATGTCGCGGTCGAAGCCCGGCAGTATTTCAGGGCACATTTCCACCACTGTCACTTCAGTGCTGAAAGCATTCAGTATCGACGCAAATTCCAGCCCGATAACTCCTCCGCCGATTATCACCGTCGACTTGGGAACATAGTCGGCCTGTAGCATCTCGTCGCTGCTGCAGGCCAGTTCTATGCCGGGTATAGGCAGGTTTCGCGCCGGTTTGGAGCCGGTGGCTATAATTATTCGCGGGGCTGTGTATGTTTCCCTCTCTGCTTCTACAATGCGGTCGGGAAGCAGCCGTGCTTCAGCATGCACTATGGTAGCTTTTCCCAAGCATGCCTCGACATCGCCCCGAAGACGGTCTACGATATCTTCGGCGCGACGGTGTACGGCAGCATAGTCTGCCTTGACCGATCCTGCTTCGATTCCGAACTCTGCGGCTGTCTGTACTGAGCGCAGTCGCTCGGCAGAGGCGCAAAGGCATTTTGTGGGTATGCAGCCACGGTTGAGGCAGGTGCCTCCGAGGCGGTCTTTCTCGAAGATTATTACGTCAAGACCCTTGTCGGCGGCCTCGGCGGCTATTTCGTAGCCGCCGGGACCGCTTCCAATTACTATTAAATCTGCTTTGCGCATAATTGTCGGTATGTCACAACGGGGTTGAGGGCGGCCTCGTCCTCGTCGGGGTGCGATATTGGGGTGGTGTAGGGTGCGTTCTTCACCGTGTCGGGTTCGGCTGAAGCCTCAAGCGCTATCTTTCGCATGGTTGCGATAAAGGCGTCGAGCGTGGGGCGCGATTCGGTTTCGGTCGGCTCTATCATCAGCGACTCGTGGAAGAGCAGAGGGAAGTAGATTGTGGGGGCGTGGAATCCGTAGTCGAGCAGTGCCTTGGCAACATGCAGGGTGGTGACTCCGGTGCTTTTGTCGCGCAGGCCGTCGAACACAAACTCGTGCTTGCACGGCCCTGCTATCGGCTGCTCGTACAAATCGCTAAGCGAGTGCATGATATAATTGGCGTTCAGAGTGGCGAGCGGGCCGACCCTCATAAGATTCTCGCTGCCGAGCGACAGTATGTAGGCAAATGCCTTGATGTAGACCGTGAAGTTGCCGAGCCACGCACCTACACGCCCGAATGCGTCGGCGCCGAAGTCGATGGCCAGAGTGCCGTCGGGAAGCTCGCTCACACGCGGGTTGGGAAGGTATTCTTCGAGTCCGGCGCGCACGCCCACCGGGCCTGCGCCGGGGCCGCCACCGCCGTGCGGGGTCGAGAATGTCTTGTGCAGGTTGATGTGCATCACGTCAAATCCCATATCTCCCGGACGGGCGATGCCGAGCATGGGATTGAGGTTGGCGCCGTCGTAGTAGAGCAGGGCACCCGCTTTGTGCACCATTTCGGCGATTTCAGGTATTCCCTTTTCGAACATGCCGACGGTGTTGGGGTTGGTCATCATCACGGCGGCTATGGTTTCGTCGAGTTTGGAGTCGAGGTCGGCAATGTCGACTGTTCCGTCGGGCATGCTCTTCACTTCCACTATGTCGAATCCTGCCATGGCGGCACTCGCGGGGTTGGTGCCGTGAGCCGAGTCAGGCACTATGACGCGGCGGCGAGCTTCGTCGCCACGCGCCATATGGTAGCGTCGTATCACCATAAGGCCGGTATACTCGCCGTGGGCACCCGCAAACGGGTTTAGGGTAAATTCGGCCATACCGCCTATCTCGCTGAGAGCTTTTTCGAGCGTGCGGTATACCCGCAGCGCGCCTTGGACGGTTTCAACGGGCTGGAGAGGGTGGAGCGGCGCTATGCCAGCCATAGCCACTGCGGCTTCGTTGATTTTGGGGTTATACTTCATTGTGCACGAGCCAAGCGGGTAGAAGCCCGTGTCGACGCCGAAGTTGTTGTTGCTGCTGTTGGTGTAGTGGCGGACGGCTGAGGGTTCGTCTATTTCGGGCAGCGACGGCGGTGTCTGGCGGCGCAGGTTTTCGGGAAGTTCGCCCGCTGCCTTGCCGTAGTCATAGTGAGGAAGGCTGTAGCCTGTGCAGCCCTTCCGGGAAAGGTCGAAGACCAGATTGGAATACAGGGCTTTGTTCATGACTTCAATGATTTTACAGTTTCTGCACACAAGGCAATGTCGGCCGGTGAATTCATCTCTGTGGCAGCCACGAGAATGGAACTGTCGGAGAGGCGCACACCGGCAAGTATTCCTTTTTTGAGGCATGCGGCGAGAAGGGCGTCCGCGCTTAGCGGCTCGATTGTTTCAATGGCAAATTCGTTGAAGAACGGTTTGTCGGGGTACTTGAGGCGCATCATTCCGGTGTCGCACAAGGCGTCGGCCAACGCGTGAGCCGCGTTGTAGCTCAGCGTGTTGACCTTGCGTAGTCCTTCGGCGCCCATAAGGGCGAGGTAGAATGCTGCGTGCAGGGTCATTATGCCTTGGTTGGAGCAGATGTTGGAGGTGGCTTTTTGGCGGCGTATGTGCTGCTCGCGAGCCTGAAGTGTGAGCACGAATGAGCGCCGCCCTTCGGCATCGGTGGTGGCGCCGACTATCCTGCCAGGCATTTTACGGATAAGGTTTTCGCGACAGCACAGATAGCCTAAGTACGGGCCGCCGTAATTGAGCGGCATGCCGAGGCTCTGAGCCTCGCCGCAGGCTATGTCGGCACCCCATTCGCCCGGCGAGCGCAGCGCGCCGAGTGTCGAGGCATGGCAGTTCATAATCAGGAGAGCCTTGCTGCTGTGGCAGGTGTCGGCCCAGCCATCGTAGTCTTCCACTATGCCGTAGTAGTTGGGCTGCGACACAATCACGCCCGCGACATCGCCGGCTCCGAGCATGGCCTCGAAGGCGGTGCGGTCGGTCACGCCCCCGTCTTCGGGTATTACCTCGATTGTTATGCCGGGCCCGGCGGCATATGTGGCAAGAACCTGCTGCACGGCAGGAGCCACAGTCGAAGCAACGAGTATGCGGCGCTTTTTGCGCACAGAGTTGACGGCCATAAGCATGGCTTCGGCGGTTGCCGTCGCGCCGTCGTACATCGACGCGTTGCTTATGTCGAGCCCGGTAAGCTCGGCCATCATACTCTGGTATTCAAATATGTACTGTAGCGTTCCTTGCGATATTTCGGGCTGGTAGGGCGTGTACGCGGTCAGAAATTCGCTGCGAGCCATAAGGGAGGGAATGGCGGCGGGGGTATAGTGGTTGTAGAACCCGGCTCCGGCAAAGCAGAGGAGTCGGCGGTTCTGCGACGCGATGTCGGCGAAGTACCTCTCCAACTCCGGCTCGCTCATAGGTGCCGGCAGGCGGTACGGCTCTTTAAGGCGCAGGGCGTCGGGCACGTCGGCGTAGAGATCGTCGAGCGTGGTGGCGCCGCAGCGTCCGAGCATAGTCTGTATGTCTTCCTCAGTGTGAGGAAGATAAGGATGGCGTGACATAGCTGTTTCTTAGTGCTGTTCGGAAGCGCAGAAAGCGTCGTATGCCTCTTGGTCCATCAGGTCGTCGAGCTGCGAGGGGTCGCTGATTTCGACTTTCATAATCCAGGCTTCGAGCGGGTTCTCGTTGATGAGCTTGGGGTTCGACTCGAGGTCTTCGTTCACTTCGAGAACGGTGCAGTCAACCGGCGCGAAGAGGTCGGACGCGGCTTTGCGGCTTTCGATGGCGCCGAATTCCTCGCCTGCGCCGAACTCGTCGTCGGCTTCGGGCATGTCTACGTAGGTGACTACGCCGAGCTGTTTGGCTGCATATTCAGAGATGCCGACATAGCCTGTTGTGCCGTCGGCTTTGATGTATTCGTGGGAGGAACGATAATAGATTTTTTCCATGGTTATTTTTTGTAATTAGGTATGTAGAAGCGTTTTTTTACCACTGTGGCAGGCGCTGTCTTGCGTCGTATGCGTACTTGCAGCTTGCTGCCGAGAGGGGCATAGCGGGCATCGATAAGCGCCATTGCGATGTTTTGGCCGAGGGTGAGGGAATTGTAGCCTGTGGTGACATATCCTATCGCGGCACCTTCGAGGTCGAGTACTTCAAAGCCGTGGCGGGCGGTGGCGGGGCTGTCGATAAGCAGGCCGACGAGTTTGCGGCGAGGGCCTTCGGCTTTTTGGCGGGCGAGGGCGTCGCTGCCGATGAAGCCTCCTGGTTTGTCGAGCTTCACAAACATTCCCAGTCCGGCCTCTATCGGTGTGATATCGTTGTCAAGCTCGTCGCCGTAGAGGGGCAGACCTGCTTCAAAACGGAGCGTGTCGCGGCAGCCGAGTCCGCAGGGCTGCACACCGGCCTCCGTCAGTCGTTTCCACATATCGACAATCGTTCCGGGAGCGGCGTATATCTCAAAACCGTCTTCGCCGGTATATCCTGTGCGGCTCACTATTATGTTGCCGGGCAGAATCTTGAAGGTGTAGAACGCGAGGTCTGAGCCGTCTATGCCGAGAACGTCGGCCATCACCTTCTCGCTGTCAGGTCCCTGCAGGGCGAGCTGGCCGCAATCTTCGGAATAGTTGCGGACGTCCACATCGTAGCCTTCCGTATGGCTTTTTACCCACTCGAAGTCCTTGTCGAGGTTCGACGCATTGACCACGAGCAGGAATTTCGACTCGCTGATGCGGTATACGAGCAGGTCGTCGACTGTTCCGCCGTCCTCGTTGGTCATCATGCCGTAGAGCACCTGTCCGTCGGCCATGGCTGCGGCGTAGTTGGTGAATACATGGTCGACAAATGCTGCAGCATCGGGGCCGCCCACATAGATTTCGCCCATATGCGAAACATCGAACAGACCTGCGCGTGTGCGCACGGCTTTGTGTTCCTCGTCGAGTCCGGTGTACTCGATAGGCATGTCATATCCTGCGAAAGGAGCCATTTTGGCCTCCAGCTCTGTGTGGCAGCCGTGGAGGCAAGTTTTTTTCATATCGTTTTCCATTGGTAGGTATAAGGATTCAATCTGTCAAAATGTTTAACAAGGATTCGGCGCTGAGTCCGGATATTACAGTGGCGACATTGATGCCTTCTAATGCTTGCCATATGGCATCTCGCTCATAAGTAATGTCTTGCAGTGCCGAGAATATCTCTTTGGCCGGATCGCCGAGCAGGAAAAAATCGCCGCTGAGGTCTACTGCCTCTATCGTGTTGTCAGCCCCGAGCTTTATGGCTGCGTCGAACTCGCCGGCGCCTTCTATCCGTCGATGACGGCGTATGATGGCTTTGTCGGGTATGTTTTCGCGGAGCGCGTGCCTGCCGTGGAGAAACTCAGGGCGGTAGTAATTCTGTTCGATAGCCTCTATTTCGGAAATATCGTCGGCTGTAAGCATATATCGGCTGTCGCACATATAATCGACGGCATATTTTTCAAACTCGGCAGGCGACATTGCAAGCCCCTCGTCGACGAGGCTGCTTACTCGCGACTGTACCGACTGCACGCCCTTCGATTCAAGCTTGGCGCGCGACGGCGTGAGCGCTCGCGACAGCACTTCAGGATCGTAGCGGTAGAGCATCGTGCCGTGGGCTATGCAGCGTCCCGGCAAGTGGTAGAAAGCGTTGCCCGACACCTTGCCACGGCCAATCATAATGTCGTTGCGACCGTTTGCCGAGGCTTTCAGCCCGAGGCTGCGCAGCATAGAGGCCACGGCGGTGGTGTACTCGGCAAAGGTGCTGCATATCTCGTTGCCGGGCACTATGTAGGAAAACATGAAGTTATCCATATCGGCGTATACGCAGCCACCTCCGCTGCGTCTGCGCACCACGTCGATGCCACGACTGCGGCAATAGTCCATATCTACCTCCTTGGCCATATCCTGATGCCGCCCGCATATCACAGTGGGGCGCACACGCCAAGAAAAGAAATAGCGGTCGGCAGGAAGGCTCGCAGCCACCCACTCCTCCATCGCGAGATAGAAGGGTAGCCGGCGTGTGCCCGTGTCTGGCAGGACGATATTCTTCATGGCATAAATTCTACGCCCCAAATATACGAATTATATTCGATGAAAAAACAATGTGATTTAACTTTTGTATGAAAAAGCGGGGCGGCTTGTGGGCCGCCCCGCTTGTGGTGTTTGGATTGTTCGGGTTATTTGGAGGGGAGGGTGATTGTGGCTGATTTCAGGAGGGGGGAGGTGAATGAGAGTGTTGCCTCGCCGGGGGAGGTGCGCTCGACGTACACGAGCAGACGGCCGCCCGACACGCGGCGTCGGTGGTCGCGCGGGTGGCTCATGTCGTGGTTGCCGGTGCCTTCCACTCCGAGTATGCGGGCGTTGCCGTCGATGCGGCAGGATACCATGTTGTCGGCGAGAGGCACGATGTTGCCGTCTTCGTCGGTAACTTCCACTACCACGTGTGCCAGCGGCTCGGTTTCGGATAGCTCGGCTATGTCGGAGCTTGCGCGCAGGGCATAGGGGCGTCCTGTGGTCACTATTTTGTCGGTGGCCGCGGTGCGGCCCTCAGCGTCGAGTGCTTCTACAGAGAGCGTGCCCGGGGTAAAGGGTATGTCCCATGCTATGATGCCCTTGGTGTCGTCGCGTTCCATAGCTGAGCCCACGGCCTTGCCATTGAGAAGCAGGCGAGCGGCGGGGGCGTTTGTATAGCATACCACGCGCACGGTCTGCCCCGGCTCATAGTTCCAGATGGCGGGAGCGTCGATGCTCAGGCCGGGATCGCGGCGGCCGTGCACTGGGTATGTGCCGAGGAAGGCCACCGGCTCGTCTACCCACAGCGACGCGCGGAATTTGCCGCGTGGTTTGGCGAATGAGCCGAAGTCAAGCAGACCTGTGCCGAGGCCTCGCGAGGGCCAGCGGCCCGATTCGCCGAGGTAGTCGGTGCCAGTCCAGAGGAACTGGCCGAAGATGTGGGGATTGTCGCGCACGGCAAGCCACTGCTGGTAGCCTTGGCCGTTCTCGCTACCGTATATCACGCGGTCGGGGTATGTACGGTGGTCGATGTCGTAGCGGTCCTCGGTGTAGTTGTAGCCTACGATGTCGACAGCTTCGGGATATGCCGTCTGGTTCGACATCACCACGCCTGCGAGCGCGCCTGTGACAGGGCGGGAATCATCGATAGCACGCACGATTTTCGACAGGCGCTTGGCTATCTCGCCTATTCGCATCGCATCGGGCGCCTCGGGGTTATATCCTCCGAAATTGGGCTGATTGATTGCCACGCTGTCGAGAACGGGGTGAGAATAGGGATCGTTGGGGTAGTCCACCTCGTTGCCTATGCTCCAGAAAGCGATTGAGGGGTGGTTGCGGTCGCGGCGCACCATGTCGGCCACGTCGGTATCGATCCATTCCTCAAAGAAGTCGTATGTGCCGTCGAAAGACGGTGTGCCCACGTTCCAGCCTTCAACCCATTTGCGCTTGGGAAACTCCCACTCGTCGGAGGCTTCGTCCATTACGAGCAGTCCGAGGCGGTCGCAAAGGTCGTAGAGAGCAGGAGCCTGTGGATTATGGCTCATACGGATAGCGTTGACGCCCAATACCTTGAGGTTTTCGAGGCGGCGTTTCCATACCTGGGTGGGAACAACGGCGCCGAGCACGCCGGCATCGTGGTGTAGGCACACGCCTTTCACCTTGGTATTGCGTCCGTTAAGAGCAAATCCGGTATTGGGGTCAAAGCTGAGTGTGCGCAGGCCTGCCGACGTGCTTGTCGAGTCGATAAGCTTGCCGTTTTCGAGCAGCGACACGTGGAGGGTGTACAGATATGGGTCGTCGAGGTTCCAGCGGTGGGGCTTTGCTACTTTGAGTGTGAGGTCGTTGGCATCTTTGGCCCCGTTTTTGGAGGCTTTGGCCACGGTGCGTCCGTCGGCATCGGTCAGAGAGGCTTCGATTTTGAGTCCTTTCACAGGATTCTCAACAGCCACATCTACCTTGATGTCGGCGCGGGAGTCGGTGATGCGTGTGGCCTTGTAGCCAACGCCCCATTGCGCGATGTGGGTTTTTGGGGCGCCGATTATATATACGTCGCGGTATATGCCCGAGCCGGTATACCAGCGTGAGTCGGCGTAGCGGCTGTGGTCGAGCTTCACGGCCAGCACATTGTCGCCGTCCTTGAGGTACGGCGTCATGTCGTACATAAAGGATATGTAGCCGTTGGGGCGTTTGCCGAGCAGGTGGCCGTTGAGGTAAACCTCGCTGCGGTTGTATGCGCCTTCAAAGTAGATATAATACTTGTCGGCGCCTTCGGGCTTGGCAAAGTGCTTGCGGTACCAGCCTATGCCGCCGGGCAGATAGCCTGTGGCACTGGCAAGCGAGGGCGACGGCGTTGCTTCGACGCTCCAGTCGTGGGGCAGGTCGAGTGTGCGCCATTTGGCGTCGTCATATCCCGGCGCGGCAGCCGTGGAGTCGGCTTTTAGGGAAAAACGCCAGTTGTCGTTGAATTTCTCGGGCTTCCCGAACGATACCTGTGCCTGCATGGCGGCAGCCGTGAGGGCGGCAGCGGCGAGAAGCAGATATTTGTGTATGTTCATCGGTATGTTCTTATTCGAAGGTATATACTATGGTCGTCACGCTTTTGGGGTCGACGAATACCTTGTCGGCGATATTGAATTTCTCTTCTTTCAGGTTTTTGTCTTCCGACGATGTGTAGCGCGACACTGTTTTGAGTTTTTTAGAGCCTGCAAAAGTGTTGTCGAGAGTCACACCACGGTCTTTCGACGTGTTGGTGTAAACAGCTACCACGGTGTTGCCGTCGGGCGAGGCATATGCCGAGCCGAAGAAGTCCTTCGTTTCAGTGGCTGAGAGGGCTATGCGCTTGTATCCGGGGCGAATGAAGAGGCTGTAGTTGCCGAGCACCCAAAGATTGGGGGTGGCTTCCACTGTGCCCTCGGCGGTAAAGTCGTTGCTGTAGTTGCCTCCTGCGGGAGTTGTCTTGATAAGCTCGAAGCGGTTCTTCTGGCTCCAGCGTTCTACCGACATGGCCGTCCAGTAGCTCCACGATGTGCAGCCGGCCACGGTGATGTCGTTGTGTATTATTTTCGACATGTAAAGGGCGATGTCGAATTCCGACACATTGTCGTAGCTGCCTCCGAGTTCCGACGGTTCTTTATCGAGCATCGACCATTCTGTCTGCCATACTCGCAGTCCCTTTGCTTCAGCTGCGCCGGCTACCTTTGTGCGCACGTTGCGCATATCGCGCCAGTTGTCGAAGGTCCAGTAGCTGTGGCCTCCTACGAGCTTGTCGACATGGGCGAGGTTGCCTACGTAATTTTCAGACGACGGATTGAAAAACGCTTCGATTTGGCTTGCACGCTCGTTTGCTTTGCCTTCGTAAAGATAGCCCCATGCGGCTGCTTCGGGTATGAGAATCTTGGTGGAGATACCTTTGGAGGCGATGGCTTTGTCGAGCTCGCGCACGAGCTTCGCAACTTCGCTGTTCTGCCAGCCGCTGCCTTCTTGAGCGTGTCCGTCCCAGTTGTACTGAGGTTCGTTGACAGGCGATATATGGCTGATATTGTATCCTTCAGAGTCGAAATGCTGGGCTACGTTGGCCATGTATTCTGCAAAGGCGCCGTAGGCTTCAGGCTTGATATTGGCCTTGTCGCCGTTGTCGGAGCGCCCCTGTCCGTTGAGTGTGTACTGCACCAGAGGCGAGTTGCTGAACAGCACGAACGACTCCACGCCGTTGTTCTTGGCCTGCTCCATGAAGTAACGCTGGCCAACGCATTTGTTGGTCCAGTCGTAGGTGGTGCCGTTGAGGTACGATTCGGCACGGTTGTTGGCATTGTCATTGTCGATGCCGCCCTTTTCACCTAATTCGGCAGTGCCTGCGCCGAGGTTTACGCGCCACATCGACAGGCCTATGCCCTGGGGCTGTCCCTTCGATATGTTTTTAGAGAAAAGCCAGCGGGCGAGTTGCAGGCGGTTCGAGCGCCAGTAGTTGCCGATCTGGTTTGGCAGCCAGCAGTCGGAGGCGCCGAAGCCCTCTATGGTCTGGAACTGCTTGGCGGGGTCGATGGAAGTCTTTTCGGTGTTGCAGGTGAACGACGGAACCGGCGACACGATGTCGCCCGATGGATTGTCGGGAGTCGGTTCTTCCGGCTGCTCGGGGTTTACCGGCTTTTTTGTCGATTCCTGCGGCTCTTCCGAACAGGCCGACAGAAGTGCCACGGAGGCAAACGCCGGGATAATTAATCTGGAAATTTTCATGGGGTTTGGTTAAAATGTAAGGGATAATCAGAAACTAATTATCCCTTACAGAAGATAGATATAAAAAAACCTATTGTAAAACGCAGTTAGCTTTTAATAGTGGCTTACCAACCGGGGTTCTGTTCGATGGCGCCGTTGGAGTGCTGTATTTCGTAGGTCGGTATAGGCCAGAGGAGGTCGCGGCTTTCTACAAAGCGGGTACCCTTGTCGCTGGTTTCGCCCTGGTTGTAGTGCTCGTAGATATCGGCGTTGGGGCCGAGGTTGTAGGTCACGAACGAACCGTTCGGGCCCATGATGTTGGCCATCACCTTCTTGCCATTGTCAGCGTCCCAGCGACGGATATCGTACAGGCGGCACTGTTCAAATGCGAGTTCGAGGCGGCGTTCGGCGCGGATAGCGTCGCGGAGAGCTGTACCCGAAGAGGTGACATCGGCAAGGCCCACGCGCGAGCGCACCTTGTTGAGCGCTTTGCGGGCATCGCCGTCGGCTCCTTCGGCGTTGCAGGCTTCTGCATACATCAGGAGTACGTCGGCATATCGGAGTATGCGGTGGTTGAGGGGAATTTTGTCGATGTTGTAGATTTCAGGACGCTGGTCCAGCGGCACGAAGTATTTGCGGATTATACGTGCGCTCTTGTGCTGGGAGGGGTCGATCACATAGCCTTCCTCATATACATCGTCGGTCCAGCCGAATGCTTCTTTATAGCCGAGGAATTTGGGATCGTTGAGGCCCTGAGAGAATACAGTGGCGTTGTTTTCGATGAATTTGTCGAACTGTGTTTCGCCTGCTATTTCCTTGCAGCCGGTCTTGATGATGGTCCAACGCAGACGCTCTGTATCGCCGGCGGCGATAAAGGCGTTTTCGAGGTCGGAAGAGGGCTGTCCCCACGACCAGCCGTCGCCCACGCCGTTGCGGCAGCCTGTTATGACTGTAAGGGCGCCACCGAGAGCGTACTGATCGCCGCCGTACATATGCTGTACCTCGAAGAGCGATTCAATGCTGTTGTTGTGTTCTACTGACCACACGTCGCCGAAGTTGGGCAGCAGGTCGTATTCGCCTTCGGTAATGACGGTGCTGAGCGCTGTTTTAGCTTCAGCGGTCTTGCCGTGGTAGAGGTATACCTTGCCGAGGAGGCCGAGGGCGGCACCGCGGGTGGCGCGGCCCATGTCGGTGGCTGCATATTCGCTGCGCTGGGGCAGTATCTTTGCCACGGCATCGAACTCTGTTTCGCAGAAGTTGTACACATCGTCGAGCGAGGCGCGGCCTATGCCTTCGGCGTTGCTGATAGGCTCGGTGATGAGGGGCACACCGCCGAAGTTGCGGGCAAGGTCGAAGTAGAAGAAGGCGCGGAGGAAACGTGCCTCGGCTATGCGCTGCTCTTTCAGTTCTTCGTCCATGGCGGCACCGGGAATGCGGGCTATGGCCACGTTGCAGGTGTTGATGCCCTGATAGCGGGCGCCCCAGAAGTTCTGTATGATGCCGTTGGAGGGAGCGTTGGGCATGAAGTGGGTTATATCCTGATAGCCGTCGTCCTGGGTGGTGTTGCCGTCCCACATGTCGTCGGTGGTCATATCGGACATGAGCCAGGAGTTCACTACCTGCCACCAGCCGTATTTAGTGATTTCGAAATAGCAGCCTCCGATGTAGGAGTTTACCTCTTCTTCGGTCTTGAAGTAGGTGTCGAGGTTTTCGCTGCCGCGCACATCTTCGGTGAGGAAGTCGTCGCAGGAGGCCAGAGAGAGGCCGAGGGCGACTGCGGTGCTGAATATTATTGTTTTTTTCATGAGTTCGTTAGGTTAGAATTTGAAGTCGAGGCCGAGAAGGAATGTACGGGGCGAGGGATAGTTGTTGTGGTCGATGCCCGTGGCGATGGCGCCGCCGTCGTAGAACGGACGTTCGGGGTCCATGCCGGTGTACTTGGTGATGGTGAAGAGGTTCTGGGCCGATACATAGAAGCGCAGGTTGTAGTCCTTCATGAAGCTCTTCGGCAGGGTGTAGCCGAGGGTGAGGAGCTTGCAGCGGAAGTACGAGCCGTCTTCAACGAAGAAGTCGGATACGCGGGTGTAGTTCTGGTTGAGGTCGTTGTAGGAAAGACGGGGATATTCGGCTCCGCAGCCTTCGCCGGTCCATGTCTGGTCGAGAGTGCCGGCAAACACGTTCTGTCCGCTCACGCCCGAATAGCGTCCGCGCTGGAGGTTGAAGATGTCGTTTCCGAATGTGCCGTAGAAGTTGGCAGAGAGGTCGAAGTTCTTGTACCAGAATCCGAGGTTAAGACCGAGTGTGAGGTCGGGGTAGGGGTTGCCGATGTAGTCCTTGTCGGCATCGGTGAGCTGGCCGTCGTTGTTGCGGTCGACGAAGATAAGGTCGCCGGGCTGTGCGTCGGGCTGTATCAGCTTGCCGTGCTCGTTGGTGTGGGCGTAAACCTGCTCCCAGTTCTGGAAGATACCTGCTGTCTGGTAGCCGAAGAAGCGCGAGATGTAGGTTCCGTCCTCGTTCTTGATGATGCTTTCGGGCAGACCGCTGCCGTCCCAGATGGGGCCGTCGCCGGTGAACTTGATGGCCTTGTTCTTGACACCGGAGAGCTGCACGCCGATGTCGTAGCGGAAGTCGCCAACCTGATCGTTGTAGTTGATAGAGAGTTCCCAGCCGCGGGCGCGCATCTGGCCGATATTCTGGGTGATTGCGCCCATCCATGTGGGCACGCCGAGGATAAGGAGGCTCTGCTTGCCGTAGAGCATGTCGTGCGATGTCTTCTGGAAGAGGTCGAAGGTAACGTTGAGTCGGCTGTTGAAGAGCGAGAAGTCGAGGCCGAAGTCGATGTCTTCGACAGTTTCCCACTTCAGGTTGGGGTTACCCATAGAGCCCATGATGGTGGCGGGGAAGCGGACGGGAGTTGTGCCGAACACATAGTTGACACCGTTGTTGAGAGTCGTCATGTAAGCGCCGTTGGCGATGGCCTGGTTGCCCACACGGCCCCAGCCGAAGCGTACCTTGGCGTTGTTGAGCCAGTCGCGGGTATCTTCCATAAAGGCTTCTTCAGAGAGGCGCCATGCGGCAGATACCGAGGGGAATGTGCCGTACTTGTTGCCTTTGGGGAAGCGGCTCGAACCGTCGGCACGTACCGATGCGGTGAGGTAGTAGCGGTTGTTGTAGTTGTACATCACGCGGCCGAGGAACGAAGCGAGGGTCTGGTAGGAAGCGGAGCCGGAAGCGAACTGGTCGCCTGTGCCGGCAGATACTTCGTGGAGAAGGTCGCTTGTGCCGGGAACGTCCTGGCGCGATCCGTTAAGCCACCAGTCGGCGTAGCGTTCGGCAGTGAAGCCGGCCAGCACGGTTAGGTTGTGCTTTTCGGCGAAGGTGTCCATATAGGTGATGGTGTTGTTCCATGTCCAGTTGAGGCCGTCGGAGTAGTTGCGTCCTACGGAGTTCTTTGTGTTCTGTTCGAGAGCGTCGATGTGGAAAGCGCAGTTGAAGTAATCGTTACGCTGATACCAGGCGTTGATACCGAACTGTGTGCGGATAGTGAGCTGCTTGATGGGAGTGATCTGAATGAAGGGGTTCATCAGCACCGAGCCTTTGCGGGTGTGGGAGTCCATACGGGCGAGAGAGCCGGCGGGGTTCCATTCCTGGTTGTTGTACGAACGCTGGTAGTTGTTCATCGGGTTGGCTGCGTCCCACTGGTCTTCGGGGCGGAACACGGGAGTGGTGGGGTCCATCGCCATGGCAGCTGAGAAGAGGTTGGGGGAATCTTCCCAGTTTTCCATATTGGGAGCTATGTCGAGACCCACCTTGAGGTACTTGTTGAAGTTGTACTCGGTGTTGAGGCGGAGGTTGATTTTGTCCCAGTAGCCGTAGTCGAACTGCGAGTTGTTGCGGAAGTAACCGAGGCTGAAGCTGTAGATAAACTTGTCGTTGCCGCCGCGAACGCCGAGAGAGTAGTTCTGGATAAGGGCGAGGTCGTTCACCACTTCGTCCCACCAGTCGGTGCCGTCAACATCGGCATAGTTTTCGTAGGGGCTGTTCCAAGGAGCTGTGCGGCCGTCGTTTTCGTAGCGTTTCTTGAATACTTTTTCGTATTCGCTTGCGCCTGCGATTTTGGGTTTGGCAATGTGCTGGAAACCTGCCGATGCGGCGAAGTCAACCGAGGTCTTGCCTGCCGAACCCTTCTTGGTGGTGATGATGATAACGCCGTTCGAAGCGCGGGTACCGTAGATGGCCGATGCCGACGCGTCTTTGAGCACTTCCATCGATTCGATGTCGTTGTTGTTGATGAAGTTGATGTTAGAGCTGTTCAGGGGCACACCGTCCACAACGTAGAGAGGATTGGAGCCGTTGACAGAGGTGATACCGCGTATGATTACCTTGGGGGTGGCACCCGGGCCGCCGCCGCTTGCAATCTGCACGCCGCTTACCTTGCCCTGAAGAGCGTCCATGGCGTTACCTGTGGTAACCTCGGTGATGGCATCGCCCTTCACGGTTGAGATAGAGCTGGTAAGGTCGCTGCGCTTCACCACGCCGTAACCTATGGCCACCACTTCGTTGAGCATGGTGGAGTTTTCGGTCATGGCCACGTCGATATTGGTGCGGCCGCCTACTTTTTCTTCAACTGGGGTGAAGCCCACGTAAGAGAATACGAGCACGGCGTCGGAGGGCACGCCTGAGAGGCTGTAGTTGCCGTCGAAGTCGGTCACGGCGCCGTTATTGGCTCCTTTCACAGACACAGACGCGCCTATGAGGGGCTCATTGTCGGTTTGGGAGATTACTCGGCCCCTCACCGTCAGGTTCTGTGCCATGGCCACAAGACCAATCAGAGCTGCGCACAGAAATAATATTTGTTTTTTCATAAAATAGTTGAAACGTGGTTAATGTGAAGGTGGTTTACATAGGGAGGATCTTGATGTGCTCGCTGTGCGCGTCGAATACAAGGCGGTAGTTGCCGGCCTTGGTGACGGTGGGCTTGATCCAGTTGTCGCCGATAAAGTTCTTGCGGTAGCCTTCGTCGCTCCACTTGCCTTCGTCGAACGGTCCTGCGTTGGGATACATAAATTTGTATTCCTCGGGGTCTACGTTGATATATTTGTATTCAAAGTAGCCTCGGGTACCGGTGAAGTGGTCGTTGTCGGGATATGCGTTACCGTAGTAAACACACTTGCTGGGGTCGGAGGAGTTGTCGACACGCCATGTGGTGAAGTTCCACCAGCCGTTGGAATGCCAGTTGTGGAGAATGAAGTTCTGTTCGCCTTCTTCGAGTTTCCAGTTGTCGATATAGAATATGTTGGGATTGTTCTTGTCTTGCTCCATACGGCTAAGAATTTCGCCGGGACCCTTTGCCGGGCCGAAATACCACTCCTGCCACCAGGGATCGGGCACATTCCAGTCGTTCCAGGTGTTGAGGTCGTTCTGGCCGTAGTGCATACCTGCCACGGGGTTTGTGGCCTCGCTTACGGGATAGTCCTCGAGGGTGAAGGTGCGGTCGTATGTGTTGACGGTTATGAGGTAGTACACGCCGGCCTTGTCGAGGGTGATGCGGCCTACTGCGTCGGGGTCGTCGCCGAGTACCTCGGCATTGTCAGCCTCAGGACCGAAGCAGATGGGACCGAAGTCGGTCTTCTGCGGCAGGAAGCATATCTTTGTTCCGGCGGCGGCGTTGTAGTAGCGCACGCGGTATTTGTAGGGAGCCACGTGGTCCATTGCCATAGGCACGCCGCAAAGGTCGCTGTTGAGGTCGGCGGCTGTTTCCACGTCGGCGAGGTAGAGCACGCTAAAGTCGGGCAGTTCCGATACCGACAGGGTGGATTCTACCTTCGACGAGCGTACTTCGTCTTCCTGTGCAGGCACGTCGTAGGCCGTGATGGTCATCTTGTATTCGGCGGGAGTTCCGGGCAGCGAGAGTGCCTGGGCAAATTCCACCTTGTTCTTTCCTTCGCCTTCGATGCGGATGGGGAAGCCCTGCACGCCGTCGACGTTTACGGTCACGTAGTCGATTTCTCGGTTGTCCTCAACGGTGAATTTGAGGTTAAACACTGTGTTGGCCTTGATAAGCACCGTTACCTCGCGGTCGGGGGCGGCGGTGAATACCGGGGCGGTGAAGTCGGCGTCGAGAGTCACAAGCACGTCGTGGCTCGTGGTCTTTCCGGCAACGTCGGTAACCTCTACCTTTACTGTGAAAGATTCGCCTTCGACGTTTTCCTGAATCTTGTACTCGTAGTCGAGTTCGTATTCCTTCAGGGGTTCGCCGTATATTTCGACGATGTTGATTGTTTTGTTCAGCTGGAGAGCCGGACATGTAAGATTGATAGCTGAGATACCGTCGGCGTCCTTGATTGTTCCGGCGATTTTAATCGAACGGCCGGCGACTGTCATCAAGTGTTCGCTGTCGATGTTAAATTCAGGAGCGGCTCCGTCGGCTACCGGCCATTTGTCGTCGTCGGAACACGACGCCAGACCGAGGGCAGACATTACGAGCAGACCCGAAAGGCACGCAAATTTAAGATTCATAAAAGGTGTCTTTAATTTAAGGTTATGTTGGATTAGTTTATTTAGTTACGTCTTGTATGAGGGAGGTGCTTGTGGGGAAGCAACCGTTTTTCGATGGTTTACGGCGCAAAGGTAGACATATGGTAATAGGTGGCGAGTCTGTTTTTCGTCAGCGATTGACTGTTATCGGTCATTAACACTTTCGGACGCTGCCAATGGCTTATATTCGGCAAAAATTGAGTAAATTTGTGAAAAACCTTAGTTCTATATCCCGGGTATGAAGTACAGAATACTCCTTATTGTTATGCTATCGGTTGCGCTCGCAGGCTTTGCCGAGCCGCGTATGCTGCATTTCGGACGCGAGCACGGTCTGAGCAACAATTATATAATGGGCATAGCGCAGGACGCCAAAGGGTATGTGTGGGTGTCTACCGAGTCGGGGCTGAACCGTTTCGACGGCAGTTCGTTCAGGGCGTTCCGCAAGGATTCGGCATCGCTGTCGGCAAATGCCTTGAACAGGCTGTATGCCGACCACTACGCGAACACGCTGTGGATTGCCACCCAGCGCTACGGACTCGACGCCCTCGACTGCGACAGCTATACGTTCCGACACTTCAGGCATAACGATGCCGACACGGCGAGCATAGTGGCCGACGCCGTGACCTCGGTATGCGATGCCGGCGACGAGCGCGGCTTGTGGGTCTGTACCTATACCGACGGCCTCGACTATATGGATAAGAAAAACGGGACGTTCACCCACTACAATACCCGCACTGTCGACGGCTGGCCCGACGACCGCCTGTGGGACGTCGATGCCGACGGTCTTGGGAATGTGTACTTGGCCCACGCCGATGCCGGTTTCAGCGTGTTCAAGCCGGAGGAGGGAACGATACGCAATTATCGCCACGATGCCTCCGACCCGTCGAGCCTTCCCGGCGACAGGGTGCGCGTGGTGTATGTGGACCGTGGCAACAACGTGTGGGTGGGCACGGACGGCGGTCTGGCGCTATTCAATCCGATCGACGGCACATTCACAAGCTTCAGGCATTCCGACTACGACAAAGGCTCGCTGATTTCAAACAATGTGCTCGACATAACCCAAAGCCGCGACGGACGTCTGTGGATTGCCACCGAAAACGGGGGCGTAAGCTCGCTCGAGGTGCAGAATACTATGATGCGTTCGCCGGGGCAGATCCGTTTTACCAATATCGCGGGCGAAACAGATGCCCGGCAGAGGCTGTCGAACAAGACCGTCGAGTCTGTGTTTCAGGACAGTTTCGGAAATGTGTGGTTCGGAACCTACGGCGACGGGCTGGACGTGCTTACCTCCCGCGACGCTCTTTTCGACCGCTATGACACGTCGACACGCCCGTTCGATACAAGCTACAATTCCATAATGGCCATATGTGCCGACGGCGATAGCATGTGGGTGGGAACCGACGGCAAGGGTGTCGACTTGTTCGGCACCTCGGGCAAGATTGCCAATTATCGTGATTTTGGCGATAATGCCGTACTTGCCATAAAAAAAGCGCGTGACGGCGCCATATGGTTCGGCACATACGGTGGCGGTGTTTACCGCAAGCCCCGCGGCTCATCGAAGATTCAGAAAATAAACATACCCGGCACAGGCGATGTGCGCTGCTTTGCCGACGAGGCTGACGGCTCTGTGCTTGTAGGCCACGGCAGGGGGATAGCCCGTTGTCGCCACGACGGGCGCATAGAGGAGCTTGTGGCCTCCGATAATTCGCGCGAGGAGCTTGTACGCACTCTGTGGGTCGATTCTCAGGGTCGGATATGGGTCGGCTCGTTCGGCGCGGGACTGGCCGTGTACGATTCAAAAATGAAGATGTTGGAGCGTTTTGCAACGTGGAACGGCCTGCAATCGAACACCGTGAACTATCTCCTGCCCGACAAAGACGGAAAGATATGGGCCGCAACGGGAGAAGGCCTTGCCCGCTTTACGCCTGATTTGATGACCGATACCGTTATCGGTGGCAAGGAAGGTCTTGCCGACAGTTTTATCGAGGCGCTTGCGGCCGACAGCGAGGGTAACATATGGATGAGTACCATGGGAGGCATATCGGTGCTGTATGCCGATGGATCGGTGCGCAACTATAAACACGACGACAAGGTGGGATTCGGCGATTTTGCGGCCGGAAGCGTCGCGGCAGGGCTGGATGGCTCCATATATTTCGGCTCGCACTACGGTGTGGTGCGTTTTAATCCCAAAAGCATGGACTCCGGAGTGGTTATGCCGAGGCCGGAGATAACGGACATTTCGGTATTCAAAGGCGGTTCTGACGGAGTGGCGGAGCTGTTTGCGCCGGCATCGCTGGTCAAGCTGCCGTATAGGGAAAACACCGTTAGGGTGGCTTTCAACGTGCTTGATGCGTCTTCGGCATCGGCTGTCGATTATTTTTATCGCGTCGAAGGTCTTGGCAACGACTGGTATCCGAGCACGGACGGCAACAGTGTGATTCTCGGCAACCTGCCGTCGGGTACGTATAAGTTTGCAGTCAAGGCCGTTGGACGCAACGGCGAGCCGGACAGCGAGCCTGCTGTGCTTACAATCAAGGTCGGAGCACCTTTCTGGGCCACCTGGTGGGCAAAACTGTGCTATGTCCTCGTGGCGGCAGCACTTGTGCTGTTCCTGATAAATATCTATAAGAAGCGTATAAAGCTGGAGTACGACCTTACTCTTGAACGACGCAACACACGCCGACAGCAGGAGCTGACTGCCGAGCGTATGCGTTTCTTCACCAATATAACCCACGAACTCCGCACGCCGCTCACACTTATAATAGGACCGTTGGAAGATTTGAAATGCGACCCGTCGATGCCTGCCAAGCAGGGCCGCAAAATATCGCTTATACACGGGGCGGCGCTGCGTCTTCTCGAATTAATCAACACCATACTCGAATTCCGCAAGACTGAAACACAGAACCGCAGTCTTAAAGTACAGCGGGCCGACCTTTCGGGTATGATACGCTGGCTTGGCAACCGATATTCGGCTTTGAACACTAATTCCAACCTGATTATAGATACCGACATAGAGCCGGGCGACTATCACATATGGTTTGACCCCGAAGTGATGAGTATGATTGTGGATAATCTGATGTCGAATGCCTGCAAGTACACCTCGGAGGGCAAGGTGAGCCTCAGGCTCTATCATACGGAGGAATCGGGTGTGCCTTTCACGGAGATTTCTGTATCAGACACAGGGCTTGGTATGGAAAATGAAACCCTCGACCATATTTTTGACCGCTATTACCGAAACCATAATGCCGAATCGTGCCTCGGAACGGGCATAGGCCTTGCCTTGGTGTACAACCTTGTGAAGCTGCACCACGGCGAGATATTCGTAGACAGCGAGCCGCACCGTGGCTCAGTGTTCCGTTTCAGGATACACTCCGAAAACTGCTACCCCGAGGCTTCGCGGCGAGAGGAGTCGGCATTGCCTGTGGCCGAGCTTGCCGACACTCATGACGTTGCGGTTGAGGCCGAGCATGAGGCTAAACCGTCGATACTCGTGGTTGAAGACAATGTGGATATTATCAACTACATAAGCGAGGTGCTTTCCGACAGGTATACCGTGGTTCCTGCTTATAACGGGGCCGAGGGCCTTGAAAAAGCGCGCCGTCTGCAGCCCGACATGATTATCAGCGATATAATGATGCCCGAGATGGACGGTATAGCCATGGCCAAGGCACTGAAAGCCGACGAAGAAACATCCTTCATACCGTTGGTGGTGATTACTGCCAAAACTGCCTCGGAAGCGCGTGTGGAAGCCTATGAGGCAGGTGCAGACTCGTTCATATCCAAGCCGTTCAGCTCCACCCTCCTGAATTCGCGCATACACAATATTCTCGATACCCGCCACAGGCTTGCGGCGAAGGCGGTTTCCGGGACAGCCCAAGCTGTCCCGGAAACCGCCGGTACGGCAGGCCAAGGCCGCCGTACCGGCGGCCTCGATTCGCCGATTGTGTCGACAATGAGCGAGGCCGATGCCGAATTTATCGAAAAAGTGAAGGGCATTATCACCGCCAATATGGACAGTGCCGAGCTCGATGTGCAGTATATTGCCCGTGAGATGGCAATGAGCCACTCCACGCTGTACCGCAAGGTGAAGGCTGTGACAGGGCTTACTGTCAACAGCCTGATACGCAAGTGCCGGGCCCGCGAGGCGGGTCGCTTGCTCGAAACGGGCCGCTATACCGTGTCGGAAATATCCTATATGGTGGGCATCAGTTCTCCCGGCAACTTCAGGCAATGCTTCAAGGAGGAATTCGGTGTCAACCCCTCCGACTACCTCAAAGGCAAAGGCCGGGGACAGAGCGTATGAAAATCAAACTGATAGGAAAGCAAGCTGTCAACTTTTCTTGTTGGCGGCTTGTTTCTTTGTTGGCAAATGCCTAATTTTGTGTTGTAAAAACCTATATCTGTAATATCTTTGCGTAAATTATTACTCTTCAAGGCCTTTCTCTTATCGACGGTTTTCTGTGCATCAGCCCTCGATGGCCTTCATTATTCCACTGAAGCTCAACCGTCTTTCAGCAGTGGCGAGAATACGCCGTTCTGGCTTGTGAGCAACCACTACGGTTTGTCGTCGGTAAAGAAAAACAATGGTTATTTCCGTGCCGGAGTCTTCCGCTCCATCGATGCCGACTCTGCGAGCCACTGGGGCTGGGGTGCGGGCGTCGATCTTGCAGCCGCTTATAATTACAGCTCGTCGTTTATCATACAGCAGCTCTACGGCGAGGTGCGCTACCGCAAGTTCACACTGTCGATAGGCAGCAAGGAGCGAGAACCGTTTATGCTTGACCGCAGGCTCAGCAGCGGCGACCTCCTGTTTTCGACCAATGCGCGCCCCATACCCGAAGTACGCCTCGAAACACCGGATTACATAGTGATACCCGGCCTTGGCGGCTGGCTCGGCCTTAAGGGATATATATCCTACGGTATGTTTACCGACGACCGCTGGCAGCGCGACTGGGCGGCACCGGGCAGCAAGCGCTCCGAAGATGTGCTGTTTCACTCCAAGGGCGGTTTTGCCCGTGTGGGAAATCTCGACAAATTTCCTGTGCAGCTTGAGGTCGGCTTTGAAATGGCGGCTCAGTTCGGCGGCCGGAGTATAGCGGGCGAGCGCATTATCAGAATGCCTTCGTCGCTCAAAGACTTTATAAGAGTGTTCGTGCCTTCAGGGGGCGATTCGAGCACGCCGGCAGGCGAACAGTCCAATATCTATGGCAATCATCTGGGGCAGTGGTCGGCGCGGCTTGAGTGGCATGCTCCCGGTGGCTGGCGTCCGGCGGTGTACTACGAGCATTATTTCGAGGATCACTCTATGATGTTTCTCGACTTCGCATGGAAAGACTGTCTGGTAGGTTTGGAGCTGGGGCTGCCCGAAAACCCGTTTGTGAGCAAGGTGGTATATGAGTACCTTGGCACAAAAGACCAGTCCGGCCCGGTGTACTGGGACCACACTCCCGAGATTCCCGAGCAGGTGAGCGGCCGCGACAATTACTATAATCACGGCATATACACCGGTTGGCAGCATTGGGGTATGGGCATAGGCAATCCGCTTGTCATATCGCCCATATACAATGCCAGCCATATAATAAATTTCAGAGCCAACCGCCTTATAGGCCATCATATAGGCTTGGAAGGACAGCCATTGCCGTGTCTGGGTTATCGCGGGCTTTTCTCGTATAGCCGCACATGGGGAACGTATGGCGGCCCGCTTCCGGAGGTGCAGCGCAACATAAACGCGATGCTTGAGCTTACCCTGCGGCTTGAACGCTTCAAGGGCTGGAGCCTCAGCGGGGCTGTGGCAGCGGATATGGGAGGTCTTCTTGGCCGCAGCTGGGGTGGAATGGTTACACTTCGTAAAACAGGTATACTATGAAGGGGTTTATAATCAGCATAATGGCATTCGTGGCCTTGGCTCTTACCGGCTGCTTCAACCACCGCTATATCAACGGCGACCTCGACGGGCAGTGGCAGATAATGGAGATAGAGCTTGCAGATGGCGTCGTGGAAAAGCCTGCTCAGACATATTATTGCATTAATTTCCACACGGTAAACCTTACTGCTGTGGGGGCAAGCTCTGCCCCCGGCAATATGCAGTACGACAAAGACGCCTCAACCTTGTCGATGCAGTTTCCGTACAGCAAGGACGGTGATCTGAAGCGTTGGGGCATATCGGGCTCGGAGGTAGTGTTTGACATAAGGGAACTCAAACGCGACCGCTTGGTGTTGCAGAACGACGAAGCCACCATTACTTGCAGAAAATTTTAATTTCTCGAATCGTTTTTTTTCCGCGTGGACGAACAATTTCGTCCGCGCGGTGTTTTTATGGCATACGTTTCAATCATTAAAAAACGAATATCGATATGCTGAAAAAACTATTCGCAGTTATTGTGGCTGCTGCCGCAGTGATGGGAGCCAATGCTCAGAAAGCCGAGGTTCAGGTTTCGTATGGTGCCTACACACAGATGGACGCCACCAATATGCACGACGGCTGGCACGGCGTGAATACCGCGTGGGGCTCGCTTACGGGCGCCCTCAATTTCAAGGTGCATCCCAAGATCTGGATCGGTCCGTCCTATACCTTCTCGAGTACTTCTACCAAGGGGCCGGACGCGTCGCACATCGCCTACCATGCCGTGATGTTCAACGGCCGCTACCAGTATTACGGCAACAGCATCGTCAAGCTGTATGCCAAACTGGGTCTTGGCGTGGAATTTTCCTATATGCAGCCTCACGGACACGACAATTACACCAAGACGTACTGCGCGTACCAGATAGTTCCTATCGGTGCTCAGGTTGACCTTACACGCTCTGTGGCAATGTTTGGAGAAGCCGGCTTTGGAGCGCAGGGTCTGTTCCAGTTCGGATTCAGATTCAAGATATAGATTCAATATTTAGCAGTCATACGGCTGTATAAAAAACCGACGGAGGACGCGCCTTGGCGAGGGCGTTCTCCGTCGGTTTTTCGTGTTTATAGCCGGATTACATCGGGAACGGGGTGTCGCTCACGTACATGCGGAAGCGACCGATAGAGCCGGGTGCTCCGGTTTCCATTCGCGGAAGATATTGGATGGCCGACAATGTGCGTTTGCCGCCGAGGTCGAGCACGAGGTGATGCGGGAATTTGACACCTTCGACAGTGCCCCAGTATGTCGATTCCTGAAGGTCGAAAGCTTTGTCGGCCGAGCGGTTGCCCGTAGCCACGTCCTCGCTGTCGGCGTATACTGCCGTCCAAGCTTCGCGCACAAGGCGCTCGCCCTTGGCGTCGAGGAGGTACAGCTCGGCAGTGCAGGCCCGGTCGCCGCCGTCGGCTGCGTCGAGAGCTTCGATGCAGACGTATCGGCCTTTGGCGATTTTTCCAAAATCGAGCTGCTTCCAGCCGTTTCCGCCTTCAAAGGAGCCCTCAAACACCGGTGTGAATCCTTCGAGATTGAGCGTTTGTCCTTCCTCGCGGTGTGTCAGTGGTTTGGGCATGGCGAGATTGTCGAGCAGCGGTTCGCGAAGACCTTCCACGCGTGTTTCTTTCGGTCCTACGATGTCGAATACCACTATTTCGTTTTCGCCCTTGCGCAGCCAGCAGCCGGGCATATAGAGTGTCTGCTGCGGGCCGATGCTCCATATACGGCCTAAGGGATAACCGTTGACGTACACAAGGCCTTTGCCCCATGTGGAGAAGTCAAGGAATGTGTCGGCCGGTTTCTTGACATTGAATGTGCCCTTGTACACGCCGGGACCTCCCGCTTTGCCGTCGAAAGGCTCGAACGACATATTCTCGTAGAATGCGAGTTCGTCGGGAAGGTTATATACCTGCCAGCCTTTGAGTTCGTGGGTGAAGCTTCGTCCGTCGATTTCGGTGCTGATTGTCACCTTGTCGGTGATTCCTTTGAAGTCCTTTATGGCACGGCCGAAATTGATGCGGCCCATGGCTTCGACGAGAATGTCGAGCGTACCGCCCTCGGGGCATGCCGGCAGTTCGAGTTCTTTCTCGCCAAGGCGTCTGTCGAGAGTGCCTATGTACTTGTCGTCGAGGAATATCTGGGCGTAGTCGTGCGCTTCGTCAACCGTAAGCAGCGACGGCGATGCCAAGCGAGGCAACTGTGTGCGGTAGAGTATGCTTCCGAAACCTTGGTCGTATTCTTCCATCGTGCGGATATCTTCGTCGGTTTTCGGCTCAGGAAGGTTGGCGAACAGCGGTGCTGCCTTGGTAAGAGTGAAAGGAGCCACAGACGTCGTGGGATACTGCTTTGGCACAGCGGGAAGCTTGCCGTCGGCATACTTGGCGAGTGTTTTGCGCAATGCGTCGTACTTGGGAGTGGTGCGGCCCGATTCGCTGATAGGAGCGTCGTAGTCGTAGGAGGTGACGTCGGGGGCGAATCCCGGCGAGTTGGCGCCGGCCCAGTGTCCCCAGTTGGTGCCGCCGTGGGTCATATAGAGGCTGAACGATATGCCTTTAGACAGCATTTCGTCGATACCGGCAATCATATCGTCGGCAGGGCGTGTTTCGTGGTTGGCGCCCCATTTGTCGAACCATCCGCTCCAGAACTCCGAGCACATAAGCGGGCTCTGCGGGCGCAGTTTCTTGAGAAGTTCGAACTGCTGGTCGATATTGGCTCCTGTGCCGAAATTCATAGTCCATACGAGGTCGGGAAGACCGTTGAGGGTGAAATTCGACGACCAGTCGCACTGGAACAGAGTCACATCGCCGAAGTTGCGGCGTAGCATGTCGCGTATCTGTCCTACATATTCCTTGTCTTCGCCGTAGCTGCCGTATTCGTTTTCTACCTGCACCATGATTATGGGGCCGCCGTCGGCCACGGTGAGTCCTTCCACCTCCTTGGCTACTGCCTGCTGGAATTTATCCACGCGCTCGAGGAAGTAGGGGTCGGATTCGCGGAGGCGTATGTCCTTCTTTTTCAGCAGCCACCAAGGCAGGCCGCCCATTTCCCACTCGGCGCACACATAGGGGCCGGGGCGAAGTATAACGTTGAGTCCGTTGTCTTTGCACAGCTCCACGAATGCGCGCAGGTCGTTCTGTCCCGAAAAGTCGAACTGGTCGGGTCGGGGTTCGTGGGCGTTCCAAAACACATAGAGGCATACGGTGTTCATGCCGAGAGCCTTGCAAAGCTTTATGCGCTGATCCCAGTACTGGCGCGGAATGCGGGGATAGTGCAGCTCTGCCGCTTTCACAACATGGGGCTTGCCGTTGAGCAGGAAGGTGCCGTCGCCTGCCTCGAAGCGTGGCTGGTCGGCAGATTTGTCGGGGTTCCACTCGTTGTTCCACGCTATTGACGGCTTGCCGCTGCTGAAGTCGACAGGCAGCCATACGTACCTGGAGTCGGGGAGGTCGGTTTTGTTCCAACGGTCAAACATAGCCACGTAGAGGTCTTTCTTGCCGTGTACGGGCTGCACGTATGTGCTTTGGCCGTAGAATGTCTTGTCGGCATCCGGCCCTGTGCACGGGTTTCCGAGAACAGTCCATTTGCCGAACATCGAGTCGGCCACAGCTATTTGTGCCGCGTTCGGGTCCCAGCCGGTGCAGCCCGACGATAGTATGTAATACTTGCCGTCGTGCTTGAACACAGCCGGAGCTTCGCGTCCTTGGTTTATGAAATTGCGGGTATAGCGCCCGGTCGGCCTCAGGTAGTCGTCGGTAAGCTCCGATATGTACATGGTGGCGTTGCCTTCGGAGGAATAGACGTGGTATGCGCGGCCGTCGTCGTCGACAAACACTGTCTGGTCGCGGCTCATGGCGTTGTTGGGCCTGAAAGAGCCAAGGTATTTGAACGGTCCGGTAGGAGTGTCGGCCACGGCCACGCCGGCGGCAGCCTTGCTGTAGTCGGCGCTTTCCACGTGTGCCCACATCACGAATTTGCCAGTCTTGGGATTATAAACCACTTTCGGGCGTTCGAGCACCTTGCTCGGGTGCAGGTCGCTGTCGGGATCGTCGGGTTCAGCCGGAAGAACTATGCCCTCGAACTTCCATTCTTTCATATCGGGCGACGAGTAGCATCCCACACCGGTCACGTCGGTGCGGTAGCATTCCCAAGTGGCCCAGTCGGGCAGCACTGTCTTTCCTTTCTTATATTCGCCGTACCAGTAGTATCGGCCGTTGTGGTAGAGTATTCCGCCTCCGTGGGCGTTGATGGGGTTGCCGTCGGTGTCGAGCCATATCTCTCCGTTGACGGCCGCTGGCGCAGTCTGCGCGAAAGTGGCTGTCGCTGTCAGAAGGCATATTCCGATGGCGGCGATGAGCTTGTTTGCCATGATATCTGTAGATTGGTTTTTCTGAGTTCAAATTTACATAAAATCATTGGTTCGGGCATAGTCCGGCATACGCCTATTCGTTCAAAAAATGTATTAAATTCGTCATTGTTTGAAATGGCGCTGATTATGTGCAGACGATGCGACCAAAAAAGGACTTTGTTTGTTATCATAGGTATGAACGAGGGATTGATTGACAAACTGCGCCGTCGCTGGAACCGCCGGAGGCGAACATTGCCCGGGGAGTGGTTTCGCTTTGGTGTCCGTTTCGGCAGGGCTGTTGCCGGGGCGGGTACTGTTATGTCGGTACTCGTGTTTGTTGCCGCTCTCGCCGCAGTAGCGGGCTTGCTCATATACGGCGGTTTCGACAGCGGGTCGGTAAGCCGCAGCGTGCTGCGCAAGGTTCTTGCCGGGGCGCAGGTGACGTTTATAGCCGCGATATTGTTCAACTGGTGCTTGCGCTTCCGCCACACTTGGCGCCACAGCCACGCGGTGAAGCGTGTTGCCGATGTTCTGATGCTTTTCACTCTCATTCCTCTTTTGTGGCCTTATACCGACGGGTCAGCGGCGGGCATTCATTTTTTCCGCAGCCGCTATTTTCTGTATTTTGTGCTGGCGCTCTATTCGGTGGCGGAGCTGAGCTACGGTGTGATGCGCGCGTTGGCACGCCGCACCAATCCGTCCTTGATTTTGTCGGTAAGCTTTCTGTTTTTTATCTTTATCGGTTCGTTTGTGCTCGCCATGCCGCGGTGCACCAATTACCCGGTGAGCTATGTCGACTCGCTCTTTATGGCTGCGAGCGCCGTGAGCATGACCGGGCTGTGCACTGTCGACGTAGCCACGGCCTATACGCCTCTGGGTTGGCTCGTGATAGCCGTGTTGCTGCAGATCGGTGCCCTCGGCGTGCTTACGTTCACAAGTTTTTTCTCGATATTTTTCAGTGGAAGTCCAAGCATATACAACCAGTTGCTGATACGCGATTTTATTTACTCCAAGAGTATGGGCGCGCTCGTGCCGGTGATATTGTACATATTGGCATTCACTGTCACAGTAGAGATAATCGGGGCCGCAGCCCTGTATTTCAGTCTTCCTGACGATTTTCTGGCTTCGGACGCGGAGCGGATATTCTTTTCCTGCTTCCATTCTGTGTCGGGATTTTGCAACGGAGGGTTTACGACCTTGCCCGACGGCCTTGCTTCGCCGGCGCTGATGGCGCAGTCTGGCGCTTTCTATATCGTTATGACGCTTCTGATACTCGCGGGCGGTATTGGTTTTCCCAATCTTGTGAATTTTAAGGATATATTGTCGGAGAATGTCCGGCGCATACGGCTGAAGCTTGCCGGACGCCGACTGTCGGGACGCCGGATGCACATATATGATTTGAACACCAAGCTCGTGCTTGCAGCCACGGCCATATTGTTTGTCGGCGGCGCCGTGGCATTTTTTATGCTGGAATACAACGGCGTGCTTGCAGGCATGCCGCTGGATAAGAAGATAGTGCTATCGCTTTTTAATTCGGCCACTCCGAGAACGGCCGGATTCGGAACGTTCTCGATAACATCGTTCAGCCACACATTTTTCCTAATTATGATGTTCCTTATGTGGGTTGGCTGCTCGTCGCAGTCGATGGGCGGCGGTATAAAGGTGAATGCCTTTATGGCGGTGGTTTTCAATCTGCGTTCGGTTATATCGGGTCACAAGGGTGTGACAGCTTTCGGCCGCAATATATCGCTTCCTTCAATAAGGAGGGCAAACGCGGTTGTAAGCCTGTCGATTTTTGCTGTGTTGCTTTATTCAGTGGTGATAATGACGCTGCAGCCCGAGCTTCCGATGGGCGCGGTGATATTTGAATGTTTTTCGGCCATCACGACGGTCGGATTGTCGCTCGGAGTCACACCGGAGCTTGGCGGAGTGTCGAAAATGGTGCTTGCCACGGCTATGTTCCTGGGGCGTGTGGGCATAATATCCGTGTTGTGCGGTTTTGCTTCGGGCAAGCCCGACACATCGCCTTATCTGCCCGATGATAATATCATAATTAACTGATAAAGTTGTTCTTGACTATGAAATATCTTATAATAGGACTTGGCATATATGGCGGAAACCTTGCCCGCGACCTTACCGATATGGGCCACGAAGTGATAGGCGTGGATTTGCGCCGGGCCAATGTGGAAGCCGTGAAAGATTATATATCGACGGTGTATGTGATAGACTCTACCGACGAGTCTGCGCTTGCGGTTCTTCCGCTGAAGAATGTCGATCTGGTGATTGTGGCCATAGGGGAGAATTTCGGAGCAAGCATCAAGACGGTCGCCCTGCTTAAAAAGGCCGGTGTGGAGCATATCTATGCACGCGCGATAGACAAACTGCACGAGTCGATTCTGGAGAGTCTTGAACTTGACCGCATAATAACGCCGGAGCAGCGCGCTGCTTCGGATCTTGCCCGCGAGATGGAGCTTGGCACAAGGATAGAAACCCTTGCCATCGACGAGGATAACGCTGTGGTGAAATTTGCCGTGCCGCGTTTTTTCGAGGGCATGAGTTATGCCTCTCTCAATCTTGAAAAGGATTACGGCCTTGGCCTCGTGGCTGTGACGCGGCCTGTGATAAGGCGAAACGTGCTCGGAATATCCCGTCCGGCTTACGAACTCGTAGATACCTCCTCGGGTGAAGCGGTGGTGCAGGCGGGCGACATACTTACGGTATTCGGTTCACGCAAGCGTTTCTATGAGCTGTACAAGAGTATTTCAAATGATTAGAACGGGTAGCCGACGGCGAAGTGGAAGTTGAAGTCGCGGCTCCATTTGGGGTGTAGCAGAGGCCATGCTTCTTGTCCTTTGGCTGGATTATGCGCCTTTATTCCGAGGTCGAAACGCAGCAGGAAATATGTGAAGTCCATTCTCAGGCCTACGCCGTAGGCAGCGGCTATCTGCTTGTAGAATTTATCGAACTTGAATACGCCGCCCGGCTGGTTCTCGTAGTTGCGGATTGTCCATATGTTTCCGGCATCGATGAATACGGCTCCTTCAAATACCCAGAAAAGTTTGGCACGGTATTCGACGCTTAGGTCGAGCCGGATGTCGCCGCATTGGTTTATGAAGTCGGTCACGGAGTTGCGGGCGTCGTATGCTCCGGGCCCGAGCGTGCGCACACCCCAGCCGCGCACCCCGTTGGCGCCTCCGGCATAGAATCGTTTTTCAAACGGCACCATCGACGAGTTTCCGTAGGGGAATGCTATGCCGAATCCTCCGTGGAGCGATATGGCGTTGCGTGAGTTGAAGTTGCGGGTATAGGTATAGTCGAATTCGCCTTTCACATACTGCGCGTACTGTATACCGAGCACTTTGTACACACCGTCGGAGCGTTTCTGCCCCACGAGGTTCGATATGCCGTACAGCAGGTTGCCCGCTGTTTCGGCCGATACTCGCATGCTGGTGATATACGGCTGTGTGGCAAAGGCGTTTGTGGTGGCGTTTGCTATGCGACGGTTTGTCTGGCGGTAGGTGTAGCCGAGCCGCATTATGAAGTGGTCCTCATAGCTGTACCTCAGCAGAGGGTTGGAAGGCGCTATCTGGTCGATGAAATCGATGGTGGAGTGGGGCAGCCTCACATAGTTGATGTCGATAAGGTCGAAGGTGTGGCGGCGCTGCATGTCGTAGCGCTGTTGCTGCCATTTCCATTTCCACGCCGCCCCGGCTATGATGCGGGTGTACTCGGGGCGTTCCTGATAGTTGAACGACAAGGCAAATTCGGTTGATGCCAAAAAGCGCTGTTTAAGGCTTTTGGATAGGAAGGGGCATTCAAACTTCGGGAATGTTATGCCTACTTCCGAGGCATATTCGGTGTATCGGTTGTTGACAAGGCCATCGAAGTTGCCCGAAAGACTTTCGTATGATGCGCGGAATTTTGCAGTGAGTGTTTCGGAGCCACGGGCGAGATTGCGGTGCTGGTAGGTAAGACCGACACCGAAACCGAGGTCGCCCTCGGAGTTTGTGCCTTCCACTTCCACGGCAACGCTCTGTTTTTTGTTTCGTGAAAGGTATATGTATGCGTCGAGCAGCCCTGTGCCGTCGCGCCGTCCGGCTGCGGCCATCTCTATGTTTATGAACTTCACGATGCTAAGACGTCCGAGAGCCTCGTAGGTACGTTCTACCGAGCGCGCGCTGTATGGCTTTCCGCTGTCGATATAGCACATTTCGTCAAGCAGCTTGGGCTGCAGGTATTTGTCGGAGCCGAATATGAATGTCTTTCCTTTGTATTCGATTGTGTCGGTTCGGTTTGGCTTTTCAGCGCTCGCGTCGCCGTCGACAACGAATATCACCCGGTTTATTTCATAGCGGTGATGGTGGCCGTTGACCCGCAGGAGGCTGTCGGCCAAGGCACCGAGAGCCGAGCGTGTGCCGCTGCTGCTGTTTTCGGCTGATGTGGCGCGTTCGTAGGGCGAATGCAGGTTGAGCGTGAGCCCTACGGCTTTGCTGCCTGCCACGGTGTCGGCAGTGTAGTTTATGTATTCGCGGTTGAACTCGAAATATCCGGCATTCCGCAGTATGGTTGCTATGCGTGCCCGCTCGTTGTCGAGAGCGGTGCGGTCGAGCAGCATGCCCGGGTGTATTTCGGCTTTGGAAGTGTCTGCCATTATGATATGCCTCACGGCCGGGTCGGCTATGTTGTAGTCGAGCGTGCCAATGCGGTGGGGACTGCCGGGTGTGATGAGGTAACGCACTTCCATGCGTTTTTTCGCCGGGTTGGCTATGGTGTCAGCGTTTACTTCGGCTTCGAGGTAGCCTTTATTGATAAGGGCCTGTTCGAGTTGTCGGCGCGAGGCGTCGGTAAGCGAGTGGTCGTAGAGCACGGGCGCCTGTCCTACCCGTCGCAGCCACCGGTTGTACCATTTGGTTGTGTCGGCGCCGGACAGGCTGTAGGTTGCCAGCTGCAACTTTGCGAATCCGAGAACTTTGTGGTTTGGCGTCTGCCGGAGGAAGTTTGTCAGCTCTTCTGTGCGGATATCCGTTGTGTCGTTGTCGATGCTTATGCTTACTTTGTCCAGAAGGTATTCGCCCTGCGGAACGTGCTTGGTGCTGCTGCATGCCGACAGTGCCGCCAGCATCGAGGCGGCGCCACATGCTATGGCGAGATTACGTATGCGCATCGGCTTGTTACTTTATCGGTATTTGAAGCACGAAGCGGGCGCCTCCGCGGTACCGGGTGTCGACCGTCACAGAGCCTTTCATAAGTGTGGCGAGAAGCCTTGATATATACAGGCCGAGTCCGCAGCCGGGGCTGCTGATATCGAGCTGGCGAAAACGGCTGAATATGGTGTCTTCCTTGCCTTTGGGTATGCCGATGCCGGTATCCGCCACGCTGAACGACAGTTTGCCTGCGGTTTCGTCGTAATCGTAGTCGAAAGTTATAGTGCCGGCATCGGTAAATTTTTCCGCGTTTTTGAGCAGGTTGATCAGTATCTGGGCCACGCGTTGTCCGTCGATGTCGACTATGTGGTCTTCCTTGCCTGAGGGGTTGAATATTAGCATCAAGCCCTCTTTGTCGGGCTTGCCGTTTTCAAACACGTTGTTTATGGCAAGCTCGCATATGGTGGATATGGCCACAGGGCGTTTTTCGAGCGACAGACTGCCGTGTTCGAGAGAGGCTATGTCGAGCACGTCGTTCACAAGCCGCATCACAAGCCTTACATTCAGGCGTATGATTGATGCGAATCTGTTCAGGTAGGCGTTCTGCTTTTCGGGTATGCAGTCGGCTATCAGTTGTGAGTATTCGGCAATGGCGGCCAGAGGAGTCTTTACCTCGTGGCTCATGTTGTTTATAAATTCGGTCTTTTGTCGGTCGGCGCTCTTCGCCTGGTCGCGTAGCACGATTAGTTCTTCGCGCGCGGCCCGTAGTCCGTCGCGTTCTTCGCGCAGGTTGTCGTTGGAGGTTTTGAGGCTTGCTGTCAACAGTTTGTTGTTTTTGTTCTGCTTCGCCAGAAGCACTACGAGAGTAGCCAGTATGGCCATCACAGCTATGCCTATGCCTATGACCCAGCTTTTGGTGCGGATTTCGGTTTGGTGGCGTTCGAGCTCGTATGTGGTATTTTCCTGTCGTAGCTCGCTCATGTCGTAAAGCAGTTTCAACTCTCTGGAGCGTTCTTCGCTTGTGCGTTCGAGTTTTTTCTGCAGTTCGTCGGCGAGTTTGTCGGAGGCTTCGAGCAGGGCGGTGTTGTCGCCTGTTTCCTTGGCGGCTTTTTTCAGCATTTTAAGAAGCTGGAGTCGGTATGGGGCGTGGACTTGGTTGTCGATTTGCCTTTTTATGATTTTGATGGCCTCCGAATAGTTGTTCGTAGCCATGGCATAGTACATTTTTGCCCGCTCAAAATTCTCCAGGTCGTATGCGATGTTTGGGTGTTCCTTGGCAAGGACGTTTATTTTGCCGTAGTATTCTTCGATTTGGTCGCGGGAGAGTTTGGAGTACGAACCGAGCATTCTTCGGTAGCACACATATCGGAAAGTGGGGGCGTTGTGGAACTGGCGGCCTTGCTCTGCGTAATAAATCTCAAGGCTGTCGATGGCTTTGAGGAGTTTTCGGTCCATTTCGAGAGCCCGTGGGTAGTTTTCGTTTTCATAAAATATGGGCGCGGCTCTGTTGTAGACCATGCGTCGCACGGCGCCTACGGGGAGTTTGACTTCTTCGACAAGTTTGTCGAGCTTGTCGATGTAGTCTTCGAGTAGCTCGCCCCTTGTTTCCACGCTCAGGTAGCGGCATAGGGCATAGAGAAGGTCGGCGCGTTCGTAGGTGTTTTCGGGTGGGTTGGTGGTATAGTGACGCACAAATTCTTTTAATTTTTCCGTCTGCTTGTCGCTGCTTTCAGATAAGAAGAAATTGTCGGTTTTGAGCATGCTGACAAACAGTTTCGAGCTGTTTAACTCCGGGGATTGCGGCATCCGGGCAAGCTCGGAATGCACATAGTCGAGCACGGAGTCGTTGCGCCAGTTTATGTTGGCTATGTGCCTGAGTATGTCGAGGCACACCCTTTGGTCGCCGTCTTTCTTGGCGAGGCCGTATATCTGCCGGGCAAGAGGCTCTCTTTTAGTACCGTAGCAGAGGTCGAATATGGCATATAGATTGGATATGCTGTCGGCGGGTGTCACTGCTGTTGCAAGCGTGTGCTTAAGGCTGTCGATGATGCCGGCCTTTGTGGCGCTATCGATAGCGGTGGCTTTTTCAGCCGGTAATATTATGATGAAAAGCGCCATCAAGGCGCGTATGAAATGCTTTGGCATGTTAAACACCATGTTTCTGTTATTTACTACAAAAGTACAATTTTTGGAGAGTATGGGCAAAAAAAAAGTCCTTAACTCGTTTCGGCAACGAGATGAGGACCTAAGCCATTAGGCATTTCAGATTCAAGTTCAGATGACTATTTGCATCTGATGTAGAGATTATATCATACTTACTTACTGTGCAACACCTCTCTACACGCAGTCCTACTGTCATCTCGACGTTGGCTTTCGCGGTATGCCTTAG